>Ga0181536_10002119_pt1 | contig 22796 bp, 18 predicted proteins | sample PEATcosm2014_Bin_41_FD_121105 | JGI IMG/M metagenome (GOLD analysis project Ga0181536, IMG submission 121105) | Peatland microbial communities from MTU Mesocosm Facility, Houghton, MI, USA - PEATcosm2014_Bin17_60_metaG | ecosystem: Environmental > Terrestrial > Soil > Wetlands > Peat | place...
CGGACGTCGCGCGCCGCGTCGTTGCGGCGCTGCGCGAGTCGGCCGCGTGGGCCGACGATCCGCGCAATCACGCCGCGTCGGCGGCGATCTTGCAGAAATACACCCCGTTCGCGTCGGACTTGCTGCCGAAGATGCACCGCGCGCAATACGGCGAGGTCTTCGATCCGGCGATCGTCCAGCCGCTGCTCGACGCCGCCTACGATCAGAAGTCGCTGCCGAAACCGATCGCCGCGAAGGACCTCTTCAGCAGCGTGGCCGTCACACGTTCATGACGCGAACGGCCGCTCGGTGCTGGGCAACGCTCTTGCTGATCGGGATGGCGGCTGCGCCGTCCATGCCCGCCACGGCGCAAGCCCCCGGTGGCCGCGACCGGCGCTGCGGTGTCTACCGGGCGCGTCGATGTCGGGCTCGTTTCCGAGCCGGTGCTCGGGGAGACGCTCGCGACGGGTCAGTTCCGCGTGTTCGGCGATGCGTACAGCGCCATCGGCTCGCACTGGCTGATCGGGGCGTGGTTTACGACCAGTTCGTGGGCCCTCGCCCATCCCGACCTGGCCCGCAAATTCCTCGCCGTCCTCGTGCGTACGGCCCGCTGGGCAAACGGCCATCATGCCGAGTCGCTGAAAATCCTCGAACAATACAACAAGCGCACCTTTCCCAGTAACATGGCGCGGACGACCTACGCGGAAACGCTGGATCCCGCGCTGATCCAACCCGTCATCGACAACGCGGCGAAGTACGGCGCGCTTTCGGCATCCTTCCCGGCCAGCGACCTGTTTGCGCGACTTTAGGCCGATGAACGAAGATTCCGCAATGCTTTGGGAAGCCAATGCCGAGGCGTGGACGGCGCACGTGCGTGGAGGATTCGACGTCTATCGCGACCAGCACAACACGCTGGCCTTTCTCGCGCTGTTGCCGCCGGTGCGCGGGTTAGGCGGGCTCGACATCGGCTGCGGCGAGGGCGCCGGCACGCGCGCGCTGGCGGCGCTGGGCGCGCGCATGACGGGCATCGACGTCGCGCCGACGCTCGTGCGCCAAGCAGCCGATGCCGAGCGCGCCGGCCCGCTCGGCATCGCCTATGCCGTGGCCGATGCGGCCGCGCTTCCGTTCCCCGACGCCACGTTCGACTTCGCGACGGCCTTCATGAGCTTGATGAGCGTCCACGATACGTGGGCGGCGTTGCGCGAAGCGCATCGCGTCGTTCGCCCGAACGGCTTCCTGCAGTTCTCGATCCTACACCCATGCTTCGTACCGCCGCACCGCCGCGTGCTGCGCGACGCGTCCGGCTACACCTACGCGGTGGAGGTCGCGCGCTACTTCGAGCGCGACCCACGCAATTTGGAGTGGCAGGTCAGCGACGAGCAGCCGGACGGAACCATTCGCAGGCGACCGTTTCGTGTGCTCGACGTGCACCACACGCTCGCCGACTGGTTCAACGCGCTCGTCGACGCCGGCTGGACGATCGAACGCGTGACCGAGCCGAGCGCCACCGAAAGCGAAGCCGCGGCGGATCCGGGCGTGCAAGATACCCGCGTGGTGCCGCTCGTCATGCACGTCCGCGTGCGACGTCCGCCGGCCCCCTAAGGCGTCAGCGTCAGCGTCCCCGTGGCGGCGCGGGTTACCGCCGCCGAACTGAACGGCAGCGGCGTGAGGTCGTGATGCAGCCACGCCGGTACGCCGTCGGTGTAGTGCGGCGAGCCGGGCTCGCCCGATTCACCGAGCGGCAGATCGATGCCGCCGGCGTCCCAATTGCCGATGTCCCACACGGCGCGAAAGCTTTGACCGAGCGCGATGGCCTGCACCGCCGGCGCGTAGCTTCCGCCCATCCCCGGGAACGACGGCGCATCCCAGAAATGCAGGTTGAACGCCGAGAACGGATGTTCCGCAACGACCGCATAGGCGCTGCCGTACGGCGCCGCGACGGCGTCCTTGCCCCCGAACAGCGTCACCGTCTCGCGCACCGCGTTTACGAGGAACGCATCGGGATCGTCGTGCGGAAACCAGCCGTGCGGGCGTTCGCGCAGAGCCCGCATCAACGTCACGAAGACCGGCCCGTCACGGAGGTACGCCCCGGCGGTTGCGGCGCTAAAATGCGAAGCGAACAGATCGCGCGTCGCGACGAAGCGCACGCGCTGGATGACGGTCGCACCGCGCGACGCCGAATCGAAATGTCCGTCGAACGACGCGAGCGCGGCGTACGCCGGCGCAACGTCGGGATCGCGGCCGGCGCCGCTCTTGCGCAGCGCCGCGACGCACATCCGCGCGAACTCGGCCTCGGCGAGCGAGGTCGTGTCGAGCTGGATCGCTTGCGATGCGGGAACGTCGACCTTCGGCGCCGCGCGCAGTCGCCGCGTGACTTCGGCCGCACGATACGGCGCGCTGAAGTACGCGCCCAAGCGGTATGGATAGCCCGCGCCGTACGCCAAGTTGTTCGAATTGATCGTCAGCGCGCCGCGCGCGGGCGCGACGTGCGGTAGACGGTCGAACGGCACGTACGCCGGCGGCTGCGGGGGCAGCGCGCCGCTGGCGACGGCCCGGCCCCAGGCCGGATCGTTGGGGATCGCGCCGGCCATCGTAAAGGCCACGCGACCGTCCGTCTGCGCGAGCGCGAAATTCTGCGACGGTCCCGGATAACCGGCCATCACGCGCAGTCCGTCCTCGATCGTCGCGGCGCGATCGAGCGCAAGGAACGTCGCCACCGGCGAGCGCGCATCGGTGAGCGGCCACCACTGCACGGCGTGCCGCACGATGCCCGCCTTCTCCAACACGAAACCGTGGCGCGTCGCGAGATAATTGAATTTGTGCGCCGCACCGAAACGGTCGTTGATCGTTTCCTCGCGCACGACCGCGTTAACCGGCTGCGCGCCGGCGCGATAGCGCGTCCCGTCCGTGCTGGTGAACGTTTCGCTGAACACGCGCGCGCTGACCACGTCGGCGTTGGTTGCGCCCCAGGCCAGCCGCTCGTTGTGACCGAGGATCACGCCCGGTACGCCGGCGATGGCGGCGCCCGCCGCGTGGAGGCCCGGTGCGTTGATCTCGACCAGATGCCAGATCCCCGGAATGCGGCGCACCAAGTGCGGATCGTTGGCGAGCAACGCGCGCCCGGTCGCCGTGCGTAGCGCGCCGGCGGCCCACTCGTTGCTGCCGAGCACGTCGTGCGCGTTCTGCCCGTCCCACGCGACCGCCGCCGGCGCGTGCGCGCCGGTCAGCGCCGGCAGCGGCGGCAGCGCGACCGGTTTTTCGCCGGCCGTCGGGACGTCGTAGGCCGGATCGGTCAGCGAGAAGAACGCCGCGGTCGCTTCCGGCCCCGCCTCGCGCTCGACCGCGTCGCGGGCGATCACGTCGTACCACGAATCGTCCAAGTCGAGCACGATCGCGAAACCGACCGCGAGCGAATCCTGCGGCTGCCACGGCGCGAAGCGATACAACAGCGCGCGATATTCGGGCGGGCTGGGCTCGTTCGCGGCGGCCGCATTCACCCCGTCGGCATAAGCCTGGAAGATGTCGCGGTCGGCCGGCGAGAGGTGCGCGTACTCCCGGTCGATGATGCTGCGCAACGGAATCACGCGCGCGTCCTCATCGGCGGCGAGCGTGACCGACCCCAGCATTTCGGACAGCGTGCCGAGCACGAACCGGCGCGTGATGTCGATCTGGAACAGCCGGTCGGCGCCGGTCACGTAACCTTGCGCGAACGCTGCGTCGTGGATCGACGCGGCACGGATGTGCGGCACGCCGCGCGCGTCGCGCAGGATCGCTACCGGCGCGCGCAATCCGAGCCCCGAGATCTCGCCCGACGTGCGCGCGGTGGCGGTCGCCGCGCCGTACCACACGTAGCCCGCGTAGATCAGCAGTGCGAGAACGAACGGCCCCAGCATGCCCAGGGCCGTATAGACGAGGCGCTTCCCGATGCCGACGCTCAAGCGAGCGCCGTTGCGTGCTCGGCTTGGTGAGCCTCCAGGTATTTCTCGACTTCGAGGGCGGCCTTGCACCCCGAACCCGCCGCGGTGATGGCCTGCTTGTAGCGCACGTCGTACACGTCGCCGGCCACGAACACGCCCGGAATGTTCGTCGAGACGCCGTCGGGCGACGCGATGTACCCCATGGCGTCGAGGTCGAGCTGGCCGCGGAACAGCGCGGTGTTCGGATCGTGGCCGATCGCGATGAACAGCGCGTCCGCGTCGATCACCGAGGTCTCCCCGGTTTCGATGTTGCGCAGCCCGAGCGCCTCGGTTTTTTCCTCACCGAGCACTTCGGTCACTTCGGAATTCCAGATGACCTCGATGTTGGCGTGCGCCATCACGCGGTCGGCCATGATCTTGCTGGCGCGAAACGACGCGCGGCGGTGAATGACCGTGACCTTCTTGCCGAAGCGGGTCAGGAACAGTGCTTCTTCCATCGCCGAGTCGCCGCCGCCGACGACCACGATGTGCTTGTCGCGGAAGAACGCGCCGTCGCAGGTCGCGCACGTCGAAACGCCGCGGCCGCGCAACCGCGCTTCGTGCGGGATGTCGAGCCAGCGCGCGCTCGCGCCGGTGGCGACGATGACGGTGTCGGCCGTGTACTCATCGTCCTCGGTCCACAGGTGGAACGGCGTTTGCGCGAAGTCGACCTTGCTGACGTCGACGAAGTGCAGCACGGCGCCGAAACGCTCGGCCTGCAGGCGAAAATTCTCCATCAGCTCGGGACCCATGATGCCCTGGGGAAAGCCGGGATAGTTCTCGACCTCGGTCGTCAGCATCAGCTGGCCGCCGTAGAGGCCGCCGGCGAAGACGACCGGAGCGAGGTTGGCGCGAGCGGCGTAGACGGCGGCGGTGAGGCCGGCCGGCCCGGAGCCGATGATCGCGACGGAGCTGTGGTTGCGGGGCATGGCGCTCCCTTCAACCCCTAAGCGGTTGCGTCCGGTTCGACGGCAAAGAAGAGCGGCGATGCTCGAGGACGACTTTTCCGACATTCTGCGCAAGGCCGCGCGCGGCGCGGGCCTGGACGCAGCCGCCCTAGCCGCGCGCAGCGGCCTCCCGGCCGGTCACATCGCCGAATGGCAAAAGGGCGAGGGCGTGCCCGACGACGCCGCGGCGCGCGCGCTGGCCAAGCTGCTGGGCCTCGATCCGGGCAAGCTGGCCGACGCTGCCGCCCGGCGCTGGGAGCCGCACGTCGCCCTGCCGGGCGACGTCCGCCACCATCCGCACGACCCGCACCCGTCCAACGGGTACCTCTTCTTCCTCGACGACGGACGCACGGCCGCGCTGATCGATCCGGCCGGCTTGCCATCGACGATCCTGGGCGCGATCGCCGCAGGTCCGTTCGCGTTGCGCTACATCCTCATCACGCACAAACACGCCGACCACTGCGACGCGACCGCCGACATCTCGCGCGCGTTTCCGGACGCCGAGATCGTGATGCACCGCTCGGACGTCGCGGCGATCGGCAACTTGAGCAAACGCGCGAAGCCGATCGTCGACGGCGACGAGCTGCCGTTCGGCGAGGGCGCCGCGGTCCGCATGCTGCACACGCCCGGGCACACCGACGGCAGCTCGTGCTTCCTCTTCAAGAGCACGCTCTTCACCGGGGACACGCTCTTCGCAGGCAGCGTCGGCGGCGCGTTCGGCACGGTCTCGACCTACGCCGACATCCTCAATTCGGTGCGCTTCAAACTGTTCGCCCTGGACGACGCCACCGTCGTCGCCCCCGGTCACGGCCCGCCCTCGACGATCGGCGATGAAAAGGCCCACAACCCGTTTTTTTAGGTGCGCAGTTTGAACCCGATCGAGACCAGCGTCAACGCCGTGCCGAAAGCGACGGCGGTCAACGCGGTCACGATGCCGAGCGAGGTGAGGAGCGGCGCGTCGCCGCGCAGGGTGTACGAATAGCGGAACGCGTTGATCATATAGAACATCGGGTTGAACATCGAGATCGTTCGCGCCAGCGGCGGTAAGAACTGGGTCGACGTGAAGACCCCGCCGACGAAGACGAGCGGCGTGATGAAGAACGTCGTCAGCAGCGCGATGTGGTCGAATTTCTCGGCGAAGAGCCCGCAGATGATGCCGAGCGAGGAGAACAAGACCGCCACCAGCACGATCGTCAGCAGGTAGATGCCCCACTGGATCGGGACCGTCTGCACGAACACCGCACCCAGAATCGTGATGAGCGCGGCGATGAAGAGCGCGCGGGCCGTGCCGGCCACCACGTAGCCCATCACCATCTCGAAAGCCGACAGCGGGGCGATCAACAGCTCCTGAATCGAGTTCATGAAGCGTCCCTGGAAAACCGTGCTCGAACCCTCGCCGTAGGTCTGGTCGATCACTTGCAGCATGATCAGCCCGGGAATGAGGAACTGCGAGTAGCGCACGCCTTGCACGGTTGGGATCTTGCTGCCGAGCGCGAGCCCGAACACGAAGACGTAAAGCAGCGTCTGAATGACCGGCGGCCAGATGACCTGGTTGATGATCGCAAACGTGCGCACCATCTCGCGCTTGACCAGCGTGAGGAATCCGATCAGGTTGGGGCGGCGGTCGGCGTCGGCAGTGACGATCATCGGCGGGTCAGCTCCAGGAACACGTCTTGCAGCGTGCGTTCGCCGATCAGCTTGCTCGTCGTCTCGAGCGCCACGAGCTTCCCGGCCTCGATGATGCCGATCCGGGAGCAGAGCTCTTGCGCTTCCTCGAGGTAGTGGGTCGTCAAGATGATCGTCATCCCGTCACGATTGAGTTGGCGCAAGAACGACCACAGCTCCAGCCGCAGCTCGACGTCGACGCCGGCGGTCGGCTCGTCGAGGATCAGGAGACGCGGTTCGAACATCAGGGCGCGGGCGATCGTCAACCGCCGCTTCATGCCGCCGGAGAGGCGCGTGTAGATCTGCTTGGCTTTCGAGGTCAGCCCGAACCGTTCGAGCATCTCGTCGGCCCGTTCCCGGATCGCCTTGCCGTGCAGGCCGTAGTAGCCGGCTTGATAGATCAGGATGTCGCGAATGCTGAGATAGCGGTCGAAGTTGTATTCTTGCGGCGACAGGCCGACCAGCCGCCGCGTCGCGCGCCAATCGCTGGTGACGTCGAGGCCGAACAGCTCGATCTTCCCCGAGGTGATCTTCGATAACCCGACGATCGAGTTGATCGTGGTCGTCTTGCCCGCGCCGTTGGGGCCGAGCAAGCCGAAGAACTCGCCCTCGGGCACGTCCAGCGAGATGCCGTCGACGGCGGTGAAGTCGCCGTAGCGCTTCACCAGCCGGTCGATGTGCAGCGCCTGCATCAGATCTGGTGCTCCGGCAACTGCTTGTAGCGATGACACCGCAGCACCGCGATGCGTTCGGCGCTCTGCGGCATTCCGCTCTTGCGAATCTGCCGCTCCACCTTGGCGACGTCGAACGGCACGCGGTGCGAACGGACCGACCAGCCCCCGCTCTGCTGGGTGAGGATGACGTAGTGCGCGCGCGGATCGCCGTCTTTGGGCAGTCCCGCCGACGCGACGTTGACGAACATGCGATCGCGCCACATCCGCACGTAGGGCACGTGCAGGTGGCCGAAGGCGATCGTGCGCTGCACGACGCCGGCCACGATGCGTTCGAGCTGCTCGTCGCTCGCATCGGGCCAGACGTGCTCGTCATCCTTCGCCGGCGTCGCGTGCGTGATCAACAAACCGTCCGCCGACGTGCCGATCGCCACGGTCGTCGGGGCCGCGCCGAGCCACGCCACCCAGTCTTGCCCCAGCGCACCGCGCTGCCACATGATCGATTCGCGTTCCGCCTCGTCGTACTGAGCGGGATCGTCGAGCGCGATCATCCGGTCGGTGTTACCGCGCACGACGTGCGCGCCCGCGTCTTTCAGACGCCGCAATACCTTGCGCGGGCGCGGACCGTCCATGCACAGATCGCCCGCGGCGACGATGCGCTCGGCGCCTCCGGTAGCGGCGAGATCCGCCAAGCACGCTTCGAGCGCCACCGCGTTCCCATGGATATCGGAGAGGATCGCTACCCGCACGCGCGTTACGAGCTAGCTCCGCTTCGTGGCGAGAACCAGCTCGAACGGCCCGGCTCCCGCTTTTCCGAACTCCCACAAGTCGATCGCCTCAACGTCGATCTTCGCGGCGCGCAGCAAACCGATGCTGTAGCGAAAGCGCAGGTTGGCGATCACGCGGCGCTCGCCGAACGCGATCACGCCGGCGGCGAACTCCTCACCGCGCGGCACCTCGATCACGCGCAGATCGCGCACCGGCACCAAGTCGACCATGTCGGGTGCCGCCACGATCGCGTCCGAAGCGACGACGTTGAACACGTTGCGCAAGCGCGGCACGTCGGGCGCAATCGCGAGTTCGACCGCACGCATGTCGGCCGCCGCGGCGAAGGCGGCCAGCTGCTCCCGGCCGAGCGCATTGGAGCGCAGCCGCAGCCCGGCTCCGGGACGCGGCACGCCGATGAAGACGCGGTCGCCGGCGAGGGCGACGTCGGTCGCATCGAGCAACCCCGGCGCTTCGATGCGGCCCGCAATCGGAATCCCGGCGGCAACCAGCGCGCGTTCGACCGCGAGCACCTCGGCCCGGCGTTCGACGTCCGAGGGGCGAGCTAAGATTGCCCCCTGGGGCAAGACGATCGCGCAGTCGGCGATCAACACTTCGGTCGGCGTCTCGGTGGTCGGCTCCAGCACCGTGACGTCGACGCCGCGATCGCGCAGCGTGCGCACGAGGATCTTGTGCTGCTCCAGCGCCCGGTCGGCGATCGGGGACGGCTCACCCTTGATCGGCGGCAGCCGGTCGACGCTGGACGAGGGCGCGCACACAAGTGCGCCGGCGAGAGCGCCGGCGTCGGATCGCACGAACGGAGGTTCGGACGATTTGGTCATCACCAACTGCGCGAGTCTCCCACGGGGAGAAGATTGTCCGCCGGGGGGCGCTGGCCTTTTTTACCGGCTCGAGAGCGGTGCCGGCGGCAGCGCGGCCACGTACGGGCGCAGATCGGAGCGCGCCTCGAAGAAATCCCCCATGTCGCCGGCGAGCAAATCGCCCAGCGAGAGCGGCGGCAGCGAAAACACCCGGTCGACCGTCTTCAGCACGCTCGCCGTCGACAGGTGGCGCATGCCGATGTAACCGTGCTTGGCGAACGGCGAAACGACCAGCGCGAAGGTCCGCGACGCGTCGATGTGATCGCGCCCGCTCCGCGCGCCGGCCGGCACCACGATGATCGCGGTCGTGTGCCACGACGGCATGTGCGTGATCGCCTCGACGATCGTGCCCAGCGCGCGGTCCCCGTCGACGACCTCCGCTTCCGGCGTCACCTTCCCGCCGTTGCGGTCGGGTCCGGCCCGTAACTGAACGAACGCGAAGCGCGGCGCCCGCTGCGCGCGCGAGAGCGTCCCGTAGTCGCGCACGAACTCGGCGGCCCGCGCGCCATCCGGCGCGCCGGAGTTCCAGGCCGGGTAACTCAGATCGACGTGGCCCGCCAGCACCGGCGGCGCGGGGACGTCCTCGGTATGCCCGGCCGGCGTCGTTCCGGAGATGTCGAGCAGACCGCCGTAATCGCGGAAACTCAGATTACGGCGCGCGAGCTGGTTGAACACCGTCCCCAAACGCAGCATGTCGTCGGGATCTTGGTCGGTGAGGTGCCGCGAGTCGTTCACGTCCATCGTCCGGTCGGTGAACGCGCTCGCCAAACCCTCGGCGAGGACGAGTTGCGCGCCGCCGCGCGCGTCGGCGAAAAAATTTCCGGCCACCGCGTAGCGGCGCGCCAACGCATGCAAGTTCGGTGTATCGGCCGCACCGTAGAGCGCGAAGCTCGGGGCGCCCGGGCCCGCGCCCAGATCGCCCAAGGCCTCGTCGTAGTTCTTCTCGCCTTCGACGATCAGCACGACGTTGCGAATGGCGCGCGGCAACGGCTGCGGCGTCGGCACGACGATGCGCGCCGCGGCGAGCGCAGCGCGCGTCGTGTCGGCGAGCTTGACCTGCGCGAGGTCGATGCGTTCGAGCGTCGACCACACCGCGTGCGCGTCGGCCCCGGTTTCGGGATTGCCGGTGAAGCCGGCGTCGTAGCCCAAACCGTTCTGGTTGGCGACGAACAGCGTGCGGTCGTCGGCGCTCAGCGCGACCGCGCTCGGTGCCCACCCCGTCGGGATGAGTCCGAGGCGATGGAGGTGCATCGGATCGCGGGCGTCGATCACCGCGATCGCGTCGAGCCCGGTCAACGCAACGTAGAGGCGCGACGCATCGCGGCTGAGCGCCATCGCCGTCGGCTGCGTGCCGTACGGACCGCGATCGAACAAGCGCAACTCGGTTCCGCCGACGACGTGCGGCACGGCACCGAGCGCGACCGTCGCGATCCGGTCGACGTTGGTCATCGCCACGAACGCATAGCCCGCGTCGGGCGTCGTCACGATCGCCGTCGGATGCGCACCGCCGACCAAACGCACGCCGTCGGGCGCTTCATCCATCGGTAACGCGTCGGCCGCGCCCGCCGGCGCCCCGGTCGCGTCGAGGGAGAGCAGCCACAACGACGACGCGTTGACCGGATCCGGCGGCGGCCGGTCGAAGGCCGGGTCCGCGAGCGGCGCGGGCAACAGCGCGTAGCGCATCAAGCCTTCGTTGGTGACGAGCAACTGCGAACCGGCGACGGCCACGCCGGCCGGCGAAAAGCCGACGCGGTGCGGTGCCGCGATGAGCCGGCGCGTGGCGGTGTCGATCGCGGCGACCGAATCGCCGCCGGCGTCGACGACGTACACGCGGCGCCCGTCGCTCGACGCGAGCAACGCGGACGGAAAACTGATCCCGCGGTCCGCGAAGCCGGCGTCGGCCGGCCCGGGAATCGCGATCTTGTGGACCGCGTCGGGCACCAACCGGCCCGCCGCATCGAGGTCGAACGCGTACACCGCGTTGGCCGCGCCGCCGGCGGCGAAGACGAGCGTCTGGCCGGGATCGCGCGGATCGTTCACCGCCGCGAGCCCGCTGTAGAACGTCTCGCCCGCTGCGCGATAGTGCGTCACCGCGACCATGCGCGCGGTGTCGACGACCGTGAGCGAGTAGCCGCCGCCGGCATCGGGGTCGAGTGCGCTGCGCACGCCGGCTTCGTTTTCGTCGTCGTTGCTCGTGATCGCATAGCGCCCGTCGGGCGAGAGCACGACGCCCAAACTGTCCATGCCGGTAACGATGCTCGTTCCGGCCGGCGTCACGAGCCGTCCCGAAGGCAGCACCGCGTCGTACGTCAGCCCGTGGTAGCGTCCGGCCGGCAGATCGCCGGCCGGCGGCGCGTACGTGACCGTCGCGGAGCGGGCGCCGAGCGGCAAAACGGCGAGCGCAAGCGTCGCGCACGCGATACGAAGAGGGTTCACCGGCCCTCGGATTCGCTCGCCGGCAAGCGGTCCCGCTTGCTCCTATCGTTCGTCGAGACGATACCCGATGCCGCGCACGCTCGATATCTGCAACTGAGCGTCGACTTCGTTGAGCTTCTTGCGCAGCGCCGCGACGTGGACGTCGACGACGCGCGTCGGAACGCCCGAAACGTCGTTCCAGACGCGCTCGAGAATCTGCGCGCGGGTCAGCAATTTTCCGGTGTTCTCAGCGAGATACCAGAGCAGGCGAAATTCCAACGCGGTCAGGCTGACGCTCTTGCCGTTGTTCTCGAGCGTGTGGAAGTCGCGAACCAATTCGGTCGTTCCGGCTTGCAGCCGGCCGTCGGCGTCACTGCGCCGCGAACGTTCGCGCCGGCGCAGGAACGACTGCACGCGCGCCACGAGTTCGTTGCCCGAAAACGGTTTGCGCACGTAATCGTCGGCGCCCAAACCCAGTCCCTTGAGCACGTCGTTTTCGGTCGAGTGCGCGCTGACCATCAGGATGAACGCGTCGCTCGAGTTGGCCAGCGACGTGCAGACATCGAGCCCGCTGATGTCGGGTAACTCGACGTCAAGCAGGATCACCGCCGGCTTGAACGCCGGCTCGGCCTCGAGGCCGGCCGCGCCGGTCGTCGCCACCTTGACTTCGTAGCCCGCGCGTTCGAGAATCGTGCGCTCGAAGAACGCGATCTCGGGATCGTCTTCGATGATCAGTACGCGTTCCATCAGCGGATCATCGACGCAGCCGCGTTCTCTTCCTCGGCCGCCAGCAGCGTGCGGCGCGCGAGGCCTTCTTCGATCGCCGCGCGTTCGACGGCCTCGGCGACGCCGTCGGCGACGCGCGGATCGAACACGCTCGGAATGACGTACTCCGCGTTGCGCTCGTTGCCGACGATGTCGGCGATCGCGCGCGCGGCGGCGAGCTTCATCTTCTCGCTGATCTTGCGCGCCCGAACGTCGAGCGCGCCGCGGAAGATCCCGGGGAAGGCCAGCAAATTGTTGACCTGATTGGGATAATCGCTGCGCCCGGTGCCCATGACCGCGACGTACGGCGCCGCGATTTCCGGCATGATCTCGGGGCTGGGATTGGCCATCGCGAACACGATCGGATCGCGCGCCATGCGCTTGATGTCTTCGCCGACGAGGATGTTCGGCGCACTCAACCCGATGAACGCATCCGCTCCGACGAGCACGTCGCGCAGCAGGCCGCGCTTCTTCTTCTGATTGGTGTTCTTGGCCAGCCATTGCCAGTGCGGCGGCCCGTACTGCTGATCCGCCGAGATCGCGCCGTCGCGATCGACCGCGATCACGTCGCCGACGCCGGCTAGCAACAGCATCTTGATCGTCGCCGTGCCGGCGGCACCACTGCCGTTGAGCACGATCGTCATGTCTTCGAGCCGCTTGCCGACGACCGCCGCGGCGTTGATGATCGCCGCCAGGATCACGACCGCCGTGCCGTGCTGGTCGTCGTGCATGACCGGAATGTCGAGCGCTTCGATCAAACGCTCCTCGATCTCGAAGCAGCGCGGCGAGGAGATGTCTTCGAGGCTGTAGCCGCCGAACACGGGCGCGATGCGAATGCACGTCTCGACGATCTCGTCGACGTCCTTCGTGTCGAGCGTGATCGGGAACGCGTCGACGCCGCCGAACTGTTTGAAGAGCATGCACTTGCCCTCCATGACCGGCAGCGCGCCGAGCGGTCCGATGTCGCCGAGGCCCAGCACCGCGGTCCCGTCGGAAATCACCGCCACCGTGTTGCGCTTGATCGTGAGCTGGAACGCCTTCGCCGGATCCTCGGCGACCGCCAGCGAGACGCGGGCGACGCCCGGCGTGTAGACCGTCGACAGATCGGCGCGCGTCCGCACCGGGATGTTGGGCTCGATGTGGATCTTGCCGCCGAGGTGCGCCAGGAATATCGAATCGGAGATGCTGATGACGCGCGCGCCTTCTTGCGCGTCGATCGCGGTGCGGACCGCCTTTCCGACGGCGTCGCTGGCGACGGTGATCGTCACGTCGCGCACCGTCGTGTTGCGGCCGACCGTGTGCGTGTCGACCGCGTTGACGATGCCGCCCGCGTCCCCGATGGCGCCGGCCAGATTGGCAAATGCGTTGGGTGAATTCTGCGTCTCGACCCGGACGATCAGCGAGGTCCCAACCGGCGGAGATTCCATAGGGCGTCGTTTTCGATAGCGTCTGGATTCGCCTTCGGCGAATCTGTAGCGTTTGGGCTTCGCCCAAGCCGCCCTCGGTCTTACGATACGGGCAATACTACGACCCTGCCAGGATGTCGAGGGTCGCGTCCATCCCGTCGTAGACCCCGTCGGCGTCGGCCTCCGGGCTGTTGACCAGGATCGCAAAGGCGACGCGGCCGTGGCGCCGCGTGTCGACGTAGCCGGCCAGCGCATCCACGTCGTTGATGTGGCCGCTCTTGGCCCGCGCGCGACCGAGTGCGGTCGTCACGTCGTGCCGCCGCACCGTGCCCTCAATACCCACGCGCGGAAGATCGTGAAACAGCACGTCGCCGGTCGATTCGAGGTTGACGCGCGCGAGCAGCGTGGCCAGGTCGATCGGCGCGACGCGATCCGCCGGCGCGAGACCGCTGCCGTCGATGACGCGCAGACCGTCCGTCGGCGCGCCGAGCTGCTCGAACACCGAGCGCTCGACGAGGGCGCCGGAGTGTTCGGTTCCGACCGCCCCGGCGTGCGCGCCGACCGCGCGCAGCAATTGTTCGGCGTAGTGATTGTCCGACTCGAAGAGCATGTGGTTGAGCAGCGTCCGCAGCGGCGCCGATTCGTGCCGCCACAACACGGTGGCGACGGTCGGCGCGGTGCCGGTGTGCGATCCGCCTTGGACCAGGATGCCGCGCTGGGCCAGCATCGAGTCCGCGACGGCGGCGGCGTAGTGCGGCTGATCGATGACCGGCCGGTAGAACGATTGCTCGGCGCCGACGGCGAGATCGCCGGCGAAGGTGAAGTCGTTGCGGTCGGGGGCGCGATCGATCGACAGGGTGGTGGAGTAACCGGTCAGCACGCCGCCCTGCACGCTGACCCCGTTGCTCGCCGGCCGCACCTCGATGCGCGCCGGCGCGCCGGCGTTCGCCGGAACGAGATGAAATTCGACCGTCCCCTCGTCGAGCGAGAGCGCGCTGGTTCCGGCCGCGTAGTCGTACTGCAAGTCGTCGGGATCCCAGGCCGGGTTGACCTCGCGACCGCCGAACAGCGAGGCGTCGGCCACCACGCCGCCGGTGACGGTGGTCAAGCCCGCTCGCGCCAGCGCGCCGACCCCGCCGCGCAGTACGTCCGAGGTGAGCGACGGATCGCCGCCGCCGACCAGATACAAGTCGCCGTCGAGCGTTCCGCCGTGCGGCACGTCGAGCGCTTCGAGACGCGTTTCGAAGCGGTAGTCCGGGCCCAGCGTTTCCAACGCCGTCACCGCGACCAGCAGCTTGAACGTCGAAGCGGGGATCGCGGCCGCGCGCGCGCGGCGCGCGAACAGCTCGCGCCCTTGCGAATCGACGATCGCGATGCCGCTCGTCGCCAAGGCCGAACGGCCCAGCGGCCCGCTCAAGCGCGCGCGGAGACGCCGCAACTCGCCGTCGGTCCACGCCGGCGCCTTGGGCGCCGCAGCGAGCGGGACGCCCGCGAAATGCGGCACCGCCGCCGAGGCGTGCCGCGCACATCCGGTGGCCAGCGCGAGCAGCAATGCCGTGAGCATGCGTGTGGCGCGCATGCTACGCCTGCGGTGCCACGGGCTGGTCGCGGTCGCGCAACCGGTTGACGTCGTCACGCAAACGGTCGACCTCCTCGCGCAAACGCACGAGCTCGGGCGGCGTGCGCGCCGCGCCGCGAATGCGCACCGCCGCTTCGGCCGCGTCGCGCCGCAAACGTCCGTCGGTCTCGGCCGTCGCCAGGCGGTCGAGCGCCGGTAGCAGCCGCGCGTCGGCGAGCTTCTCGGCGGCCGCGTAGGTCGAGAGCCGCACGACGTACGACCGGTCGTCGAGGGCGCGCTCCAGCGCATCGACGGCGGCGGTGCGAACCGCATCGACGAGCCCGCCGAGCCGCGCCAGCGCTCCGACCGCCGCGCGCCGCAACGGCTCGGGACGATCCGGCCGGCTCGAGGCCACCAGCGGTTCGAGCGCCCGCGGATCGGCGAGCTCGGCCAAGCCGCCGGCCGCTCCGGACGCGATCACCTCGTTCCACGAGCGCTCGTCCAGCGCCGCGCGGAGCGCCTCGAAGGCCCGCGGATCGCGCGTTTTCCCCAACGCCGTCAAGGCCGCGCCGGCGACGAAGTACGACGCGTCGGAACGCGCGTTCAAGAGCGCCGTCGCAACGCCGTCATCGCGATAACTGCCGAGCGCGTCGGCGACGGCACGCCGCACCTTCGGGTGCGGATGCGCGAGCGCCGCCAGCAGCGCGGCGCGCGCGCCGTCGGTACGCATGCGGCCGAGCTCGGACGCGATCTCGACCGCCACGCCCCAGAACGGTTCGTTGCGCAGCGCTTCGGCCAGCGCGTCGTGCGCGGCGCGCGCGGAGTCCTTCGCCAGCGCGCGCGCGGCGCGAATGCGCGCCACCGGGCTCGGGTCGCCGCGCAGGATGCCGGCATGCCGTTCGGTCCCCAGCGCATACGTCAGCGTGCACAAGAGATACGCGCCCGGGTCGATGCGGATCAACGCGGGCTGCGCCGCGAGCGCGATCACGAACGATTCGCGCGCGCGCTCGACGTGCAAGCGCACGCGCTGCTCGCCGGCCACCGGCCCGTCGCCGGCGTCGCGCGCGACGGCGTCCGGCACCTCCGTCACGAACCCCGCATCGAGGTCGAACGCATACGGCGGATGGTCGTCGTCGATCGTCTGTTTCTGCTCGATCTCGAGCGTCAGCGCCGAGCGTTCCGCATCCCACGTTGCCCGCACCTCGAGCTCGGGATGACCGGCGCGGTCGATCCACTGCGCGAAGAACCCGCGCACGTTGCGGCCGGTCGCGCGCTCGATCGCTCTCACCAGGTCGATCGTTTCGACGTTACGCGTCGCGTTGTCCTCGACGTACTGCCGCAGCGCGCGCCGCAGGCGCTCCCAGCCGAGCTCGCCGCGCAGCATGTGCAGCACCGCGGCGCCTTTTTCGTAGAGATGCCGGTCGAACAACTCGATCGGATCGCGATAGACGTTGCACACGATCGGCCGGCGATAGCGCTCGCCGTCCTCGTCGAGGTAACGGCCGACCAGCTCGAACACGTCGCGCTGGTACTCGTCCCAGCCGCGGCTCGCCTCCATCCACACGGTCTCGAAATAGGTTGCGAAGCCCTCGTTGAGCCACGCCTGCGACCAATCGCGACAGGTGACGAGATCGCCGAACCACTGGTGCGCGAGCTCGTGCGCGACCAGCGGTTCGCTCGAGAAGTCCAGGTGCGCGCGCTCGTCGTGCAGCGTGCGATCGGTCTGCGTGGTCGCGGCCGTGTTCTCCATCCCGCCGAAGATGAACTCGGCGACCGCGATCTGCGAATACCGCGCGTAGGGATACGGCACGCCGATCGCGGTTTCAAAGACGCCGATCATCTCGGGCGTGCGGCCGAACGACCGTTCGCCGTCGGCTTCGCGGCCCGGCTCGACGTAGTAGAACACCGGCAGCCGCGGATGCGTTTGTTCGATCTCGCTGAACGCGCCGGCCACCATCGTGAGCAGGTAGGTCGCGTGCGGAATCGCCTGCTCGTAGCGGAACGTCACGCCGGCCGCGGTTTCGGTCCGCGCCGTCAGCGCGCCGTTCCCGAGCGCAAAGTGACCGGGCTCGACGACGATCGTCGTGGTCGTGGTCTGCTTCTCGGCGGGATGATCGAAGCACGGCAGCCAGGCGCGCGCATCGGTGTCCTGGCTCTGCGTCCACGCTTGGCGCGGCCGGTCGATGAAGTACAGCCCGCGGCGCGGCTCGATCGCCCGGTACGTGACGGCGAACGTCAGGCTCCGGCCCGCGGCCAGCGGGTCACGCAACTCGATCGTGAGATCCCGCGCCGAGGCGAGGAACGGCAGCGCCGCGCCGTGCTCGTCGCGTACCGCGTCGATCGTCAGGTCGACCGCATCGAGCCGCAACCGGCGCACGCCGTCCTCGATCGCGCGCACGCGCGTCGTCACCTCGCCGAACAGCGTTTTGGTCGCGAACTCCGGACGCAGATGCAAGTCCAAATGTTCGACGCGCACGACGCGGTCGGGTCCGTAGTGCGGGCGCGCACCGGGCAGGGCGAAGGGCAGCCGATCGGTCACATTGCAGCTCCGTACGCGGCGCCGGGCGGCGGCGAGTAGCGCTGATCCCATTGCAAGATGCGCAGCGCGTGCGGGCGCGGCCCCTCGCACCAGGTGGTGAAGTAGAGCCGCGCCGGCACGAGATGCCCCGACGAATCGTGGAATTCGTACCCCAGCGTCGGTCCGGCGATGACGCGCGTGCACGCGCGGCGCAACTGCAGCGCGAAATCGGGCCGGCCCTTGTCCTCCGGATGGCCCGGCCGCGGCGACAGCGGTTCCTTGTCGACGAAGAGGATGCGGCGCGGCTGCATGTCCGGATCGTACCAGCGCATCGCTTCCTGTCCTTGCGCGTTGTAGCCGATCACCACCGGCGGGACGCCGCCGTAGAAATCCAAGGTCGACGAGAGCCCGTACCCGTCGGTCACGACCACCGCGTCGTTGGCTTCCATCATGTTGCGCACGTCGATCGCGAGCGAGGGCACCGTGAAGATCTCGAACCCGCCGGTATTGCGCAGCGTCGAACCGGTGCGAACGAACTGCTCGTACACGAAGCCGGGCTCGACCGCCGCGATGAAGACCAGCGGAAAGATGATCAGCGCCGGCACGGCGGCGATGGTAGCCCAGATGACGCGCGTCCGGGCCGCCAACCGCACGAAGACGATGCCGATCGCGACGCTCAGCGAGAGATAGGCGCCGAACATCCAGTGAATCTCGACGCTTTCGTGAAAGCTCAGCAGCGTCATCAGCACGATCATCGGCACCGCGGTCCAGTTCAAAAACGCGTTGCGCGCGTAGAAGATGCTCAGCAGCGCTCCGATCCACAGGCCCGGCGAATACGCCGCGGTCTCCATCAGGTGCAGCACGAACGGTTCGTACCAGCGCCAGTGCTCCTCGTGGCGGTTGACCAGCGCGAACACGAACGTGGCCCAGCCGTGGGTCGAATTCCAGATCAGGAACGGGACGCACATGATGCCGGCGATCAGGAACGACAGCCACAAGCCTTCGTGCCAGTAGCGGCGCCGCCCGGGCGCCAGGGCGTACATCACGACGCCGAAGACGAGCGCGAACGCGAAGATGCGCGTGAGCAGAACGGCGCCGAGCGCGATGCCGAGCCAGACGTAGTGCCGCCGCAGGTGCGTCTCGAAGGCGCGGACCGCGCAGTACAGCGCCGCCGCCCAGGCGGCCAGATACGGGCCGTCGGGTGACGCCGAGCCGAAGGCCACCGACGAGAGCGGCGTGAGCGTGATCGCCAGCGCCGTCACCGCACCGGCGCGCGAATCGCCGTTGGTCAGCCGCTGCGCGGTCTTGGCGGCGAACACGGTCGCAACGATGCCGCAGAGAATGAAGCCGATGCGCACCGCAAACGGATTCGTTCCCAGCCAGCCGAACGCGAAAATCGTATACGCGACCCCGGGCGGGTGGTCGCTGTAGCCGAGCGCGAGATGGCGCGCCCATTCCCAGTAGTAGCCCTCGTCACCGATGAGCGGCACGCTGAACGCCGCGACGGCGCGCATCCCGGTCACGATGGCGACGATCGACCAGGCGATGATGTCGACGCGGGGCCACCGCCGCGAGAGCGGGGCCGCGACCGATTCCACCGCGCTACTCATGCGGCTCCACGAGACCGCCGTTGACCCCCAGCACGGCGCCGTTGAAGAAACCGGCGTCGTCGCCGACCAGAAACCGCACCGCGTCGGCGACGTCTTCCCAGCTGCCGGCGTGGCCGGTCGGATTGCCGGCCGGGATCGTCTGCGCTTGCGCGCGCGTCGCCGACTTGTCGCGGATGTCGCCGGGCTCGATCGCGTTGACCGTAATGCCGTGGCGCGCTTCTTCGAGCGCCAGCGTGCGCGCGAACGTGACCACCGCGGCCTTGGCGGCGCCGTACAGCGACATCAGCCGCGCGGGCTGCGTCACACGCGAACCGTTCATGCCGAAGAAGACGATGCGGCCGAAACGGCGCGCGCGCATGCCCGGCAAGGCGGCCGCGGCCAGCGCGACGGAGGTTCCGAGATTGCCCGCGATCATCGCGTCGTAGTCGGCCTCCGACGACGCCGCGAACGAGCGCACGACGATCGGTCCGGCGGCGTGCACGATGACGTCGAGCGTGCCGCGCTTCGACTCGATCGCAGCCACCAGCTCCCGCGCGGCCGCAAAACTGCCGAGGTCGTTCGCAATCGCCAGCACATCGGGGTCGTATTCGCCGATCGCGGCGGCCGTTTCATCCGCCGGCGTGCCGCCGGGACGGTACGTGAACGCGATGCGGTAGCCGGCGGCCGCGAGCGAACGCGCGATCCCCGCGCCCAGACCCGACGCTGCGCCGGTGACGAGCGCTACGCGAGAGGACAAGCGCCGCGCACCTTCGTACCTGCGATCAGATGGCGGCTCCAATCAACGCGAGCTCGCGCATGCGCCCGGTGATGTTTTTGGCCGAGGACGCTTTTCAGCTGCGAGGATCGTACTGGGAAGCGCGCGCCGACGGGGCGATCTCCCTGGTTCTGATCCACGATCGCAGCGCCGACCGCAGCGTGTGGGATCAGTACGTGCGCTTCTACCTTTCGCGCGGCTGGAACGTGCTGACGTTCGATCTGCGGGGCCACGGCGAATCGGTAAGGCAAGAAACGCGCACCGCCCTGCAACCGCCGGGCACGCCGGAGACGCCGTGGGAGGCGGGGTGGCCGCTGGACGTCAAGGCCGCGCTCGCGTTTGTCGCCCGTCAGCCGAAGGCCAACCCGGCCAAGCGTGCGATCGTCGGGCTCGGCCTCGGTGCCGATCTGGCCTACGCGGGCTCGGCGCGCGGGTGGGGTGCGGCCAGCGTCGTGTGCGTGAGCCCCGACGAAAGTCGCGCGCGCGCCTTCGCCGGCCCCGGCGCATTCGAACCGCGCGGCATCTACTTGATGTACGGCGCGCTCGATCCGAACGGCAATACCGCCGCGATCAACTTGGCCTCAACGGCACTCTTTCCGGCGGAGTGCGAAGCCTACCAGGGGAGTGCGCTGACCGGCATCCACCTGTGGGATGAACGTCAGCCCGAGATCGTCGCCCGCTCGATCGCCTGGATCGAGCGGACGATTTGATCTGAGTAACCCCTCAGTGCTGGTCCCCGACCCGCCCATCTCCTGACACGAAAGTCCGCTGGGCTTCGGAACGGCGTCCCGTTCATGTCGGTGCCTTCGACGCGCACTTGATGGCGGCCCGACTGGAGATCGGACGGCGGATTGTAAACGATCCCGCTCGGGGAGCGCGAGGTGTCGTTGGTGACGTTCAAACCGTCGACGCTCACGCGTACCGTGTTCGGGTTCGCGCGACCATCGGCAAAGTTCGCTTCGATCGTCGGACGGCGCGATCCGGCCGCACCGTCACGGGCCGGCCGCACGTCGACCACGCGTAGCGAACCGCTCTGGGTCATCGGCCGCGGCCCCTGCATGTCGCGTAGTTCACGCTCGCGCCGAGTGCTTGCGACACGAAGCGCAGCGGTGGGCCGTGTACCCCGCGTGCGAAGGTTCTACCGCAACCGGGCGTTCAATCGCCGCTCGCTTGCGGCACGAACAGCCGTTCCTCGCCGGCCGTGTGCTCGGCAGCGAGCGCTCGCCGGTCGGCGCGGCGTTCGATTCCGCCGCCAACCCACGCGTACACCACCGGCACCAAGAACAGCGTCAGGATCAGCGAGCTCAGCAGACCGCCGATCAGCACGGTCCCCATCGACTGGCGAAACTCCGCGCCCTCCGACAATCCCAGCGCCAGCGGCAGCATGCCGAACACCATCGAAGCGGTCGTCATCACAATCGGGCGCAGACGGATGCCGGCCGCGGTGCGAACGGCTTCCAGCACGCGCAAGCCGCGATGGCGTTGCGTGTTGGCGTAGTCGACCATCAAGATGCCGTTCTTCGCCACCAGACCGAAGAGCATGATGATGCCGATCAGCGAGAACAGGTTCAGCGTCTCGTGCGTCATGGCCAGACCGTAGAGCGCGCCGACCAGCGCCAACGGCACCGAGAACATGATAACGAACGGCGTAAGGAACGAGCTGTAGAGGATGACCATCAGCACGTAGACCAGCGCGAACGACGTGAGCATCGCGAAGCCCATGCTGGTGAACGTCTCGGCGATGAACTCCGAGTCGCCCGACGGCCGCAACGCCACGCCCGGCGGGAAGAATCCCGGCGTTTTGACCGCCGCGTCGATCTTCTGCGTGACCGGCCCCAGCTTCGTCACTTCCGGATCGAAACCGCCCGTGACGCTGACGATGCGCTGCTTGTCGAGCCGCTCGAGCTTGGTCGGCGAGGGTGCGAAGGTGAACGATGCCAAGTCGCTCAGCCGGTAGAGGCTGAGGCCGTCGTTGGCGCGCACCTGGATGTTCTCGACGTCGGCGAGCCGGTTGCGATCCGCCGCCGGCAGCTGGACGCGCACGTCGACGAGGCCGGTGTCGGTCCGCACGCGCGTCGCGACCGCGCCGCCGATCGCCACCCGCGCGGCCGTCGCCGCGGCGCCCGGGCTCACGCCGAGCAACGCGCACTTCGCGCGATCGATGTTGATGTTCAGCCGGTTGGTTGCGCTTTCGGTTCCGGTTTGGACGTTGACCGTTCCCGGAATCGAGCGAATCAGCGCGGCGAGCCGGTCGGCGCCGGCTTGAATCTCATCCTCCGGTCCCGAGAGCGTGTAGAAGATCGGATCGCCGCCGCTGCCGCTGCTGCCTTCCGCCTCGACGGTCAGCACGCCGTCCGGCACGAGGTAGGACAGCTGCCGGATCTCGCGCACGACGTCGTTGGTCGCCGCGCGGTGATCCTTGTCCAGCTCGACGGTCATCTTCGCGACGAAGGCCCCGGTCGTTACATCCCAACCGGTCGGCTTGACCCCGGCAGTCGAGAGCGTCGCGTGGACGTAGCGGAGGTTGCGGATCGCGGCGGAGAGACGGTCGAGCGCGTTTACGGTTTTGTAGAGCGGCGTTCCGGCATGATACGTCAGCGTCATGTCGATCGAACCGGTGTTGGTACTCGGCACGAACTCCGTTTGCACGAGCCCCACCGCGGGCAACGCGAGCGCGCTGACGAGCAGCACGCAACACACGCCGACGGTTTGCCAGCGGTGGGACAGCGCGTAGCGTAGCGCGCGGTCGCGATACCACGCATTCAGGCGCTCGAAGCCGGTTTGGAACCAGGCGAGCGATGGAGGGGCTTGCGGCGTGCGCTTGACGACGGACCAGCGCGCGGCGAGCATCGGCGTCAGCGTGAACGACACCAGCAGCGAGAACAGCGTGGCCACCACCACGACGA
>Ga0181536_10002120_pt1 | contig 22793 bp, 18 predicted proteins | sample PEATcosm2014_Bin_41_FD_121105 | JGI IMG/M metagenome (GOLD analysis project Ga0181536, IMG submission 121105) | Peatland microbial communities from MTU Mesocosm Facility, Houghton, MI, USA - PEATcosm2014_Bin17_60_metaG | ecosystem: Environmental > Terrestrial > Soil > Wetlands > Peat | place...
GCGAGCAGAGCCCGTCTCCGCTTCACCGGCACCCGCAGATTACCATGCACTCCCGACAGGCCCAGGCCAAAGGCGACATTTCTACTTTGCCAGGGAGGCGACATTTCTATTTTGCCTTGACAGTGGCGCGGATCCGGCCTTGAAAATCCGGGCCACCGCTGCTACCATCAAATTCCCCAGCGGGCGTCCATGTCGAATTTGGCTGTCGCACTGAATTCGAGATTACCGGCGCTCCGGGGCGCAGCAGAAGCACCATGAGCACGCCGGCACATCCCGATCGCGGGCCACGCCCCGATTTCCCGCCTGCCGGAAGCCACGCTCACGTTCTGCAATTCATTCTCGACAACATGGGCGATGGGGTCACGATCCTCGATCGGGCGGGCGATTTCGTGATGCGCAACTCCGCCGCCGAGCACATTGCCGGTATCACGGCGGAGTATCGATCCCCCGACGAGTGGGCCCGCGCCCTCGGAGTTTGCCTTCCCGACGGCGTGACTCCGTTTCCCGAGGACCAGTTGCCCACGTTGCGTGCGCTCCACGCGGAATCGGTGGATGGCGCGGAACTGTTTGTCTGCCATCCACACGCCCCCCAAGGGAAATGGGTGAGCATCACGGTGCGTCCGTTTACCAATGAACAAGGCAACGCCATCGGGGCTATCGCCATCTACCGCGACATCACGCGCCGCAAGCACGCCGAGTACGCTTTGCGCGCGTCTGAAAAACGCTACCGCCTGCTGTTCGAAAAGAATCTGGCGGGCATCCTCAGAACCACGCTTGACGGGCGGATCATCGAGTCCAATGAGGCCTTTGCGCGAATGTTAGGCTACAGTTCGAGCGATGAGCTGGCCTCCCTCAACGCGCAGGCGTTCTATCAACAACCCTCGGATCGCGCGGAGCTGCTTCATCGCTTGCAGGAGCAGAAATCCGTCACCCAGCAGGAAGTCTGTTTCCGGCGGAAAGACGGTGGACCGGCTTGGATTCTGACCAACATGAACCTGGTGGAGTCCGACGACCAACCCGGCGCTTTCACCATAATAGGGACTGCCTTCGATATTACCGACCGCAAACGGTCGCGCGAAGAGCTGCGGGAAAGCCAGCAGCGGTTTGCGGCCTTCATGCGCCACCTTCCCGGCGTAGCGTTCATGAAGAACCTCCAGGGACAGTATGTTTTCTACAACGAGGCCGCTCAAGGACTGTTTCATTTCGAGCCGAGCGACTTTCTGGGAAAGACCGACCACGAGGTGTGGCCTTCGGAATACGCCGAACGCTTCGTCTCCAACGATGCGGAGGTTTTCCGCACCAAGAAGGTCGTAGAAGCGGTCGAGGCCGTGCCGCACCAGCAGGCGGTGCATTATTGGCTGATCTATAAATTCCCGATCCTCGACGAAAACGACGAGGTCCAGTTCATCGGCGGAGTGGGTATCGACATCACTGAGCGTCGGCAGCTTGAAGACCAGCTCCGCCAGTCGCAGAAAATGGAAGCGGTCGGAAGGCTGGCCGGCGGAGTGGCCCACGATTTCAACAATCTGTTGACCGTTATTTCGGGATACGGTGACATGATCATGCGCGGCCTGCCGGCCGATGATCCACTGCACGGTTGCATAGAAGAGGTTCTGAAAGCCGCCAGCCGTGCCACCAGCCTCACCAATCAACTGCTGGCGTTCAGCCGCCGCCAGGTGATCCAACCCAAGGTTCTCGATGTGAACGTACTGGTGGCCAACATGGACCGTATGCTCCGGCGCGTGATCGGTGAGCACATCGAACTGGAGACCGTGCTTACTCCGGGGCTGGGCAGCGTAAAAGCCGATGCTGGGCAGCTCGAGCAGCTGATCATGAACCTGGCGGTGAATGCCCGCGACGCTATGCCGGAGGGCGGCAAGCTCTACATTCGGACCGGCAACGTCGATGTGCCTCGTTCCTCGCGGCTGCACGCCGATGTGCGGCCAGGATCTTACGTGAGGCTCACCGTAGCGGACACCGGCAAGGGGATGGATGCGGAAATCATGATCCACCTCTTCGAACCTTTCTATACGTCGAAGGCGACAGGAAAAGGTACGGGGCTGGGGCTTTCGACGGTGTATGGCATCGTGAAACAGAGCGGCGGGGAAATCGTGGTGGAAAGTGAACCAGGCAGCGGTGCAACCTTCCACATCTATCTGCCACGCGTCAGCGGCGTGACCGACACCGCGCATCCGAGGCCCGAACTCGTCGTTCGCTCCGGTACCGAAACCATTCTGCTGGTCGAGGATGAGCCCGGTGTGCGGCAACTGGTACGTGAGATGCTGCACCAGTTGGGATATACCATCCTGGAAGCAGGGAGCGGCGCCGAGGCCTTACGCATTTTCGCGCAGCACCAGGGCCGGATCGATCTGCTTCTGACTGACGTGATCATGCCGCACATGAGCGGCCGGGACTTGGCTGAGCGGCTGCGGACGGTGCGGCCGGCTCTTAAGGTTCTCTACATCTCCGGCTACACCGACGATATGCTCGCGCACCACGGCGTGCTCGAGCCCAACGTATATCTGTTGCCCAAACCTTTCGCTCCTGACGAGCTAGCCAAGAAACTGCGCGAGGTGCTGGACGCGAACGCATCCAAGGGCGCCGACGCGTAACAGGGCAATCCGGGCTCATCTCGCCGGATACGGCGCTGCGTAGCCCTTTGCATCCCACCACAAGATGCGATTCAAAACGTCGGAGGGGACGTCGTCCGGATGTGACCAATTCATAGCGAGTGACTGCCGCGCCGCCCAAAGGCGTTTGCCCTGCAACGAGGCCAGCGGAGGGTTCATCTCGTCGAGTGCGATCCGCGCGGGCAGGCACTGGTACGGCGTAGTATCAGCATCCGGCGTAAAGATGCTGGTCATGGCGCGAGCGGCAGAAGCGAAACGCGTGCGCGGAGGGATTTCAAAAATATCCTGGATCGTCCGAACCATACCGGTATGCGTGTAGAAATTGGAGTCCACCACGCCACGCCGGATATGGGGCCCGATGGCCAGCGCGACCGTGCGGTAACCATCCACGTGATCGAAACCGTCCTGCGCATCGTCTTCCACGGCGAGGATGAGGCTCTCCGGCCAGAATCGGCTCTTTGAAATCGCCTCCACGATGCGCCCCAGTGCCAGATCGTTGTCCGCCACCATGGCGCGTGGCGTGGGCGAGCCGGGGCGCGTACCGTTAGTGTGGTCCTCGTTCAGCGTGAGCACCGAAAGATTCGGCAGAACGCCGCTGTTTTCCCGCTCAGCGAATTCGCGCAGGAACTCGTCGGCGCGAATTTGATCGGGAATGTTGGTGGAGTTGAAGGGGTAGCGGGAACTCAGGATTTTTGCCAGCGCCGGCACGCCGCTATACTCTCCCACCGCGCTCTGCCACTTCCCTTCCTTATAGAGCTTCCAGTACTCGCTCCAGCTCTTCAGGTCGCTCTCATTCATATCAACCGTGCTTTGCGTCGCCGAATCCCAGCGCGCCGGGAGGCCGAATTCGCCGTAAACGCGGACGTCGAGCGGCCGCTTGGCTGACTGCCAAAAGAAGCCCGCAGGCGAAACCGTGAGCGCATCGCTCATGTTCCAGGCGTAGCCGCGCGGCGACGAGGCGAACGCGCGCTCCACGTAGTCGCTGACGAATGCCTGCATGAGCCACTGGTGGCCGTCGAAGCTGATGGCGCCGCCGGTGTGGAAATTGTCCAGCAGCACGTAGCGTTCGGCCAGCGCGTGGTGGTTCGGCGTAACATCGCGGCCATACACGCAGAGCCGTGCGTCGCTATTGCCCTTACCGATGTCGCCCAGGACCTGATCGTACGTGCGGTTTTCCTTGATGATGAAAAAAACATGGCGGATGCCGAGCGACGAGAGATTGGCTACCCCGCCCGCCGGGTCAAATCGTGGGCTGTTCGCGGCGCGCACTTCCCGGAGCCCGGCCGCCAATTGCGCATCCGCCGGAGCAGGAATTCTTACGAGCGAGCCCTCGTACTGCCGCGAATTGAAAGTGCCGTCGCCCACTGACGTGTTGGCGACGCCTTTGATCGTGATGACTCGGAGCGCGCCGCCATCATCCACGGCGATTCCGGATGGGAACCACGCTGTCGGAAACGCGCCCACCACACTCCATTGCTCGCCAGTCTTGCGAATCACAGCAATGGCGTTGTTCCCGCCGCAGGCAATGTAGATCGTTCCTCCATCGGGCGCGAACGCGGCGGCAATGGGCTGGCTGCCCAGCGTTCCTTCGGGCCACGTGCCGATCTTCACCTCGCTCGTGCGCAGCGAATCCGTCTCCACCACCGAAACCGAGTCCGAGTGGCCGTTCGCGACGGCCAACAGCTTGCCATCCGGACTCAGCGCAACGCCCGATGGCGCCAAGCCCACCGGGATCTCACGCGCCGAAAAGTCGCTAGCGTCGATCACTGTCACGGTGCCGGAAACCGAGGCCCCCGTCACAGAATCAGTCGCCACCATCGAGCCGCTGCTTGGCGCGGTCGTATCAGAACTTGCGGGCCGCCGCCCCCCGCGGTTGGTGACGTAGACACGTCCCCCGGATACCGCCACTCCAAACGGGGCGATCCCCACCGGCACTTCGCGCCGCACCTCTCGCGAAGCCGTGTCCAACACGGCCAGCGTGTTGTTGCGGCTCATCGCCACGTAAGCGGTTTTGCCATCCGCCGAAAATGCGATACCCGCCGGCACGGGATGTCCATGCAGCGATAACCGATCGGTGTCGGTCACCGCGCCCAATTCCGACAAGTGCATAATCATGAGGCTGTCGGGACCGTTTCGCGTGGTCTCGCTGGCCCAGAGTTCGCGGTCACCAGGACGGAAGCAATGCCCGCATACGACGTGGCACGGCACCTGATTTCCGCCAACGGCGCCCCGCTCACCCCGTCTCGCAGCAGCACGCTGCGCCAGTTGAGCACGGCCAGCAGTCGCTTGTGTGAATCGAAAGCCAAATCGACAGGCCGCCCCTTGATCGCAGCCTGCTCGCCCCATGGCCGCAGCAGTTGGCTGGTTGGCAGCAGGTAAAATCCCTCGCCTTGCTGCCCGATTCTGGCGTTGCTGCGAAGAATGGCATACACGCCACTCTCCTGAGCGATGAGTGCCGCCACCGCGGCCAAGCCGGAAACCACCAGGAGTTTTCGCATTGGAATATTGCCAGCCTAGCAGTTTCGATGTTACGGATCCGTGAAGGCCACTATGGCGCAGAGCTCTCATCGAGCCGCAACTGGGCCAGCGTGCCGCTCATACTTAATTGACGTGACCCGTTCGACACCTGAATCAGCAGCCGTCCGTCGTCCTGCATGACGCCTCGCCCCAGATAGAGCTCGTCACCAGCAGCCATTCGCAAATCGGTAAAGCGCAGGCGCGGGGCAGGCTTGGCCCATTGGAGCGCGTAACATCCGGAGACCGAGTCGAACTGGTCGAGTGGTGCTCCCTCGAAAGACTGCCCAGTGAACGATCCGTCCGAGCGCAGATTCGCCACCAGCGCCATCCCCGTCCCACTCGTATCCAGCGCGGCATCCGCGTCGAATGTTCCACCATTCCACTCCACCGACTTGATCTGCCCCGCCAGGCGGTACACCGGATCGCTGCCGCGCAGATCGACCGTGAGCCGTCCACTGATCGTGCCGTTCTGGAGTCCACCCGTAATATCCGCCAGCACGACGCTGGTTCCGTTCCAGATCAACCGTCCACGGACTTTCTGCACTTCCAGGCCGGCAAGGTGCAGCGTATCCACCGCCACGGAACCATCCACACGCTCGTTGCGAAGCCAATCCGGAACTGGTGCGCGCCCCAATCCCAACGCTCGCGCGATGATCCCACGGGTGCGTTCGAGCGTAGGCAACAACAGCGCTTCCAGCTCCGCTGCATCGAGGTCCGCGGCCGAAATACGAACGCGATGGGGCCGCGCGGCTCCTGGTTCGTAATGGTAGTCCGCCACGGCCGTGAGTTTCCCCGCGCTGATGCGAGCCTTATCCACACTGACGCGAGCGCCATCCAACCGGGCATGTGCCGAATGCACCAGCACCGGCTCCGCGAAGCCAGCGAGCGGAAACGTAGCGTCCTCCAGTTGAAATGCACCCGACCATTCCCCCGAAGAACCTGCCTGCCGCTCGTACTTCAGCGCGCCTTTCCAAATGCCCGACTGGACCTGCTCGAGGATCGGGACCGCCGCGAGCGCCGCCTGCGATTGCAGCCCCTCCACTTTCATCGAGTTCGTCGCGATGTTCAGCTTCAACTCGCCCGTCCCCAGCGCATACGCAGCCTCAATCCGCGCCAGGTCATCGCCCGTCGTGCGCGCCACCGCCGCCGGTAGACGAACGTTGCCGCCGTCAAATAGCAGAGTCGCCTGTTCGAAACGAACGGGCGCTGAATTGGGAATCGCCACTGCCGCATCTTGAAATGCGAGCTGGCCCTGCCAGTTTCCCTGCTCCGTGTATCCGATGGCGCCGTCCAGCGTGCCTGCCATCTTGAGACCGTCCGGTAACTGCGCTCCCAGGTGCCGCGCCAGTTGCAGCAGCGGCTCGATTTGAAAACGGTTCCAGTTGAGACCTAAACCCCAGTGCGGATGCGAAAGGTAATCTGCCACGCGGAAGTGAACGGCGAGTGGCGGCGCCTCTTTCACCGCTGAGTGCGAATCGATCTCCAACTGCTCGGCTGGAAGATTCAGCCGCCCCTCAAACTCAAACGGCCATCCGGTTCCGTGCTGCGGCAGCAGATCCCAGCGGTGCACGTCTTCCACGTTCATCGCGCCGTTGATGTGCAGGTTGGCGAGCGGCCCGGCCAGATGCGCCCGCGCGGTCACCACGCCATGCACACCGATATCGTGGCCGTAAATCAGGCTGATCATCTCACTGATCGCGCTGCGCTCGAGTTGCACGTTCAGGTCGAGCTTTCCGCCAGGGTGCCACAATCCGCCCGCCGTCAAGCTGCCGAACCCACGCGCCGGCCGGTCAGTCCGCGCAGGCTCGCCCGAAAACTCCACCCGCCAGCCGCCCGTCGCACTCGCCGGCGGCGAGATGTCCAGATCGGAGTTCATAACATAGAACACCGACTTCGTATCGCCGAACTTGAAGTTGATCCGCCCAGAACGGACGTGCAAGGCTGCCATCGCGTTGAATTTCGTGCGATGCAGCAACTCAGTAAAGTTCCACGCGGCGGCTGGCCCGGCTTCTACGCGCGTGAGGTTCACACTCGTGTCCTCCAGCCGCAGCGACGCGAACTCCAGACGTCCCAAAATCAGCGGCCACAGGCGCGGACGCGCCTCCAGAGACTCCACGTAGGCAAACGGTTCCCGTCCAAACGCGGGATCTTCGTCGACTACAACTTTGCTGATGGTGAAGCCCGGCCCGGTGAATAGATTAAAGCGGACATCCCCGAACTCCACGCGCCGGCCCAGTCCCGCTTCGAGGCCCGACCGAATCTGTTCCGCGTAACGATTCGCCCCCAGGAACGGCGCAACCACGCCCGCCACTAACACGAGTGCACACCCGATCCCCGACCATTTCAGCGCGCGATGGGTCCAGGCTTTCATGCGGACTCGAGCAGCCGGCGGTACGCTTCCGGATCGTCGATGTCGTCCAGTATCCCGGCATCGGCAACATCAATGTACCGGATCTCCTCCGTATGCCGATGCACAACCGTGCGCGCCTGCTCCTCCGCCGGCAGCGCTAGAAACTCCGCGAACCAGGCGCGATGGATCAGGACCGGATGCCCGTGCCGTCCCAGGTATTGCGGAATAGCGATCGGCGCCGCGGACTCAATCAGCCGCGTGACCGTACCTGCCTCGATGTTGGGATGGTCGACCGGCGTGAAAACCGCGCCTTCGGCGTCCGGTGGCACCGCGCGCAACCCGCATTGCAGAGAGCTGAACTGCCCGAGCTGATACTGCGGATTCAACACAAACTCCACGTTCGCCGCACCACGCACGCACGCGCGGATGACTTCCGGCGTATGGCCCAGCACCACAATCACCGGAGAGCACTGCGCCTGAAAACACCGAATCAGCCGATCGAGAAAAGTCTCGCCGCGAAACTCCAGCAGCGCCTTGGGAGAACCCATACGGCTCGATTCCCCCGCCGCCAGAATGATCCCGGCATAGCTCACTGCAAGAGTTTCCGCGCTTCGCCCGCGAACAGAGATTTCGAAAGCGCGCGCCAGTCGGACTCCGCATTTCGCCGCACGGCAATCATCTCCGCTACTACCGAAACCGCGATTTCTTCGGGCGAAACGGCGCCGATCTCCAGGCCCATGGGCGCATGAATCTGGTGCAGGCGCTCGCGCGCGATGCCCTGCTCTTCGAGCTCCTTCACCACCCCGATCACCTTGCGCTTGCTGCCGATCATGGCGATGTAGCGCGCCTCCGTGCCCATCGCCAGCCGCAGCACGCGGATATCGTCCCGATGCCCGCGCGTCACGATGATGATGTAGCTCGTCTCGTTGATAGGCAGCTTGGGAAAGACGTCTTCGTATTCCTCGGCGAAAACCTCGTCCGCCTCGGGAAACCGTTCGCGATTGGCGAAGGTATCACGATTGTCAATAATCGTCGTCGCGAAACCCGCCAGCGCCGCAACCTTCGACAGGCTTTTCGAAATGTGCCCCCCGCCAAAAATAAACGCGTGCGGCGGCGGAATCACCGGCTCCACAAAGATGTCCAACTGTCCTCCGCAAATCAATCCATTGTCGTACGCCGCATCCTGGTTCAGATTGAAACTCAAGTGCCGCGGCTTCTCGGTCTCGATCACCTCACGCGCCGCATTCCACACCTCGGCCTCCACGCAGCCGCCGCCGATCGTGCCCATCATCGACCCATCCTCGCGCACCAGCAACTTCGCGCTCTCGTAGCTCGGAATCGACCCCCGCACCTGGACAATCGTGGCCAGCGCCGCCTTCTGCCCGAGCCGCCGCAGCCGCACGATCTCGTCGTAAATGTCCATCCGTCTGGATTATAGCGAAAACAGCCTGGAATGACCGGTAGAACGGCCTGCGATTGGTTCACCGGCGGGCCCCGCCATTCCTGTTCGGGCTCTTTGCAAGATCAGTCTGCGCCGCGCGACCGCGCAAGGAGAGAGAATAGTCGCGGGGGAAAACCAAATCCCCCAGGTAATTAGGATGCGGCAATGTCGGATCTTGGAAAGTAGGGAAGAATATGCTAGCGCAACCTGCACGTAGCTTGGTGCTCACTCTGACGTTGTGTGCCGCCGCTACAGCACAAGCTCCGGGGCAGAGGCACCAAGAAGGTCAAGTTTGCCAGCACGTCATAACTGACATGGTTCCTGGGCTGGCGGTAAACCTGCCGCAGAGGGCCCCTGCCCATGTGGAAGTCAGGCACTGTGACCCGGTCGGTCCACCAATGCAGGTTGTGGCCTGGAAAGACGGGGCCAGTTCTCCGAGTTTGGTTCTTGACATTGCACGATTCAGTTATGGGCCCCTTCTGATGGAGGGCAACGTGTTCGCTATGGTCTTCCCGGGACCTTACGACTCGATAGTCGTCGTACAATACCAGCGCGGAGTGCCCAAGGTAGTGTTCACGGATTCCACCCACGCCGAAATCTGGCTCGCCACCACCAAACGCGGTGTCGAGGTGACAGTTGACTACGGGAATGGCAAGAGGGCGGTGAAGACGTTCGCGGTCGATGAGAATGAACTCACACTCGCGCCGCCGCACTGAGACGTCGTTTGTGCAAAGAAGACCGAGGGCTGAGGGAGGGACAGACTGAGGGAGTCCAGACCGCCCGTTTCCTTACCCGGTGATCGCGAAGTCGGCCATCCCCGGAACGGCCTGTGATTAGCGAAAACCGAGGGACCGCTGACCGCGGGTTTCCCCCGCGACATCCGTGCAAACCGCGGGCTTAGTAAGATGATTGTCGCCACGCTACGCCATTTTGAGCGAAGACTTCCGATGAGACTTGCACTTCTACTTGCCGCGAGTGTTCTGCCCTTTCCTCTCAGGAGGCCGCACTTGCCCCCACGCCGCCGATGGGATGGAACAGTTGGGATTCCTACGGCCTGACAATCACCGAGGCAGAATTCAAAGCGAATGCCGAGTGGATGGCGAAGCACCCGAGCCGAACAGGCTGTCTTGCGTCTCGCTCACCTTCGGGGGCTTCGTTGGTGAGCTGTGCCGCCGTGGGACGCAGACCGGCGACCCGCTAGGATCGTCAGAGTTCCTGACGCAACTCGAACGGCAAGCAGGAAGAAGACTGCGCGTTTGGGCGCGGGGACGCCCAAAGCGGCGGCCGGGGCGCTGGCCAGGAGAGAAAACGGCAATGCAGTCAAAGAGCGATCCTACGCCGAAATCCGGCGCGAGCTCGTCAGCCAGGACGGAAGACTCCGAGCGGAGAAGTCACTCCCGGAGAGGAGCGTGCGATCACGGAGGAGCAGCAGCGCGGCGCGGGATCTGCTGCTCGGCGGATACTGTGTGCTGCCTGGCGACAAACTAGGACGCAGAGAAAGCAGCAGAGCCTCATGAGAGAGTCTTATGGACCGATCCCGGTGCGACGGCTCACTTCGCGGCGGCGAGTACTTCTTCCGGAGCGGGCTTGCCGCGGCGGGCGTAGAGAATGGTTCCATCCGGGCCGATCAGGTAGACCGTGCGCTTCACGATCAAACCGCTCGAGTGATAGAGCGAGCCCACTTGCTGGCCCTTATCGACCAAGAGGGGAAAGGGAAATTTGTACTTGGCGCGAAAACGGCTGTGTGGGCCGGGGCCCTGCGGATTGACGCCATAAACCGCCACATTGCGCCCCTTCGCCTGGTCCCAACGGTCGCGGAATTCGCAAAGCTGCGTGGTGCAGGTGGGCGTGTCATCGCCCGGATAAAAAACCAGAACGACATTTTTGCCGCGGAGCGACGCGAGGGAGACGGTAGCGCCACTGTCATCGGGAAGCGAAAACTCCGGCGCTTGGGAACCGACGGGTAACGGATCGGAGAAGAGCCAATCGAACATTACTGGATCGCCACTTGCGCCGAATTGCTAGCGATGCCGTCGACGGTCAGTACCAGAGGTTGCGTACCGGCAGGTACGTTTTGTGGAAGCTGCACGATCACTTGATACAGACCGTCAGTATAATTTGGCGCAAGGCTGCTGGACAGCACCGTCGCGGGAACACCACCAATGGAGACTTGCGGTTGAGCGACGGTCGCTGCCACGCCAACAGCGATCTCGTGGACCACGCCGAGGCCGGTACAGTATATCTGCATCAGCCCTCCGGGCGCGGCCGGTTGCTGCTGGGGCAAGATGCTTCCGAGGTTTGCGGCGGGATCGGAGAAGATTCCGGGCGCTACGGGTGTAACGTGTACTTGCAAGCTCGCGGAGGTGCCTGCCCCGGTTTGCACGGTCAGGGTGGCCGTTCCAGGAACAAGATCCATGGGCGCTACCAGGTTGATTTGAGTATCGCTGACGTAGAGCAACTGAGCCGGCTGGTTGTTTAAGAGGACGGTCACATTGGCAAGTTCGGTGGGCCACGGGAAACCTGCTTGGGAAATAAAGCCCCCGGCGAGACTGGTGCCATAGATGGTAACCATGCCACCGGGTGAGATGCCGGCCACCGACGAGGCGGAATTCACCACGCCCGCGGCAGTGAAGCTTGTTGGCGGAAGCACGTTAAGGGTGAGGCTTCGGGTGGATCCGCTCAAGGACACTTGCAATTGGGCGCCGGCGGTGCCGGGAGTCCACCGAAAAATGGCCTGGCCGGTGGCATCGGCGGTCGCTGCCACCGGGGTTACGGCGCCACCGCCGACCGAGACCGCCTGCAATTGAGCGCCGGGGTACGGGAGATTGTTCTGGTCGGTGACGCGGACCACGACTGCCTGCGGTACGGTCCCGTTGGTGTGCATCACCTGCCAATCTCCGGAGACTGGCGAGAGCACGACATTCGCCGCCGGCAGCACTTGGATGCGCGCGTGGGCGATTTCGAAACGATCGTCGGTTGTTGTGGCCGTCAGGTCATCGACTCCGGACTGCACGCCGCCGATTGAGAAGTTCGCGCTCGTCGCACCTGCTGGGATAGTGACAACGGACGGCACGGAAATCAAGCCTGATCCCGATTGCAAGGAAATGGAGAGGGGAGAGTCCAGGGGCCGCTGGATCGACACGGTCGCGGCGCCTGACGCCCCCTCCACGACGCCCGCCGCCGGCGCGACGGAAAGCGTGAGCGCTTTAAGCAGCCTTGCGTCCATGAACGCAAGCCCGCTGGCCGCCTGGCTGTAGAAGGGCTCGAACTGCGAGCGGTAATTTTCCACTTGGGCGACTTCGGCGGCCGGTGGAGCGGTGCCGGCTTTCACGATAAGTACAAAGGCCGCGCGGAAATGACGCTGGGCGACCGTGTAGTCGGGCGTGCGGCGGCCTTCGGCCTGAATGATATCGGCGATCTGAATGTCTTGGCGGCCGCCATCGAAGGTAATTCCCACTTGAGGAAACACCACCGAAAATGCCGGCGGGTTGCCGGTTACCAGAAAGGTGGACGGCACGTCGCTGGGCGCGCGGAAGCCCATGAGGTACTGATCGAGCGGCGAGTATTGGTCCACGGCGGCGGTGGTGACAAATTCCGGTTCCGCGCTCGGCCCATTGTCCTGAATCTGGTTGCCCTCCATGAACGAGGCTTCGGCATTGAAGTTGAAGGCCCAGTGCACCAGTTGGATGCCAAGCATCGGTTGCGCAGCGAGATTGTTTGGATCGGGCACGCTGGCGTAGGCCAGGAACAGGTGGCCCACTTCGTGACCCAGCAGTTTCAGCATGTCGTATCCGCTGCTTGCGCGCAGACTGATGATATCTGTCACGCCGGCAGGATACTGGCTAAGCGGCCCCATGTTGAGCACGGCTTGCAGGCGGGCCGGCGAGCCGTATTCAGCGCCGTCGTCCACAGGAACGTCGCCGTAACCGGTGCGGTTGTTCCTGAGCGTTTGCTCCCAGGCAAGAATGCCCAGACCCGGCGAGATATTCTCGTCGTTGAAGAAGACGATGTAATCGTAGGAGTCGTCGTGCGTTTCCAGAAATCTTTGCGTGGCAGTTTCGATGTCGACCTCATCAGAGCCGGTGAATACCTCGGCTACTGTGCTTGAGTAGATTGCGGTGCTGCCTGCCACGAAGGAAACTAACGAACTCGTTCCCAGAAGACCGCCCGGACCGATGCCGACGACCGCTCCTTGCACATCAATGCCCGCGTAAGCGAATTGGATGCTGCCGTCCGGATAGAGGCGCACCTGGAACGTCTGCAATGCGCCCGTGCCAAAATCCCCATACTCCGGAACCTGCACCCAGCTCACCACCAGGCGCGAAGGCTCGGATGTGACCATAACACCCTGGGATGATTGCGCCGGGTTCAGGTCATCGAACAAGGGCGCAATGCGCGGCGGCCCACCATCCATCCGGCCGAGAGAGCGATCGGTCGAAGCGCTATCGCCTTCGGCGAACGTCAGGTTACCGTCGGAATTGACGAAGATGCTCTGATATGTGTTTCCGAAGAAGGGGAACGGAAATGCGATGGGGATCTGGTGAGAGTCGTCATCGGCAAGCGGCACGAGACTTCCGGCAGCGGCCACCGCCTGGTCGTACGTGCTCCCAGAAACCTGGAAGGTGTACGACCCCTTGAATGGCGCCGCCGGCGTGAAGGTGAGTGTATGTTGAGCGAGATTGAAAGGGTTACGGCGCGCTACCACACCGCCGTCATCGGGGAGAATCGCGACGTTTCCGATATCTTGCGCAGTCGCATTCGCGGTGGCGGAGCGCCGCGCTGCATGCACGGCCTTGTGATGCAGAAACAGTTCCTGCTTGCGGAGCTCCCGATTCGATCCGCAGATCGCGGGAACCTGCCGTGCGAACTCCGGCGAAACCAACCACGAACTGAGGACGAGAACAGCGAGGCACCGGCCCATGCGAAGTGCCCATTTTATCCGCTTGCGCGGGAATTGAAGCCAGAAAAAAAGAGGTATTAACTAATTTTCTTGGTTAACTACTCAATTGTTGCCAGGTGAACTCCCTACCCGTGTAAATGGATTCGCGGGCGAGGATTGCGGTGAGGGTGCTTTCAGCGGCACTGAAGGCCGCATTTTCGAGTTTGCCGGTTCGCGCGCCTTCGACAAATTCATTCACCGCGTCTTGGGTGATATCGCCTTGGGTGACGATCTCTTCAGGTGGATTGTCCTTGCTCCGGTAAATTTTCACGCCTTTGCGCGAGGTCGTGATGGCGCCGCGCTCGCAGATGAACGTTTCGGAAACGTCCTGGAATCCACCGGTCGAAAACTGATTTGAGCTGTAACTGAAAACCACGCCATTCTCGAAGTGGAACGTCGCGGCTAAGTTGTCCAAAATATTGCCGATATTGGTTCGCACCTGCCGGCCGCCGTAGCCGAACGCGCGCGCCGGATGAGTGCCCATGAACCAGTTGACTACGTCAATGTTGTGGCAATTCTGTTCCACGATGATGTCGCCTGAGCGCTCGCGATAGAACAGCCAATTGCGCATCTGCTCTTCACTGGATGGCACTCCCTGCCGGACCGGTAGTCCTCCGCCCAGCCAGGATGCGCGCACCATCTTGATGCCGCCCAGCTCACCAGAATGTACGATTTCGTACGCGCGCCGGTAGTCCTTCCCGTAGCGCTGCTGGTAGTCGACCGTAATGCGCTTGGTTTTGTCAGCCTGTTCGGCGGCGGCCACCACGCGCCGGCAACCGGCCGGGTCGACACCGGCGGGCTTCTCCATGAAAATGTGCTTGCGCGATTTCACGGCTGCCTCGAAGTGCTCTGGATGCAAGTACGGCGGCGTGGCGATGTAAACCGCATCTACGTTGCTGGCCAACAAGTCGTGATAGTTCTTGAACGTTCGGGCCCCGGAAAACTTCTGTGTCGCGGCGGCTAACTGGTCGTCGTAGATGTCGCAGAGCGCCGCGATCCTGGCGAACTCGTTCTTGGTGAACAGGCCGCTGACGTAGGTTCCGCGGCGGCCGCACCCGATCAGCCCCACCGACAGCGCAGAATTCGCCTGCGCCGCGCGCACGGTTTGCGGTTTCAGAATCAGCGGGCCACTCGCGGCGGCCAGCAAGCTTCGACGTGTGATGGCGTCATTCATTTGTTTTCTCCCGAATTCCAAGTGTACTGCTCAACGGTTGGCCACCATCCGCTTCCGTGACCGGCGACGGCCGCTCGTTCACGACCAGCCGAAAAATGTCAGGACGGGCGTAGTGCCCCGCTACGTCCAGATCGTACTTCCCCTCGGCGATCTCGCCCAAGTCCAGGTCGGCGACTTGGAGACATTCGCCCTCATAGCTCGGGCCAGCCAGAAGGCGGCCCAAGGGGCTGACGATGACGCTGCCGCCGCGAATCATCACCGTCTCGGGTGCGTCGCCCTGCGTCGCTGGGTAATCCGCCGGATAGTCGCCTCGACGGATGAACTGGCACGCCGAGAGTACGAAGCATCGCCCTTCGATGGCGATGTGCTGCATCGTGGGAATCCAGGTGTCGCGATCGTCCACCGTCGGCGCACAGTAGATCTGGATGCCCTTGGCATACATCGAGGCGCGCAACAGCGGCATGTAATTTTCCCAGCAGATGACGGCTCCGACTTTACCGATGGGCGTGTCGAGCACCGGCAACGTGGAACCATCACCGAAACCCCAAATGAGGCGCTCCATAGCGGTCGGCATTAGCTTGCGATGCTTGCCAACCATCCGCGCGTCCGGACTGAAGAACAGTGCCGTGCAATAGAGTGTGCCGATCTCGCGCTCGATTACTCCCATCACGAGGAACACTCGATGCCGACCCGCGGCAACCGCGAGCGCTTCGGTTTCGGGCCCAGGGACGTCGATGGCGCTTTCAAAATAGCGGCGAAATTCCCGCCGGCCCTCTGGAGAGCGCATGCCGACCCGCGCGCCGAAATCTAGGCCCTTGGGATAGCAAGTGAAAAACGCTTCGGGGAAGACAATCAGTTCGGCACCTTGATCGGCCGCCTCGGCGATCAGCGCCAGCGCTTTCGCGAGCGTGCGGGTGCGGTCGAAGGGCACGGGTGCGGCTTGCACAACGGCCACGCGATGGAAACTCATGCGAGTTCAGTATAACCTTGCCGGATTGGCGCACCGCGCCGCCTCAAAAACTCGCTACACTGGTTTGTTTTGCATGAGCTATCATTTTCGCCAGGCGATTTGCAACGAAGCATTTGAGAAATTCGCGTTCGCCGATGCCTGCCGTGCCGTTTGCAAGGCCGGCTACGACGGCATTGAGATTGCGCCTTTCACGCTGGCCGAAGACCCTGCCACCGTACCGGCTTCGCAGCGGGCGGAGTATCGTTCCGTCATTGCATCCGAGGGATTGAGTTTCGTGGGGCTGCACTGGCTGATGGTTAGTCCCAAGGGTCTGCACGTCACCACTCCCGACGCTGCCTTGCGCGCGCGAAGCTGGGAGCATATCCGCAAGCTCATCGATCTGTGCGCCGATCTGGGTTCCGGCGGCGTGATGGTATTCGGGTCGCCCCATCAACGCGCGTCCACCGGTGGCCTCGGCCGTGAGCAGGCGACGCAACACTACATTGATGGGCTCGCTAGTGTAGCGGGGCACGCTGCCCAGCGGGGCGTCACGATTCTGGTCGAAGCCTTGCCTAAAGGGCAATGCGACGTCGTTCAGTCGCTTGACGAAGCGGCCGCCATCGTTCGCCAGATCGGCAGTGCCGGGGTGCGCACCATGTTCGATACCCACAACGCAGTCGATGAAGTGCAGCCTCACGCGGTACTGGTTGAGCGCCACTATGACTTAATCCGGCACGTCCACGTGAACGAAATGGACGGCCGGCACTGCGGCGCCGGGTCGTACGACTTCAAGCCTGTCTTGCAGGTGCTGCGGAAGCACAATTATCCCGGCTGGGTTTCGCTTGAAGCGTTCGACTTCACACCTGGAGCAGAGAAGCTCGCCAACGACTCGCTGCGTTATCTGGAATCGGAAATCGCCAAACTACCCGCATGAGCAAATACGTGGTCACAGGAGGCGCTGGCTTCATCGGCTCGGCGCTGGTACGCGGCTTGTTACGTGAGGGCGCGCCCAAAGTGGTGGTGATCGACAATCTTCTGACGGGTCACGCGGAGAATCTCGACGAGGTGCGCTCCGCGGTCGATCTGCATCAGGTCGACATCCGGGACTACGACGCGCTGGCGCCCATCCTACGCGCCGCGGATGTCGTCTTCCACGAAGCTGCCATCCCTTCGGTGCCGCGATCGATTCAGGACCCCGTTCCTTCGCACGAAGTCAACATTGACGGAACGTTTCAGGTGCTGCGGGCGGCCGCTACGGGAAAAGTTGGCCGAGTGATCTACGCTGCCTCTTCATCGGCCTACGGCGACACGGCAGTGCTGCCGAAAGTTGAGACCATGAATCCGCGTCCGAAGTCGCCTTACGCGCTGCAAAAGCTCGCGGGCGAGTACTACGCCAACATTTTCGCGGAATGTTTTGGCCTGGAGACCGTCTCGCTGCGCTACTTCAACGTGTTTGGCCCACGCCAGGACCCGTCGAGCCAGTATTCCGGCGTCCTGTCACTTTTCATCCGCGCGGTCCTCGAACGGCGCTCACCAACGATCTATGGCGACGGAGAGCAGTCACGCGATTTCACCTACGTCGATGACGTGGTCGCGCTTAACTTGAGAGCCGCACGCGCCAGCGGCGTTTCCGGACGAGTTTACAACGGCGGCAACGGCGGGCGCATCACACTGAATCAAGCATGGGCACTGTTGCAGGCGTTGGAGGGAGTCCAGATTCCCGCCACCTACGGTCCACCCCGTGCGGGCGATGTCCGCGACTCACAGGCCGATACCACCACGGCGCGCGCCGACCTGGGCTACACTCCCCAGTTCACCTTTGAGGAAGGCCTGCGGCTGACGCTCGAGTGGTTCCGCACGCATCCCGCGAAGTGAACGAAGCGTTCCATCGGGGCGTGGATCTGTTCAATCGGGGCGCGTTCTTTGAATGCCATGAGGCGCTCGAAGAAATCTGGATGCCGGAACACGGTCCGCGCCGGCTGTTTCTGCAGAGCCTGATCCACATTGCCGTCGGCTTCTATCACCACCAGCAAGGAAATCAGCCTGGCGCGGAACGGCAGTTACAGAAGGGCCTCAAGAAGCTGGCGGGATATTTGCCAGAATTCGATGGGGTCCCGACCGATCTCCTCTACCGGCAGGCGCTGGAGTCACTCGAGCGAATCCGCAGCGGGCTCACACTCACAGAGTTTCCGCGAATCACACCCCGCTGACATTCTGTAGGATCGCTGTGACAATCCCATCGGTTGTGTGGGGGCTCGCTTCGACTGTCACTTCTATGCCGAGTTTTCTTGCGCTGGCTGTGGTCACCGGACCGATGGACGCCACCTTCACGCCTTCCAACACCTTCGCTCCGGCGATTTGCACGAAGTTCTGCGCCGTCGAGGAACTGGTGAATGTGATCCACTCCGGTTTGTGCGGGCCATCAAAAATTTCCCGGCCCAGCGACGCGGTGCCTTCCGGGATGACGGTTCGATAGGCTTCGACCACATCCACACAGGCTCCGCGCTCACGTAGTTTGCGCGGTAACAAGTCACGCGCCACGGCCGCGCGCGGCAGCAGGGCGCGCTTTCCGGTGAGATCCAGTTTCTCGAATGCTTCGACCAGGCTCTCAGCCACGTACTCCTCGCCGATCAGATCGACCTTCAAGTGCAGAGCTTCGACGGCGTGCTTGGTCGCTTCTCCGATGGCGCAGATGCGCGCCCGAAGCGCCCGCAGGTCCCGCCCCGAGCGGTCGAGCCTCTCGACGAAGTAGCGTACACCATTGACGCTAGTGAAGATCAGCCAGTCATACTGGTCCAGTTCAGCGATTGCTCGGTCGAGCGGAGCATAGCCGGCCGCCGGAACGATCTCGATGGTGGGCATCTCAATGGCATCCGCGCCAAGCACGCGCAGCTTCGCGGCCAGCGCATCGGACTGCTCACGAGCGCGCGTCACCACAACGCGCTGCCCAAACAGCGGCAGCTTTTCAAACCAGTTCAGCTTTTCGCGCAGCCGAACCACTTCGCCGACGATAATCGTAGCGGGCGGCTTCAGCCCGCGCTCGTGGATTTGACCCGGCAGCGTGGCGAGCGTACCCGCGATGGTTTCTTGATCGGGCCGGGTGCCCCAGCGGACCGCAATCGCCGGTGTCTCCGGTGAGCGGCCGCGTGCCATGATCTCGCGTGCGATCTGATCGAACGTGGTCAGCCCCATGAAGATCACCAGCGTCTCTGCCTGCCCCACCCGGCTCCAATCGACGGACGCCACGTCATGACCCGTCACGAAAGTCACCACCGAGGTGTGGCCGCGATGCGTCAGTGGGACTCCCGCATACGCCGCAATTCCTAAGGGCGACGTGACTCCGGGAACGACTTCGAATGGAATGCCCGCATCCGCCAGCGCTTCCGCCTCTTCGCCACCGCGCCCGAAGATGAAAGGGTCTCCGCCCTTCAGCCGCACAACACTCAGCCCGCGCTCGGCGCGCTCGATCATCATCCGGCAGATTTCGTCCTGGGTGAACGCGTGTACGGATTTCTTCTTGCCGACGTAAATCAGCTCCGCGTGCGCAGGCGCGAGCGTGAGCAGTACTTCGTTCGCCAAATGATCGTGCAGTACCGCATCGGCGTGCGCCAGGACTTCGCGCCCTTTGCACGTGATCAAACCGGGGTCGCCCGGCCCCGCCCCCACGATATAAACCGGCTTCATACCGCGGAATCCCGCACGGGGGCTCCGTAAACCTGTTCTAGAATCTCGCGCCCTCCATTGTTTAGCAACGCTTGACCTACGCGTTGGCCTATCACCTCGGCATCAGCCACTCTACCCTCGCTGCTCTTGCGCACCGCATTGCCGCCGTCGGGTGCAATCACCACACCGACGAGCCGGAGTTCATCGCCCGCCAGGGCGGCGTAGGCGCCTATCGGCACCTGACAACCGCCGCCCAACGCCGCCAGCACCGCTCGCTCCGCGGTCACTGCCGCGCGCGTGCCTGCATGCTCGAGAGCCGCGCAGATGTCACGCGCCTCGCCATCCGCGCGTGTTTCCACCGCCAGCGCGCCTTGCCCCACCGCCGGGCACATCGCGTCCGGCGAAAGAATCTCCGCGATTCGATTTGCCCACCCGAGCCGCGTCAGCCCTGCGGCGGCGAGCACGATCGCGCGGTACTGGCCCTCATCCAGCTTGCGGAGACGCGTATCGAGATTGCCGCGCACCGATTCGATGACAAGATCGGGCCGCGTCACACGCAGTTGCGCGGCACGGCGCAGGGAACTGGTTCCCACTATCGCGCCGGCAGGCAGATCGCTCAAGCGCGCACCCACTATCGCATCGCGAGGATCCTCCCTCTCCGGTACCGCTGCCAACGCCAACCCAGCCGGAACCTCGGTGGGCAGATCTTTCAGGCTGTGGATCGCCAAATCGATGCGTCCAGCCAGCAGGGCCTCTTCGATCTCCTTGGTGAAAAGCCCTTTGGTGCCGACCTTGGCCAGCGGCACGTCGGTGATCTTGTCGCCCGTAGTCTTAATAATTTCGATGCGCGTTTCATGACCGCACTCCGCCAGGCGAGCAGCGATCCATTTCGCCTGCCACAGCGCAAGTTGAGAGCCCCGCGAGCCGATTACCAGCATCAGTCTTTGAGATGGAAAACCTGGCGGATGGCATCGATGACATGCCCGCCATCAGGCCGTCCCGCCTGCCGCCGCAGCTCGGAAATGTGGCCGTGGGCGATCTTGTTGATGATCCCGCGCGTCAGCGATTCGATGGCTTCTTCCTGTTCGGGCGTGAGTGGGCCCAGTTTGCGCCGCACCCGTTCGATTTCCGCCGCGCGAATCTGCTCCAACTGGCCTTGCAGGCTGACAATCGTTGGCGCAATCTCCTGCACCTGAAGCCGCGCCATCATCCGCTCGACTTCCTGCGACACCAACTCTTCTGCGCGCTCGGCCTCCTTGTTGCGCTCACGCAGGTTGGCATTCACTACTTCCTGCAGGTCGTCGATATCGTACAGGAAAATATTGTCGATCTCGTTGACCAGCGGTTCGATGTTTCGCGGCACCGCGATGTCGATCAGGAACATCGGCTTGTTGCGCCGCGCCCCGATCACCCGCTGCATTTCCTCTTTCGTCAGCACATAATGCGGAGCGCCACTCGAAGTGATGACGATATCCACCTCGGGCAGAATGCCCAGGAATCGCGTGTACTCAACCGGCGTGCCTTGAAAAACCGCCGCCAGCTCTTGCGCACGCTCGTAAGTACGATTGGTGACGAAAATGTGCGATGCCCCGGAGCGCCGTAAATGACGCGCCGCGAGCTCAGACATTTTGCCCGAGCCAACGATCATCACCGTCCGGCCCGCGAGTGTCCCGAAGATCTTGCGTGCCAGTTCGACGGCGGCGTAGCTGACGGACACCGCCATCTGGCCGATGCCCGTTTCTGAGCGCACCCTCTTGGCCACGTTGAACGCGCGGGTCAAGACGGTTTCCAAAAGGCCGTTCAGACAATCGTTCGCCTTAGCCTGCGCGTATGCTGCCTTGAGCTGGCCCAGAATTTGTGGCTCGCCTACCACCATGGAATCCAAACTCGAGGCCACGCGGAAGAGATGGTGGATGGCTTCGCGGCCTTCGTGCTGATACAGGCTAGGACCGAGCGCCGCCGGAGCCACCTCGCGCGACTCCTGAAGAAACGAGGAAACAGTGGCGGCGGGGTCGACGGCATCATCTGTGCTTACGGCGATCTCCACCCGGTTGCACGTGGAGAGGACCATGGCCTCCACGACTCCTTGGCGCGAGACCAGGTCATGCAGCGCCGCCGGCAGCGTGCTCTCCGCGAACGCCAAGCGCTCGCGGACCTCCACCGGCGCGGTCTTGTGACTGACTCCGGCAACCAGCAGTTTCATCGCAACCACAGGCTCTGCAACTGTGCGTGCGCAGCCCACGTCAAGGCCGAACAACCCAGTGCCATGATGGCCAGCACGGCCGCCTTGCGGCCCCGCCAGCCCGCGGAAACGCGCAGAAAGATCATCGCCAGATAAATGCCCCACGTGAATAACGAAATCGCAATCTTGGGATCGCTGACCCAGCGCGTTCCGAACTCCACAAAGGCCCACGTACTGCCGACGATGACAGCCACCGTGATAAACACAAAACCCCATCCCATGAACTTGGTGATGAGATCGTCCAGCGTGCCGAGCGGCGGCAGGCGGTGGTAAAAACTCCGCGGCTTCTTTCGCTTGAGCTCGCGTTCTTGCATCAGATACAACACCGCGGCCACCGCGGTGAACAGCAGCGCCGCGTAGCCGAGCAATACCAATACGACGTGCACCATCAGCCAGGCGTCGCGCACCGTGGAACTCGCCCACGATGCCGTTACCGGCCGACCCAGCGATGCTACCAGCGCCATCACAAAAACCAGCGGAAAGATGAACACGCTCAGGCTCTCCAGCCGGTATCGCCAGTAAACAAACAGGAACAGCACGGTGATCAAGAACGCACACAGCGACATCGATTCGTAGAAACCGCTGGCGGGAAAGCGCCCGAGCGCGGTGCCCTCTTCCACAATCGACACCAGATGGAACACCGCTCCTAATGACAGCGCACCCACAGCCACCCGAAACAGATGTATGCGCCGTTGGGTGATGGTGAGGATGGAATCCAGCAGGCCGAGCGAGTACAGCCCGGCGGCCACCCGCAGCCAGATAATGCTCATTTCGGCCATGTAAGAGTTCGCAGAAATCGCGGAGGATGCAAACTCAAGTATATCGCGAGCTAGCGCGCGGCTAGTTCACCCAGGGTCCGCGGCCATGTTTCCGCATATAAACCTGGAA
>Ga0181536_10002121_pt1 | contig 22787 bp, 15 predicted proteins | sample PEATcosm2014_Bin_41_FD_121105 | JGI IMG/M metagenome (GOLD analysis project Ga0181536, IMG submission 121105) | Peatland microbial communities from MTU Mesocosm Facility, Houghton, MI, USA - PEATcosm2014_Bin17_60_metaG | ecosystem: Environmental > Terrestrial > Soil > Wetlands > Peat | place...
CGATCACGAGGCCGCCATCAAGCACTACCGAATTGCGGCTACGCAGACGACGAGCATCCCGGAACGGAATTACCTCCTGACGCAAGCAGCGCGCTTGGCTGGCGACTAACTCCCATATTGTCGGCCACTCGGACACAATCCAAGCGCTCACCTCGACGTGTAGTCAGATTGCATCCGAAGTTCCGTGACGGTAACCGCACTGAAATCAGTTCTTCACTTTTCCGATCGGAAAACCCTGCCAAACATATTCCAGTGCCTCAGGCAGGGTCTGTTGTTTCACGGTGCGGTCAGTGTGGCCGGCGTTACGGGCAAAAACAAATTGGCAGTGGTAGCCTTTGGCGGCGAGCGCTTTGGCCATGTTTTCATTGGCTACGACCCAGTCATGCATACCGTCACGCATGACGTTCGGATTGAGCAGGTCTCTGTCGCCCACTTCCATCCAGATTCGAATCGGCTTGCGGGAACTTGCCGGGATCAGGTGCTCGTGAAACTCCCACGCGCCGTGGGGGGTCGCGGGATTGTAAGGCCACTCTTGATTGACGTATGTGCCCGAATAGGTGAGGACGCGGTGGTACAGCTCCGGATGATACCAAGCCATGATCAATGCGCAGGAGCCGCCGGAACTGCCGCCCATCGTCGCCCGGCCGTCGGGGTCCTTGGTGAGTTTAACGTGGCATCTTGCCTCGACGAGAGGAAGAACTTCTTTCTCCACGAACTCCGCATATCGGCCGGACATCGTATCGTATTCCAGGCCGCGCTCGCTGCCCTGTGCGTCGCCGCCGCCATTGCCTATCGAAATGGCGACCATGACCGGGACACGGCGCTCGGCAATCAGGTTATCCAGGGCGGTGAACAGTGCGCGGTCGGGTCCGTCCGCGCCGACAATAAAGGGTGCGGCGCTGCCCGGGACGTATTGTTTGGGAACGTACACCGCCACTTGGCGGCTGTAGGGAGCGGGATGGCTGGTGGCCACCACCAGCTTGGCCGGGTCACTGGGATCAGGGGTGCCAAAGGTCTGAGCATCCCGCGCGATGCCCGGATAGATTTTGCTGTCAACCGAGTTTATGGTGAACTCATACACCGTTCCTTGCGGCGCTCCATCATGCATGGACATTTCAGCGGCAGGCCGGTGGGTGGGGCCGATGACAAAGTTTCCGTCCGCGTTCGCCGGTGGATTGCTGCCATCAGGTAACTCTATTGCAGAGACGTACCCAGGCGTGTGAGGATCGCGGGTAGGCGGTGTGGGACGAACCGTTGGCGGCACCTGGGTCAGTGCCAGAGATGCGCCGGCCAACAGTCCGAGCGAGCTCGCGATGCTCCGCAGACGCAATAATGCCACGGTGATTGTAAACACTTTGGTCTTGGCGATCCCGTCTCCTCCCAGCGGTCACGTCGAGAGGTTATGCACCTTAGTGAGAGCGCCTACTTTGCGTAAAGGCCTTCCTCTGTGTCGAGGGCTGGTTTCCCATTGAAACTGCCATAGGTTAAACCCTCTCCCGAGGCAATGTATTCCTTCAGCTTGGCCGACATCTGTCTGGCGACGTCCGGGTGCTTCTCTGCCACGTCGGTCAATTCCTTCGGATCATTGTCGAGGTTGTAAAGTTGCGGCTGATAGGTGCTGGGAGAGTCGCCTGGATATTTGCAGAACTTTGTCTGAGACGCTCCGGGCTTCCAAATCTCGCTGTAGGCCCATTCATGATTACGCCCCACTCCAACCCAGCCATAGGTTTGCACCACATAGTCGTGGATGCTGCTGGTGGCGCCGGTAACCAAGGGCCAGAAGTCTTTTCCTGTTACTCGGGAAGGAGCTTTCAACCCCAGGAGGCCTAATAGAGTGGGCATCACGTCGGGAAACTGGACGAATCCCGCCACCTTCTTCCCCGCGTATTGGCTTCCTGGCACCCGGATCACCAGCGGCACGTGCGTTACCTGGCTGCGAAGTTTGTCGGGTCCTTTCAGGAACTGCCCGTGCTCGCCGAGCATCGCGCCATGGTCGGACATGAAGACGACGACCGAATTCTCGAACAATCCGAATTGGCCGATCGTATCCAGGAGGCAGCCAACCCAATGATCCACGCAACTCACGGCCCCCGCGTAGTTCGCCCGCATCCGTCTCTGGACTTCGTCGGGGAGAGAAACCGTTTCGTAGGGAGGTTCGATGTAGCTCGGAGTTGCGGCGCCGGGCAGGTACTTTCCCAGGAATCGGCTGGGCGGGTCCCAAGGCTCGTGGGGATCGAAGAACTCCACGTGGAAGTAGAAGGGCCGCTCCTGATGGTTGTCGTTCAGCCAGCGAATGGCGGTCTGCGCTGTAATCTGGCTGACGGATTCTCCGTCCTGCAGCCAAAGGTTCCTGTTGGCCTTGTATTGGCTCAGGAAGTTATGAAGCTCCGGAAACCTGGCCAAGTATTCCTTCGAAGCGAAGTCGCTAACGCCCGATCGGCGGTGAGGTGCCGTGCCGTAATAATCAAACTCCAGACCCCGGATCCATCGCCACGTATGGAACCCGCGGTGAAAATTCCTGCCGGGCTTGAATTGATGATAGACGCTGCTGATGAGGGCATTGGCGTATCCGGCCTCAAGCAGCGTCTCCGCGAGGGTGACGTCCTCATGGTAGAGCTGGTGCCAGCCCGGCAACTGCACACTCTCGTGCTGCGGGAAATAGTAGCAAGGGATGGCCCGCCGTCCGGTGTAAAGCGTGCGGCGAATGGGGATGGTAGGCATCACCTCAGGGTATGCATCCACGAAGACGGTCGAGTTACCGGCAAAGCGGTCGAGGTTGGGAGTTTCGAGCTGCTCCAGCCATTTTGCGCCATAGCACGCCAAGTTATCGTAACGGAAGGTGTCGACGACGATCACGATGAGGTTCAGGCTGTTCCCGCTCTGCTTTGGAGGCCTTTCCCATTTCGACCCGCGCGCCTGGCCCTCAGGGTCCCCTCCCTGAGCAGCAACTTGCATGCTGGCCGCGCTCGCCGCGGTTCCCACTATTGCGCTTCTCAGCAAGCTTCTTCTCGAGAACTCCGTCTTTGTCATCTAGGACTCCTGTTGACCTTTTTCAGTTTCTCACGGAGGTGAGAGAGTGCGAAGGACAACGTGAACTGGTGTCGCGTGGAGGTCAAGAACTCAAATTCGAGGACTCTTCCGCTCCTTGCACTCCTTACAATGCCGCGTCCAGGGTACCGCTTCTAAGGGCGCTCTGCCAATCGGCTGCCCGAGTTCTTCACAGGTGCCAAATCTCCCCTGCCGATTCCGTACCAACGCATCCCGAAACAGGGAAGTCTCCTTCGCTGGCTCCCTTCCTTGGACCTTGCCAGAGGTTCAGAGTGCAGCTCCCAACAGCAGGTGGAAGCCCCGCCTTCAGTACAATCCATGTGATGCCGCTCATGGACTTGAGTCCGCCCACCGTTATCACCTTTCGGTCTTGAGGCGCTTGTAGGCAGGCGGGAAGCGGTTGGGGAGGCCATAAACCGGATTCCACTCATCTCTGACCTTGCGGAGGGCTGTGAGACTTAGGTCGCCCACCAAAACACCCTCAGCATTGTCGAGTTCGTCCTGGGTTGACCCCTCGAAGTCAATGATGGAGCTGGTCCCCGAGCCGTGCGGAGCGCCGTAGTTGACGCGGACAAATCACGGAGAAGTCTCAGTCGGGCCAGACAGCGTGTCTCCCTGCCAGGCCTGACGGCATCGGCAGATTTCTAACCCTATGCTCCGAGGCGACCTGGAACGCAACTGCGTAACCCTGTCTAACTTTGTCACTGGCCGCAACTCCCCACGGCAGGCTGGGACCGAATCATCGGCCCGAGATGCATGTGACAGATTAATATAGACTTACCAGATATCGTCGGGACGAAATCGTGATGGGTGGGCCATTGGCCAAAGATGGACAGCACTGCGGACACTGGCCCAACCGTTCTCTACAGTGGACGCAATGTCATATTTGCACCAGGTGTGCACTTTTGCACAGACAGTAAACATTCCATCGGTTACATTGTCCGAATCATACGAGCGGAGGCACCGTGGGTGCGCACATCGAACCTTTAATTAATGAGCTACGGACCATTCTCCGCAACCCCCCTCCACATCTGCAAGCCCTAAGAAGTGCAGCTACCAAAGCCCAATGGGCACTCCGGCAATCGGTCGGAGTGCCCCCTGCCCATCGGACTTTCAGAGGAGGGTTGTCCAAGATTGGAATAGTCGGGCCGTAATGCAATCCGCAGACACCAGAAAGAAGCGATGAGAATACCGCCGGTCGGCGCAGACATTGTTTTGGAGGGGCTGTGTCAGAAAGGAGGGATGCAATGATGCTAAGTAATGGCGAACCACATCTCCATCCGACCCAGTCGTCCCTTCCTCGTGGAAGGGCACTGCTGGTGGATGAAGATGCGAAAGATCTGAAGTATTTCACCACGTTGTTGGGGCACATCGGCTACTCGGTTCGAGCCTTTGCGAATTACCGGGAAGCGGTGGAGTGCCTGGAACATGAGTACTTTGACCTGGTGATCGTAAGCCAAAGTAGCCCGGCTCATGAATCACACCGCCTCGTGGAATTCACTATAGGACGCGACCGGTACACGCCTGTGGTAGTGCTAACGCGCTGTTTGGACATAAACTGCTACCTCGAAGCCATGCAACTTGGCGCCACGGATTATCTCGAAAAGCCCCTTACGCCGGCGGAGTTCGAACATGCGGTTACGACGCATTGCCAGCCACCGCAGGGTGAAATCTCCGCCCACGCATCGTGAAGATTGGACGCGCCCCCCAGCTTGCGCTCGGAGGTTTTGTATGTCTGCTAAAGTTCATGAGCCTCTCTGCCACCGGGCCACTTTGAACCAAGCCACTTCACCGGATCAAAGGCGGCACCGGCGATATGGCATGAAGTTTCCTTGTCGAGTCAAAGCTCGGGCATCGGGCGAGAGCCCCGCGCTTCCAGAACTTGCAGTTGAAACTCTGGACATCAGCGGCGGTGGGCTGTTCTTTTTGGCATCAGCAGAGTGGACGATCGGGAAAGCTATCGAGTTTGAGCTCGACCTCCCTGTGGACAGGCATGAAGCGGTCTCTTCAGTCTTTCTCATCGGCAGTTCGCGACCACGCCGTTCGCCATTTTGTGGTACGATAACCTCTCGGGCTTACATTTTAATGACAACCAACGTACCAGCCAGTTTGGACGGTGTGGGCCAGCTTGTTATCTATCTCTAAACCACCTCAATAGAGGAAACGGGAGGGAAGCCGATGACGAAGAAAACCTTCAATTCACCTGACGAAACCCGCAGTTTTCCCAAAGGCAAGGTTGAACTGGTCACCGTAGGCAGCGTCAAGTTCGGGCGCGCTACCCTTGATCGCGGCTGGAAATGGTCAGTCGATGTCCAACCGATCGCAAAGACGAAGAGTTGTGAGGCCCCGCACACCCAATACCATGTTTCCGGCCGCTTGCACGTCAGAATGGATGACGGCACGGAAGTCGAGTATGGCCCCGGCGATGTGGGTCATATTCCCCCGGGACACGATGCCTGGGTTGTGGGAAATGAACCTGTCGTTGTAATCGACGTGACCGGCATGGCCGACTACGCCAAGAAGTCTTGAAGTTGGGCCGACAACCACCGGGTCTGGCGCTGAGCTGTGGGTCTACGCCCGTTCGGGAATCGTGTACCGCCGGGGGAACCCGTCAAAATGGGATGTCCTGCTCGGCGCTATCGCTCGCCACTTAATCGAACGGATTATCGCCCTCGTCGACAGGCTCCGCGGCCTTCGCAGATTCAGCCGCCTTTGCGCCGTTCCCGTTCTTGGCCGGCCCCAGTAACCGCAGCAGCGTGACGACCACTTCCGTCACGTCGCGCTTCTTCCCTTCGCGGTCCTCGTAACTGCGCAGGCGGAACTCACGGCTCACGCGATCGTTAACGAGTACGTCCATTTGAGCGGCGATGTTGGCCATGCGTTCCCGGACAGAGGCACGAACCAGGGGCATGTTGCGCAGCTCATCCGTGCTGACACCTTCCAGCAGCCCGCGCGCCTTCTCTACCTGCCCCTTCAGTTCCTGGTCGTCCACCACATTGCGGAGGTTGAAGGTCGCCAGGAAATCACGGAGCTTCTGCAAGGTCGATTCCCGCAGACGCTGTGGCTTGCCGTCGGGCTGATCGGCCAGCCGGTCGCGGAGGTGACTGACCAGTTCCAGCAGCGAAGCCCGCATAACCTGCTGGACTTCGGCACAGGCTTCTGACATGGCCTGGACAGCCTTGTCACGTTCCGTCTGGAATATGCGGGCTGAGATCTCCCTCAGCTGCTCCGGTACGCCATAACTGACGTATTGCCAACTGAAGGTAAAACGGGAACGGACTTCCTCCACCGGCGGATAGTCAGCCGGATTATGCAGGGTGCGCAGTCGGCCGGCGGCCTCCTGGCACAGGCGCGGGCAGGCAGCGAGAAACACCTCCACCAACACCCGGCGCTTGTCGCTGAACTCGCCCAGCTTTTCATCCGCCGTCTCCAGCAACCCCAGCGGCAAGAGGTGAATGCCCACCTCGAACAGCAGGCAGGTATCGTAAAAAAAGCGGCGAACATCGCCATCGAGTATGCGGATGGCCTGAAGCTCTGGCGAATCGAGCAACGTTTTAGCCACCCGGATCAGTTCCTTGTCGGCATCCACGTCAACCTGGGATGAATTCACCTTGCGGCAGTTGCCCAGCAACTCGAGATGAAGCTTGATAAAGACTGTCTTCCTGGCCAGGTCAGTGCCAGGCTCCTGGAGATCCAAGATTGGTACTGCAGTCGCCATTTGATCCTCCTTGTTGTGGTTGGAAGTCTTAACTCGGTACTTCAGTACCATTGTGCATACGCATGAGCTAGTTGAAGGTGTATGTCGTTGTGCGATGATGTCGTAATGGCAAGACGTTTGGCTCATCCCCCCACCGGCAGTGGTTCGGCCCGCTCGAGCTACTGCTGAGCTGCCCACGTTCTTTGGCCCTGAGCGAGGAAATCTCCGTTGACGTGTCCAGGGGAATGGTTTACCACCGTCGCCAGAACGGTAGCTTTAGTGAAGGTCTCAAGTCAACGACCCGCCCTGACGCGGAGGTACACTATGGCCCCGTATCCGCAATGCCGTCGCCACCCGCGAACTAAGTCATTCCCGGGTCAGCGAGAGATCACAATCATTTGCCAGCTCGGGGCCAGCCGGAGCATGATGGCAGCCAGGCTCGTCGATTTCAGCGAGGAAGGTATGGGCGTCGACGTCGAGAGCCAGTTGGCGGAGGGATCGCTCGTGGCGATTGTCGGCGACATCCAACGGGCTGGCGGTCGCCAACCGCTGGACCGGGAAGGTCTCGTGCGTTGGTGCAAGGCGACCGGAAACGGGAGGTTTGCGGCTGGTCTGCACCTCCGTGGGGAAGCCGCTAAGGCACTTCCGGATTACTACGAATTCCTCCAAATCAGCCCGAATGCCGAGCCGAACACAGTCTCTCGCGTTTACCGATTCCTGGCGGGCCGCTTCCATCCGGACATCCCTGGGACCGGGGATGCCGATAAGTTCGTGCTGTTGAAGCAAGCCTATGACGTACTGTCGGATCCGGAACGCCGCGCCGAATACGATGCGACTTATAAGAAGCAGCAGGCGCCCGAACCGGTGCCTTTATCCAACTCGGTTGATTTCATGAATAAGAACGACGGCGAGATGAACCGACGGGTGGCGGTGCTGGCGCTCCTCTATATTCAGCGCCGCATCAAACCCTTCACCCCGGAAGTTCCACTTGCCGAGGTGGAACGCCGCATGGGGTTCCCCCGCGATTATTTGGACTTCACGATGTGGTATCTCAAGAGCAAAGACTACATCACCATCGCGGACAACTCAGATTTCACCATCACGGCGCAAGGCGTGGACCTGGTGGAATCGAACCGTGAGAGGATCCCGCTACTGAATAGATTGTTGAGTGATCGCTCGGAAACTTCCTCCAGCAAAGAAAGAGCGGCGTGGAGTAAGCCCTTAATCATGCCCGGTAAGGCTGTCTTCGGCCTTCCGGCCAATGGCGCATCCGAGTCTGAGTTGATCTACGTAAACCGGGATGATGAGAATTGATGGAACGCATATCAAGATAGCATTACTCTTCAATGAGCGAAGGGGACGTGAAAACGAATGAGAGCCGGCAGGCGCGAGGGCAGACTAGTGCTGGAAAAGCGCTCAGCCTAATCGGGAGGAACAATGCGCATTCTTCTGGTCGAGGATGAGAAGCCGGTGGCCAGTCTTGTGAAGCGAGGTCTGGAATCGAACCACTATGCGGTGGATGTGGCGTACGATGGCGAGCAGGCCCAGTCGCTGGTTGATGAGGCTGACTTTGACTTGGTGATCCTGGATTTGGCGCTTCCCAAGGCTGATGGGTTCGAAGTGCTGAATCACTTACGCACCCAAAAGCCGTCTCTCCCTGTATTGATCATGTCCGGTTGGGCAGAGGTGGAAGACCGAATGAAAGGGCTGGATCTCGGGGCCAGCGATTACCTGGCGAAGCCATTCTCACTTGGCGAGCTGTCCGCACACGTGCGGGCCTTGTTGAGGCGATCTCCCGGTTCGCCTGACACCACCCGGCAATTGGAGGAGCCCCGCCCAGGGCAAGAGTAGGGCATTCTATGGGCAAAGCCGGAAAACGCGAATGACCTCTCCAATCTATCCCGCGGATTCTTTCGCACGCCGCGCCGGCAAATAACCTTTCAACTTAGCTGTTCTCAGACCGTAGCCTGCAAGACGGGCGGATCGGAGGCTTGCCTGGAGCCTTGTGTCTGTACCCGTTGTGGAAAATCCACTTGCGGTCCGGGCATAGTTTGGCAAGAGGGATTCAGCCCACATTTCCAATTTGATGTATATTTCTGAATCTGCAGATCGTGGCCGTTATGAATACTCATGCGGGTTCGAACGTGATGAAGGCGCTCAGGAGATCAATACCCAATGGGTATGACGAAGAAGCAGCCCTTTTAGCTCTCTTTCAACACCTCTCTCCGGGTCGATTCCCACAGTTCCCGCGTCACCCCGGACGGGGCCTGAGTCTTTTCTTGCGATAACATTACCGAGTGGTAAATAACTTGGTCGTTTAACGTGAATGTTTGACTTCACACTGACTTTGCATCATTTGCCCCCATAGAATGGCACTATGCTGTCGTGTCTATGCGCCATGGTTGTGGCTGAATTCTTGAAAGTACGCGGTGAAATTATGAGCGCGGGAATTAGTTTGTTTGTTCCCTCCGTTGCAAGGTATTGACAGCCTTGTGAAGGAATATCATTTTGACGGCCCGTGAAGGCACCTTCAGCAGGACATAATGGTTTTGCCCATTACTATTGATCGTTCCATCCTCGACTACCTTAAACGTAAGGGTTACAGCCTTTCGCGGAGCGAACGCGTAAATGAATTGCTCTGGCGGGCAATCCTCGAAGAGCAATACGAAGCTCTGGAGAGGGAGGCAGCGGGGTTTTGTGCAGCCGCCAGAAAGACGGAACACAGCGAGCGCAAGCCTTTGCCACGGCGAGCCGAAAGTCGATCACGCGGGACGGTGAATGATGGCTCGCACTCCGCCTAGCGGCTGGTTTGCCCGGCGCGGTGGAGTTTACCGGGTCCGGCTTCAAACCTGCGTAGATATTGATGCCGACGAACATCCGAAGATTTGTGGACGGAATTCAAAATGGAGATGTTCAGGCTTCGGATCTCGAGGGTGGCATTACGGTCAGCGGCCCGTCCAGGTTTCGGATGACACGCCCCCTCGGTACAGACTGGTTTTCCTGGTACTGGTAAACTCCTGGCGTCGAGGCGCTGATGAACTTCCCGGAAGCCATCTGGCGCAGTGCCTTGACCTGCTCAGCCGCGGAACGTGCGACGGCCACGATGGTGTTCCAAGACTCGATTTGCGGGGTAGCTTCAGAGTTGGCGACAATCTACCAAATGAGCGGCCAGGTTGGGCGTTGCAAGTGAAACTACGTTCTAGCCCCAGCTATAAGCGGGGAATCTCCGGGTTATGTTCTTTCAGCTAACCGTTCGGTCGAAATGACATTGAGTCCCTTTCTTACTACTTCAGCAGTGCATGCGTCCGAAGAACCTGTTGCAGTTGGTCGTGGGGTAAAGCGGGGACGACCCAGTAGTCGGCGCCCGTCATCGTTTTCGCAGCAACCATGGCGTTGATCACCGACTCTTCAGTGGCCTGAATTACAGCACTGAACATGGGGTTCATTTTCCAGCTTTGCACCCGTTCGATCTGCGCATCGGGCTGGGTAAAAGGGGGCTCGGCACTGTTCCCTTCGTCGGCGTTCGGATTGGCGGTGGAGAATGCCAGGAAGATGTCGCCGGATCCGTCACCCTCGATTGCGCCCACGCGGCCCAATCCGACAGAGACGCGACGGGCCAGCCGCTTCAACTGGTCCGGGGTAAGCGGGGCATCCGTGGCCACAATCACGATGATGGATCCTGCATCGGGAGCCCGCACGCCGTCCGCGGTGGTAGCAACATTCGCGTCGCAAACCGGTGCGGGAGTACCGTCCCACTTCAGGACTGGCGGGTCCAGCTTCTTTTCGACGCAAGGCTTCTGCAACTTCATTTCCCGCGCCACAGGGATGCCGGCGACGCGCAATCCATCGGACGTACCGTAGTTACACTGGACAAGCACCCCAACGGTGTAGCCACCCGCGGACGTTTCGAGTTTTCGTGAGGATGTACCTGTACCGCCTTTGAACCCATTGCAGACCATGCCGGTCCCTCCGCCGACATTGCCCTCCATCAGTGGTCCGCCGCGCGCAGAATTCAGGGCATCCCAGGCGTCCTGGGTCGTCACGTGCTGGCCCTTGATGTCATTCAGAGGCCAATCGGCGGTCTCCGCTGTCACCGGGTACCAGAATTCGCCGTGGTGCTTTTGCCGGACCATCCACGCGACGGCTGCATCGCGTACCACACCGACGCTGCCAGTGTTCGTAATGAGGATAGGCGTTTCGAGCACGCCGCTCTCCTCGACCCAGTGAGTTCCGGTCATGTCGCCGTTACCGTTGCCGGCAAAGTAACCCGCGAAAACACTCTTCATGCTGAGTTTCCCGCGGGGAAAGATGGCTGTAACGCCCGTCCTCACCGGCCCTTTTCCGACAACGAGTTTGCCTTCCCCGGCAATGATTGTCTTGAAACCGACTGCGACACCGGCAACGTCAGTGATGGCATTGAACGGCCCCGGGGTGCCGTCGAAGGGAACGCCGAGGTCGCGTGCGCGCGGTTCTGGTGAGCCAACGGCGGAGAAATTTTGGGCTAGAAGCTTGCTCGTCCCTAAGTGTGACGACAATAGGAAAACGATCGCTAATGCGTACTTCGGATGCATCGGGATTCCCTCCGAATATCTGCTGCCAAGCTGGCAGTGGGCGCAACCCACATCACGGTCCGTAATGCTAGACCCTCGTCAAGTCCAGAGTAACACTCTTCAAAATGGTGGTGGTTGATTTAAAGAGACCATTTCCCTCGCGATGAGGCGGGGTAGTCGGCGGCACATTTCCTCCGGAGGAGCAATCGATCAGGTCCACGCCGCAACCCGTCCGTGCTGGAATACTCGCACATCGGTGAATCGACGATGCGATTGGGAAGAGTCACGTCTCGGATCAAGAGTGGATCGAACAGATTAGGCATAAGCTTGCTCCATTTTGGTTGCTCTCTTGTCCAACAGGCGCCGTTCTCACCGATTCCCGCAACGGCGAAGCCCGGCTTTCTTTTCGCGGGCCGGTTATCGCGTTCTCGCCTTCGGCCTGATCGCGTCAGGGCGCGGCAAACGGGTCGGCTGGCGGCTTCAACTGATATTCCCTGGGCGGCTCCGCTCCCAGCAGATAACGAACAAAATAATCCCACCTCCGCCGCACCATGTAGGGCTCATTACCGAACCCGTGGCGGCGATTGGGCAGCAGAAGCAGGTCAAAGTCCTTGTTGGCCTTGATCAGCTCATTCACCACCAGAAGCGTGTTGTAAGGGGGCACGTTGTCGTCAAGCGTACCGTGCGCCAGCAGCAGGTGGCCTTTCAGGTTCTTGGCGATATTCTGGTTGGCTTGGTCGTCGTAATTCGTTCCCCCGCCCGCGGTGTGAGCCAATAACCCCTGGTACCGCTCGCCCCAATCGTCCTCATACTCGCGGTTATCGTGGTTGCCTGCCTCGGAAATTCCCACTTTGAAGAAATCGGGATAGCGGAACATCGCGTCCGCCGCGGCGTACCCTCCCCCGGAGTGCCCGTAGATGCCGGCGCGCTGTAAGTTGATCCAGGGATAGCGCTCGGCGAGTTGGGTCATGCCGGCCACCTGGTCGGGCAAGGTGTTATCACCCATATTCCCATAATAGAAGTCGTGGAACTTCTTGGAACGGAGGGGATTCCCCATGCCCTCGATCTCCACCACCACAAATCCCAATTCGGCCAGCGCCTGCGTGTCGCCTCGCGCCGCCGCAAATGACCAGCTCCCCACGCTTCCTCCCTGCGGTCCGGGATAGATGTGGTTGATGATGGGGTACTTCTCGTGCGGGTCGAGTTGCGCAGGCGTGAACATCAGGCCATAGAGATTCGTCACGCCGTCGCGCCCTTTAACGGTAATCGGTTGCGGCGGCTTCCACCCGGCCGCCCGCAGCCGGGAGTCGTCGGCTTTCTCGATCGTGGCCACGAGCTTGCCGTCGGACTGCCTCAGCACCGTGACGGGCGGGACATCAGGCCGCGAATAGGTGTCGACAAAGTAGCGGCCGGAGGGCGAGAAGGCAACCTCGTGGTTGGCATCCTCGGGCGTCAGCAGCGTCAGCCCCTCCCCGGAGAATCCCACTCGATAGAGATGCGTGAAGTAGGGGTTCCGCCCGGGCTCCCTCCCGTCGGCAAGAAAGTAAATCGTGCGTTCCTTTTCATCCACGCGCAGCAAACGGGTGACCACCCAGTCGCCGGAGGTGATCCGGTTCTTGAGCTTCCCGGTAGCCAAGTCGCAAAGGTAAAGGTGTCCCCAATTGTCGCGTTCCGAGTACCAGATGAATTCATTCGAAGCGGGGAAGACTCGCCAGTTCATGCCCCCCTGGCCGGACTCGTACTGCGTCGCCACGCGCTCCTCCATCACCTCATGCACCACACCGTTGGTTGAATCGGCCGCCCGAAGCGTTTCCTGCTTGTGGTCGCGCGAAGTCGAAACGAAGAACAACTGCGCCGAGTCCGGGCTCCACCCTACATCTGTCCAGTTCCCCGCCTCCTCGAACGGGCTGCCGCAGGCCACATCATCACAAAGCGTGGACCGGTGCGGGTCTGGAGGCATTTGCAAGCGGATCACCTTCGGCGTTTCCACGTCGATCACGACGCGCTGGATCGTGGCTATGGAATCGTCGCCCGGGAGCGGATACTTCCAGGATTGCAGCGCGGGATGGCCCACCTTGGTCTCCACCAGGTACATATCGCCCACATTGCGCTGGTCCTGCTGGAAGGTGGCGAGCTTCCTGGAATCCGGCGACCACAGCAGGATGGGCCGGTCGCTTTTCTCCCATCCCGCATTGTCCAGGGCGTAGGAGAAGTCCTTGGCGCCATCGGTCGTGAGCTGAGTCTCCTTGCCGCTCGAAACCTCGCGCACCCAGAGGTTGTAGTCGCGGATGAAGGCGACGCGCTTCTTGTCCGGTGAGGGCACCTCGTTGCCTGCGCGTCCGCGGCGGCCCATCCTGCCCGGCGGCCCTTCCGCGTTTCCCTCGGCCGTGCACTGGCTGCCTTGGCGGTCGCACCGGAACCGCCGCCGGCCGAGCCGGAAGGAAACGGACTGCCCGTCGGCGGTGAACTCGATCTCACGGAACGGTAGCTTATTCGCGTCGATGGTTCGCCCTGCCGCCTGGGAAAGAGCCGCGGCGAGGCGGACATGATCGAAGGCGGGATCCTTCGTGAGCTTTAAGGGATCGAAAACCACAAAGCGCACGCCCTGCGCGTCGGTATCGCGATACCAGAGCCGCCCGTCGCTGGTCCAGGCGGGCTGCACGGCGTGGTCCACGAGCGGCTCAGTGTTGTACCCCATGAATTTCTCGGCACGCGCGTAATCGCCGGCCGTCACGGCCCGCGGTGGAGCCGGTTGCTGTGCGGAGACTGGTCCGTTGACTGCGAGGTCGAGAAGGACCAGCGCAAGCAAAAGGCGGAGACGGGTCTTGCAGGTTTCGAGGCGCATAGGTTTTCCTTGGTGACGAAATCCTTGATTCCGGGGGGACGATTATCCCCGGGTTCGGCCGCTGAGTCAAAAAGATAAGCGGGGAGTGGGCTTGGCTTTTGTGTGTTTTGATCTCGCCGTATGACCTTGCCCGCGCGCCGCGATAGCCTGGCCAAGGTGGCCGAGCGCTCGGGCAGCGGTCGGAAACACGCCTTCTCTTCAGAGAGAAGCAGCCGCGAATAGCGAGGGCCCAGGCCCTGTCGCGCGTCGGAACCGCACCAGCCGATGAATATCGTCCTCGTTACATGCTCTTGAATTTCAAATCGTGAATTTTGAATCGCGGCTCTGCCGCGCTGTACTACTCTTCTCGAATTTCTTCGCGGCGCGCCAAGGTTTTTTGCCGATAATCGTTCTCGTACATGCTCTTAAATCTCAAATCGTGAGTTTTGAATCGCGGCTCTGCCGCGCTGCGCTCAAATTGAGCTACACCGCCAGAGGGCCTCGGCAGGTAAGCCGCACTCTTTGGAAGGCAGGCGCACTCGCTTCATCGGGGCGCACCCCCACGCAACGCGGCTTGGATCGAGTCGGCGATAAGGCCGTTTGCCCGCAACTTGGCGGTCTTTGCGCAACTTCCGAGTGGCGCGTCATCCGGCCAGAGTTGCGCAGATCGGCAATCGCCGGGCGGTAACCCAGGAACTACTTCCCAGAACCCCGTTTCTGGACAACGATCCGCCCAGCGGACTACTCAAAGCTCACTTTTCGAGTGGCGAGGATGCGGGCGGAATGCGCCCATGGGGGAGACACGCCTCCGGTTCCCAGCCCGGTAGAGAGTCCCGCAAGTCACGCCCCATTGCGGCGGAAACGGCGTATAATCGCTGTAGGAATGGCGAGGCTGATGATATTTTGAAAACAACGGCGGCCAATCCCGCCATCCCTAACCCGGAGGCTTCGAGATGGAAACGGCCTCTGTGTGCTGTTGCGGAGGCAGGGTAACCACTGCGAACCAAAACTCACGGATCGACCGCACGACCTTAACGAATTTATCGAATTCAACTGGCTTGGTGATGTAGCAGTTGGCGTTGAGTTTGTAGGACTTCAGAATGTCCTCCTCGGCGTCGGAAGAGGTGAGGACCACCACCGGTATGGCTCTCAGGTCGTCGTCCGCCTTAATTTCCCGGAGAACCTCCCGACCGTCCATCTTGGGAAGATTCAGGTCCAGCAGGATAAGGTCTGGGCGTGGCTCGCTCGCGAAAGCGCCTTCCCTGCGAAGGAACGCGATGGCATCAACACCGTTTTCGACGACGTGCAGCTTGTTCAGAAGCTTAGAACCACTGAGGGCCTCCCGGATCAGGAAGGCATCGCTCGGGCTATCCTCCACCAGAAGGATCTCAATGTGTCTATACATCACGGCTTCAGGCATGAAATTCTCCTCCGTGCTGGCGATGATTTGTTTGGGCATCCAATAAGCTGAAATAAAAGGTGGCTCCCTTGCCCGGCACGGACTCCACCCAGATCCGGCCTCCATGCCGCTCCACGATTTTCTTGCAAATCGCCAGACCAATACCGGTGCCGGGATACTCCCTGCGGGTGTGCAGCCGCTGAAACATGGCGAAGATCCGTTCGAAGTATTGGGGGGCGATTCCAATACCATTGTCGCGAACGGAAAAGTGCCAATGCGTGCCGTTCCGCTCAGCGCTCACGTGGATACGAGGAGGCGCCTCCTGGCGGAACTTGAGGGCGTTGCCGATCAAGTTCTGAAAAAGGGACACGAGTTGCGGGAGGTCGCCGTTCACAGCGGGGAGTGTGTCGTGCGTGACTACGGCGCCGCTTTCCTCAATCGAGGCCGCGAGGTTTTGAAGCGCCGTGCCCAGCGCCTTGGCGCATTCGACGGGCTGGAGTTCTCCGCCTTGAGTGCCGACCCGCGAAAACGCGAGCAGGCCATCGATCAGGGTCTGCATTCGCGCCGTGCCATCGACGATGTGGGTCATATACTCGCCGGTTCGCTCGTCGAGTTTCCCCTCGTAATGCCCCTTAAGAAGTCCCACGCAGCCGCTCACCGCCCGCAGAGGTTCCTTGAGATCGTGCGAGGCAACGTAGGCAAACTGTGCAAGGTCTGCGTTGGAGCGGTCCAATTCCTCGACTCTCTGCGCCAGCGCCTCCTCCGCCCGCTTGCGCTGGGTGATGTCGCTGTTGATTTCCATCACCCGAGAGGATCGGCCGTTCTCGTGCTGCAACGCCCAGCGACTGGCTACCACGATGACCGTGCCGTCGCGACAAGTGTGCAGGAGTTCCCCCTCCCACCGTCCCTCCCGCATCAGATCTGCTTCAATTTCGGCCAGATGCTGCGGGTAGACCGTCCGCAGCAGGTCGTGGGAGATTCTGCCGATGGCCTCCTCGGGCGAATATCCATACATCTCCGTGGCGCCACGATTCCAGAAGCGAATCGTCCCATCCATCTCCTGTACCATGATGCTGTCGTGAGCAAGTTCTAGCAGCGCGGCCCGCTCCCGAAGAATCTCTTCCGCCCGCTTGCGTTCGGTAATATCTCGCAAGATGACCGTGAATACTTTTTTCTCTCCCAACGGTGCTTGCGAGATTGAGGCTTCGATGGGAAACTCCGTCCCGTCCACTCTCAGCCCGCAAATTTCGGCGCGCTCGGACATCGGTTTGTGGGCAAGCCCCGACTGGCCAAAGAGCGGAATGTGCTCGGCATGCGCGGCTCGGAAGCGCTGCGGAATAAACCGTTCCAGGGGATGGCCCAGTGCCTCAGTGGCGTTACATCCGAACAGCTTCTCGGCAGTGGGGTTAAATAGCACGATCCGCTGGCCTTCGTCCACCGTGATCACCGCGTCCATGGCGGAGCTGATAATGCCGGCCATCCGTTGCTCGCTAGTGCGCAGCTCCGACGTCCGTTCATTTATCCGAATCTCGAGCTGATCCCGCGATTCCTCAAGGGCCGTTTCGGCGCTGTGGCTGGCGGTGAAGGCTTCCCCAATCATCCAAAGTGCTACCGCCACGATGAAAACAGCCAACGCGCTGCCTCCCACGATTTCGATCTTCGCGACTACGGCGGCGCGCTGTTCGATCCCCTCCCGTTTGGCCAGCAGTGCCTCCTCGGCAGCTTCCATCTCCGCTACAGCCTGTCGGATCCGGTCGTGAAGCTGCTTTCCCGGGCCACTCGAAACAAACGCCTGCGCCGATGAGAACGCCTGATCCCGGCGTTCGATGCCCTCTTTTAGAATCGCCAGTCGTTCCGCGACGATCGGCTCCAGCACATCCAGCCGCCGTTGCTGCTCCGGGTTGTCCTTGGTCAGACGGCGAACCTCGCTGAGCGCCTGGTTTACACCTTGCAGGCCGGAGTGGTAGGGCTCCAGGAATTCTTCCTTGCCGGTAATAATGTAGCCTCTCTCACCGGTCTCGGCGTCGGTGGCGCTGGAAATCAGCAGCCGCAACGCGGCGATCACCTGGTGAGTGTGTTCCACCCAGGCCGTGTCCTGGCGCAGCCGGACCAGCATGGGATAAGACACAGCGGCCGTTGCGATGAGACAGGTCAGCAACACGGCGAATCCGGCTTGAACCTTACGTTGCGCGGAAAGTAGTAAACTCCCCGCGGGACGGGAGTGTTGCGCCAGCGGCTCGGACCCGCGCAGCTCCCGGTGCCCCATCAGAAAGCTGATGAGCGTCCCCGCAGCAGCCAAGGTGATCCACTTAATGTTGTCGACAGGGCTCGCGACGCTCCAGGAGTGCAGGGGAGGCAGGACGAAGTAGACGGTCGCAAGAGTGGAGAGCACAGTCGAGAGCAGCCCTGGGACCAGACCGCCGGCGTACGCGCTCAGCAGGATTGGAAGCACGAAGACAATCACCGGCGTATTGGCGGGTTCGCCACGCGACGCGGCTTCAACCACCAACAAAGTCACCGCTGTGGTAATGAACGGCAAACTGTAGGCCAGCCAGAGTGGTTGCCGCCTGCCGGCGGCCGCGAACCCGGGGCGCTCAGCCGCCTTTTGCGGCGTGATTGCTCCGGGACTCCCAGACCTAAAACCGATTGCGGCTAGAGCCCGCTTGAGAGCGTTCATAAACACGTCCAATAGCGTCAAATGGGTCAGCGTGAAGCGCGATCACAACTTCCAAATCCTCTCCCTAATCCTTCGTTGCTGGTCGCCAAGAGGGGACTACCATTCCCGGGCAGGTGAAAACTGCCCCGGCGGAAGTGAGGACGCAGGTCATCCCTGAGTCGCTGATAGTATGACAACGCCTAGGGCATGTCAAACTTATGTAATAAACGTAGGGTCATTATGTCCTACTTACAACCCAAGCCACTTCTGGCGGATACAGAGCATTTCCCGTGGCCCCGCCATCCTCAATCACACAAGGAACCAACACGCTGAAAACAGACCCCTTGAATTCTTGGGTGCTTGAATGGGGGAAAGAGTGCTTCGCGCGGTGTTCTCAAGTGTGCCCGGCGGATCGGCCCTACTTGAGTGGCAAAAATCTTCCCGGTACAACAACGTGCTAAATTGGACTTCCAACCAATCCCGGGGGACACGGTCGAACTCGATGGACTTGTCGAAGAACACGTCCGCGCCGACCGCTGGATACTTGGCTCGATACTGAGGCTAGGCGAGCGCTTCACAACGACCACCGTTGTCGCCGACTGGAATCGCTTCGCCGCATCAATGATGTCGAATACCCGTTCCGCCGGGTACGTGCAGGTCGACGATGATGACGCCAGAGGACGATTTCATCAGGAAGAAGCTGCCGTCTACGTCGGACGGCTCCCGGACTGGTGTCGCTCCATCTCCACCGGTGCAATTCCAATCCCGTCAGAACGTCGTTATGCTGCCAGATTCGTTGTAAGTCGCTCTTGGCAGGACGGCTACGACTAAGCTCGTGATCCTGCCTGAACACGTCCGGTGCGCGCCACTTGGCCGTAAACGGTTTACTCTTAGAAGTGCAACCCCGCACTCCCCCCAGGTCCGCTTCGGGGACCCGAACCCCGTTTCGGGACAACTTCCGAGTGAACGATCCAGCCAGTATGTGACCGCCACGAACCAGATCTCCGACGTGTCATACTTTCATCCGAAAGAATGGTCCGAATGGCCTAGTGGGAAAAAGGAATGAGGCACACGGAGGTCGTTGGGTAAGACCAGCTGCCACTTCTGATTTGGCTTTCATGCCTTCAAGAGTAAAATCGGTGCTGTCGGCCTTTGGCAGCTGATCGCCAGTGCCAAAGACAGGAGAGATTAAGGAGTATCAATGGGCGAGGTGAGATGACCTCTAAACTGAGGCGGGGAGTAATCACAGGCCGGTTCCTTGGCGTCGTACGAGGAGCAGCCCTGAGCCTGGTACTAGCTGGGGCCGCAGGCTCGCTCGGTTTGATGTTCCGTGCAGGCCATCGTGAGAATTCCCGGATCCTTCTGCTACTTTTCGCCATGTGGGTGCTCTCCCCGTTCATGGCCCTGGTAGTGGCCCACGTGGTTTCGACGCGTTGGTCCGTTCCTACTCGAGCGAGGCTCTATAGCGTCATGCTGGTTCTCACGCTGGCCTCTTTGGCAATCTATGGAGATGTTGCGTTTGGCCATTCCACCGTGAAGGTGGGTTTTGTATTTCTTGCTGTTCCCTTTGCGTCATGGTTGCTCATTGTTATAGTTCTCCCTGTCGCCGTGTTAGTATCCGGCAAGCTTTCAAGTCGAGGCGACGGCGCCTAACACGGCGTTGCAGCGAATCGGCACGCGCGCCCCGCTAAACGCCAGTCGTCGGGCTGACCTCCGACCGCCCTCTTTCGGTTCCGTCTCAGGAGTGGACCGTGCCCCGGCACCGTTGACAGACTGGGCGCTTTATTGTATAAAGTACTTTATATTAGTCCCTGACAGCGGAGGCCCGGATGAACTTGTCAGCCCGCCGGATATTCAAAGGCTTCGCCGGATTGGCGTTGTTGGGTGGTCTCGGCATCGGAGCGCTGTTGGCGTCGCTCTGGCTGGAGCACAGGACCGGGCTCACACTCCCAACACCTACGGGGTCATTCGCGGTAGGTCGCGCGATTTACGATTGGACCGACGACGCGGCACTGGACACATTGGCGCCTGTGCCGGGAACCAAGCGCGAACTTCTCGTTTGGATCTGGTACCCGGCGGCGCCTGGGCAATCAGTGGCGTTGAACGAGTATGTGCCCGCTCAAATGCGAGCGGCGGCTGAACCATCCGGCGGTCTGCTGAGACTTCTCACACGCGATCTTTCGGACGTGCATTCGCACAGTATTCAGAACGCCGGGGTGTCGCCACAGCAGCAATCGTACCCTGTGGTGATCATACGGGCAGGGGCTTCGCTGGAAGTGTGGAATTACTCGACCCTCGCCGAAGATCTGGCTAGTCACGGTTACGTCGTTGTGGGCTTCGACGCGCCTTATCGCACCTTTACTGTTGTTTTCCCTGACGGCCGGGTGATGAGACGGCTTCCGGCAAACGATCCGGAACTCTGCCTGGAGACAACGGGCCAGCAGCGAGACCGTTGTGCCATCCGAGTGCTGAATGCGTGGACTGGCGACATGGCGTTCGTCCTTGACCGCTTGGCCAAGTTGAACACTTCCGATGCCTCCGGCACTTTCACGGGACGGCTCGACATGGCGCGCGTAGGAGTATTCGGCCACTCCTTTGGCGGGGCTGCGGCCGCGCTGTTCTGCTATGAAGATTCCAGATGCAAGGCGGGCATCAATGTGGACGGCGCTCCCCACGGCAGCGTCATTCAAGCAGGGATTAATCGCCCATTCATGTTCCTATTGAGCGGCCACAGCGGTAAGTCCGACCCCGAGGGCGGCCAGGTTTGGGCTGACATCCAATCGATTTATGATCGGCTGCCCCCCGATGGACGGCTGCGCGTCCAGATCCGGGGCGCAAACCATTTCCTCTTTAGCGACGACGGGGCCTTGTTGAAAAGCCATATCGTGCTGCGAACGCTCCGCTTGCTGGGAATTGTTGGCATCGACGGGCGCCGCCAACTTGCCGTGACCGCGTACTGCTTGCGCAGCTTTTTCGACGCGTACCTCAAGGGCGAAGGGGTTTCGCCTCCGAAGATAGCATCTCCGCTTTACCCCGAGATCCAAGTTCTTGAATGAAGCGTCCCTAGCCAGCGATTGTGCCAGGACGGGCCACTCGGAAGCTATTCCGGTCCGGAAGTCGGCATCGAGGAAGCTACCGTCCCTGCTTGCGATCACTGGGACGTAAAGTCGCAAACCGTAGGTCCGACCTAGGGGGGAATAACTGGTGTTGAGGAGGAGAGGCAAGTTCCCATTTTCCGGCCAAGGGCACACCGCAGAACGACATCTTGTCACAGTCACTCTTCCTGGCGTGGTCTGGCTGGACAGGGCGAAGAAACTCGGGAAAGTCCGCTCACTTTTTCACATTTTCCGCTTGACAGTGTCACGGGCTTGTGATAGCCTACCAAGATGGTTATGTTCTGGACACATTGTCGCAGGCGGGCGCCAGGGCACGCCGAGGCGCCAGGGAAAGCGGAAGGGTCCCGGCTATGTGGGAATGTAGGGAACTACAAAAAATGAAAAATAGTGGGAACGAAGCTAAGAAGTACCTGAAAACAAAGCACATCACTTTTTTCAGTGATGCAAATGATGCGCGTTTTGCGCGCAGATTAGCACAAATTGGAGCCTGAACGGAGCAAAAACAGCACAATTTGCGCAAACGAAGTCAAGGCTTCCGAGCCGCAAGGCGAGGCGCTGGAAGTGACAAAAAGTCGGCTACACCAGATTTGGGTTTGCATGCCCTCGGCCGACCCGAGCCCGGCGGCGCGACCGCATGCGACGGGCACACCCAAGCTCTCCGCTGATCGCCAGAATCGCGAGTGATCCGCACACACTTTCCCTCCCCCTGATATCTCATCGCTGAATTCCGCCCAGGGTCAAGCACTCCCTAGCCCGTGGCAAGGGCAGCAACTCGGTCCGCCGCACCAGCGCTTCCGAGGCGTTTCTGCGTGGGCAGGCGGCCGACTTCATCAAGGACCAGGTCCGCAGGGCGGACGACGCTTCGCCGGAGGACGAGCCTCCAGCCCCCACGCCGAGGCAGATTCGCCAGACCCTGCTCTTCCTCGCCATCCGCCGCCTGCTGAGGCACGCCGACGAGGACTTCGGCCGCCCGGCACTTGACCTCATGGCTGCAAGGGCCAGAAAGGACACGAGGCGGTACTGGGAATTCGCACGCTGCTACTGGTCGAAGGAGCTGGGGCTGGACATATCCGAAATCGGCCTCCCCACAAACACTTGGGAGCTTGAGCAGAAGTTCTGGAGTCACAATGTGGGCTGCTGCAACGTATGCCACACGGACCCTCTGCACGGGATGAGGCTCGTCGAGCTGCCCTGCTGCGGCTAGGCCTGGCTGTGCTGTTCGGTGGATGCCGCAAGCTCCCCCGAGCCAATTCTGAAAACCCATGAACGGGAGCAGGAATCGTCCGAGGGGAAGATGCGCACTGGCAAGCCCCGCAATGGCGGCCGCAGGGAAGACTAGCGATACGGAGCGTTTCCGATGCAGAAGGAGCTGCTAAACCGATGATCAACAGGAAGAATGTGTAAATCACTCGCAACTTCACGCCGAGGACATCCCGCGAAGGATTAGGCCGCGATCTCTGTCTTGAAACCCGGGCTCTGGCAGCGTACACCCAACCG
>Ga0181536_10002122_pt1 | contig 22772 bp, 25 predicted proteins | sample PEATcosm2014_Bin_41_FD_121105 | JGI IMG/M metagenome (GOLD analysis project Ga0181536, IMG submission 121105) | Peatland microbial communities from MTU Mesocosm Facility, Houghton, MI, USA - PEATcosm2014_Bin17_60_metaG | ecosystem: Environmental > Terrestrial > Soil > Wetlands > Peat | place...
CCGAGATCCGAAAAGTACAGGCACCGTGTCTGCAGGGTGACAAGATCTTGCTACTACGGTGGGCCCAGTAACGGCAGAAGAGCGGCGCATCCCATGATTCGGCGGGAGCAAGGGGGTTCGAGAAAAGCCGAACTGCTGGAGGAAGAGCAGCGAAGGAAAAACCGGGGCGACGGCGCGTCGAAGCCTTATCTCCAACGTCATGCCGACGGCATCGACATAAGGCACTAAAGGTTGAACGTTCGCGTGCCCCGTTTGTACTCGGGGCGGCTCACCAATGGAGCTGACGCAACCTACTCACCAAGTCGAAATGTCGGTCTCGGGTAAAGATGCGGAGGGCATGTTGCCGGCAGAGCGGTCCAATCCAAACGTCGTGGGATGGGATGGGGCTCCCACTTGTCTTTCGCCTTCGCCTCGACCTTGGGCCGCCCCTGTGATTCACCGCCTCGTTAGGTTTCCACTGCCGGAATATCAGGGCCAGATTACTCGTCACCCAGGACCCGCTGTGGCCGTTAACCGGGAGGTCGCTGAGCAGTGCCAAAGCTGAGCGGGCCGCGTGCCGCGGAACTCCAGGCGCTTCGCCTCCCTATGAACGCCTGTCAGTTCGGTGTTGGGTTCGCATTGCCACCCTCGGTTGTAGTAAGCTTCTCCCCAGGGTTAGCGGAGGACAGGAATGGGAATGAAAGAGCTTCTCGAATCGAGACGGAATGAAATCCTGGGCCTTGCGGTCGGGTACGGTGCGAAGAACATTCGCGTCTTTGGTTCGGCGGCCAGGGGCGAGGGCGGGCCGGCGAGCGATGTGGATTTGCTGGTGGATATGGAAAAAGGGCGAAACCTGCTGGATTTGGTAGGGTTTTGGCAAGACTTGGAGGAGCTGCTTGGTTGTCGTGTTGATGTGATTACGGACGGAGGGATCAGCCCGTACCTTCGCGACCGGATTTATGCGGAGGCGATACCCCTGTGAAAGAGGACCGCATTTATCTTCTACACATAAGGGACGCGTTAGAACGTATTCTGAAGTATACAGCGCAGGGCAAGCAGGCCTTCTTCGCTGATCCGCGGACGCAAGACGCGGTGATTCGGAACCTCGAGGTGGTCGGTGAAGCGGTCAAGAATCTCTCGGAAAGTCTGAAAGCCCGCCACGCAAGTACGCCGTGGAAGCGAATTGCAGGCATGAGAGACAAAATGATTCACGAATACTTCGGGGTGAATCTGCAGCTTGTGTGGGAGGCCATCGAGCAAGAGGTGCCGCGTCTTCAGCAGAAAATCGAAGCCATTCTGGGCGAGTGGGACGAAGGATTCAGATCAGAGGAGTGAGGTCTCCGGGCTGACCCTGCGGCGTTGGTTTGTCTCGGTTCCACGCTGGCGAGAAGCCGTCGGAAGAGTACGGGATCGGAGTGGTTCGCAGCCTTCGACGCTTGGCTTCTTGGATCGATACTCCCTTGAGCTCGCTGGGCCTGGCCCGGAAATCGACCACGGGGGCATTCGGGAAACGCTGAATGCAGAGGAAAATAAAGCGGGTGCTGGAGCGGGACGGGTGGCGATGTCAGAAGCGGATCGCTCGAAAACCTGCAGGTGCGCCACAAGATCAGGAGGAGCCAGCAAGGGGACGATGCCCTCGCGAATCTGGTGACGCTTTGCGCGTTCTACCACCTGGCCAGGCAGGGCTAAAGTTGGAGCAGAGTTCAATCCAGACTTGACCCGAAGGCCCTCGACCCAAACCAGGGACAGCAAGAAACATCGGCGCTGGGCTTCCAAGTTTAGGCCAGCTCTTGTTTCTTGAGGCCTTCGGGGTGTGCTTCGGTGTGCTGCGGCCCTCTTGAGACGTACCTACTCAATGCTCGGGGTAGGAAAAGTGGGGAAGTTAAGGGAAAATGGGAGACTGCAGGGTGGAACAATGCGCGCTATTGCTCCACGTCGAACGGCTGCCGAGCGGAATGATGGCCGATTGGCTCGAGGCTCAACTCGTCGATCCCGACCGTCTCGCCAACCTTGTGTCGAATCTCAACTAGTACTTAGTTGCTTAAGTAAGCGTATTTATGTTTAGGCTCAACCGACCGCACCTCGCGCTTGGTCCACTCAAACGGGAGGGCCAGCGGGTTGTAGACGGCAATGAACGCATCAATGGCCTCCCGGAGCTGGCGAACGCTGGTGAAACTGGCCCCGCGCAGGGCCTGTCGGGCCAGCAGGCTGAACCAAACTTCTACTTGGTTGAGCCAGGAGGCGTGCGTGGGAGTATAGTGCAGATGCACGTCCGGATGTCGCCGCAGCCAGCGGTCCTGTTTGGGTTTAGGCGTATTAAGATTGTCCACAATCACATGCAATGGGCGCTGGGGATAGGCCGCCACGACTTCATTCATGAAGCCCAGAAAATCCCGGCGCCGACGGCGGTGGAGATGTCCTGCCTTCACCTGCCCACTGGCCACTTCCAAGGCGGTGAAGAGGGTGGAAGTACCATGCCGTTTATACTCGTGACTAAAGCCGGTGAGCGCTTTGCCGTCGGGCAGTCGCAGCCAGCCCTGCGCGCGCTCCAGAGCTTGAATATGCGGCTTCTCATCGACGCTCAAAACCACCGCGTTTTCCGGCGGGTGCAAGTACAGCCCCACGATATCGGCCGCCTTGCGCGCAAACTCCGGGTCGGTGGAAATGCACCAGGAACGCCGGCGCTGCAAGCTGATGTCGTGCCGCCGCAGGGTGGCCCAGACCCAGTCCGCCGACAACCCCAAAGTCTTCGCCAGCAGACGACCATTCCAGGCTCCATAACCCCTCGGTGGGGGACTGTCCAGTTCTGCCAGCAGACGTTTTTCCGCGTCCGCTCCGTACTTGACCGGCTGGCCGGGACGCAGGGCGTCAGACAATCCTGCGCAACGCGCTTGGGCAAATCGTCGGCGCCACTTACTCACTCGCGCCAAGCGACATCCCAAATGATCCCCGATGGCGTCGTTGCGCATCCCCTGAGCGGCCAAAAGGACGATTTGGGCGCGTTCCGCCACCGATCGCGGGGTCTGATGCCCTCGGCTCCAACGTTCCAGTTGTACGCGTTCAACATCGTTCAAGGTAATCTCGACGGCTTTTCGGCTCATGCCGAGAAGCATGCAATAAGTTCGCTTATTAATTCAAGTAAGTACTAGCGTTGTCGGACCACCTGAAGCTGAAGAAGCTTGGTTCCTGATGGAAACATAACGTCGAGTTCGATCTCTGGCCACGGATTGGCGCCAGTGAACTGTCCGAGAATTACGACCAAGCGGGCCGACGCCCCAGCATCGGAAACTCGAAGTCGGATTCCCTGGTTTGCCTACAACCTGAACTGCTGGGTGATGCTGTTTAATCGGGGAGAGAAGGCTCGGGCGGAAGACTTGAAGCACACGACCCTGGCGACCTCACGGTTTCGGTTTCTGTTCCTGGCGGCGAAGATCTGGCGACACGGAGGGCGGGTGGGGGTCAGCTACAGCGACCACGATGCGGAGCAGGGGATTTTCCGGCGACTGATGCAGCGGCTGCGAGCGATCTCGGTCGGCCCGAAGGGCTACGCCCCGGTGCTGGCGGTGGCCCTCCGTTTTTGAGCTTCTCTAGCGTGCATAAAATTCTATGCACGCGCAGGCCAAGCCGACCAACAAGTTACAGGGATCCTACAGCGAGGAAGTGCAACCAGGCCGGAATCCAACGGGCGGAGTGGCAATGATCAACGTCAAGACGCTGGCTCAGATGCCAACTCTGGCCTCAATCTGTGCATAATTTGGGTATCAGACAAGAGCTAAGACTGCGTCGGCAAACATCACTGGCCAACAGGGAAACCACGACGAGGGCCTGAGCGCGATGAACGCAGGAGCAGGCAAACCGCTAAAGAAAGCGTCGGCGGACCCTTGATTTGCCGGCATGGGCCCGGTCGTTCCCCTCTCAGGGGTTTACTCTAACCCATTCCGAGAAGGGCGCGCCACCCGCGCTATGTTCCTGGCGATTTAGCTTTGGCGTGGCGATCTAAGAAGAACTGAATGATCTCGGGCGAGGTGCAAAAACCAGTCTGCCGAAGCTGCTCAATGGTCCCTGGAAAATCTTGCACAAGGCCCCGGACAGCACCAAGGTAGAGAACCGTAAGAGTACCTGCAATTTGAAGATTTCGACGAGCGGCCTCTCGCCGTCCTCCCAGGTCATCCATCAGCAGTAAGTCCGCTCCAAGCTTCTGTGCAAGGAGAATTGCGTCGCGCTCGCCTGCGTCCAACCGGGCAAGGCCGGGATCACTGCCGAACGAGGAGTGATTCACTTCAAGCCAGTCGGGGCGTTCGCTGACCCACGCTTTGACCTTCTGGGGGGTAGCATGAGCTTGAAGTTCGCAAAGAACGGTCTGAGGAATGATGACGCGGCCGTACAAGGCCTGCAGCAGGTCAGCTTGATCGATCAGAATAAGGTGGTTGAGCGGTGTCGTATCAGCGATGACGATCATCGAGGCCGGGGCTTTCCTGTCCCTTCCAGCAAGCGTTCGTTCGCGGTGATTTCCTCTTCGATTTCCGCCGGCGTGTAGCTGTAATACACCCCGTGATCTCTCAAGAACGAGTTCACTTCCAGACGAGTTTCGAAGCCGAGCACACGACGCACTTGCGACTCCGTTAGAGCGCCAGAGCGATACCCTTCCAAGGCAACAGCCTCGAGCGCGTGTCGGGGCAGATCCTTCCACTCGGCTTGTAGATGCTCGACTATGTCTTCCGGCAACTCGATTTCGATTTGCATAACTTCCTCGCTATACTTATTCTTGCACATTCTCATTGAGCATGGAAGCGCGAGGAAGGTGATGTTGTAGCCTTGATTCACTGCGGCGTCTCGCTGGCCGCCGCAGGGGTAGCGTTCTGTTGGCACATTGCACTGAGTTCTTGCCTAAGCTGGATCAATTGCCGTAGCTCTTCGAGGCTCGGCACGGTGGTGGCTTTCGAGCCAACCGGAACCGATGCGGCTGCCTGTCTGCTTCCAGCTTCCCGACCAGTGGAGCCGGTCCCCAGCACGATGTAAAACCCCGTGTTGCCGGGGACGGTTACCACGATGTTTTGATTGAAAGCCAGCTCGTTCAACCCTTCGCCGCCTGCGATCCCAACGTTGTTGGCGATCCGTTCGCAACCCCAACCACTCCCACGGTAGGGTCGTGGTCCACAATTATTCCTTGCCTGATGCACCTCAATCGCGAGTACGTCTACGACGGCAAGCAGTACGAGTTGGAGAAGTTGTTCGTTATCCGTGATATCACGGACGAAAATGCAGCCGTTATTCAAGATGTAAGAGATCTCATCCGGGACGAGCGCAAGGTGCTCGCGAAGCCCACGCTGCCGGACGTCAAACCGGAAGCCTCTGCACAAACCCCTTCGGCGGCGAATTCTACGACGTCTGCAACCAGCCGTTGCCGGTCGACCACGTTGCTAAAAATGACCGGTCCAAACTGCTTGCACGTCTAAGTGGAATTAAATCAAGCAGTTTGGCCGGTTATTTTCGGCTCAACTGGTCCAATCTGTGCACGCGCTTCTAAGCCTTGGATGCCGCAAGAGTTAAGCTTGCACGGGCATCAGGATTGGCCAGTTAAGCCGACCTCCCAGGCATAACTCCTCGAATCCTCGATGTTCTGCCAAGTCGTGCATGCGGTCCAGCGCAGGACGATCCAGCCGCGCGCCGCTCTATCCCTCGTCGGTAAACTCCTCCACAATTTCCATGCCATTCTTGGCCGCATATTCCCTCAAGGCTGCTAACTGCGACCCGATCGTATGCTCCTTTTCCTGGCGCTCACTGGAAACCCGGGCATAGAGGGCGGCTCGCATAGTTCCTGACCTCCGGTGACGGGAAACGGGTCAACCCGTCGCAGTTGTGGGTGGATAGAATCACCCTTCCGCGATCAGAACCGCCGAGCGGCGTGGAGGCCGCAGACTAGGCCGAGGAGCCCTCGGCGACGACCTGTCTCGGTAACCGATCCTCGAGCTCGGCTCCCGCTACGACGACCGGTCACCTCCCCCAGGCCAGATCCTCCTCTTTGGCCCTCCCCTCCAGGAAGAGGGTCCGAATTCCGAGCTGCGCCAACTCTTGCAGGATCCGGTCGAGCAGCACCGAATCTCGGGCCAGACGGTCCGGGCCACATGTCAACAGCACGTCAAATCCAGAGCGCTGGGCCAACTCGCGCATCCGGTCCAGGCCCGGACGAGGCAGGCGCAGGCCGCTATATCCGCCATCCCGGAACTCCTCGATGATCTCCATCCCCCGGCGGTTGGCTTGGTTCCTCAAAGCTCCCATTTGCGACTCGAGCGCGGCCTCGGATCCCTGGGTGGTGCAGGCACTGCGAGCATATAGGACGGCTTTCATGTTCCGTGACCTCATGGGTTAGGAATTGGTAGACCTGAACAAATCGCTCCTGATGAAAGTCTTTCCTCCCGCTCCAGGCCGGACGCGGAACTCTCTGAGCGTAGAGAACGAACGGAAAATCTTCCCGGGCGCCTGGAAATAGGCCGGCCACTCCATAGCGGCGAACTCGTTCCAAGGCCCAGGAAGGCGGCTCCAAGTTCTGCACGGCCTCGCGGCGGATGTTTTCATCCAGGGTCTGGACCAAGTCGTCACCGGCGACGAATCCCTCCCGCTCGCCTCTCGGCCGGCGAGCGCCGTTTTTTTTCATCCCCCTCATCACGGTGGTGCGATGAATCTCCAGGCGAGACGGCATCGAGAATTGCGCCGATTTCGTCGCCGTCCCGATAGTCTACGGCGCGGGTGGGTCCGCGCTGGATGGGTACGGCCAGAAGGCGCTACTGTCGAGATGAAACGATGTTGGTTAGTGGAGATCCCTCCGAAACCTTTTGGAGTTCCTTCAAGGTATCCGCATGGTGTAGGCCAAGGTAACGCAAAATCCTGGCGTTCCCGAGTAGCTTTGCTACATACCCGCGTGCAAGCACCAAGTTGAGCACTTCGTTGCCATATGATGTTTCGATTGACTTCAAGTCCGATTGCAGCCCCTCCATTTCTTTTTCCATTTTGGCGACCTGCTGAGCTGTCAGTGCCTCGACGATCTTCGATTTGTCGGCTTTCACGAGCATTCGCGGAGGAGTCGCTGCGAGCAATGCCTTGACATAGGGGACCCCAAAGTTATTCGCTGCGGATAGAAGTTCTGCAACCTCGATTTGGCGCATTGGTCTCATCTTCCTGATAAAAGAGAATGCCCTAGGTGGTATCTGCCGGTTCTTAAGAATTTCGGCTGCCTCCTCACAAATTCCCCGGAGCAAATCCCGCTTCTCACGGATTTTCGCGACATCCACGTTCAGTGCCTTTGCGATCCTTTCCTCGGGTATGCCACTCCTGATGGCATTCAGGATCATTAGGTGCTCCTGGATTGTCGAGATTGGGTTTACTCGCTTATTGTAGGTGTAGCCTTCATCGTCAGTTGAAATGAGACATCGAGCGTGACTCGATCCAATTTGCTTCAGAATCTCAAGCCTCACATGGCCATCCAAGAGAAAATAACCACCCGCATTGCCTTTCTGAGGAAACACTATCAACGGTTCAATAATTCCCAGCTCCTTGACTGATGCTAGCACTTGTTGAAACTTCCGCGTCGCCTGCAAAGACGGCCTAAGCTTTTTGAGCGGGAGGATGTTCGCGATCGGTACAAGTAGGCCGTTCGGATCAAATCCCATCGAGATTTGCTTGACCATATTCAGACCTTTTAGCTTTCTTGGATTCTCGCCGCCAGATAAGTCGGGAGGGAGTCTAACCCTTCAGCGCGCAGCAGGGTCACGAAGTTCTCATCTCGAAACAACGTCTTGAAGGCCGAGACCATGAATATAAGACGGGCTTCCGTCAATTGAGCCTTCTTGATAAGCACTTTCTGGCGGCCTGCCTCTCTCTGGTAAGCGCGGACCATTGCTCGTGCAGACCGTGGAGGGTCACCGACGGGGCGGGGGCCCAGCACAAAAAGCTTCCCTTTGGTATGGCGCATCTCTATAACTCGGCGAACGATAAGCAGCTTGCGGCCGCGTAGGTTATGGTTTTCATAGGCCTCGGAGAGCGCTTGCTGTATGCCGGCTTCATCGGCGTTCGCTATTTGCATGGCTACCGATATCGGAATCCGCCCATTCTCGACGGCAGAAAGCAGCCGCTCCTCACCATGACCCAACAGGTTCAAGATTCCTGCTACGTAGGTTTCGGCAAGGTCGACTTTCTTTGCGATCTCGCCGCTGTTGTATCCCCTCGTCCGCAAGTCGTCAATCTCGCGCATCAGCTCGAGCGGATTTTGCTGGCGCCGCGCGATATTTTCCACCAGGCTCATTAGAAAGCATTCCTCCCTGGTGGCATCGATTACAATCGCTGGGATCTCCGTTTGTCCTAGCGCGACGAATGCCTCAAGGCGGCCCTGTCCACAAACCAGGTCGTACCCCTTACCCTCCGCTGGTTCGGTACGGCGCGAAACCGTGATGGGCTTCTTGAGGCCCAGATTGGAGATGTTCGAGACGATGCTTTGGAAGACAATTTTGTTGCGGATTCGAGGATTAACGATATTGATCTTATTAATCGGTATCATCTGGACAACCGGAACTGAGTCATTCATGCTGGCTCCTGTATAGGGGTCCGCCTTGCCATACCGACGAAGAAGTCCAGGGTGGCGAAGCGATAAGTGTCTAGACCGAAATCGTTGTATTCAGCGAGTAACAGTTTTTCCACTGTCATATCGACTGTCGGCAGAAGATAATAGTCCAGCGCAGCACGGTTGTCCGCGTCCATACGGACAGCAACAGTGATGTCCGGGCCGAGGCCGGAATCGAGCCTGATGAGCCAGCGGTACGAACCCGCGGTAGTGCATCGGCATCGGGCAATGACAAGGGACGCAGTGAATTCCTCGTTCACCGTAAGCAAGTCAGTAAGAAGATCACGAGTAACGCTGCCGCCAAATTGACGAATGCGCTCGACCATGTCCTGAACGATGGCAGCGTGCATCAACCTCAGTTGCTTGTTGGTTTCGAGGAACTGATAATCATGCCCCGGCGTATACCCAACAAGCCGGTATGCCCGAATCAGGCTTCCGAAGCGAGAGCGATACACGATACTCGAGGGTAATTCCTCACTCTCATCAATGAGGGGGCCAGATAACTTCCCCTTGCGCTCCATCAAATGGCGCAGTTGATCCAACAATTCTAAGTCGGTAAGCTTTCTAGCCTGCTCTGCAATAATAGCTTGTGCTTTAAAGTATAATTCCTGGGACACAATCGGTTCGAAGGCCGTATTCCTCCGGATCCACATTTCTTTGGGGTTGACGACAGGTCTTTTCCCCAGCTTGGATGAAACCCTGTTATAGACGTTGTTCCCGATATACTTTTCATTTGTAAGTACCCTATGCACCGCGACCCGTGTCCAGGGCGCCCCCCAGCCTGTTGTGATTCTCCTCGCGTTCAGGCTTCGCGCAATCTCTCCCTCGGACTTTCCTTCCTCAACAAAGGCACGATACATCCCTTGAACGGTCTCCACTTCATCCGGGGGACCTGGAACCAAAATGACGCGATCGGTCTGAATGCTCTTATGTTCTCCTCGCTTAAGCTGGCCCTTCTCCCGGCCGTCTGCGCCTCTCAGCATTCGGCGAAGCCCAAAACCCGGCGAGCTACCCTGGCGGTAGCCGAGCTCTATAAGGTGGCATTGCCCGCTAAAGACTTTCGCCGACAGTTCGCGGCTGAATTCGCCGGCCATAGCTCGCTTGACACCTTTGACGATGGTCGAGACAGGACTGCCATCGTTCTCAAATTGTTCCGCGCAATAATGGACTGCGATCTTTGCGCGTCGACACACGTACTCGTAGTATGCGCTTTCATCTGCATCCTGGAACCGGCCCCAGCGGCTGACGTCATAGACAAGAATCGCTTGGAAGTTGGCTTGGCCTGTTTCTACATCATGAATCAGTTGCTTCAACGCATCCCGTCCATCTAACCGAAGGCCGCTTTTTCCTGCATCGATGTATGTTCGAACCACCGACATACCACGCCTCAGCGCATAGTCTCGGATTACCTTCTGCTGGTTTTGTGTGGAGTACTGCTGGTGCTCGGTAGACATGCGGACATATTCGGCGACGGGCACGACTTCGCGTGGAACTGGCAATGATGACGACCCTGGTCGGTCCATTTTGGGAAGATTACTGATGACTCCAATCTGCCTTACCACGAAACAGAATGAGTCGCCGCGCTTCCTGGCCGCCCTCCTTGCCTGTAAAGTCCGGCGTGGAGGCTGCCATCACGAATACGCTGATAAAGTGTTGTCAGGCATGCCTGACACGCAATCTGAATAATACGCGCACGATTAAGGAATGTCCAGCATTAGTAGTGTCCCTTTAATACAACTTGGAAAGCGAATCCGTTCGCTTCGAACGAAGAAGCATTGGACTCAATCGGAGATGGCTGCTTACTTGGGTTTGAGCAGGGGACACATCTCAGATCTCGAGCGGGGCAGGCGCGAGATTGGACTCCTTACCCTGCAGGTTGTCGCGAGGGGTCTGGACGTCACAATGGCGAAGCTGCTGAAGGGGCTGTAGGGTTGGATGTTCGCCCAAATGATCTTGAGGGAATCCCCACTGGAGCTCCCGCCAGACGGATTGTATCGCCCGGACGTTTTTGCGATACGATTGTCATCTTGAGAGCCACCCGATCCTCCTCCAAGATCTGGAAACGAACCAATTGAAGGCTGCATAGAATAGTGGCCAGCGCCATCTTCTCAAAACGGCAATTCAGCTTGCTCGCCGCAGCAGGCGACAATCGCTTGCTGCCGAAATGTTGAGAGACCTCGCGAATGTGGGCTGCGAGATTACGTATGCTTTTCATTTTGTTTGGTTCGGACTAGACTCAATATCCTATGCAAAGGGAGCGCAAGCGCAAGGAGAGCCACGACATAAGGCCACACAAGTACCGGGCGTGGTTCGCCGAGGGCGACGGGACCAGGCTTCCCGAGCCTGTCTATTTGCTTGCAAAGCGCATGCAGGATTGCTGGACGGACATTGCGCTCCATGATCAGCAAGCCTATGACGAATGGCGTACGGCACACCCCGTCCCAACCCCGCCCGCAGGGCTGGAAGGTGAGGCCTTGGCGAAATGGCGGAAGGAGAACTGGCCCAAGCCGCCAAAGCCCTTCTATGTCGGCAACCAGGAGTGGGCAGAAGGCCGGGTTGGGCAAGCCAATCTGCCTGACGAGCTAGGCCAAACGATTCTCGACCGCCTCGCCGTCACGTTCAAGAATATGAAGAAGGGTGGCGGCCCGCCCAAGCCCCACGGCCGCCTGGACAAGTTCACATTTCACCACAGATACACGGGGGGCGGCCTACCAGTGAATAAACTGGGTCGGCAACTAGGCGAGCGGTTTCGCATCTCGATTCCTCCTCCACAAGCGTACCAGCCAAAGGAGGACATAATGAACCCTCGTGCGTCTCGCTGCCAGCGGGTATGCCTTGCCTGGTTCCGGGTGGACGGCGTGCCGGTTCGTCTTAATGTCATGATGCACCGGTCCTTGCCGGAGGGCGATGTTTACGTGAAGCGGGTGGCGCTGGTGGGCAGGAAAAGCTCGGCTGCCCTGCCGTGGGAAGTTTACCTTGTCTTTACCCTTGAGGTACCGTCTGAGACGGAGGCACAGGCTCCTCTTGGGACGCGATGCGGCATCGACGTGGGCTGGCGCAAATTGGATGATGGGCGAATGCGGGTCGCAGTGCTGCACGACGGCAAGCCGACGCCCGAAGAGCTTATCATGCCCTTGCGCATCTACGACCGCAAGCTGGGGGAGGTCTCGCTCGAGCGCCTAGCGAACCTCAAGCGGTGCCGGGATGGCTTGCTCGAGCGGACGAAGGCCACTGTTGCAGCTATGTTCGGCACCCCGCTTTCGGACTGGACGCGGATTCGCAATGGCGGGCTAATTCGCCTGATGCGCGAAGACGGCGCCCCGGCCGAAGTAATAGCAATGCTCGAGACTTGGAAGCGGGACAGCGACCGCTACCTGCGGATGGAGCGCATGCTTGAGAATCGCATGCGCAGGCATTACGAATGGCGCTACGGGAAGTGGGCAAAGGACGTGGCTACCCGTCACCGCACCGTGCGGATAAAAAAAATGGACCAGAAGGAAATGTGGGCCGTGGAAAAGACCAAGGATTACCCCGCGCTCAAGGCCTCAGCCGAGCGGCGCAAGCTGGCGGCCGGCGGCTCGCTGCTGGCGATGGTCCGGCACGCCGTTAGGAAGGCATGCGGAAATCTGGTCGAAGTCGAGGCCGCGCACACGACGGACACATGCGCGGCTTGCGGCTCGCATTTCGAGGCGGGGGCCGGGCTCATGGGGCGCTGCGAGCAGGGGCACGTGATGGACCAGGACTGGAATGCGGCCGGGAACATCTACGCAGGCCGAGCGGGCGCCACGGCGCAAGCGGCAGTCGGGTAAGAATGGGGGCGGCGCGAGGAGGCGACCAGGTGCGTTTGCATCCGGCGTGGAGGGTCGGCACATCAGAGTCCAGCCGCACCCAGGCTGGGGCAAGCAACTGATGCACAGGGGTGTAAGAACGGGTACTTGCGAAAAGGGTCATGCTATGGGCCAGGACCTTGACGGAGCAGAGAGCAATTGCGCAAACCGGGGCGGGGCTGCCGCCGCCGCGGGGTTTGCGTAAAATCTGTGCCGACAAATGCGCCAAATATATGTTAGTGTTGTGGGTTGTGGAGCGGTTTCAATATTAGGTCCAGCCGGAGTCAGGCTGGAACGCGTCACCGGGGGATTTGCCCGCAACCTCGGCGACGTTTCAACATTAGGTCCAGCCGGAGTCAGGCTGGAACATGCAGAACAACGATATACTGTTTGTGCCAGATAGCAGTTTCAACATTAGGTCCAGCCGGAGTCAGGGTGGAACCTTCATGGAAATGAATCACTGCGAATCTCTTCGCAAGATTCAAATACTGAACTGATTAAACGTCAGCTACGGGCTGTCCGATAGTATGGCGCAATGATACCGGTGATGGAGATGTTACAATCTGCGTGAATAGTGGGGACGAAGTACAAGTAGACGGCCCCGGCGGCAGTACGTCAATTGGAACCGATCACGTTCTGCCCCCCATCGCCGCAAAGGGATCATGATAAAGTGTCGTCATTTTGCAGCCTGCGGCGCCCCGCGACCGCGTTCAGATCCCGTGATTCGACCTCCAATGGCATGCTTCTCCTTGGGCCCTGCGCGACTGTAGCTTCCGACTTGTTCACTATCCTCCTGCTTCGTCTGACCCTCGCTCGATTTTACTTTTATGGTAAGATTGCCTCCATCTGGCCGCTGGGGCTCTGGTGGAGACCGTGTGATTACGGCAAAGGACACGAGCAATCCAGTAGGAGGATGGAACGCGTAGTTGGGGCAGAAGCGCGCAGCTCTCGAACGACCTTAACACCCGCCTGGGGATTACCTTCCAGATTCGAGCTGATCACAGCTACATTCGGTTGATACTCAACTACGTGCTCAAAAAACTTCTTTGGTGTGTGTTCAGCCCACAACAACCAAGCGCCTGCGCTGCTCTTTGAGCGCACGGACCAGCACCTTGCCGACCAGCGCTGTGCGTTGGGCGACGATAACTGATATAGGCCAGGGCGTGATTCCTTCCTAACCGCTCCGGTATTGTCCGGGGTAGCCCGCTGATCGCTGAACAGAAGTCTCGTAGCCTCATTTAGCAGGAGCAGTTCGCTGGTCGGCCATCACCACGCGCCCCTCGCCGACTGAGAGGATGCTATCCGCCAACTCCCAGACAAGTGCTGTATGGCAGATAAAGATCATTTGGTGGAATCCGCCAAGATCCATGGCACGGCGCAGCATGCGCACATACTCCTTACCATTCGCAGCGTCGAGCGCTCCTACCGTTTCGTCCCGGAACAGCGTTTCGTAACGGACGCCTTCGCCCTGCCGCATGTTGTAGATGGCGATGCCCAGGTTGACGGCTTCGTTGACCAGAACGAACTGCCCGCCCGAGAGTTCATCCACGAGGCACGTGCGGTCCAGATTCTTGTTGCGGACCTCGACATCAAAATCATCTACCATCCCCCGCCCATCTGCTTTGGGCCGTTGTGTTCTGAAGCGGATCTCGAACTTATTGTCGAAGCACCCCTCAAGTAAAGAATTCACCAAGATTGAGACTTGAGGTCCAGCAGCCTGGATCTCGCAGAGTTGGATCTCGTCTGGACCGAAGACCCTGGCAAGGTAGTAGTAGTCTTCCTGTTCAGTCCTTGCCACCCCCAGTTCGGCCTCGATCTGGTCCAGGCGATTCCGAGCGGCCTCCAGTTGCTCCTGACGTTGCTTGATTTGTGCTTGGTGCGCAATGAGGCTGTCCCGCCCACGCCGGCAGGAGACAATGAGACGGTCTGCGTTTTCAATATCCCGCCGTGAACCATGCATCTTCGCGTCGAGGTCAGGGAATGCACAGAGCGCAGATTCCTTCCTCGATAGTTCCTCGCCAACTTCCTTGCGGGCCTGAGCCAAGCGTTCCAAGGCCTTGAGCCGTTCGTCTCTCCGCGCCTCGACGGCTCGCAATTCCTCGTAACGCTGCCGCTCCTGATCAACTTTCCTGCGGTCCCGCTCGCAGCCTTCGAGTGTCCGAGTGAGCTCGGACGAGGGCGCGGCAATCTGAACCAGGGCACCGCGCTGAACCTCGACTTCAATTGAGAGTGTCGCAACCTCTCCCTCCAGCGCCGGCAACTTCTGACCTGCCTCAACGGCGCGTCGAATCTTCGGGCACGAGCCGTACACCCCCTCGCCCCGGCAGGGCACAACCGTGAGCTCTTCACGCTCCACCCGCACACGCTCAAGCTCAACTAAGTTGGTTCTTAGCTCAGCATCCAGAGATTGGATGTTACGCTGGGTATCCCGATTGGATGTCTCTTGACCCTGTATCTCACGGATCTGTCGATGAAGTTCTTCGATGCGAGTAGCAAGTGTCGCGCCTCGTTCCGTCAAATCGGCGAGGTCCTTCTTTCCCGTCAGAAGGTTCTCATCCCTCCCTATCTGGCGTTTGGTCTCCGTGACCTCGGAGTCGGCCTTGCGCAGACGCTGTCTTAGAGTCTCCACCTCGACCAGGAGCGGCTTCCGACTGGCCTCCGCTGCCTGAAGCTCCAGCAGCCGTTGTTGTGCTATACGCTTCTCGGCCTCCAGGGTCTCAAGACGGAGTGACACCTCTCGAAGCTGGGCCTCAACTTCCGCGGGATCTTCAACCCCGGCCTCCACCAGCTCCTTCAGGCTTTTCGCCTGCCCTTCCAGGCCAAGCGTGCCCCTGGCCACTTCCTCGCCTTTCTCTTTGGCCTCAGCCGCAATCAGTCTCAACCTGTCCAGCCCAAGCAGCTCTCGTATGAAAAGTTCCTTCCGCTCGCTCCTCTCCAGTGAGAGAAAGTTCCCCGTGCGCTTCTGGCTGGAGAAGATGCTGCTGAGGAAGAAGTCGGGCGTGCCGGCGCATTTGCGGATAAACTCCTCGAAGGGCTCCTTCTTGCCGTTGGTAAGCGGTTTCCCATCCCCATCGAAGAGGTAGCTTTCCATTTGGCGGGATTTGGGATCGATCTTGAGGAGCGACCGGTAGCGGGCGCCATTGATGCTGAAGGTGAGGTCGACTTCTGGCTGGGGATGGGTGGCGAAGTCATAAAGCGAGCGCTTCTGGCCAGGCAACTGGCGGAACAGAGCCGCGAACACCGATCCAATCAGCGTGGACTTGCCGGCTCCGTTCTCGCCCACGATGGCGATTAGCCCCTCACCCAGGCTATCGAAGTCGACGCAGACTTCATTTGGGAAGGCCTCGGTGATTCCTCGGAGCCGTAGGTTATGCAGGCGCATGGGGTGCCTCCTAGGGGGTAGTCAACGTTACGGTGGGATTATATAAGGATGGGTGTTCAGGGTCCTTGGCTGGAAAGAACTTCTTTCTCAACTTCCGCCAGCTTGGCCAGCAACCGCTCCTGGCGGTCGGCAGGTGGGGCGCCTTTCATTGCCCAGTAGGCACGTAGCTTTTCTTCGGCCGAGCGAGCGGCGGCGATCGGAGCAGGCTCTGCCGGAAGCTCCGCATCGTGCTCGATCTTCACCTTCAGTTCGGCGGGGTTGGCAGCCAATAGCTTCTCCCGGAGATTCTCCTGCTGGTCGCGGCTTAGCAAGTGGTCAGGTCCGTCGGAGACCGTCACCACAACTTTCACCCGAGAGTCTTTCAAGGTGAGTGGATCCAAGTTGTCAGGTAGGCGCAGCTCGCCATTTTCATAGACAGCGTGAAGCTCGACCATTCGGCGGGTGGGCGACATCCTGAATTCAACTTCCAGGTCCGACACGTCCGGACGAATATCGGGAACGTGCAGCGTCACTAGGTGGTAGCCTTTGTCTTCAACCTCGCTGTAATCGCAGCGGGAAAGAGATCCTGCATACCAAACACGTGGGGCGAGCTGTTGTCGCATATGAATGTGGCTGAGCCCGACATATTGGGCTTTCAAGCTGCGTAGCGGATCAAGAGGATACTCTGCGCATCGCCCGACCAGGGGCTGACCGCTGCTCACCCTGGCACCGGCCACTCCGAAATGCCCAAAGAACAGCTTGTCGCATCCAGGCCGCTGCTCAAATCGCTGGTTGAATTCATCGAGTTGCTGGGCGAAAGCCTCACCCAGACTGTGTTCGTTGCCAGCCATCTCAACTTTGTGGGGATACGGGAAGACTGCGACGGCAGCGTCACCCAGCTCAATGAACTCCGGCTCAGTGCAAAGATAGATGGGGTGGACGGCCTTGGCCCGTGCCAGAACGTGGAATCAACCTTCATACTGCACCCCTTTCCATCGATTCCTGCATTCCTTGTCTAGAAGACGGGTTGCGTTGAGCCTTCGACAGTACTAAACCGCTCATCTCAGAAAGTGCGTAAGGAATTTCGAAGCCAACGCCCATCCCGAATCATAACCCGGGCCTTTCCTTTGCGAGCATTGCTTCGATCTCTCCGAGCTTCGCCAGCAACCGAAGTTGCTGTTCGGCGGGCGGCGCTTTTCGAATTTCCCAATAAGCGCGAAGCTTCTCGGCCGCACTCCTCGCACTGCTCACTCCAGGTTCCGCCTTGGCTGCTTCAGGCTCGTGCTCTATTTTCATTTTGAGTTCGGCCGGTTTTGCGACAAACAACATGTCGCGCAGCCTGTTTTGTTCGTCCCGGCAGAGCGATTGCACCGTGTGCTGGGCCACGGTGACAATGACTTTTACGCGCGAGTCTTTTAGGGTTGCACGATCAAAGCCGGTTGGCAAATGGAACTCACCGTCCTCGTACCGCACCTTGAGTTCTGTCAAGGCTCGTGTCGGAGAGCGTCGGAACTCAACTTCCACATCGGATCCATCCTCGGTTACCTGCGGCGTCTTGAGCGTGACGAGGTTGTAGCCCTTCTCTTCCACCTCGCTGTAGTCGCAACGGGAAAGTGATCCTGCGTACCAGACCCGTGGCGCGAGTTGCTGTCGAAGATGGATGTGGCTGAGGCCTACGTACTGGGCCTGAACCCGGCGTAGCGGTTCAAGCGGATATTCCGCGCAACGACCTACCAACGGCTGCCCCCCCGAGACTCGAGCCCCGGTCACTCCAAAATGCCCGAGGAATAATCGGAATCGATCAAGGTGCTCATGAAACCAACGATTGAATTCGTCAAGTTGCTGAATAAAGGCGTCCCTCAGAGTTCCTTCCCGCGAAGCCGACACGAAGTCTGCTTTCCGTGGGTAAGGAAAGGCGGCGATTCCCATGGCGCCCACTTCAATTAGCCCTGGTTCCTCAAACAGGTGGATAATATTTTTACTCCGGGAGCGAGAATAAACGTACAGGTCCCGGTCCAATTCACAGCCGTGATTACCCGCGACCAGGATCACCGGCGCGTGCTCAGCCATGCGAATCAACATGTCGATCCACAGATTCCGCTCTTTGATCGTCGCCTTGTAGGTTGTCAGGTCACCGTTGATCACAAACAGATCCGCACCGGCGCCGATGCCGTCTTCGACCAACCATTCAAGACACTGGGCGGTGTCCTCAAAATACCGATCTTCCTCGAGATGGATGTCCCCGCTGTGAACCACTTTGCATTGCGGATTCATTGTGCTCTCCTTTTCGATCAGGCCCTGGAGCCTGATGAAATTGCGCCGTCTCTCAATATCGCGCTAGGCCGCCGGGTTTGACGGAGCCTGCGCCTTCCTGGCAGAACGCGACCGCGCGCGTCCAACATTGGCCCCCTGCCCGGGTCCTCGCACAGGACGTCACCCCGGTCGTTGTACACATGGCCTCGAATCAAGCCCTTTCGACGCCAGCGCGACACACTGTCGAGTGAGATCCCCAGCCGGTCTGCAGCCTCGCGAGGGGTCAGAAGGCCTTGCTCTCGCAGCCGCTCGCGGAGCGGCTTCAGGCCGTAGCGTTGCTGGATGCCGATGACCAAAAGGGCGGTGAACTTATGTCCCGTGCCGGAAACCGATCCGCGCTCATTCAAGATGGCGGCGATTTTCTTCGGCGTCTGCTGGTTGGTGAGCTGATCGATCTCGGCCACGACCTCCGGGGAGGTTTGGCGGATTTCGACGGCAGTCTGCGGGCGCGGCACGGTAATGGTTCGCGTCGCGCCACCTTTAAAACGCACATGGGCAACGATCTCCTTCCAGTCTTTGATCAAGGTGACATCATCGACCAGGAGGCGCACCACGCGCTTGCGCTCTCGATGGGGCGTATGGGGATCCGTCCAGAGCCGGGGAAAGTCTGTCGCCAGGGCCAAGATCTTGGCTCGCTGCTCCTCGCCGACCACCAAGCGGTCCCTATCCCGTTGGCGTTCGTACTCTTCCCGAGCTGCTCTCAGGCTGCGGAGATTCTCGTTCCAATCAGCTTCCAACGCATCCGCGACTAACCGGTTGTCCGGGTCGCAACGCATGTACCGCCGCTGGGCAAGCTGCGCTTCATAGTGTGCCCGCTCCACTCGCGCTTGGCGAAGACGATCAGCTTCTTCCAGGCGATCCTGAATCTCCTTTTGCACCTCCATCGCGACTTCCAGCGCCAGCGGATTCATCGCTTCCATCAGCAATTTGCCAATAGCCGGATCCAGGTCTCGGCTCAGGATTTGCTGGCATACAACCCCGTCCGAGATATCTTTCCGAATGCAGAAATACTCGGGAACCAGCCCATGCTTCCCGATTCGGTAATGCGTCATCATTCGCTCCCCGCATTGCCCACACAGGGCTATTCCCTGGAGCAGAGCTGGCCCTTCGCGCGGCGGAATCTGCTTGCGATCTTCGCTGCGAAACTGGGCGTTCTCGTCCAAACGACGTTGATTGGCTTCGTATTCTTCCCAAGTGATGTAACCGGGATGGGCGTTGAGAAGCAGAACCTCCCAATCCTCCCGACGGAGTTTCCTTACCGACTTAAATGTGCCGTCCGGCTTTTTCCGGATTTGAGTCCGACCATACACATAGGCCCCCGCGTATCGCGGACTCCGAAGAATATGTACCGCTTGGGTGGCATTCAGATTAGTCCATACCACTTCGCCCTTCCGCGGACCGCCGCGCAGACGTTTGGGAAACAGGAGGCCCTGCCGGTGGGAGCTTCGCGCGACGGCCCAAACCGAACCCTCGCGACGAAATGCGGCCAAAAGGTGCTGAACACTTTCTCGGATCTGTACGTCGGGATCCAAAATCACCTCTCCGCGTTCGTTGTAAGCCAAGCCAATCGGCAGCGCGCACCTTAACTCGCCGCGGCGGGCCTTGCTAAGCCGGCCTCCTTGCATCCGGGCGTAAAGCAGATGGAGTTCGGCTTCGCTCATGGTTCCTTTTAAGCCTAGAAGAAGACGGTCGTTAAAATTCGTCGGATCGTAGACGCCGTCTTCGTCGAGAATCAGGGTGTCCGTTAGCCCGCAGATCTCCAGCAGCCGATGCCAGTCGGGTAGGTTCCGGGCCAGGCGAGACACTTCCAGACCCAGCACAATCCCTGCGTGTCCCAGTCCCACCTCCGCCACAAGCTTCTGGAAACCTTCTCGATCCGCTGCCGACGCGCCCGAGTGCCCCTGGTCGCCGTCGATGACGATGACTTGATCCATCCGCCAGCCCATCGCCACGGCCCGTTGCCGAAGCGCGTACTGACGCTGAGCACTTTCGGTATTCTCCAGAACCTGCCGAGGCGTCGACTGCCGAATGTAGAGGTACGCATTCCGCGCCAGATGCTCAGTTTTAACCTTTAGATTCGCCTCGCCGGTCATTGCGCCTCCTGTTGGCACGCGCGGAAGGCCATGCCGGCCAAAATGATCACCGCCTGCGCCCGAATTTCCGCCCACGGCGTGCCGAGAGACTCGCCATCCGGCAGCCTTTGGGGTGTGGCTGTCACGCCGCTCTCAGGCGCCGCCATCATCCAAGCCTTCATCCCGTGACGAATAAAGATCGCCAACCCTGGATTCCTTCGGTCTCCGCGCAACACTTTCTGACGCATCTGTTCGTAGCACTCCACCCCATTGCACTTCCCCGTTATCAGGTCAAGGCGTCCTGGTTGCTCAAAGTCGTTTTTTTTTCTGCCGCGATAAGCCGCGTTCAATGGTACGCGGGTGCATCGTTATTCCGAACTGCTCCTTCACCAACTTGGCAAGCTCGGGGAGCTGTCGTGAGGGGGCCTCTTGCCGACATAGTTCTACAAATTCCATGATTTCGGCAGTGGCCTTCCGCGCCTTCTTCGGACCTCGTTTCTTCGCCACCAGCCCTAGCAAGCCATTTCGGGCGAAGCCTCGTGCCGCTTGGTAGAAGGACGGCCGCGAAAAACCGAACAGTCTTGCGCTCTCGCTCACCGACGCCTTCTCCACCTGAACGCGGCGGGTCATTTCGTATTTCACTTGGACCAAATCATGCGGATCAAAGAAATCGCTGTCCAGGAAGAGTTCGCTCGAAACCTTTCGAGGCCGAGGATTGAGAACGCCCTGTTCCCGCAGCGAATCGATCTTTCCGGGATAGCGTGGTCGGTTTGGCACGGATTCATGCCCTCCGCAGCATGTGTAAATATAATTGCGTCATCTACGATGCTCTGTCAAGGGGAATTTTCTCCTCCTGAAGCTAGACTAATGCGTGGATATTGGGAACTATGTGCCTGCTGCCAAAGTTTCCCGACAGCCAGCGAGCGAGTACGTGACATAGTTAACCTTACATACACGGCGCAATTGTATTTACACACGCGGTCCTCCTTGATTTCCATTTCCTGACTTCAGGCATTCTATTAATTCAGCCAGCTCAAGAAGCTCTTCAAACCGAAAGCATGACCGCCCGGCGGACACGACACGGAAGGGGTCTGCCGCTGCCAGGCTTGTAAATTGGGCGGGAACGCCGCGGACCGCGCCGGTCGCATCATGGAAATAGATGCGATCTTCCGTAAACTTGCGACGCTGAAAAACTACCTCGAACTCCTGCCCTGAAAGCGGGTGATACGGATGGGTAATCCGGAATCTAAGCGCGCCAAAGCTGTTTTGCGGTGCAATCCGCGACCTATTCTTGTAAGTCTCCATCGAGTTCCTTGCCATGGTTACCCGCCACAAGGATGACCGGGGCGTGGTTGCCCATCTGAATGAGCGTGTCGACCCAGAGGTTTCGCTCTTTGATGGTTTGCTTGTAAGTCGTCAGGTCACCATCGACAACGAAGAGGTTTGTATCGGCGTGGATTGAGTCCTCGACGAACCATTCCAGACACCGTGCAGTGTCCCCGAAGTATCGATCTTCCTCGATATGTATATCTCCGCAGTGCGAGATTTTCATCCTCATCCAACTCCTTCTAAGGAACATTTCGTGGGGCCGACTCTAGTGAATAAGAATCACTCCCAGCAAGAGGACGACGGCCACGATGATGTGGGCGAGAGCCAGTAGTAGGGACACAGAAAACATCCGATGGGCGGAAAAGAGATTGAGACCGACGAACAGCAAAAGAACAAGCCGGATCAACCCAAGGTGATCCTGAAGCCACTTCTTAAAGGAATTCATGAGAGTCCTTTGGCACACTTCGGAGTGGTGAGATTGATAGAGGAGGGAAACTTGCCAGATCTATCGAGGAGAGCGATTCATCGGATACCCATCAACTGGCCCACCGGTTGGGCTAGATTCCGGCGTGGAAGGGCGTTTTTCATTGTGCGCCGGGATTAAACCGGCATGTTGGTGTGTCCAGCAAAGGCTGGCGTATTCAGTGGGAAGCAGCCCCACCAGGGCAATAGTCAGAAACCCTGTAGCTTGGATAGTCAGGAGGAAGGAAACTGAATCCCGAAAGCCTATCGACGAAGCCATCGAAGGATGGTGAGCGAGTCATCGGGCCGTAATGAATCAACGCACACGTAGCCTCGAAACGGAATCCCAGAGGCCGAGCCTTTCTTCATGGGGCGAAGGCAGCATGGATGGTCGCAGACTGACTGAAGCGGCAAGACCACTCTGGCGGGGTTACAGCGACAGCACGATGGCAAGGATGCGCTAAGCAACTGGAGAAGCCCTCCTCGCCCCGTCGCGAAATTGGCGGAGCAGGGAACCGTATAACCGGCAAAACCGGGAAAACGGGGAACGGCGAGAGGGTGGCGGAGGGGTCCGTAATAGCGGAGAAGCAGAGTAATGTCTGTGGAGCGAAGGGGCCCTGCTGTTTGTAGCGGCTCTAACAATACGGGAGGCAAGGGCGAAATGACAAAAGCGCCCATCAGTTTGCAGGACCTGAGAAGGAGCCTATACGTCAAGGCGAAGGCTGAGCCGACTTGGCGTTTCTGGGGGTTGTACGTCCATATTTGCAAGATGGAGACGCTTTACGAAGCCTACCAGATGGCGAAAGAAAACGACG
>Ga0181536_10002131_pt1 | contig 22725 bp, 20 predicted proteins | sample PEATcosm2014_Bin_41_FD_121105 | JGI IMG/M metagenome (GOLD analysis project Ga0181536, IMG submission 121105) | Peatland microbial communities from MTU Mesocosm Facility, Houghton, MI, USA - PEATcosm2014_Bin17_60_metaG | ecosystem: Environmental > Terrestrial > Soil > Wetlands > Peat | place...
GAATTAATTTATGAAACGCCAGTATCAACCATCGAAAATCCGCCGCAAACGGCAGCACGGATTTCTTAACCGCAATTCGAGCAAGAGCGGCAAAGCCACGCTTGCCAATCGCCGCCGCGTGGGCCGCAAACGCCTGACGCCGGTTTAACCCGCCGCCCATGTCCGCCCAGTCCCCAGACGCTCCCGCAAAGCGGGACCAGTCGCTCCCGCAAAGCGGGACCAGACGCCTGCGTTTGGGCCGCGGCTTGCGACTTGGGCACAACCGGGATTTCACGCGCGTGCGGCAGCAGGGTGAGCGTCTGGTGCTCGGCTGTCTCATCGCCAACTGGCATCGCCTGCCGGACGGCGCGTCGCCGAAGCTCGGCGTCGTCACGGGACGTAAAATTGGCGGCGCGGTGGAACGCAGCCGCGCGCGGCGTTTGCTCCGCGAAAGTTTCCGGCTGCATCAACATGAATTGTCCCAACCGGTTGAACTGGTGCTGGTCGCGCGCAATTCGATTGCCGGACGCGATTTTGCCGGGGTCGAAAAGGATTTTCTGGCCGTGCTGAATCGTGCCGGCTTGCTAAAAAACTAAGATGAGAGATGTCTGCCAAACTGGCGCAGTGGCTTTCGGCGGCAAGCCGCATCCTCTGATTTCTCAAAAGAAATCCGGCGGCCTGCCGACCGCCGCTACGATTTTGATTTTCGCCATCCGCGCGTATCGCTGGACGATTTCGCCGGCGCAAACTTTTTTATTCGGACCGGCCAACGGTTGCCGTTTCACGCCGACGTGCTCGCAATACGCGATGGACGCGATCCGCGCCCACGGCGCCATGGCCGGCGGCTGGATGGGATTGAAGCGAATTTGCCGTTGTCATCCGTGGGGCCGCTGCGGGCATGACCCGGCACCAAAGGCGGAAGGCGGAAGGCGGAAGGCAGAAACGAGAATCGCGCCGGAACATTCCTTTTAATTTCTCATGGATCGAGCTGGAATCATCGTCGTCACGCTCTGCGCCATCCTGCTCATCTTCTGGTTTGTCGAGCAGCAGAAGTATGCTCCGCCGCGGCCGCAACCGCAGTCGGCGACCAACATGGCAACTGCCGCGCAAACCGTCACCACAAGTTCAAACGCCGTTTCGTCCCCGCCCAACGTGGTTTCGCTTCCGGTTTTCGACACCAACACGCCGGAAGAATTGCTGGTCATCACCAATACCCGCGCCCGTTACACGTTCACTCCGCGCGGCGGCGGGTTGAAATCGGTGGAATTGCTGGATTATCCCGAAACCGTCTCACCGCGCTGGAAAAAGAAAGTGGCGAAGGACGGCGTAGCAACGCTGAACCTGCGCGCGCCAGTCCCGGTGCTGGCGATTTTGGGCGATGCCAGCCTGGTCGGTGACGGCAATTTCATTTTGACCACAAATGCCGACGGTGTTCGCGCAGAAAAAACCCTCACCAACGGCCTGCGACTCGTGAAGGAATTCCATCTCAGCTCGAATTACCTCGTGAACGCGAGCGTGCGGCTGGAAAACACTTCGGACCAACCGCTCACGCTGCCCGCACAGGAATGGGTCATTGGCACGGCCACGCCCATGGGCCCGGATGACACCAGCTACACCATGAATGAAGGGGCGATGTGGTTCGATGGCACGGGCACCCAGGACCGGTCGGTGGGATGGTTTTCCGGCTCGGGATTCGGCTGCTTCCGCGGCATGCCGCGTTCGGAATATCTGGCCGGCTCGAACAACGTGGTTTGGGCGGCGGCGCACAACCAGTTTTTCGCGCTGATGGCGATGCCGAAGGAACCCGGGGCGCAAATCATCGCGCGACCGGTCAGCCTGCCGCCGTTCCCAAATGTCGAGCCGGTGCCGGGCACACCGGCGCTGCAAGGGGTTCAGAGCGCCCTCATTTATCCCTCTGCATCCCTGGCCGCGCATCAGGCGGTCGAACGGCAAATTGTCCTCTTTGCCGGACCAAAGGAATATCGCCTGCTGGCGCGCATTGGGGACAAATTTCAAAACCAAGCCGACCTAGTGATGAATTTCGGGAGGTTTTCGGGATTTTTCGCGAAGGCGCTGTTGCTGGCGATGAACTGGCTGCACGACGTGACCCGGTTGGGGTACGGCTGGACGATTGTGTTGATCACCGTGATCATCAAGGTGGTGTTCTGGCCGCTGACGGCGGCGAGCACGCGTTCGATGAAACGGATGCAGGTGCTCGCGCCGGAAATGGCGGCGCTCAAGGAAAAATACAAGGACGACATGCAAAAGTTCACCCAAAAGCAGTGGGAGCTTTATCGCAAGCACAAGGTCAGCCCGATGAGCGGTTGTCTGCCGATGGCCATTCAAATGCCCGTGTTCTTCGGCTTTTTCACGATGATTCGGAGTGCGATTGAGCTGCGCGGGGCGCGCTTCCTGTGGATTGCAGATTTGTCGAAACCGGACACGTTGTTCATGATTCCGGGCACCCACTTTCCGTTCAACTTGCTGCCGCTGCTGATGGGCGGTGCGATGTTGTGGCAATCACATCTTCAGCCGCCGTCACCGGGCATGGACCCCGCCCAGGCGAAAATGATGCGCTACATGCCGTTGATGTTTCTGGTGTTTCTTTACAGCTATTCATCCGGCCTGGCGCTGTATTGGACGGTCAACAACGTGCTGACCATCGTGCAAACGAAGCTCACGAAAATGAATCAGGCCCCGGTTTCGCCCGCCGCAGTTTCAGTATTGACGCCGGTGTCAAAAAAGAAAAAATGACGGCAAATTAAATTGGCTGCTTTCAACCAAAAACCTCAACGCTCAACCATCCCATGCCTGCGCAACCGAAAGAAACCCTCGAAACAATTCTCACGTCCCTCGGCTTCCCCGCCACGGTCGAGGAACACAAACTGGAGGAGGGGGTCTTACTCGATGTGAAGACGGATGACGCCGGCCGGCTCATCGGCCGCCAGGGTCAGACGCTTGCCGACCTGCAATACATCACCAACCGCCTCCTCTTTCAGCAGGACGCCAGCACGCCGAAGGTCATGGTGGACGTGGGCGGCTACCGCGCCCAGGCGCGCGAAACCCTGGTGAAAAAAGCCCGGGACGCCGCCGAAAAAGTCCGGCGCTGGGGCGACACGGTGGAACTGGAGCCGATGACGGCGTTTGATCGCCGGGTGGTGCATCAGGCGCTCAAAGATGATCCCGATGTGGAAACCCACAGTGTCGAGGTGGACGGCACGGACAAAAAGGCCATCCTGCTCCGGCCAAGACATTGAGACATCCTCTCATCGTAGCAGCCGACGTGAGTCGGCTCACTTTTCCCGGGTTTTGCATGAGATTGGAGCGGACTTATGCCGCAAAGCGGGACTGCCACAAGTTTTGAGACGCTCTTCCTGCGCCGCCCCGCAATCAACTCCCCCTTTTCAAAAAAAGAGCGCGGACCCGCTGTCCGCGCTCCAATTCATTTGGTTACCCGTGTACCCTGTCCCTCCGGCTATTGGTCAACGATGTTCAGCCTATAAATCGGCGAAACCGCGCTGGTGGACTTGGGTGGCGTGCCGAAGTTGTTGTATTTGTAATCGAATTTGAAGCGGTAGTCCACGGAATTGGCCCCCGGCGGCACCGGCACGAAGCCTTCCCAACGATTTTTCACCAGCGGCACCTGGCGCAGGGGATAAAGCTGGCCGTTGGCGAGGACGTAAGGTTGAATGGTTTCCCAAAGCAGCGACTGTTGCTGGGAATTAAAAGCAACTTCAACCGGATAAAGGTTGCTTGCAGTGCGCGTTTGTTGCAGCGGCGTCAGGCGCGTGAACATCCCGGCGCAACCGGTCAGCAACAACACCGATAGAACTGGCAGAAATTTTTTCCACATAATGGAGGAGCATTACACCAAGGCCGCCAGCTTGTAAAGCCGGATTTCAACGCTTGAAGCGCGGCTCATTTTCTGGTAAAAGTTCCTCCTCTATGAATTCCTCAAACCCGGCCGCGCCAGTTTCCAGCAATTATCGTTGGGTCATCTGCGCGCTCCTGTTTTTCGCCACCACCTTCAACTACCTGGACCGGCAGGTGATCAGTTATTTGAAGGAATTCTTCTGCACCCCGGTGGCGCAGGGAGGATTTGGCTGGTCCAACACCGACTTCGCTTATTTGACTTCCTTTTTCACGGGAATCTACGCCAGCATGACGGTTCTGGCCGGATGGGTCATCGATAGAATCGGGACCAAGCTGGGACTGGCCCTGTCGCTCATTGCCTGGTCGATATTTGGGATTCTCAACGCCTTTGTCGGACGATTGGTGATGATGCACCTTTTGGTGCGCAGCGCGTTCGGCGTCGGTGAAGCCGGCAATTTCCCCGCGTCCATCAAAACCGTCGCCGAATGGTTTCCCAAGCGGGAACGGGCCCTGGCCACGGGCATTTTCAACAGCGGTTCGAATTTTGGCGCCATGGTTGCCGCCCTCTTCGTTCCCTGGTGCATGATCTACTTCGGCGACGAGAAGGGATGGAAGATGGCTTTCATTCTCACCGGCGCATCGGGTTTCATCTGGCTGATTTTCTGGTATTGGCTTTATGAGACCCCGGCGAGACAGAAACGGGTTTCCCAGGCCGAACTCAACTATATCCACATCGATGACGAAGCCGCCAGTGAGACCAACGGCGACAAGGGGAAGGTTGCCTGGGGCCGGCTTTTTGGCTACCGGCAGACCTGGGCGTTCATCTCCGGCAAGTTTCTGACCGATGGCGTCTGGTGGTTTTATCTATTCTGGCTGCCGGACTATTTGAAGAAGCAGTTTGGCATGACGAAGCACGATGTCATGCTGCCGACTTTCATTGTGTACGGAGTCGCCATCATAGGCAGCATCTATGGAGGCAGCATTCCCATGACGCTCATTAAACGGGGGATGCAGGTTTACAAGGCGCGCATGACCGCCATGTTTATCATCGCCGTGTTCCCGTTGACCGTGTTGACCACGCAATACTTTGGCAATGTCGAACATTTTGGGCACATGGCGGCGGTGCTGGCGGTGGCCGCAATCTGCATCGGGGCCGCCGCGCATCAGGCCTGGTCGGCGAACCTGTTTACGACGGTTTCGGACATGTTTCCCAAGAAGAGCGTGGCTTCGGTCACGGGCATCGGCACCATGGCGGGCGGCATTGGCGGCGTGATTGTCCAGATGCTGGCCGGCAAACTGACCGACGCCTTCGTGCAAACCCCACAAACTGCCTATCTCGTTATGTTCATTATTTGCGCTTTGAGCTATCTGACAGCGTGGGGCATCATGAAGCTGTTGGTGCCCCGGCACAAACCGATCACCGATTTGTAAACGCATTGCCAAATCAAAAAGCCCGTTGAGGCGGGAATACCTCAACGGGCTTTGGTTTTTCCACCACGGTAAACCCGCATCGAATCGGGGGCGTCCGTTTTTTAACGCCAAGGCGCAAAAGGTAGGGCGCGTTACTCCGTGCGCGCCGCATTCGTAGCCGCCAAAAGGCACAAAAGGTGCAAAAATCCCTGCGGATGTGAACAGAAGCAAACGGAGGAAACCAAGGGGAAAATTCTTCGTTACCTTTGCGACCTTCTGTTGAAGCTTAATGCCGGCCCTGCAGAAAACGCATTGCTGAATTCCTTGGGTCGTCCTACTCTCACCGCGTCACGAAACCGAAGCGGACGGAACGCCGATCTCCGAATCGGCCCGCTGCGGTTTCGGAAAAAACAAAACGACCAGAACCAAACTTTAACCAAAAACATTCCACGTAACTGTCGCTGCCGTCCAGAGGGGAACGTGGGAATTTCCATGAGAGGAAGCCCGTGGCAAAAGAAGCCAAAGCAAGAATCCGCATTAACGAGCTGCTTCAGCGCTCGGGCTGGCGGTTTTTCGACGATGAGAACGGCCCTGCAAATATTGCCCTCGAAGCAAACGTCAAACTGAAGAAGAAGGCTCTCGTGGGACTGGGTGACGACTTCGAAAAAACGGCCAATGGTTTTGTGGATTACCTCTTGTTGGATGAGCGTGGATTCCCAGCGGCCGTGTTGGAGGCGAAGCGCGAGAGTCTCGACCCGCTCGTGGGCAAGGAAAAGGCCCGCCAATATGCCCGTTCGCAAAACGTCCGCTTCATCATTCTCTCCAACGGGAATCTTCACTACTTTTGGGATTTGGAGCAGGGCAACCCCACCATCATCACCGAGTTGCCCACCCCCGTGTCCTTGGGGCAGTTCCACACCTTCAAACCCAACCCCGACACTCTCGTCAACGAGCGGGTCGGTGATGACTACGTTGCGATCACCCAGAACGCGAACTACCGCAACGACCCACGCTGGAACAATCCCGCGCAACGCGCTGCCTACATCAAGGAAGCCGAGCTGAAGTTCCTTCGCCCATATCAACTCCGCGCCGTCACTGCGCTTCAGGACGCGGTGTCGAATGGCGAGACGCGCTTCCTGTTTGAAATGGCGACCGGTACCGGCAAGACGTTGTTGGCCGCTGCCATCGTCAAACTCTTCATGCGGACGGGCAACGCAAAGCGTGTGCTGTTTCTGGTTGACCGTATCGAACTGGAAAATCAGGCGCTCAAGCGTTTCATTCAGTTTCTCAAGAACGACTTTCGCGCAGTTATCTACAAGGAGAACCGCGACGACTGGCGCAAAGCCGAAATCGTTGTTACCACCGTGCAAAGTCTCTCTTTCAACAACAAGTACCGGAGGCTGTTCTCGCCGACGGACTTCGATGTAGTGATCTCCGACGAAGCGCATCGTTCCATCGGCGGCAACAGCCGTGCCGTGTTCGAATACTTCATCGGCTACAAGCTCGGTCTGACTGCCACGCCCAAGGACTACCTCAAGAAGATTGACCCGGCGAAAATCAGCCAGCGCGACCCGCGCGAGTGGGAGCGTCGCCAATTGCTCGACACTTACAAAACCTTTGGCTGTGAAAGCGGCGCGCCCACGTTCCGGTACAGTCTTATTGATGGCGTCAAAGAAGGCTACTTGTTGAACCCGGTCGTCGTGGACGCGCGGACAGAAATCACCACCGAATTGCTCGCCGACGAAGGCTACTCCGTCATGGTGGAAGACGAGGACGGCGCATTGGTCGAGCAAACCTTTTTTGGCAAGGACTTCGAGAAAAAATTCTTCTCCGACGAAACAAACCGCATTTTTTGCGAGACGTTCATGAAAAACGCCCTCCGCGATCCGCTCAGCGGCGAGATCGGCAAGAGCATCGTGTTCTGCGTCCGGCAAGACCATGCGACCCGTCTCGTCCAGGAGTTGAACGTGCTGGCAGACGCGATGTTCCCCGCCAAATACAATTCGGATTTCGCCGTACAGGTTACATCCAGAATAGACGAGGCCCAGCAGATGGCCGTCAGTTTCGCCAACAACAATCTGAACGGCCACACCCGCTTCCTCGACGGCTACATCAGCGCCAAAACCCGCGTTTGTGTCACGGTCGGGATGATGACCACCGGTTACGATTGCGAAGACCTTCTCAATATCGTCCTGCTCCGTCCCATCTTCTCCCCAACCGATTTTATCCAGATCAAGGGACGCGGCACGCGCAAGTACAGCTTCCGGCATGTCGAGAAGGACGGTGCGCGGATGGAGGAGCACAGCAAGGAGAAGGAGAAGTTTAAGCTCTTCGACTTCTTCGCCAACTGCGAATACTTCGAGGAAAAATTCAACTACGACGAAGTCATCAAGCTGCCGCCGATACGACCCGGCGGCCCCGGTCCAGAACCGCCGCCACCGCCGCCGCCAGTTCCGGCGGGTTACACCAACGTTGACCTCGACCCGCTCAAGTCTCAGGTCGAATACGCCGTGCCGGCGTATGGCATGAAAATTGACCGCAAATTCTTCGAGCGGTTCGAGGACACGGTGAAGGCCGCGCCCGAAGTGCGCGCCCGGTACGAGCGCGGCGACATCAAGGGCGCGGAGGAAGTCGTCGCCCGCGACCTGTTCAACAAGCCCGAAGACTTCTTCAACCTCGACAAGCTCCGCAAGGCCGTCCAGCTCGACCGCCGGGTCACGCTCCGCGAACTACTCGCGAAAGTTTTCGGCGAAATTGACCGGTTCAAGACGAAGGATGAACTGCTCGAAGACGAACTGGCCAAGTTCGTTTCCATCCACAAACCCGACGCTCCGCACATGCCGGCCATCCGCCAGTTCTTCAAGGCATACGTCACCGACGGCGGTGTCCGTGCCATCGTGGACGCCCGCGAGTTCGGCCGGCTGGCGGATAATCCCAAGGTTTCGCTCGCTGAGGTTCGCGCCCTCGACCAGTGGCGCGACGTGATTCCCGAATACGTGAAAGACTACGTATCTCTCAACCAATTCATGAACTAGCCACCATGCTCGACTCCACCACCAAAGCCCGCATTGATTCCGCCCGTGACATCCTCGTCGGCAAAGTGCCGGACCCAAAATCGCAGGTCGAGCAAATCACCATCGCCCTGATCTACAAATTCATGGACGACATGGATCGCCAGTCTGAGGAACTCGGCGGCAAATCGTCGTTCTTCAAAGGTGAGTTCAAGAAATACCGGTGGGCCGATTTACTCGACAAACGCATTGGCGGCCACGAACGCCTGCTGCGCTACGCCGAAGGCATCGAGCGGATGAACGAAAATAAAAACATCCCGCAACTGTTCCGTGACATCTTCAAGGGCGTGTTCCTCCCGTACCGCGATCCGGAAACGCTTAATCTCTTCCTCAAGGAAATCAACGGCTTCACCTACGAGCACAGCGAACACCTCGGTGATGCTTTTGAGTATTTGCTATCGGTACTTGGCACACAAGGCGAGGCCGGTCAGTTTCGTACACCCCGGCACATTATTGACTTCATCGTTACCATTGTTAACCCGCGGAAACATGAGACTGTGCTCGATCCGGCCTGTGGCACTGCAGGCTTCCTCATCTCAGCGTTCAAGCACATTTTGAACCACCACAAGGAGCTCTCGCCCGATGAACGCGCAAAGCTGATGACGAACTTCTCCGGCTACGACATCGCACCCGACATGGTGCGGCTCTCTCGTGCGAACCTGTATCTGCATGGCTTTCCCAGCCCGGTCATTCACGAGTACGACACGCTCACCAGCGAAGAACGTTGGGACGAGCGGTTCGATGTAATTCTCGCCAATCCGCCTTTCATGACACCGAAGGGCGGAATCCGGCCACACAACCGATTCTCCGTAAAAGCCAAGCGCAGTGAAGTCCTTTTTGTGGATTACATCGTAGAACACCTCAACCCAAGCGGACGCGCCGGCGTGATCGTGCCCGAGGGCATTGTCGAGAGAACCGACAAGCCGTACCAAAAACTCCATGAACTCTTGCTGAAGGAGTATCTCATCGGAGTAATCTCACTGCCAGCGGGTTTGTTTCTTCCATATACAAAGGTTAAGACTTCTATACTGGTAATCGATCGAACGCTGGTACACCGTGGCTTGCCTGTTCTTTTCAGCCATATTAATCAGTCAGGCATTAGCTTGGACTCCGCGAGAGCCGAAATCCTGAATAATGATCTGCCAACCATCCTGAAAGACTATGAGAACATGCGAGATGGTAAGCAGGTCTCTTCATTGTCATGGTTCGTCGAACGTGACAAACTTCTGAGTCGTAAAAGTTCGCTTTCGGGTGCTCAGTTTAAGCCAAAGGCCGCGAGAGGGTCAGCTAAGTGGATTCGACTGGGTGACGTATGCAAGATAACAAAGGGGAGTTCCTCCAGTACGAAAACCAAACTAGGAAAGTATCCGCTGGTGGTGCGTGGGGAGGAGCGACTGACTTCTAACAGATATGAGTTCGAGGGAGAGGCCGTATGCGTTCCGCTGTTATCACTTGCTCATGGCCATGGCCAGATTAAGCGAGTTCACTATGTTTCAGGCAAGTTTGCCGTCGCTAATCTACTCGCAGTAGTTCAGCCACTTGATGCCAGGGTGTTGGACGCAAAATATCTCTATCTCACTTTGGATAGCGCAAAAGACCAAATTGCTCAGTTGATGAAAGGTTCTGTGTACGTGACTTTGAAAATCGAAGACTTGGAGGACTTCGAAATTCCGTTGCCACAATTGTCGGCTCAGAGAGCTTTAGCTAATCAGTACGACACTGTGCAGTCGATCATCGCAAAGAACAATCAACTCATTTCAGATATGGAAGACAGCATGCGAGGTTCGCTGGCCAAGTTGTGGGGCACGCACCTCGAAAAAACCTGAGCATGAAAACAATCAAAGACCTGCCGGAACACGCTCGCCCGCGCGAGTTTGAGCGTGTGCTGGTGGAGGCGAATCGGGAGTTGATGGCGCGGTTCGAACGGAAGCTGCAGGCCAAGCTGGCGGAGATTTGGGGAGAGGAGATACAGACAACATGAGCCAACCTATTCAATATCACTATGGCAAGTTCCCACCAGTGGAACTCGACTGGAAACAACTGATCCCGCTGATTGGCCCGGCCAGCGCCGCCCTGGCGCGGTATGATGGTACGCTCAACGCCGTGCCTAATCCGAACGTCCTTCTGTCCCCGCTGGCCACGCAGGAAGCGGTGCTCTCCTCGAAAATCGAAGGCACGGTCACGACGATCACGGAAGTGCTGGAATTCGAGGCCGAAGGCAGGGAGGCCGGGAAATCGCCCGAGAAGGTGGCCGACATCAAGGAAGTCCTCAACTACCGGCGAGCGATGCACCATGCGGTGGACCAACTCAAGGAACTGCCGCTTTGTCAGCGGGTGATTAAGGACACCCACCGCATTCTGCTGGAAGGCGTGCGCGGGAAAGACAAGACGCCGGGTGAATACCGTCGCGGCCCGAATTGGATCGGTCCGGCCGGCTGCAAAATCGAACAGGCAAAGTTCGTCCCAATATCGTGGGATCAACTGCCGGACGGCGTAAGCGCCTGGGAGAAATACATCCACGCGGACGCTCCCGACCGTCTGGTCCAACTCGCCATTCTGCACGTGGAATTTGAAGCCCTCCACCCGTTCATGGACGGCAACGGGCGCATGGGCCGGATGTTCGTGCCTCTGTTCTTATTCAAGACGGGTCTCTTGAGCCGCCCCACCTTCTACATCAGCGCCTTCTTCGAACGGAATCGCGACGAGTACTATGAGCGCCTCCGCGCCGTGTCACGCGACGGGACCTGGACCGGGTGGGCGGTTTTTTTTCTCAAAGCCGTTCAGGCGCAAGCCGAACAGAACCAGTCCAAGGCGCAAGCCATCTTGAAATTGTACGAGACCAGGAAAGCGTGGATGACCGAGTCCACCCGGTCGCTGTATGCGATCCATGCGTTGGACTTCCTCTTTCGCCGCCCGGTGTTTGAAACGTCAGAGTTCACCGGCCAGAAGAGCATTCCGAAGCCAACGGCCCACCGGATTCTCGGATTGTTGCGCAAACACGGCGTTTTCAAAGTTCTGCGCGAGTCTCGTGGGCAACGGTCGGGGGTGCTGGCCTTTCGCGAACTGCTTAACATTGTGGAGGGGCGGGATGCTTTTTGATTCTCACCGGTTAATCGCAAAATGTTTTGCGTCTCACTTTTCAGTCATAAGTGAGACACAACTTGTCTTGTTGATAATAAGTGATTCACAAAACGCAAACGGACACGGTTCACTCCCGCGATGTCGCCGGTTGTATCAGTGTCAAACCGGCAACTATCCGGACAAAAGTCCGGACAAAATGTCCGGATAGAGACGGAGCGAACCAAGTATGAAAACCATCAAGGACCTGCCGGAGCACAGCCGCCCCCGCGAGAAATTGCGGGAGCGCGGCGCGTCCGCCCTCACCGACGAAGAGCTTGTCGCCGCGATTCTCGGCATGGGCACGGCGGGTATTGATGTCCGCACTATGGCCCGGCAGGTGGCCGGTCTGATTCGTGAGCACAAAGAAAAACTGACTCTCGATCATCTGCTCGACGTGCCCGGCGTGGGCCTGGCCAAGGCCGCGCAAATCCTGTCCGCCTTTGAACTCGCCCGCCGTTACTTGCTCAAGGACAACGTCAAAATCACGGTTGCCCAAGATGTGCTGCCGCTGGTGGCCGACATCGCCGCCAAATCACAGGAGCATTTCGTCTGCATCTCACTCAACGGCGCAAGCGAGGTCATCGAAAAGCGTGTTGTCAGCATCGGCCTGCTTGACCAAAGCCCTGTTCACCCCCGCGAAGTCTTCGCGGACGTGATTGCCGACCGTGCCGCCGCCGTCATCTTCGCCCACAACCACCCCAGCGGCGACCCGCAACCCAGCGAAGCCGACCGCCGTGCCCACGACCGTTTGACCGAAGCCGCCAAAATCCTCGGCCTCCGCGTCCTCGACCACGTCATCGTCACCAAGAAGGGTTACTACAGCTTTCAGGAATCAGGACTTGTTGGCTGATGTGTCCATTTGCCCCGCCCGGACAGGCTGGAAGCGTTCGCCGTCGCTGCGCTATGGCGCAACAAGCTGTCCCACTCTGTTTTGCGGCGGAAATGGTCATGGCCTTGCCCGCGCCTTGAATCGGCGTAGCGGCGTCTCGGCAGAGCGCCGCATTTCTCTTTCCAGTTTCCAGTCGGCGGCGCTCTTCCGAGACGCCGCTACCGGTTACACCGTGTAAGTGCCGCTGGCGACACGGCCGCCGTGGCCGGTCCAGTTGGTGTGGAAGAATTCGCCGCGCGGTTTGTCCACACGCTCGTAGGTGTGCGCGCCAAAATAATCGCGCTGCGCCTGCAACAGGTTCGCCGGCAACCGTTCGCTGCGGTAGGCATCGTAAAACGCCAGCGCCGTGCTGAACGCCGGGACCGGTATCCCCTTCTTCGCTGCCATGGCCACCACGTTGCGCCACGAACGCTGGCAGTCCTTGATGGCTTTCTTGAAGAACGGATCGAGCAGCAGATTCGACAGCTTGGCGTTCTTGTCGAAGGCTTCCTTGATTTTGCCCAGGAACACGCTGCGGATGATGCAGCCGCCGCGCCACATGAGCGCGATGCCGCCGTAGTTCAAATTCCATTTGTGTTCCGCCGCCGCCGCGCGCATGAGCATGTATCCCTGCGCATAGCTGACAATCTTCGACGCGTAAAGCGCCTGGCGGATGGCTTCGATGAATTTCTTCTGGTCGCCCTTGATGGTGGGCTTGGGCCCTTTCAATTTTTTGGCCGCGGCGACACGTTCTTCCTTCATGGCCGAGACACAGCGCGCATAGACCGCTTCTGCCATCAGGGTGATGGGAATACCGAGTTCCTGCGAAGAAATCACCGTCCACTTGCCGGTGCCTTTCTGTCCGGCGGTGTCGAGAATCTTGTCCACCAATGGCTGGCCGTCGGTATCCTTGTAGGCAAGAATGTCGCGGCTGATTTCGATGAGATAGGAGTTTAATTCGCCTTTGTTCCATTCGACGAAAACCTCGTGCATCTGGTCGGACGTCATGCCCAGGCCGGTTTTCATCAGATTGTAGGCTTCGCATATCAATTGCATGTCGCCGTACTCGATGCCGTTGTGGGTCATTTTCACATAATGGCCCGCGCCGCCTTCGCCCACCCAGTCGCAACAGGGCGTACCGTCGTCCACCTTGGCGGCAATGGCCTGGAAAATCGGTTTGACGTGCGGCCACGCGGCGGGCGAACCGCCCGGCATGATGCTCGGACCGCGGCGCGCGCCTTCCTCGCCACCGCTCACGCCGGTGCCGATGTAAAGCAAACCCTTGCTCTCGACGTATTTGACGCGGCGGATGGTGTCCTCGAACAGCGAGTTGCCGCCGTCAATGATGATGTCGCCGGCTTCGAGCACGGGCAGAAGATGTTCGATGAACTCGTCCACGGCGGCCCCGGCCTTGACCATGAGCATGACGCGGCGGGGACGCTTGAGCAGCGCGGCCATTTCCTGCAGCGAATGCGCGCCGATGACCTTCGTGCCTTTGGCCTCGTTGTTGAGGAAATCGTCCACCTTGGACACAGTGCGGTTGTAGGCCACGACGGTAAAGCCGTGGTCGTTCATGTTGAGAATGAGATTCTGGCCCATTACAGCCAGACCGATCAGTGCAATATCAGCTTTTGGTTCCATAAAATTTATTTGCCAATTCAAAAAATGGCGCAGGAGTTTAACCGGAATAGCCGCGCGGGGAAACAATCATTTGGCCCCACCCACCCAGATTCGTGCCAGCTCGGAGGCCCATTCAAAAACGACTTTTTCGTAGCAGCCGAGGTAACGAGGCTCAAATTTCCTTGTAAACAATCATTCATTCAGAGCCTCCTCACGTCGGCTGCTACTTGTATAACGGGCGGCTAGACGCCGCTAAACGCGGCAAAACCGCCGTCAATCGGGATCACCACACCGGTCACAAAACCGGAGGCTTCGGCCGAAGTCAGCCACAGCAGCACGCCGACCAGGTCCTCCGGCGTGCCGAATTTACCCATCGGCGTGTGCGAAAGGATGGTGTTGGCGCGCGGCGTCAACGAGCCATCCGGCTTGGTCAACAGGGTGCGGTTCTGGTCCGTGAGAAAAAAACCGGGCGCGATGGCGTTGACGCGGACGCCGACTTTCGAGAAGTGCACCGCCAGCCATTGCGTGAAATTGCTCACCGCCGCCTTCGCCCCGCTGTACGCCGGGATTTTTGTCAACGGACGGAAGGAGTTCATCGAGGAGATGTTGATGACGACGCCCTTGCCTTTGCCGGCCATCTCGCGGGTGAACGCCTGGGTGGGCAGCAACGTGCCGAGAAAATTCAGATTGAACACGAACTCGATGCCTTTCGGGTCGAGGTCGTAGAAGGTGATGATTTCCTTGGCCGCGCCGGCCAGGTCTTCCTTGCGCAGGTATTCGAGACTGGTCGTGCCCTTGGGATGGTTGCCGCCGGCGCCGTTGATGAGGATGTCCACGGGGCCGAGTTCCTTCTTCACCTTGTCGTTGGCCGCGTCGAGGCTGGCCTTTTCCAGCACGTTGCACGCGACGCTGATGGCTTTGCCGCCCTCCTTGCGGATCTGGGCCGCCACGGCTTCCGCCGCTTCCTGTTTCAAATCCGCCACGGCGATTTTTGCGCCGCACGCCGCCAGCGCCCGCGACATCGTGCTGCACAAAATCCCGCCGCCGCCCGTCACGAGCGCGACCTGGTCCTTCAAATTCACCTTAAATGGAACGTTCATCCTTGTCTTTCTCTGTACTTGGTTTGAGTTGGTTGGTTTGGTTAGTCCTTGAATCGCCCCCGATATGCCCACAAACCGAGTGCCGGGTTCGAAATGTAAAAGATTTTCTCGCCGTCGGACATGGTGTTCCAGCCGTCCTTGAGCCTGGCTGGATCATAATGCTGGGTCATTTGTTTCAAATCGGCGTATTTGTAGTTGACGCTCTCAATTTCCTGCCGGGTGATCTGGCCGGGGCAATATGTGATGTTGAACCGGCCTTCCGACGAGCCGTGAATGAAATGCGCCGCCGCGCTGAGGTTGTTCTGCAATTCGGGATTGGCCTTGACCGCCGCCAGCGTTGCGGGCGTGCCGCGGTAGCCGTATTTGCGGATGAGCCGGTCAATTTCCTTGTCTTCACCGAACTCCTTCAGGCCGGGCGCGAGCACGATCAACTCGCCACCGTCCGCCATGGCCATGCGCGTGCGGTAGATGCTTTTGTTCCCCAGCCACGTGCTCTTGAATTCGGAGGGGTCCAGATAAACAACCACCTTTTTGAGCGGCGCGTCGAGCATCTCGAAATTGACCTGGAGCGAGAGCGCCGCGCCCTTGTCAAAACCGGAAATGTCATCGCTGATGTAAAGGCCGCGGACGCACAGCTTGCCGTCGTCGCCGCGCCCCACCACCGTGTGGACATAGACGATGGGCAGATGCTTCGTGAAATGTTCGGAGGCGTAGTTGAGAATGCGGCGAACCGGCGTGTCCGAGCGCCCCATCATCCGTTCCATGCCATAGGCCGCGCCGACGAAATGGCTTTTATTGATGCCTTCCTGACCGCCCGTGCCCACGAAGATGTTCTTGTTGTAACTGGCCATGCCGACGACTTCGTGCGGAACAACCTGGCCGACAGACAGGATCAAATCGTGTTTGCCGGTCCAGATGAGATTGGCCAGTTGTGCCGGCCAGGGAAAATCCACCGCGCCGACGGAGACTTTTTTAACAAATTCTCCCGGCACCTCGCCGACGGTGGTAATGCCCGTGCGCCAGTTATGGACGCGGAAGAGGCTTTCCGGCACACCGGCGAACATCTCGGCGATTTGCGCCGACGTCATCGGCGTGTGGGTACCCAACGCGGGCAAAACATCCATCAAACGGTCCCCGTAGTAATCATAAATGAGTTTCGTCACCGGTCCCGCTTGCGAATGGAACCGGGTAAAATCCGGGGGAATGACCAGCACCCGCTTGCGCGGACCAAGACGGTCGAGGGCGTGGGACAGCCCCTTGCGCAAACCGTCCAAGGACAGCTTGTCGGCTACGGAACCGCGTTCGTAATACAACATAAATTCAACCTACTTTACACCATTCGGGTCGGGGCTGGCAATGTCTTGAAATGATGCCCCCAGCTTGGCTAATCCACGTTGAAAGCCCGTGGAATCTCTCCAAAGGCCTGTGGATTGTAAAGATATTTCCCCCTTGCTGTTTGCAAAGTTGCCGGTTTTTCTGCAGAAAAACGAAACTCTTTTGCAAGATTTTTACAAAAAGCACCTTGCACCCTGCAAGTGTTCTGGAATCCTGTCTGTGAGATCAAACAGATAAACATGTAAATCATTAAAACAACAACATGAGCAAAGGTCTGAACATCCCCCAAAAAGGCGCGCTGGATTTCCTGTCCCTCGGCGCACTTGTCAACCGTCTTGATCCCGGCATCGTCCCGTTCCGCAAGGCCACGGAATGCCGCATCCACGTCAGCGGCGGTGAGTTCAATTGCGCCGCCAACCTGTCGGACTGCTTTCGCCTGAACACCGGCATTGCCACCGCATTGGTCGAGTATCCCATCGGCGACCTCATCGCCGAACGCGTCCGGGCGATGGGCGTGAAACCGTTTTACAAAAAATTCAAGCACGACGGCGTGCGCGGCCCGAACCACGCGACGGTCTATAGCGACCAGGGCCACGGCGTGCGGGCGCCAGTGGTGTTCTACAACCGCTGCAACGAAGCCGGCGCGCTGCTCAAGCCCGGCGACTTCAACTGGAAGGAAATCTTCGGCCAGGGCGTGCGCTGGTTCCACAGCGGCGGCATCTTCGCCTCGCTGTCCGAAACGACCGGCGAACTGATCATCGAAGCCATGAAAGCCGCCAAGGCCGCAGGCGCGGTGACGTCGTTCGACCTGAACTTCCGCCAGAAACTCTGGGACATCTGGGGCGGCCAGGAAAAGGCGCTGTCCGTCATGAAACGCATTGTCGAACACGTGGACGTGATCGTGGGCAATGAAGAAGACCTGCAGAAAGGCCTCGGGTTGAAGGGACCGGATGTGACTGCCAAATCCAAACTCGATCCGAGCGTGTTCTTCGGGATGATTGATTCGGTGGTGAAGAATTATCCCGAGGTCAAGGTGGTGGCCACCACGCTGCGCGAAGTCCACTCGACCAATCGCCACAGTTGGGGTGCCGTAGCGTGGATTGACGGCAAGACCTACACCTCACCCACCTGTGAATTGGATGTCTATGACCGCGTAGGTGGCGGCGACGGCTTCGCGTCGGGACTATGCTACGGGATGCTCACCGGTGAATCGCCGCAGGAGTCCGTCAACCTCGGCTGGGCGCACGGCGCGCTGCTGACGACCTTCCCCGGCGACACGACGATGGCTACGGTGGAGCAGGTGAAGGCATTTGCCAAAGGCGGCTCGGCCCGCATCCAGCGGTAAAATCGCAAGATTGAAATTCAAAAGAGCGATTTGTCCGGCCGACGAGGCATGCCAATTCATGTTTGATAAATGGCAACATTTGAGTTTCGTCCCGGCCGGGTTGTGATATTTTTGCACTCCTTTTTTGAGAAATGAAAATTTCAGTTCCTAAAGAAACGCATCCGGGCGAAACCCGGGCGCCGTTGACGCCGGACAGCGCCGCCAGGCTCGTGAAACTTGGCGCGCAGGTGGAGGTCGAGGCCGGCATTGGTGAGGGAGCGGGTTTTGCCGACGCCGCCTACACCGCCGCCGGAGCGGCGGTCACCGCCGACCGCGCGGCGCTCCTGGGTTCCGGCGACATGGTGTTGCGTCTGCGCAAGCCACCGATCGGGGAAATCGCGCTGCTGAAAGCCGGCTGTGTCCACGCCAGCCTGCTCGATCCATTCAACGAAAAGGAATTGATCCAGAAGCTGGCCGAGCACGGTGTCAGCGCCATCAGCATGGAGCTGGTCCCGCGCACGACCCGCGCGCAGAAGATGGATGTGCTTTCGTCGCAGGCAAATCTCGGCGGCTATGTCGCCGTGATTCTCGCCGCGAGCCACGCGAACAAGATTTTTCCCATGATGACAACAGCGGCGGGCACGATTCTGCCGGCAAAGGTGTTCATCATTGGCGCAGGCGTGGCGGGCTTGCAGGCGATTGCCACCGCCAAACGGCTGGGTGCAAAAGTGACCGCTTATGACACGCGGCCGGTCGTGGAGGAACAGGTCAAGTCGCTCGGGGCGCAGTTTTTGAAGATTGACCTCGGCGAAACCGGCCAGACGAAGGACGGTTATGCCAAGGCGCTTACCGAAGAGCAGGTGCAGAAGCAGCGCGACGCGATGAAAAAAACCTGCGGCGATTCCGACGTGGTCATCACCGCCGCCCAGGTGTTTGGCCGCCGCGCGCCGATTCTGGTCACCGCCGAAATGCTCAATGCCATGAAACCGGGCAGCGTGGTGGTGGATCTCGCAGTTGAAACCGGCGGCAATGTCGAAGGTGTGGTCTATGACCAGGTGACCGACCGCCACGGCGTGAAGATTGTCGGCATCGCCAACCTGCCGGCGCGCGTGCCACTGCATGCCAGCCAGGTTTACGCGGCGAATCTGGTGAGCCTCATCGAGGAATTTTGGGACAAGCAGAACAAAAATTTCGTCCTCAAGCCCGACGACGAAATCATCAAGGGCTGCCTCGTTACGCATGGCGGCAAGATCGTGAACGATAAGCTCGCCGCCAAACCCAATTAAAGTCCTATGGATACGAACGTCCTGTTTATCTTCATCCTCTCCATTTTCATCGGCTTTGAAGTCATCTCCAAGGTGCCTTCGATGCTGCACACCCCGTTGATGTCCGGCACCAACGCCATTCACGGCATTATTTTGTTTGGCGGCATTTTGGTGCTGGCAGACGCGGCCACGCCGCTCGCGCGGACGCTCGGGTTCGTTGCGGTGATTTTTGGTTCCGCCAATGTCTTCGGTGGCTTCATGGTCACGGACCGCATGTTGCAAATGTTCAAGAAAAAGAAAAAATGAGCTCGACCATTGCCCTGATTATCATTGGCGTTGCGGTTTTATTCATCATCGGCATCAAGCTGCTGGCTTCACCGAAGACCGCGCGGCTCGGCAACCTCGTCGCTGCCGCCGGAATGCTCGTGGCGCTGTTAACCCTGCACAAACCCACGGGGGAATATGTGTGGTCGCAGGGTTGGACCATCAATTATACGCTCATCGCCATTGGCACGGTCATCGGCCTGGTCATTGGTGCTATCGGCGCATATTCGGTCAAAATGACCGCGATGCCGCAGATGGTCGCGCTGTTCAACGGCCTTGGCGGCGGCGCGGCGGCGCTGGTCGCGAGCCTGGAATTCATCAAGCCCGACCGCGTCATCACCACGTTCATCGCAGTGGCCATGCTCTTCGCCACGCTCATCGGCTCGCTCTCGTTTTCCGGCAGCATCATCGCGTATCTGAAACTGGAGGGAAAATTTGAAAAACCTCACACGTTCCCCGGCCAGAATATTTTAAACGGCCTCATTCTGCTCGTCATTCTCGGCTTGTGCGGCTGGCTTGCCTTCAATGCTTCGGCCGGCAATGCGACCACGGCGTTCATCGTGATGTTTTTGCTCGCGCTGTTTTTCGGCATCGCGATGGTCATGCCCATTGGCGGCGCGGACATGCCGGTCGTGATTTCACTGCTGAATTCTTTCACCGGTCTCGCCGTCGCGGCGGACGGTTTCGCCATCAATAATCTTGCCATGGTGGTCGCCGGAACCCTCGTCGGTTCGAGCGGCACACTGCTGACCCTGCTCATGTGCAAGGCCATGAACCGGCCCGTCACCAATGTCCTTTTTGGCGCATTCGGTTCGGGTGGCGGCGGCGGCAAGGCTGGCGGGGGCGACCTCGGCGGAAAAACCGTCAAACCCATTCAAGCCGACGAAGCTGCGCTGCTGCTCGGTTACGCCCAACAGGTCGTCATCGTGCCCGGCTACGGCATGGCCGTGGCGCAGGCACAGCACCAAGTGCGCGAACTTTCCGATGAACTCGGCAAACGCGGCGTGGAAGTTCGTTTTGCCATTCATCCCGTCGCCGGCCGCATGCCTGGTCACATGAACGTCCTGCTGGCCGAAGCCAACGTCCCTTACGACCAGCTTTGCGAAATGGAAGCCATCAATCCCACGATGGACCGCGTGGACGTGTGTCTCGTCATTGGGGCCAACGACGTCGTAAACCCGGCCGCGCGCGAGGACAAGAGCAGCCCGATCTACGGCATGCCGATCATTGATGCCGACCGCGCGAAAACGGTCATCGTCATGAAACGCTCGATGGCCGCGGGCTTCGCCGGCATTGAGAATCTCCTTTTCTACAAGGACAACACCCGGATGCTCTTTGGCGACGCCAAGGCTTCCCTACAAACCCTCATTACGCAATTGAAGGCAAGTTGATCCGCCGGAATTGTTCTACCGGGGAAAACAACTCCCGCTCGGTCAACGCTGACGGACTGATCCTTTCACGATTATTGCGTCAGGCGTCACGTTTAGTTTTGACACACAAAATGGCCGCCGCGCCAGCCGGGACCCAGCGTGTCCAAAAAAAGTGCCCCAGCAAACTCACCGCACCCCAGAACGACTTGGGCCGACCTTTAAGATTATGAAATTCGCCGCGTAGTGATTTCGGCCCCAGCATACCGATAACGTGGTAACCGTGCTGTTGCATTTCACCAACCTCCCACCCGGAAAGGTGTTCCTGAAGGTCGCTTTTTTCCAGATGATGCTGCGGCAGAAAACCATTCGGGGTAAAAAAAATGATTTTTCGACGGGCGATTTTTTCCATCGCTTGCATCATGCGCAAGCCGTCCTCCTTGGTGAGGTGCTCAATGATATCCAGTGCCACCACCGCATCAAACTGACCCGGCTTGAAGTATTCATCGAGCTTGCACGCGTTGCCCAAAACCAACTTGTCATGCGTGCCGCAACGGCGGGCTTCATTAATATCTGGCTCATACCCATCAATGCCGGTTGAGTTTTTTACACCGAGCCAGCGCATGTTCATGGATTTTCCACAACCCACGTCCAGCACGGTGTCGCAATCTTTCAACATTTTGCGCAAAGTCAGGCGTGTGAGGATTTGGGCTGGGTCAAAACCCTGTTTGGCCAAAAGCAGTATAAGGTCAATTCGGCTGCGCATGGAATATTAGCTGGTGCTTTCCCATTTTATCTGGGCGACTTAAGTCGCAGATAGTTGCCAATCCATTTTGACAAGTCAATAGACGAAAGCAACGAAAGTAACGGCTCCAAAAACCGCATTACGCCTAATTTCGTCGCAACACAAAACCAAGAATGCAAAGTCCGGCACCAAACAAAACGCCGCTTGCCGGTTCTGGAACTACCTGTGTGTAAGCAACATCATCGAACTCGAATGAATTTTGCGTAGCGGAGGCGGCGACACGCGAAAATGCGATCGCAGAAGTAATGTTAACATAAATCAAGAAGAACATGGGCCAGTTTGGCACCTCCCGGACACAGAGCCGGAAACATGAGGTGTTACCCGGGTTGGAACGTGTGCGTCAATTCGACGCCAGAACTCAAGATAAGAGCCGCGTGCGGTAATACCGCCCGCTCGGGTCTGTGCGGGGGAGCGGAGGCAACTCCGTTCCTTACCGCGACCAAAACAACCCCTGCTCGGACAACACTAACGAATTGCCCCGATTCATCAATTCCTTGATTCCCGATCGTATGTTTAGGGGCCGGGGAACCGCAGGCGATAGAAGCCGTTGGTCCCGGTCATGTCGAGCGGCAGCAGGTATTGGTCACCAATCTGGATAGGAGAATAGGGAACGACAATCCACGTGGCCGGCGAGAGACTACCCGAAGTCTCCAGCACGAATCCCGAGTAGCCAACCGGCCACATATACAAGGCAATGTTGCCCGAACGCAACATCCCCAGACTGGGCAGACTGATGACATTGATGGGATTGGCGAGTCCGAAGTGCCCCAACCCGTCATCGGCCCGCAACACCAGGTTCGAACCCGTTTGGGAAACCGCCACCGAGCCGGTCCATACCCCTTGAATAAAGTTGCCCGAAATCGGCGGGGTGACAGCAACACCATTGGTTGTCCTCAAAATGGCGGTGCCAGTGAAGTGGGGGAACAGGCCATTGGTCATGTCCTGCGCTTGGATGACGACGGAGAATGGCGTGTTGACGAACCGCGGTGACGGTATCGGGTTCCAGGCGAAATGATCCAGCGTCACCGTCAGCACCGCATTGGAACTGAGGACCCAACCGCAGGCATTGGTCACCAGCACCGCATAGTTGCCCGCCTGGCTCGACTGCACGTTGGTCAACGTCAGCGTCGTGTTGGTTGCCCCGCTGAGGTTCGTTCCATTGAAATTCCACTGGTAACTCAACGGCGGCGTGCCACTGGCCATCACATTGAAACTCGCCGTACCGCCCACCGTCACCGTCTGATTCGTCGGCTGGAAGGTAATA
>Ga0181536_10002135_pt1 | contig 22693 bp, 17 predicted proteins | sample PEATcosm2014_Bin_41_FD_121105 | JGI IMG/M metagenome (GOLD analysis project Ga0181536, IMG submission 121105) | Peatland microbial communities from MTU Mesocosm Facility, Houghton, MI, USA - PEATcosm2014_Bin17_60_metaG | ecosystem: Environmental > Terrestrial > Soil > Wetlands > Peat | place...
GGCCGGCAGTTCGTGGCATCCAGTGCCACCGTATCCCGCGCCGTCGTGATGTACATCGTCCCCTGATACACAATCGGGCCGGTCTGGAAGTTACTCTCGCCGCCGAGCTGAAATACGCAGACCGGCCGGAGTTGGCCGGCGTTCTGCCGGTTGATCTCATCGAGCGCCACGTAACGCGCGCCCGAATAGTCGTGGGTGTGATACAGCCAGTCGCGCGTCGATTCCGCAGCCCGGTTGAGCTCGTCCTGGCCAGGTCCGGCGCCATTCTTTGGGACGGCCCCCGCATCGCCGGCCACACGCAAAGGAGCGGGCGCCGGCGCCGTCTCCTTGGCGATACCGAATCGCAACCGCGCCTGCTTCATCTGCGGCGAGCCCGCGCGCAAGGGCGTGGCGCCTGCCTCATAGCCGTTCTGTTGCAGCACGTACGCCAGAACCGCCGTGTGTTCCTCATCGCCCATTTTGGACGCGGCGCCTTTGGGCATGGTGGTGCGGATGATGAAATCCAGATCCTCCACCGTCAACTGCGAGCCCGCCCAAGCCGCGGACCCACTGCCGGCAGACCAACTGTCCGCAAACACGGGGCCCGCCAAGGGGCCTGCCGAACCGCCTTGTAGGTTCTCGCCATGACACGGCGCGCAATTGGCTGCATAAATAGCCTTGCCTTGTGCGGCCTGCCGCGCGGTAAACAGCGGTTTGTCGGCGGCGCTTCGGCCGATGATTGGGGCCATGGCCCCTGCCAACAGGATCGTCGCTGCGCGTACCCAACTGGTCATGCGGTAGCTCCTTCGCAAATACGGGGATCCCTGGGTGGTGGAATACCCAGCATCAGGAAGTCTAACAGAAGCGCCTGCCACATAAAGGCTCGATCTTGACGCGAGCCGAGCTATGGGAATTTGTCATGGCGACGTTGATCCTGATTCACGGCGTAACCGGACAGTACATTGCAGTATGACATCGTCGTTTGGCGGTCGAGGAGGCCGCTATCCGATGACAAGAAGACGCCAATCAAGAAAAAGCCGGGCCGTCCCGAAGACCGTCTTGCGCCTGCCAGATCTCGACCAAGCGAAGCGCGCCGCGCAAAGGACGAGCAAGATTCGTGGGATCATGGCCACCCTAACCTTAGGTAAGAGCTGCAAGGGGAATTCTCCCGACCGACTAGACGCTGGGCGCGCTCTGCGACCAGGAGCGGAATCTGCGGAGATTGTTGGACCGGCGAGTGGCGATCCTGCGCGCCCTTGACGTGGGGAACAATCGGACGCAAGTCCGCCCGTTGCCCACTCCAGCCTCCCAGCCCGTTAGCAGACGAACAACCGCATACTTCTGGCCGCGGCCTGAGTCTGGACTGTCGAGCGATCAGACGCGCTTCGGTGGGCCGGACTTGGAGATCGCCAAAGCCCCGGCCGCGGCCGCCCAATACTCTTGTGCGACGGAGGAGAGTACCTTACGGCTTCAACTGCTCTCCTCGGCACTGAGGATGCTGGCACTGGCAAGCTAATTCTGCGCGGCTCTTTGCATCCTCACAAGAGGTACTGCAATAACTTTTACCTTCGGGCGGAACACAATTACAGGCAGGGTGGGCACACTTTTTTTTCATATCCATAGAAAGTTCCTTGTCTAAAGCCACAAAACTACATCGCACCACAAGATGCGATTAGTCACCATGAGTTAATTTCGACCTCGGGTTTACTCTTCCCAAGGGCGCATCGCATTCCCCTGCGGCGTTCCGGGGCTGGGGAACGGGGCAGGCGGAGGCCAAGCTGAATGTCCATGGGCGTGCTGCGGCAGACTTCCCGACTCGGCTATTTTTTGCCCTTAACTACGTGGCCACGTCCATCCCGCACTTCGTTTCCTTTGAAGTGCGCACTATCGACACGCTTTGCCGGCTCGGCCTTCTCGCCGGCTTTTGGCAGTGGGCCTTTATAGCCGTGCTCTGGATGGAGACGGTTATTTACGTGGCCCTGAAACTCAGTAGCGCCATGAAACCACGGTCCAGCGCCAATGAAGACGTCCCCGTTAAACCATTCTGGACCGTAGTAGCCAGAGGGGGCACAGTTATAAGGAGCGACGTCATAGTATCCATAGGGACACTCAGGGGCTACTCCGATGTTGACGCTGACTTGAGCCTCTGTTTTGGGGGTGGTAGTGGTGAAGCCGACTCCAGCGACGGCAGCCAACACTAGAACTGTAAATCCGCGCATAAATTCACCTCGCAATTGCTAGAGCACTTCCCCGGCCAACTCTGGAGAAAGCCGACCTTCATGGCAAAGTATCGATCTGCCGGCCGCGAAAGGCGCTCGCCGCGTATTGACAGTTGCTCAGCTTGATTCGTAATCGTTCACACCCTGCGGACGATCCAGACAATTAACACAATCACAATAACGGTTCCTAGCAGTCCTAAGCCAAGCATTTCATTTCTTCCTTTGAAAACAAAGTTTTAGCATTACGGCATCGGTCAATCTCCATTTCAGAGCAAGAGAAGGACCGAACGTCTCTGGACGGAATATTCAACACGGCCCCGCTGCCCCCGGCCCGCCCAACGGCAAGGGCCGCCTTTGCGACCTGGCGCGCGACTTCCGCCCCGAAAGCCGCCTGCAGAATCTGCCACAATGAGTGCAGTCTTTGCTCCGCCAGGGCACATCGCCAGTAAGTTACGGATTGGGGTGGGCAGAAAACCAGTCTGCAACGCTGCCCAGGTGGACCTGATAAACAAGGCCAACAACAGAAACTAGTAATTGCAGCACTTGGACTTACGGTTTAGGGTGCAATCCAATATCAAGGCCAAATCAGGTCCATAGATCAAGAGAGGAATCACTGCACTTGAAGGGAATGGTCGGCCGGACTCCACCGCTAGCCCGCGCCTTCGTGCTCGTGAATTCATGCCGCGCGGGAACGCTGGATGTCGATTGGGGATCTGTGAACGTGGGTTCTCTCTTGTTTCTGCCCTGGTGCACCGTCTATAAATTCAGGCCCGAACATCTGCAAGCCATTGAGGCGTCGATCTTTGATCCTCTGAAAATCTCCTGTTACAGGTGCGCCTGCGTGGACCCGTATGACCTAACTAAGGATTCGGTGCTGACGGACCCTGAAATGCTCATGTGAAGAATGCGGGACGTGCCCGCCGAGATCTGCAGGACGCCGAACCGAAGGGAACGGCAGACTACAAAATCTGGAGGCAAAGGGGGAGAAGAAAGAAATGAAGCGATTTAAAGCAGCGACGACAGTGTGTTTTGTGGCACTAATGGGTGCGGTACTCGCGCCAGGTGCCAAGGCCGACGATTGGAACAGGAAGACCACCATCACCTTTAGTGGGCCCGTGGAGATTCCTGGGGTTCACCTCATCGGGTGGGGTGTGTTGCCCGCCGGCACTTATGTGTTCAAGATCCTGGATTCACAGTCCGACCGCCACATCGTCCAGATCTTCAGCCAGGACGAGAAAACCATCTACGCCACGATTCTGGCTATTCCGAACTATCGCCTGAGGGCGACTGATAAGACCGTGATCACATTCAGGGAAAGACCGGCCGGCGAGCCGGAAGCTCTACGCGCCTGGTTCTATCCGGGCAGAAATTGGGGCGAGGAATTCGTCTATCCGAAGGCGCAAGCGATCGCCCTGGCCAAGGAAACCAACATACCCGTCCTCTTCACGCCGGCGGAAATCCCGGTCGAAGTCGCCGAGCCGATTGTGTCGGCAAGTGCGCCTGTTGTAGTGCAACTGAAGCAGGCACCCATCATGGCCATCAAACCGACGGGAGAAGAAGTGCAACTCGCCGAGGTGGTTACGCCTCCGCCTGCGGCGAACACTGAAACGAAGACGGTCTCGAAAGTAACGGAGACGACGACCACGACGACGATCCCCTCCACGGCGAGTAATCTGCCGCTGATCGGACTGCTCGGACTGATGGCCCTGGGCGGGGCTTTCGCAGCCCGTACGGCCGCAAAACGCCTTCAGTAGTGCGTTCGTGACGGTTGCGCGCTGCGCTGCATGAGCACAGCAAGCAATTGCTGGACGAGGTCGAAACGATCCTCCCCCGCGCAAATAGCGCCTCCACGAGCCGGTAATTGCCGAGGGCGCGCCGGCGGGATTGTGAGCGCTGGTAGCTGCCCAAGCCGGCGGGTTCGTGCAGACGATTCATAACCCCGCATCGGGCGACCGCAAGGATGTGGTGCTGGTGGCGCACTATTGCTCGCCGGCCGGAAGGGTGGCGCGCCGCATCCTGGCGAACGCCCCACGCTCAGGAGTCCCCCGGTGGCGTTTCGGTATATTGATCCTAGCCTGAAATCGAGAAGGGAGCCGCAAATATGAGCCTGGATTCGGGAAGTAGGGTTCTTACGATATTAATAACATGACCGGCCGGCTCTCTTGCGCATTCATGCTTCTAACGGCGCTATCGACGGCCCAACAATCGCCGCCAGCCGGTCAGCCAGCGCCGGCGACCGACCCCAAGAGCCTCGCGGCCATTGAAGGCGCCACCTTTGGCCAAAACCACCTGCCGCTACCCAACACCACCCTTACGCTGCGACCCCTGCCGGCCCCGCTTCCCGCGAACCCGGGTTCAGGCCAACCACCGGCGCCGCCGCCGGTTCCCTTCGAAGCCACGTCCGACACCGAGGGCAAGTTCTCCTTTCAAGGCATCGAACCGGGGCGCTACACGCTCACCGCACAGCATGCCGGTTACACCACAAGAATCTATTTGGCTCCCGGCGGCGGCTCGACCGCGAACGTCCTGACTCTTACCGCCGGCCAACACGTCACGGAACTCTCCATCGAACTGGCCGACCAGACCGTGCTGTCCGGCAAGGTGACCGACGATGCGGGCGACCCAATGTCCGGCGTGACGGTTCGCCCCTTGCGCCCCGTGCTCCTGAACGGCCGCATGCGTATGGCAACCGCCGGCGCGGGGGTCCGGACCGGCTCCGCCGGCGCGTTCGAACTCACCGTCGCAACCGGCCGCTGGTACTTGAGTTTTTCGATCTCGAGGCCCGCGGCTCCCGCCAGAACCCGCCCCAACGCGGCGCCGCCCGGCACACCCGCCCAGCCCGAGCGCGATTATGTCACCACTTACTATCCCGGAGTCACCGAATTAGCCTCGGCGCAGGGCGTCGATGCCGCGGTGGGCCAGCAACTCTCCGGATTGGACACGCGCCTTCGCAAGGCGCTGGTTTACCACGTGCGTGGCAAGATCACCGGCAACCTTCCGCCCGATCCCTCCGCGCGCGGCCCTCTGCGGATTATTGCCTGGCAGGAAGCCGGCGATTCCAACATCGGCGCCTTCGACGAAGGCAATGCCGTGCAGCCCGATGGAACCTTCGATATCGCCGGCCTCACCCCCGCCACATGGACCTTGACGGTGGTCCGGCAGACCGAAAGGCGCGAAAGCCTGGGCCGCCAGATCGTCCAGATCGGCAATCAAAGTGTCGAAGACGTGGTCATCGCGGTTCAGCCGCCCGCCGACGTCCGCGGCTCCGTCAGGGCCGTCCCGCAACAACCGCCCGGTTTCAATCCTTTGCCGCAAACCGTCACGCCCTTGCAGGTCCGCTTGAACCCGCTCGACCCGCTCCTCAATTCCGCCGCCGCGCCTGTGCAAAGCGACGGCGCCTTCAGGCTGAAAAACGTCGAGGCCGGGACCTATCGCGTCGATCTCTTTCCCCCGCCCGGTAGCTACGTGAAATCGGTCGTCTTCGCCGGACAGGAGTGCATTGATACTGGAATCGATCTCGGTAACGGCGCCCGCTCCGCGTTGCAGATCGTTCTCAGCATGAGGGCCGGCCAGATCATCGGCGCCGTCACGGATCCCGACCAGGGTCCGCCATCGGTTTCTTACGTGACCATAGTCCCGGAAGGCACACCGCCTTCTGCATCCGCCATGTACCGCCCCGAACTGTACCGCACCGTTCAGACCGACCCGAGCGGCCAATTCGCCGTAAACAGCGTCGTCCCCGGCACCTATCGCGTCTACGCCTGGGAGCGTCTCGATGCCTTGTCCTTCTCCGATCCCGAATTTCTGAAGCTATTCGACAGTCAGAGCGCCGTCGTCACCGTCGCGGAAGACAACTCGGAGCAGGCATCGCTGACTCGCATTTCCGCCGCGAAAATGGGCGCATCATACTATGACGTGATTGGGAAAGGACCCCTATAAGATGGATGGTGGTAGCGCTGGCGTGCGCCGGAATGGCAGTAGCGCAGCGGACGCGGAAAAGAGATTACCAATGCGACGTCGTCCCTTCTGTGATCGCTGCCACATCCGCCCGCCCGCAGTCGCCCAAGGTAAAGCCGGAGCTTACCACCATCGCCGGGCTGAACCGCGGCCACGTTTCCGGGTTTCTGCGCAACGCGCAGCACCAAGGGGCGGGTGTCGTCATCGTCTCGGTTTGGTACCCCAATGCCGAGCTGCTGGCAAAATCCGCCAGATCGAACCACTTCGCCGGCCGGGCGTTCGAGTCACGACGCTATAAGTCCTCAAAGTCTGCGAATTTCGATTGACCGCAGAGAACATCAGGGACGGACGATTCGGCGGGCCGAAAAAACAGCTATTCCAATCCGCTCGAGTTGTTATAGCACGTTTAGGCGGTACTTACGACCACGGTTCTGCCGACGATCTCGTGGGCCATGTTGCAGTACACTTCGCCCTCATAGTGGAAGGACACCACGTCAGGATTGTGCGATGCCAGGCCTTCATGACCCGGCCCCACCCGGAAATCATGGAGGATAGCGTTTGCCGGGATCGTCCGCTTCTTCAAATCCATCGTGTACGCCGTCAGATCCGCTCGTGCTTGGCGTGTTTGCATTTGCTAGCCCTCGAATACCAAAACTACAGACCGACCAAAAAGAGTGCGAAGATACTTTCAGAGTAATCCCGGCCCCGGTGCCTGTCAATGGCAGGCAATTAGTCAATAGGGCTATGCTTTAAAGCGCAATGAGGTCGTCCTGCTGTTCATCGTGATGGCTCATTGGAGGCATTCAATATCACGATCCGGTTTACCCAACCCTGATTCCATCCATTGTGACCCATTCGAGCTATTGAATGTCGTGCGGTTTGAGCAGAAAATGAAGATCTATAATCCCCGTTACGACAGCGGGCGCAACTCACCCTATCACCCAAACCAGCGCCCGCTTTTCTTTTATCGACCGTTTAATGTGGTGGAGACGCAATTCCAAGCATCGTGGCCGTGAATCGTGGAAGCCGTGGCCCATCTTTCAATCGAGTTGATCGAACGCTACGCCTTGCGAGAGCTTTCCGAAGTTGAATTGCTGCGAGTCGAAAAGCATGTCGCCTCGTGCCCGGAATGCCTTGATCGGCTGCAAGGGGAAGTCGATTTGGCGGCGGTTATGCGCTCCCCATTCATGGCGAAGGTCAGGAAGATCGTGAAGGCCGAAAGGAAGCGACCGGCACAAGGCTGAATGTGCAGAAAGCGGCCACACCGGAACCAAATGGGGCGGGGCGCTCAGAGAGTTGGTCAATCGAGCGTGGCGGGCATTTGCATCCTGTGGGCCGGACTCACTGCTGCGCTTTGAACCCCGGTAGTTCGGTCGCCGGGTTGACGCTCATTGAGACGGCCTGGAACCCGTCACAATCCAGCGCTGCCATCGTGAACCGGTAGCCGTGCCGTCCGTCGAAAAGGTACATCGTGTGGCCTATCCCGAAAACAGAAGGGGAGCAGATAATGGGTTTCGGCAACTTCTGACGTGAACCGTAGCAAAAATGGGGAGGGTGTTATTGGCCGGGCGCGGAGGGATCAACGCCGAAGCAGTAGCCGTCGTTCGAGCTGGAGGGACTGAAGGAGTATTCGCCAGCAGGCAGATCCCTGACGGTTAAGGCATAGGTGATTAAGCCGGACTCGTCGTTTTTCTCGATATTGAACGGCCATGTCATGAGACCACCCCGACGACCGGGTTGGGACCGGGTCCGCCGGCTGCCGTTGACAGTCACTAAGGCGAAAAGGCTGTAGCTGGCGGGGTCGACTCCTTTGGGCAAGCGGACGACGAACACGAGACTGGAGGCCTCATTGAGACGAACGCGCGATTGGGGGGCCGGCATCTCCCAGTATTGAGTGGAGCCGCTTCTATGCTCGACGGCTTGATTGCGTTCGAGCGGGGTAAGATCTCTGCCGTTCCAAAAGTAGACCATTCCGATTTCCTCCGGTTGCGAGAGACCGCGCGGGGGCGCCAAAGGCGGCGCGCTGCCGGAGGGCCGCGTCAACGTGGGAGGCTGCGGCGGCGGGCCGCCGGATGATCGCGCCAACGTCGGAGCGCGGGCCGGTTCGGCTGCGCTGGCCGGAGGTTGCTCTGATGTTGCCGACGGCGGGGTCGAAGGCGGAGGCGGAGGCAGGGTTGCGTCGCCGAAAGTCACCGCCGACACGCCGGGCCGGGGAAAATCCTGTAACTGATTGTCTACCAGGAAGTGGACCTGGCTGGCGTCGATGGACCACCACCTGCCGGTAACATGTTTGCCGTCCTTGAGAATCAGCGTGTCGGCTTGCGCGGTGAGCGCCAGGGAGAAGAGCAGGACTGAGGCGCGGGTTGTCAAGGGCGGCCTCGCTTAGAATTGATGAACGCGGTGGGCGTTAGCTTAGCTTGTGAACCGGCTCGCGATTCGACGCCGCCGGGCGCGGATGTTGGAGGTTGGGGAGCTGCACGCGGGGGTGCGTCGGCTTTGAGTGTCGGCGCCGCGGCGCCTGGCGCAGGTTCGGGCGCGAGGTCTGCCGCTTTGGGTGGAAGCGGCGCGGCTGGCGGCGCAGGCAAGGAAACACCGAACTGGATGGCCTGAACCTGATGGATGTCGATTGTCTGCGACTCATCCCCGACCTTGATGTGAAGCTCCTGGGTGTTGCCGGACTCCACCAACCCTGAGATCTGGCGGCCATCCTTCAGAGTGACGACATCGGCGAAAAGCCGACCGCCGGCCAACAGGCCGAACTGCCAGAAGATGAGCAGGAGGATTCTTCTCATATCCACCTCCTAAACGATGTTTCGGAGAATGATCCTGAAATCGAACTTGCGTTCCACACATCATGATACTGAGGATCTGAGGTGCGCAGCCGACGCGTTTGCGGCCGGTTGCAGGGGACGCTTGAGTCCGGCAACAGATCGCGATCTCTTGAATGGCAGTGCAGACGTGCGATTCGCCGGGCAGAAGCGGGCAGGGTCGTGCGGCCAGATTGGCGTCTGCATTATATGCCTTGACACGCATATGCTCTTTGGAGTATATCAAGAGAGTGGAATCTGTGTTCGAAATCATTGCGGAGCCGAACCGCCGCGCGATATTGAGCCTCCTGGTCTCGGCACAACAGTCTGTTGGAGAGATCGAGCGTCAACTTCGTATGCCGCAGCCGGCCGTGTCCAAGCACCTGCGCGTGCTGCGCGAGGCCGGTTTCGTAGAATCCACGGTGGATGCACAACGCCGTCTCTACCGGCTGAAACCGGAACCACTTCAGGAGATCGACGCCTGGCTAGCTCCGTTCCGCCGGTTCTGGTCCGCTCACGTGGATGCTCTCGAACGCCACCTCGACCGCATGGAGCGATCAACACCAACGAAAAAGAAGACAACGAGAAAACGACGCGGCCCAAACCGCGAAGGACACAAAGGAGAAACGAAGTGAAAATCAAATTGACCAACGTATACGTGGACGACCAGGACAAGGCCCTGCGCTTCTATACGGACGTACTGGGCTTTGCCAAGAAGGCCGATTTCAGTCAGGGCCCATTTCGTTGGCTGACCGTGGGCTCGCCCGAGGAGCCGGACGGCACTCAACTACAACTGGCGCTGAACAACAACCCCGCGGCCAAAGCGTATCAGGAGGCGATCTTTCAACAGGGCCAGCCCGCGGCCATGTTCTACACCGACGACGTCAAGGGCGACTACGAGCGGATCAAGGCCCAAGGCGCCCAGTTCACGATGCCGCCCACCGACGTGACCGGCTCGACCATTGCGGTGCTGAACGACACGTGCGGCAACCTCATTCAGCTCGTCCAACTGGCGCGCTATTAAATGCGGCCGTTCCGCACGATGGCGCAGCTCCGCCGGTTCTTGGTCCGCCCACGTGGATGCGCTTAAACTCCACCTGGACCGCATGGAGCGATCCACGCCAGCGAAAAGGAAGACAAGGAGAAGGAGATGATCGATCGCGAGCAGTACACACCGGGTCCGGCCAGCGGCGCGCAGGTACGAAAGGACGGAGAGAAGTGGACGCTCATTCTCGTCAGAGAACTGCGCCACGCGCCGGAGAAAGTCTGGCAGGCGCTCACCGAACCGGCGCACCTGCGCGAGTGGGCGCCCTTCGTAGCCGATGGGAGCCTGGGTACAGTCGGAGCCACGGTGAATCTCACCTGGGTGGGAAGGTCCACGCCGATCGAGACAATAGTGACGCGAGCCGACGCTCCCAGGCTGCTGGAGTACGGCGAAATCCGGTGGGAACTGGAAGCCTTCGGTGGCGGCACGCGCCTGACGCTGTGGCACAGCATCGATCGCCGCTTCATCTCGTGGGGCGCGGCGGGCTGGCACATTTGTTTCGATGTTCTGGATCGCCTTCTCAGCGGAACTCCCATCGGCCGCATGGCTGGTGGCGATTCGATGAAGCTCGGCGGCTGGCAGCGGCTGACCGCGGAGTACGCCAAACAGTTCGGTATGGAAGTGCCCAACTGGCCGTCTCAGACGTCACAAAAGTCGTGAATCGAAGGAGGAAGAACACCATGGAATCGACTCTGCAGAATCCGGCACTCGCCGCTCCGCGGACCACGCCAAAAGCCAAGACTATCGTCTATTGGACGGTCACCGCGCTGTTCTGCGTGGAGATGGGCTTTACCGCCTACTACATGCTGCTGCGCCTGCCGGAGGGGGCGCAGGCGTTCATCCGCCTCGGCTTCCCCAGCTACTTCCGGGTGGAGCTGGCGTGGGCCAAGCTCATCGGGGTGGTGGTGCTGCTCGCGCCGGCGCCGGCGCGGCTCAAGGAGTGGGCCTACGCCGGCTTCGCCATCAATCTCGTCTCGGCGCTCATCGCCCATCTCTCGAAGGGCGATGGCCCGGACGCGGTGGGCCCGTCGGCGATCACCAGCGTGCTCTGGGGACTGTCGTACTTCTTCTGGCGCCGCCGGGAGGTCACGCTGGAGGGTGCAGATGACGCGAAGCGCAATTAAAATAGGTGCGAGAGTTGGAGTTGAACATGAAGAAGCCCGTACCGGCGGAATCTGCTTCCGCATTAATCGACCAGAGGATCAAAGATCTTGCGGACTGGCGCGGCAAGATGCTCGCGAAAGTGCGCGAAATCGTACACGAGGCGGACCCTGAGATCGTCGAACAGTGGAAGTGGAGAGGGGTCCCCGTGTGGTCTCACGACGGATTCATCTGCACGGGTGAGGTGTACAAGAACCACGTGAAGATGACCTTCCCCAAGGGCGCCTCGCTGGAGGACCCTTCCGGCCTCTTCAACGCCAGCCTCGAGGGCAACGCCTGGCGCGCCATCGACATCCATGAAGGCGACAAGGTCGATGAGGCGGCCGTGAAGGATCTCATCCGCGCCGCAGTGGCGCTCAATCTCGAGGGCGAGAACAAGGCGAAGCCCAAGCCGAAGCCGCGGCGAGCCACCGGCAAGCGGGCCGGCTAGTTTCACCGCCGGTCCCGCGGCGCGGTTCAACGGTTCTTGTGCCTGCCCTCGCGAGAAACACTCCCGCTATTTCATTTTGCTTGCAGAAGCAAGCGCGCCCCGGGTTTCACACTGTCGCCCGTCGATCCCGCACGGACCCTTCCACTCTTTCCCCGTAGCCCTCGTGGCGCGATCCCACCAGATAAGTCATGTTTACCGTGACCTTAGGCTTGGAGGCATCGGGAAATAGCAGGACGTGCAGCCCGTTGGGATAGGAGTACTCGGTGATGCCCTCGACGGAGGTCACTTTCTGAACACAGGCAGTGTTTGGGAAAAGGCCGCACAGGATGAAACGAGGGCGGCCAGTAAAGCGGAGCAGACTAACTTATAGCGCATAGGTAGCCAGGCTTACCATTTTGGCCGGGACTAGCATTTTGGCGCCTGGTTTCCGGCCAGTGTATCACAAGCCTCGACTCTTGATCCTCGAAGTGCAGGCTCGAAGTGCAGGCTCTCTCTTCCCGAGCCATCCTTGGCTTCACTAAGCATCAATTGAGATCTACTAAAACCGGGAAAGTTCGCTATTTTAGTGCATTGTCACGGACACCTCGACAAGTCTCACCACGCGCTTTGCCCCGACTCCGCGCTCAAGCTCGCACGGCTGTGCAGTGCGCCGCTTCGCACGCCCACCTCGCACGTGCACGGGCGTCCTGGCGGACGCGCCGCGGCCGGAACCCGCAGGTCCATTCTCCAGAAGGCGTTCAGCTTGCGGAGATCCAAGGGGAAGCAGTCTCTCTCTGAACCCCGGTGCAGACGCTGCGATCATGTACCGGCCTGCCATTACACCGTCGAACTCAAAACGTCCATACTCGTCTGCTTTGCAGCGGTGCAGGGTCAGGCGCGTCTGTTCGCCGAGTAGGCGGATCGTCGCACCTCGTACCACTGCGCCTTCGCTGTCAGTAACCTCGCCTCGGATCTGAAGATCTTCTCCGAATGCAACCGCTCCGTACAGCAATACCAGCAGAAAAGGCCATGACCACCGGGTCCCGAGCGAACAACGGCGCATCCGGACTGTTGGCTCGTTTCCAGAATACGTCGTAAGGCGAGATCGATTCGTGTTCATCAGCGTCAGCTCACTGGACAAAAAGTGGGTGTCGAACTACCCAACCAAATTGGACCGTCCCGGTGTTGTTTCGATCTGGCCGTCTTTCTGTCCATCATGTCCGAAACGCGGCACCTGCGAAAGCGTGCCACCTGGCTCCCTAGAGCTATCCTGGTGAGTGTACCTGAGGATCCAGCCCATGCGTCTCGTGAGGTATATGAAGAGCCCTGCCGTTCTACTGTTGGCGATGCTCGTCGGCAATGGCCTCGCCCAGGCGCCGGACGTCGTTATCCGGAGTTCCGCCCGTGAAGTGCTGCTGGATGTCGTGGTGCGCGATGCACACGGACATCTGGTCACCAATCTCAAACCCGAAGACATAACCGTTTACGAGGATGGCGTCCGCCAGGATGTCCGAGCGTTCCGCCTGGTGGCGGGGAGTGAAGTGCGCATCGAGGACGAGCGGCAGGCAGCCGAGGCCAAGGCCGATGCGGCGCCGCCAACCGCGCCGGCCGCCCGTCCACCGCTGAACCCGCTGCGCACCGTGAACGTCGTTTGCCTGGTATTGAACGATATCACCGCGTCGGACAACGACATCACCGGAAGCTCTCTCGTCGCACCGACGCGCGCCTTCGCGTTCGATGCGGCCCGCAAGTTCATCGATAACCAACTCCGCCCCAACACGTTCATCGGCATTTTCACCCTGGACTCAAGCGGACTGAGGCCCGTTTATCCGTTCTCCAATGACCGCGAGCGCCTGCTGAAGGCCGCACAACTGGCCGCCGCGAACCAGCTTCCGGCGATCACCGTAGGGTCGGCGGCCATACTGAACGGCTTGAGCATCTCGTTGGGCGTCAACGGCATCGGCAGTACGGGAGACGCCAACGATGCTCTCGGGTCGCGAAACGACATGAGGGCCGCGGCTATCGCGGGACTTCGTGAGGTCGATGCGCTGAAAGGACTCGTTCGGCAGCTCGACCCCTTACCGTTCCAGAAAACGGTGCTGCTCCTCAGCAACGGGCTTACGCGCCCGCCCGATCAGTTGGAATATTGGGATTCCCTGATCCATGCAGCCACCGATGGCGGCGTCACGTTTTACGCGGTGGATGTTCATGCGCTCGATCCGTTCTACGACCCCACGGCAATCTCCTCGGCCACGCTGAGCTACGCCGCCTCTTTGAGCGCACAGCAAGGCCCGACCAGCCTGGAGCACCTTATGCCGCCCAGCGGCCAGATCGGAAATCTGGGCCCCCCGACACTCACCACCCGAACGATGGAACTGGCCCATCAGGACGACTATGTCAAGTTCGGGGTATCGAGCGCCAACTCTCAGGAGGCCATTCGCGAGCTGGCCGAACGCACCGGCGGGTTCCTGATCGCCAACACCAACAATGTGGATCATCTCCTGGCGCACGTGATGGAGGAAGTGGACACGCACTACGAAATCGCCTACCCGCCAAAATCCGAGCGCGACGATGGCCACTTCCGCAAAATCGAGGTGAAACTGGCGCGCACCGGCTTGCGCGTGGAGACGCGCAACGGGTATTTCGCGGTGCCCGATACCGGCCACGCGCTCACGCCCGAGGAAATGGCCGGCCTGCGGGCGCTCGATACCCAACCGCGCCCGCACGGGTTCGATTTCCTCTCGCGCGCGTATCGATTCCGCGATTCCGGCGGCCATGCGCAATACGCCATTGCTTTCGAGATGCCGATTTCCAACCTCACCGCGACAGCCGAGCAGGGCGCGCACCGGCACCGCTTCCACGCGTCTCTGCTGGCCTTGGTAAAGAACGCCGACGGTGTGATCGTCGATCGAGTGAGTAAAGACGTGCCCTCGGAGGTGTCGGACGACCTGTTCGAGAGAGTGCACTGGGAATTCATGACCTACCAAAAGGCCGTGAATCTGCCGCCCGCACACTACACGGTAGAGACTGCGGTAGTGGATCACGAAGGCAACCGGGCGAGTACGGGGACGTTCGAGATCGACAACCGGCAGCAGCGGGGGATCGGACTGAGCGACTTGGCTGTGGTCCGCAAGCTGGAGAATTTAACAACTCCGGCCGACCCCGCCGACCCGTTCGAATACACCGGCAAGCGGGTGCTGCCGTTCGTCACTAGCAACCTTCTGGCCGGCACACGGCCGTTCGTGTATTTCATGATGTACACCGAGACTGGAAACGGGGCGAAGCCGGTGCTGCGCGTGCGTCTGCTGCAGGACGGACGAACGATCGCCACGCTCAGGCCCGACGTGGGGGCGCCGGATGCTTCAGGCGGCATCCCGATGCTGTTGAAGCTGACGGACAAGCCCGGCAGCTACGAAGTGAGAGCGACCATCACGCAGGGCAACAGCTCGACGGAAAGGACACTCCAGTACACCCTCGCCCGCTAGTGTGCCGACAGGTAGTCCTCAGCGCTGTTACGGCACTGAGTGGCGTCGCCTTGAGATCCCTTACTAATCGAATCAGACGAACGGGCTTGGGTTAGGCCACCAGGTTAAGATCAGGGCACTCCTAAACGGTGGGCAACCCAGGTCAACGCCCGGCCGCCGGACATCGTATGCTCATGGTGTCAGAGCACGTAATGGCTCGAGTTTGATAAACGCCAGGGTTCGAAAGGAACAGTTTATGAAGAAGATTGCGGTCCCAACGTTGCGCCCCGCGAGCGTAGCCGTGTTGGTCCTTGCAATTGCGGGAGCAGGCATGGCCCAGGACGCAGCCTACAAGCCACGCAATCAACTGATTCCCGGACCGGATTGCCTGGTCCTGAAGGGCGCGTGGACGGGTTCCGCCTCCAGTTCTTGTACGGAAGCGACGCACGGGCTTTGGCTGAAGGACATTCAGCACTGGCGGACGGAGAGACGGATTCGAATCGGATACAGTCCCGCGCGCTACGAGCTGCCAGAGTCAAAGTGGATCCAATCCAGCTTCATACAGCCTCAGATGATGGTCCAGGACCGTTATTTCTACGACCCGGTCGCCGGCAAGTACACCGTGGACCGCTATCTCGACGACCTCGAAAAGCGCTACGGCGGGATCGATTCCGTGCTGATCTGGTCAACCTATCCCAACCTGGGCATCGACAGCCGGAACCAGCTCGACATGGCTCGCAGTCTGCCGGGCGGCGTAGCGGGTGTGAAGCAGATGGTTGCGGATTTTCACAGGCGAGGCGTTCGCGTCCTCTTTCCGATGATGATGTGGGATCAGGGCACAAGGGAGCCCGAAGCACCGTGGCCGGACGCCATCGCCGCGCTGATGAAGGAAATCGATGCAGATGGGATCAACGGCGATACCCAGGACGGTGTGCCGCTGGCGTTCTCGCTGGCTGCGGACCGCATCGGCCACCGCCTGGTGTTCGAGCCGGAAGGTGGTCCAGCGGATGAGGCCCTGGCCTGGAACCTGATGACTTGGGGCCAGTATGGCGGACAGTACGACTTTGTGCCGGGAGTGGACAGGTACCGCTGGCTGGAACCACGGCACATGGTTCACATCTCCGATCGGTGGAATCGAAACAAGACCGACAACCTGCAGTATGCCTTTTTCAACGGGGAGGGTTGGGAGTCCTGGGAGAATATCTGGGGCATTTGGAACGGTGTTACGCCTCGCGATGGCGAAGCCATTCGCCGTATCGCGACCATCGAACGGGGCATCGCACCTTTCCTGACCACCCAGGAATGGGAGCCGTTCTATCCGATGCGCCGATACGGAGTGTTCGCCAGCCGATGGCCGGTCGGCGGCGAGACAGCCTGGACGATCGTGAATCGCAGCGAATACTCCCTCCAGGGCCGCCAGATGGACGTCCCGCATAGCGACGGGACCCGGTACTTCGACCTGTATCACGGCGTCGAGTTGAGGCCGGAACCGGAAGATTCGGGCGACGTGCTTTCCTTTGATCTTGAAGCGCACGGTTTCGGCGCCGTCCTGGCAGTGCATGGCGAGCCCACAAGCGCTCAGCGCCAGTTGATGGAGCAGATGCGCCGGATGACGACTCAGCCGTTGTCGAGTTACTCCGCCGAGTGGAAAGCCCGGCCGCAGCAGCAGGTGGAGATCCCCTCCACAGTGCCCGCGGCTTCCGCGCCAGAGGAAATGCTCAGGATCCCAGCCGCCGATTTCCTGTTCCAGGTGGAGGGAATCGAGATCGAGGGCTTCAACGATATTGGCGTTGACGTGCAATACCCTTGGGAACTCACGCCCCGCCGCTTTCACGAGCACCGCATCAGGATCAACGCCTTTTTCATGGACCGGTATCCGGTGACCAATGCCCAATTCAAGCGATTCCTGGAAGCGACACACTATCGTCCCAAGGACGATCTGAACTTTCTGCGCGATTGGAAGAACGGATTGTTTCCATCCGGCTGGGCGAATAAGCCGGTGACTTGGGTGTCTCAAGAGGATGCACGCGCCTACGCCGCCTGGGCCGGAAAGCGCTTGCCTCACGAATGGGAGTGGCAGTATGCGGCTCAAGGCACGGACCGGCGCCGTTACCCGTGGGGCAATGACTGGCAGCCGGCCGTGGTCCCCACCCCGCAGCAGGGCCGGACCATGACGGGCCCCGACGATGTTGACGCGCACCCTGCAGGCGTGAGTCCGTTCGGAGTCATGGACCTGGTTGGCAATGTGTGGCAATGGACCGACGAATACGTGGACGAACACACCCGCGGCGCGGTCCTGCGCGGAGGCAGTTCCTATCAACCGCAGGGCTCGATCTGGTACTTTCCTCGGGCCTATCAGAACGATCAACACGGCAAACTACTGCTGATGGCCCCGGGTTACGACCGGTCGGGCGCGCTCGGATTCCGTTGTGTCGTGGACGCTCAGCGATAATCGCCGGGCTCCGGCGTTGTCTCCGCGCCGAACGCGCAGTCGAGGCCCGGCGCGCGGCCGAGGCGTCACAACTGTTCTCGCGTCTTCAGATGGTCTTCAGATACTCAAGCAGCGCTGCCTTCTGATCCTCGGTCAGGTTGGTGCCATACTGATCGCCTGCGTGTCCCATATTACTGTTCCCCGGTTGTGAGGTGTCGAAGGTCCAGCCGTTTCCGCCGGTTGCGTAACCGAGCTTCACCGGATCGTATTCACGATTTCCCACAACGAATTTCGCCGGGCGCTGTGTGGGGTGCAGCAGGTGCCAAAGCGTCGGCACCGACCCATTGTGCAGGTACGGCGCCGTCGCCCAAACGCCGGTCAAAGGCCGCGCCAGGTATTGACCGGTTGCACGCCAGATCACCGGGTTGGCATCCATGGTCGCCTGAACAGCCGTGGAGATTCCGTCGTCAGAGAAAGCGCGAGCCTTCAGGCCGTCAAGGATCGGCTGGATTGCGGTAGGGAACGGCACGCCTCCGACGGGTCGACCGAAGCTATTGGCCCGTTGCGGATCCGTTCCGACGACGGTCAGCGCGTAAAGATGGTTCTGGTGGCAATCGCGGCATGTGTCGTTGAAGATCTTCTCGCCGGCCGCCGCTTTCGTCTGGTCGATGGGTCCGAGAATATCGGCGGGCCATTTCGGCGCCGTCAGCTTGTGGGTCAGCACTTCGAGCCGGTGCAGGTTCGCAATCCGCAGGGTAGACTCATGGGTTTTCGGGTCGAACACCGCGCCCATCCCCAAGGCTTGTCCGATGTTGCGCTCCAGGATCGAGTTGGTGTTGCCGTCGTAGTGGATCCAGACGGTGTCCGTGCCGGAGCGCTGTTGAGTCGTGTCCGGAACATCCCAGAGGAACGGAAAGCTGACAGGCGACTGCATCGGTACGGCGTCTTTCGGAAACAGAAGATTGCGGGCTGCACCAAAGGCATCGATGCGGCCCGGCCCGGGCTCGGTGCCATCCAGTAGTAGCTTGCCGTTCTTGAGGTAGGCGAGCCTGGCCTTCAGTAGCGCGATGTAGCTTCGGAAACGTGTCAACGGAGAGGTCTGGCCCTGCAGGGCGGCGGAGGGACTCGTGGCATCCGCCGTCCGCGAGGACACGCTGTGGAAGTTCATATCTGCCGTTGGGGCGGCGTTAACTTCGCCCGCAGTCTTCGCGGCAGGATCGGAAGCGTAACTGGAAGTGTCCCCGATCGGCGGGGTGTTACCGGAATGTAGATCGCGGTCCATCGCGACCACCAGCGCGCCCCACTTCAGGGGATCGTGCAGTGTGGCATCGAGCGAGTCCTTGAGTTCCACCTGATAGCTCTGCAGGTCCACCAGTGACGGCGCGCCGTCGATCCGCAGCCTTTTCCCTCGATAGCTCACCTCGCCGACATGGCAGGCGGCGCAGTCGAACCCGACCATTTCAAGGCCGGTGTGGCTCTTGTCGCGCGAGTGGACCGTTGTGAGGCCAATGGGCAACCCGCGAGGATTCGCATCGCTGGTGGCGTCGAGGATGAAACCGAAGCGCTCCATATTCTCCAGAAACGGCTTGCCGGTCTTCAAGCTCACGACGTTGGCGAGCACAGCGTACGGCATAAGTTCGCTACCCTCGGCGAGATGGTGGTATTCGGCGCGCTCGGCGTCGGACCATCCGTTCTGGCTCCAAACCACGGTTTCTGCGGAAGAGGAAGACGACGGCTGTGGGGCGGATGCCTTCGGCGCGCATCCCGCCAGGATCAATGATCCGGCCACGGAGGTCAGCAACGAAAGGAGGCTCGGTCGCATTGGTCAATTATACGTGTAATCGGAGTGGACCCCTGGCGGCACTGCTCGTAGTCTGCGCCCGTCGTCCGCGGTAGCGCTTGCGGACCGCCCTTGGCTCCATCCCAAGCGTCCCCTCTTCGCTTCAAGCTTCCCTCTGCGGTACCTTGGAAGGGCGTAAGGACGCTGCCTTACGCGAGTCCATCATGTTCAACCGCACGGTCGGCCCGGGCATCGAGATCCGGCAATTCGTCAGCGCCGACGTTCCGGCGATCTTCGCCGCCGTCGAGCGGAATCGCCAGTACCTGCGCGAGTGGCTCCCCTGGGTCGACCGCACCCGTTCCGCCGAAGATCTCCACGAGTTCATCTCCCGCGTGACAGCCCAGTTCGCCGCCGGCCACGGACCCAATGCCGGAGTCTGGGTGGAGGGCGTGCTGGCGGGTGGCATCGGAGTTCACCCCATCGACTGGGCCAACTTCCATTGCAGCCTAGGCTACTGGCTCGACGCCGCGCAGCAGGGCAAAGGCACCATCACCCGCTGCTGTGCGGTCTTGTTGGATTACCTCTTTGACGACCTGGGGCTGCATCGCGTGGAGATCCGCTGCGGCACGGGCAATTTGCGGAGCTGCGCGATTCCCCAGCGGCTGGGTTTCACCCGCGAGAGTGTGGCGCGCGAAGCTGAATGGGTCAACGAACGGTGGGTGGACCTGGTGGTGTGGTCGATGCTGGAAGAAGAATGGCGGCAACGCTGGGGAGCCGAGCGCTAGTCCTCTGACCGGGTGGTTTAGTGCCTTTCCGCAGCCGCCCCATCGTGCTTACAACTCCGATCCGAGCCACGACCGTGAGGGAGTGGTTTCCCGGACAAGAACAACATCAGCCGGTCAAAGCGCTAGCTTCCGATTTACCGTTTGTGGTGGCGCCGCACGGCGATACCAATCAAGCCAGAACCAATCAACAACATGGACGCCGGTTCAGGTGCGACGTTGGGGTTTGTGTTTTCGAGTGCCAAGTCGTCGGCGGTCAAGGCTGACCACCCGACATAGCCGCCAGCATTGAACTTGACTTGATAGGCGTCGGTCAGGTCCCCAACCGGACAAGCAGAAACAGGCGGTGTGGCACTGAATTGACTGGCACATCCTGTAAATGCGTAGATGTCCACAGTAAGCGGACTGCCATTGAGATCCAGATGCTCTGTAAGATTATTGGAAAGCGGCCCATATTCTGCGGCATAGGTCGGGTTAACTATAAATGCGCTCCACCCGTGGTCTAAGTTGGCGAATCCTGAATTGTCAAAAGTCACCCCTGGCGGCGTTTCGATGAATGCTTCCAGAACATCCACCCCAGCGGCGCTAGGGTTGATGAGGTATGCCGGTGCTTCGGGTGGTATCACCCACACCATATCTGCCCGTGCAGGGATGACGCCAGCAAAGATCAGCGCCAAAACGAGCGCAGAGGTGAAGAGATATGTTCTCACGCTGTCAATTCTAAGCAAAATCCGGATCAGGCGGTAGATAGGTACTACTCAGGTGGTACAAGCGATATTGTGGGTCAAGCACGGGCGACGGTGATGCTTGGGTCTTTCAGTACTACCAGTTGCTCTTTCCCATATCCATCGTTATCCGTCCATCCCTAACGAGTGCCGATATTGTTCTGGCGGCGATCTGCTGAAAGAATTGAAACGAGCACCGGCCTCGCCGCCGACAGTGGTTAGAGCGCCGGTTGCGAAGCCGCAAGATTGAAGACAGAGTGCCTAAAATGGAATACCGCACATTGCCGTTGGCCTGTGAATGCGGTGGGGTGCCGAAACAAATAACAGCGGTCGGCCTCTCGTCAACGCATGACCTCGTGGTTCACTGGCGATGTCCAGGGTGCCGCAGAAACGTGTGTACCGTAAAACCTCTCTCGGATTGTTGGCGAGAGTGCTTCACTGAGGCATCCGCAGATATGTCGAGGTCGAATGTCGATCTGACAGAGGATACGCCGGACGATCGAAGGTTCCTGCACAGCATCGGTGTCAGGTATTCGGATGAGTAGAACCATCCCCGGCACCCTCCGTTACTGTTCCGAAACCCTGTTCTCTCTCCTGGCGGCTCCCGCGTCACGGGAGTGAAAACCGGTTGACGCCCGGCACGAGTTCCCGGCGCGCGCCCCGCCATACAAACTCACCGGGCGTGCCCGGCGGCAGAGTGATGTTCGCGGCCATCCCCGCTCCCTGCGGTTCGAGGAGCACCTCCACCTTTCCCTTGGGATGGGGCACCGAACCCGAAACGAACTTCAGCTTGTTCAAGTGGGGCCGCACCACGACACGGCTGAAGCCGGGCGCCGCCGAGTCCACCCCCAGCAGCGTTCGGAAAATCTCGATATTCGGACTCGCGCTCCACGCGTGGCAGTCGGAACGCGACGGGCTGTTCGGCAGGTCGATCGTCTCGGCAAACGTAGTCAACCCGCGGGCCAGCATTCGCCGCCAGTCGCCCAACTGATCCAGGTAGCTGTCGCCCTCGCCCACTTTGACCAGCGCCAGGTTCATGTAGAACTTGAAAAACAGCGCTCCCTGCTCGAGGCCCGGCGCCGTCAGGGTGCGCAGCATCAGGGCGCGCGCCGACATGCCCGTGATCACGTCTCCCAGGACCGCCATGGTATTGGTGTGTTGCGAGAATTGCTGTCTGGCCGGCGTATCGGCGTACAGGCTCCTGCCGGCATCCCAGTAAAGCCGCTGCGCCGTTTCGCGAAGCTGGTTTCGACGCGCCTCATAAACCTCGGACAGCCCGTGCAGCCCCAGCGCGGTTTCCAACTCCGCCGCCCAGCGGTACGCCAGCAGCAGCAAGAGGTCGTAAGGCGCCGATGAGCCGTCGGCTTCCTGTGGCGGCTCGCCCGTGGGCCACCCCGACACCCAGTCGAAGTAGCGCCACCACGGCAGCAGGCCGAGCGAGCCGTCTTTCTTCTGGTGCCCTTCGAAAAAGCTCAACACGGCGCGCACCCCAGGCAGCATGCGGCGAACGAAATCCGGGTCGTCCACATACCACCAGTAATCCCGCACCATCCCGATCCACCACAGCGAGAAGCCGGGTATGTACTGCTCCAGCCGTGTCGGGTAGCGGCTCATGGTGCAGGCATCGCCCAGCCGCGAGTCGTTGATCTGATCAATGGCATTGCGCATCAGCCGCGTGTCGCCGGAATTGAAAATCGAAATCATGCATTGCACCCGCGTGTCGCCCACGTATTGGAGCTGTTCGTAATACGGGCAGTCCATGTAGGTTTCGTGGGCGCAGAGGCGCGCCGTCCGCCAGCCCACGTCCAGAATCCGGCTGACCTCCGGAGAGCCGCCATCGAACTGCGCGCGCCTCTCGAACGGGTAGCCCACATAGGTCGCACGCAGATCTTCGATGGTGAGCGGTTGGTCCTTCGTCTCCACGTCCAGTTCTA
>Ga0181536_10002138_pt1 | contig 22680 bp, 19 predicted proteins | sample PEATcosm2014_Bin_41_FD_121105 | JGI IMG/M metagenome (GOLD analysis project Ga0181536, IMG submission 121105) | Peatland microbial communities from MTU Mesocosm Facility, Houghton, MI, USA - PEATcosm2014_Bin17_60_metaG | ecosystem: Environmental > Terrestrial > Soil > Wetlands > Peat | place...
ACGAGATAGGGGCGTTCGGCGGCGAGGAGCCGCTGCGCGATTTCCCGGATGCCTTCCGGATCGGGCGCGGCCGGCCGCGGTATGCCGAGTTGCGCCGCCGTCGGGAACGACAAATCGCGCGCGGGCAACAGCGAGATCTCGCGCGGCACGCTGAAGTACACCGGGCCGCGCGGCTCGGTGAGCGCGACCTGCAACGCGCGGCTCGCCATCAAGCCGGGATTGTCTTGGTATTCCAGCCGATGATCCCACTTCACGTAGTTGCGCACGATGCCGTTTTGATCGAAGGCTTGCTGCATCCAGAGATGGCCGCCGCGATCGCGCGCGCCGCGCATCGAACCCGGATACGAGACGGGCGGCGTGCCGGCGGTGATCATCACCGGCAATCCGGCATGTGCGGCGGTGTGAATCGCGCCGCCGTAGTTGTACGTTCCGGCATCGACGTGCACCGCGGTCGCCGCCGGCTTGCCGCTCACCGCGGCGTAGCCGAGTGCGGCGTTCAGGCTCGCGTGCTCGTGCGTCATCGTGATCAGGCGCGGTGCCGGGCGGCCGTGTGCCTGGGCCTTCGCGATCGCTTCCTGATACCACACGATTTCGGTGCCCGAGGTGAAGAACAGCGTATCGACGCCGCCTTGCGCCATGGCGGAGACGACGACGTCGCCGACGTCACCCGCCGGAACGTCGACCCATTGCTGCGCGGTTTTCTCGAGCGTTTCCATCGTGTCTCCCCTTATCTAGCGGACCTTCAGCCCCATGAGGCCGGCCAGGACGTTGCGCTGCATCTCCGAGGTGCCGGCGGCGATCGTCGAACTGCGTGAATCGCGGAAATGGCGTTGCATATCGTACTCCATGCTGTAGCCATAGCCTCCGAAAATCTGCATTCCGGCATTGGCGACCTTGACGTAGACCTCCGAGGCGAAGAGCTTCGCCATCGTGATCTCGCGCAGCGCGTCCTGGCCGGTCGCCACCATCCATGCCGCCCGCCACGTGAGCGTGCGGGCGGCGTCGATCTCGGTCTGCAGATCGGCCAGGGTATGGGCGATCGACTGGTTGGTGCCGATCGGCCGGCCGAATTGGACGCGATCCTTGGCGTAGGCCAGCGCGAGGTCGAACGCCGCCTGCGCGCCGCCGCAGCTGCCGGCCGCCGAGCAGACCCGTTCGAGCTGCAGGCCGGAGAGCACGCACTCCCAGCCCTTGTTCTCGCCGCCGACGAGCCGGTTCGCCGGCACGCGCACGTCGTTGAAGAACACTTCGTAGGTGCCGGTGCAGCGCCGGCCGAGCATGTCGAGCTTGCGCAGCTGCACGCCCGGCGCATCGTTGTCGATCAGCAGCAGCGACATCCCCTCGCGGTAGTGCTCCTCGCGATCCGTCTTGAGGTAGACGTTCATCACGGTGTCTTTCGCACCGGCGCCGGTCGCCCACAGCTTCTGCCCGTTGACGACGTAGTCGTCGCCGTCGCGCACGGCATAGGTCCGCATCGCCCCGATGTCCGACCCCGCTTCGGGTTCGGAGATCGCAATCGCCATCCGCGTCGCGCCGGAAAAGAGTCGCGGCAGCCACTCGTGTTTCTGCGCGTCGGTCCCCTTGCGCAGGATGTTCAGGCCGGTGAAAACGCTGCCGGCGTAGGCCATGAAGAAGTCGGGGCTCTTGCGCGCGAGCTCTTCGGCGACGATCGTCAGGTCGATCGCGCTGCCGCCGAGACCGTCGTACTCCTCGGGAAAGGGCAGGCTGAGCAATCCGGCCTCGACCCACTTGGCGTAGAGCTCGTACGGATAGCCCTGTTCACGATCGAGCCGCCGGATATACTCCGGCGGCGCGTGCGTGTCCATCAGTTGGCGGACGGTTTCGCGAAGCAGCCGTTGCTCGTCGGTGAACGCGAAATCCATCCGTGGGCGTTATTTCTCGTCGCGCCAGAAGCCGAGCAGTTCCTGCGGTCCGCGGTCCGAGTAGGAGAAGATGACGGCCTCGCCGTTCGCTTTGTGCGTGTACTTCATCCAGCTCGGCACGACGATGACGTCGTGCGGTTCCCAGTCGAACGTCACGTCGCCGACCGTCGTCGTGCCGGTGCCTTCGACCGGCACGAACACCGTGCTGTCGGTGGCGCGGTAGGGCTTGGTTTCGAAGCCCTTGGGCAGCAGCTGCATGAAGGTGCTCATGGTCGGGATCGCGTCGCCGCCGGTCAGCGGGTTGATGTAGCGCATCTTGTAGCCGAACCACGGGCTCGGGTCTTCGGCGCGCGTCAGCGCCTCGAGCGCTTCGCGCGTGCGGTCGTAGGGATAGCTGAAGATCGGCGAGGTCTTGGCGGTGTGCTTGTGATCGACCGGCACGAGGTTCGCGCCGTAGCGGTGGATCGAGTCGTACTGGGGCTTGGTCGGCTCGATCGGGTCTTCGTTGATCCAGCCTTCGCGGAAGCTCGCTTCGAACAAGCGCACCATGTGCATGTCGAGGCCGTCGAGCCACACCATCGGTTCGTCCGTTTCGTTGCCGTGATCGTGGTACGTCCACGACGGCGTGATGACGAAGTCGCCGGGATGCATGATCGTGCGCTCGCCGTCGACCATCGTGTACGCCCCTTTGCCCTCGATGATGAAGCGCAGTGCGGCTTGGATGTGGCGGTGCGGCGGCGCGACCTCGCCCGGCATGATCAGCTGGAAGCCGCCGAAGAGGCTGTTCGTGATCTTCGATTCGCCCGGCAAATTCGGATTCTCGAACACCAGCACGCGGCGTTCCGCTTCCTTCGCCGTAATGACGCCGGCCGATTCGAGCAGCGTCGGGCGGACGTCGCGGTAGCGCCAGCGATACGGTGCGATGACCGTCTTCGGCTCGGCCGTGACGAGGCCGCCGAGCACGTCCCACAGCGGGGCCAGATGCTGGTCGCGAATGCGCCGAACGTACTCGGCGCGTGAGGCCGGCGAAGCGATCATAGGGGAGTTCCTCGCGAGCGAACGGGGTTAGGCGACGGATTCAACGCGCGCCTTCGTCTTACCGTTGGCGGGCGAACCGTTCTTGGCCAGATCTTCGACCAGCGCCACGAACGCGCGCACCGGGGTGCCGGTCGGACCTTTGGCGAGATACGACGATTCGTTGTCCAAATAAGCCGTGCCGGCGATGTCGAGATGGATCCACGGCACGTCGGCGACGAAGTTCTTGAGAAACGCTCCGGCCGTTTCGGCGCCGCCGGGACGGCCGCCGGTGTTCTTGATGTCGGCGATGTCGCTCTTGATCTGGCGGTCGAAATCGTCGTAGAGCGGCAATTGCCAATAGCGCTCGCCGACGTCGCCGACGACCCCCAGGAAGCGCTCGACGAAGGTGTCGTCGTTGGACATCACGCCGCTGGCCGCGTGGCCGAGCGCGATGACGCACGCGCCGGTGAGCGTCGCGGCGTCGACCAGCTTGGTCGCGCCCAGCTCGCGCGCGTAGCACAGCGCGTCGGCCAGGATCAGCCGCCCTTCAGCGTCGGTGTTGATCACCTCGATCGTCTTGCCGTTCATCGCACGCAGGATGTCGCCGGGCTTCATCGCGCGCGGACCCGGCAGGTTTTCGCTCGACGGAATCAGGCCGATGACGTTGAGTTTGGGCTTGAGCTTGCCGATCGCGTACATCGCCGCGATCACGCCCGCGCCGCCGCACATGTCGTATTTCATCTCGTGCATCGACTCGGCCGGCTTGATCGAGATCCCGCCGGAATCGAAGGTCAGCCCCTTGCCGACCAGCGCGAGCACGTCTTTGCTGGCGATATCGCCGCGGTAGGTCATGACCGAGAGCGTGGCGGGTTCGTCGGAACCGCGCGAGACGCCGAGCAGCGAGCCCATGCCCTTCGCTTCCATTCGCGCCTCGTCGAGCACGTCGAACTCGAGCCCGGCCGCGGCCGCCAGCTCCTTGGCGCGCGCCGCCATGTGGGTCGGCGTCATGTCGTTGCCGGGCGTCAGCGCCATTAGGCGCGCGAAGTTCACCGCCTCGCCGAGCACGGTGCCGCGCGCGGCGCCGGTTTCGAGCGCGCTGCGGTCGAGCGTGCCGGCAAAGATGGCGATCTCGGTCGTGACGACGGGCTGGTCGGGCTCGGTGCGATACGTCGTTCCGTCGAGGGACGCTGCGATCGCACCCTCGGCGACGGCCGATGCCGCAAGCAGCTCCCGGCCTGCGACCTCGTCCGGCAAGGCGAACGCCAAGGCGGTGACGTTGCGCTTGCCGAGTTTGCGCACCGCGGTGCCGGCGAAGCGCGCCAGGGCGTTCGGGGTGAACTTCTCGCGCGCGCCGACACCGATCAGGGCGATGCGCTTGTAGGGCGCGTCCTTGGCCCGCACCACCGCCAGCTCGTTTGGTTTGCCCGCGATCTCGCCCGAGTCGAGGACGTCGGCCAGGGCGCCGCCCAAGGCCGCGTCGAGCTCCTTCGCCACGCCGGCGAGGACTTTGTCGGTGAAGATCGGGAGGACGAGTGCGCCGGTCGCGTACGACGCCGGAGCATCGGACGTGATGCGAACCTGCATGAGCTTCCTTTCGGTGGCTGGAACGGACGAAGGCGTATGGTGATGGGTACGCCCAGGAAATGACCGACGCCTACGCCCGCGCGGGCGTCAACATCGACGCCGGTAATGAGACCGTCGGGCGCTATCGCGAGGTTACATCCGACTGGCGCCACCCCGATCAGCTAGGCGAACTGGGCGGATTCAGCGGGCTCTTCCGGCTGCCCGGCGACGGCTCGCGCGCGCTGGTCGCCTCAGCCGACGGGGTCGGAACGAAGATCCTGATCGCCGCACAGATGGGCCGCTACGACGGCGTCGGGCGCGACCTGGTGAACCACTGCGTCAACGACATCCTGGTCGTGTCGGCGACGCCGCTGTTCTTTCTCGACTACCTTGCGGTCGCTAAGCTCGAACCGGCGATGGCTGCCGACGTCGTCCGCGGCGTGGCGCAGGCGTGCCGCGCCAACGGCATGGCGCTGCTCGGGGGCGAGACGGCCGAGATGCCGGGACTCTATCGCCCGGGCGATTTCGACTTGGCCGGAACGATCGTCGGCGTCGTCGACATCGCGCAGATCCCGAACAAGGAGCGCGTCGCGGAGGGCGACGCGATCCTCGGCCTGCCGTCGATCGGACTGCATACGAACGGCTACTCGCTGGCGCGCGCGCTGATCGCACCCGAAGAATACGCGCAGCCGTTCGACGGCACGACGTTCGGCGACGCCTTGCTCGCTCCGCACCCGTCCTACGCGAACGAGGTGCGGGCGATCCAAGCGGTCGCCGACGTCAAAGCGATGGCGCACATCACCGGCGGCGGCTTGATCGACAACGTGCCGCGCACGCTGCCGGAAGCGTGCCGGGCCGTGTTCGAACAATCGCGCTGGAGCGTGCCGCCGCTGATGGCGGAGCTCGTGCGGCGCGGAAATCTCGGCCACGAGGAACGGTACCGGACGCTGAACATGGGTGTTGGCTACACGCTCGTCGTCCCGTTCATGGACGCCGCCAAAGCGATCGCGGCCGTGCCGTCGGCGACCGTCGTCGGATTCGTTTCGCCGCGCCCGCCCGGCGGCGAGGCCGTCGTCGTACACCCCGCGCGCGGCTGACGTTGGCCGTCAACCTGCTGGCGCCGCTGGGCACGCGCTATGGGCCCGACGCTCGCGCCGCGGCGCTGGCGACCGGCGCGCAGCTCGGTTACCGGCTCCAGCGCATCGACGCGCCGGACGAGCGCTTGTGTGCGTGGATCGATTGGGAATTCGCGCCCAGCTGGTGGTCGAGCGAAGTGCGCGACGGCTCGGCATGGTATGCCTTCGCGGCCGACGGGACGATCGCCGGATTCGCCGGTTTCGGTTCGCACGATCGTTCGTTCCACTGGTTGCAGGCGTATCGCAAACGCGCCGACGTCGGGATCTTCGGCCCGTACGGCGTCGCGCAAGCGCATCGCAAGACCGGTCTCGGACAGGTACTGCTGGTCGCCGCGCTGTGCGATCTCGCCGAGCATTTTCGCTGGGCGCTGATTCCGGCCGTCAGCGGCGAGCGGCTCATCGCCTCGTATGAAGAGCGGGCGGAGGCGCACGTCGCGGATTCGTTCGACTACGCGCTGCGTCCGGCGCGTGCGGTCATCCTCGCGTCGGGTGAAGGCTCGAACGCGCAGGCGGTGATCGACGACGTGCAGGCCGGCGACAGCTCGCTCGATATCGTCGCGGTGATCGCGAATCACGAGCGCGCGCACGTTCGCGAGCGGGCCCGCGAGGCCGGCATCCCGCAGCAGGCGATCGTGTGGGACCGCGCGGCGGAGTCGCGCGCCGATTACGACGTTCGCTTGACCGAAACCGTAGCGCGCTACGAACCCGACTTGATCCTGTTGCTCGGCTGGATGCACTTGCTCCCGGCCGCGTTCCTCGAACGCTTTCCGGAAACGGTCAACGTGCATCCCGCGTTCTTGCCGTTCGATCCGGCAGCCGATTCGGTTGTCATGCCGGACGGCACGGAGATCCCGGCGTTCCGCGGCGCGCGCGCGCCCGAAGCCACGATCGCGGCCGGCGTCGCTTGGGGCGGTGCCAGCGTGCACCGCGTGACGGCGCAAACGGACCGCGGCGCGATTCTCGTGCGCACGCCGCTGCATCTCGGTGCGGGCGCGACGCTCGATACGTTCCGCGAACGCATCCACCCGATCGAGCATGCGGCGGTCACCAAAGCGATCCGCCGCTGGTGCCTAACGGCATAGTAGCAGCGGAACGCTGACCCTGTAGCCCGCGCCCTCACGCGAAGGGCAAGTTCGGATCCGCCGTCAGCGTGAGCGGATCGCGCAGATCGACGTCGCCGCGGCGCTCCGCCGCGGCGGCGATCATCGCGGCGTTGTCGGTGCAGAAGCGCCGCTCCGGCACGAATGCCGGTAGACCGCGCGTTTCACCGACGCGCCGAAAGGCGCCGGCCAGCGACATGTTGGCCGCAACGCCGCCGCTGAGCACGATCGCACGGTAGCTTCCGGCCTCGAGCGCGCGCTGGACGCGGTCGATCAAGACGTCGACGATCGCGGCTTGGAACGACGCCGCGACGTCGGCCGGTGAGACGTCGCGCGCCGCATCCGACGCGAGGAAATAGCGCGCCGACGTTTTCAGACCCGAGAACGAAAGATCGAGCGCGCCGGGCTCGGGCCGGTAGCGCGGAAACGCGATCGCCTTCGGATCGCCGTCGAGCGCCAATCGTTCGAGCGCCGGTCCGCCCGGGAAGGGCAGCCCCAGCAAGCGTGCCGTTTTGTCGAAGGCTTCACCGGCGGCGTCGTCGCGCGTTTTTGCGATCACGCGCAAGTCGCGCGCGCTCTCGACCGCGACGAGCTGCGAATGTCCGCCCGATACCAGCAACGCGAGAAACGGATACGGCGGCGTAACGTCGGTGTCGAGAAACGCCGCGAACAGATGGCCGTGCAAATGGTTCACGGCGTACAGCGGCTTGCTCGTTGCGAAGGCCAACGCTTTCGCGGTCGCAACGCCGACGACCAGGCTGCCGATCAATCCGGGGCCCGACGTTACCGCAATGCCGTCGAGCGCGTCGAGCGACGTTCCCGCCCGAACCAGTGCGTCGTCGACGGCTGCCGAGAGCAGGCTCGCATGCCGGCGGCTCGCGATTTCGGGGACGATTCCGCCGTACTTGGCGTGGAACGCGTCCTGGTTGGTTGAAACGTTGGACAGCACGCTGCGTCCGTCGCGCACGACGGCGGTTGCGGTGTCGTCACACGACGTCTCGATTCCGAGCAAGAGCACCCGCCGGTCTTCGCCGCAGGCGATGCGTCGCTTTCCAATGATTGCCGCCGGTCTTCGCGAAGGGGGTCCACGGAGGGAGAACGCAATGTGCCTCGCGATTCCGGGTCAGATCGTGGCCTTTTCGGCCGAGCTGCCGTTCATGGCCCGGGTCGACGTGGGCGGGGTGCAGCGCAACGTCAACGTCGGCTTGCTCGAGGAAGGCGAGGTCAAGACCGGCGATTGGGTCCTGATCCACGTCGGGTTCGCGCTCAGCAAGATCGACGAGGCCGAAGCGCAGAACCAGCTGCGCATGCTGCGCGCGATGGGCGAAGACGCGCTCGCGCTGGAGGAAGTGCTCGGCTATCGGTTCGCCGAGACGGCGGCGGGAGCCGATGAAATACGTCGATGAGTTTCGCGACCCGGAGCTGATCTCGGGCGTTCTGCGCGAGCTGGGGCGGACGGTCGATCCGGCTCGCCGGTACCGCATCATGGAAGTCTGCGGCGGGCACACGCATTCGATCTACCGCCACGGGCTGCGCGACGTGCTGCCCGCCAACATCGAGCTGGTGCACGGCCCCGGCTGTCCGGTGTGCGTGCTTCCGACCGGGCGCGTCGACGACGGCCTGACGATCGCCGATCACGACGACGTGATCCTGACCTGCTTCGGCGACATGATGCGCGTGCCCGGAACGCGCGGCACGCCCCTCGAGCTCAAGGCGCGCGGGGCCGACATCCGGATGGTCTATTCGCCGCTCGACGCGCTTCGGATCGCGATCGAGCATCCGGCCAAGCGCGTGTGCTTCTTTGCGATCGGTTTTGAAACGACGGCGCCGTCGACGGCGCTGACGATCCTGCGCGCGCAAGCCGAAGGCGTGACGAACTTTTCGGTGTTCAGCAATCACGTCACGATCGTTCCGGCGATGCGCGCGATTCTCGATTCCCCGGACATGCGCATCGACGGCTTCGTCGGTCCCGGCCACGTCTCGTCGATCACCGGCTGCCGGCCGTACGAATTCATCGCGCGCGATTACGGCAAGCCGGTGGTGGTCGCGGGGTTCGAACCGCTCGACATCATCGAAGCGATCCTGATGATCCTGCGCCAGCTGCACGCGGGCGAGGCGCGCGTCGAAAATCAGTACAAGCGGATCGTGCCGTGGGATGGAAATTTGCCGGCGCTGCGCGCGTTGGCCCGGGTGTTCGAGCTGCGCCCGTATTTCGAATGGCGCGGCCTCGGGTTCATCTCGCAGTCGGCGCTGGCCCTCAAGAGCGAATTCGCCGGCTTCGATGCGGAGCGGCTCTTCGACGTGGCAGGCCTGCGCGTGACCGATCCGCGCGGGGCGCAGTGCGGCGAGGTCCTCAAGGGCGTGCTCAAGCCGCCGCAATGCAAGCTGTTCGGCACCGAATGCAATCCCGAGCATCCGGTCGGAGCGCTGATGGTCTCGAGTGAAGGCGCGTGCGCGGCGCACTATCGCTACTCGCTCCACGCGCAAGAAGTCCCCGCCGCGCCATGACGAGCGTTCAACCGTCGCGCAAGACGCCGCGGTTCGCCGATATGCAGATCGAGATGGCGCACGGCGCCGGCGGGACGGCGTCGCGACGGCTGCTCGAAGGCCTGATCGGTCCATATTTCGCCAACCCGGCCCTGCAAGCGTTCGGCGATGCGGCGACGCTCGCGGTGGGCAGCGAACGCATCGCGACGACGGCCGACGGTTTCGTCGTGCGGCCGTTGCGGTTTCCCGGCGGATCGATCGGCGAGCTGGCGGTGAACGGCACGCTCAACGATCTCGCGGTATCCGCGGCCAAACCCATCGCTTTGATGGCCACCTTGATTCTCGAGGCCGGACTTCCGACGAGCGTGCTCGAGAGCGAGATCGAGGCGATGGCGATCGCCGCGCGCAAGGCGGGCGTTCCGATCGTCGGCGGTGATACCAAGGTCGTCGAACACGGCCAGGCCGACGGCATGTACGTGTCGACGTTCGGCATCGGCGTGCTCGACGGCCGCGCGACGCTCGACGCGGCGGCCATCCGGCCCGGCGACCAAGTGCTGTTGTCGGGACCGATCGGCGCGCACGGCATCACGATTCTGCTCGCGCGCGGCGATCTCGAACTGGAGGCCGACCTGGTCTCCGATACGCGGCCGGTGTGGCCGTTCGTCGAAGCGCTGCTCGACCGCGCGGCCGGCGGCTTGCGCTGGATGCGCGATCCGACGCGCGGCGGGGTCGCGACCGCGCTCAACGAGCTGGTGCGCGCCGGCGCCTGCGGCGTCGCGATCTTCGAAGACCGCGTTCCGATGCACCCGGCGGTGCGCGGCGCGTGCGAGCTGCTGGGCCTCGACCCGTTGCACATCGCCAACGAAGGTCAGTTTCTGGCGGTGGTCGCGCCCGGCGACGCCGATGCGGCGCTGGCCGCGGTGCGCGGCATTCCGGGCGGCGAAGGGGCGACGTTGATCGGCGAGGTGCGCGCCGAGCCCCGCCGGCGCGTGATCGGCGTCAACGGCTACGGTGGAACGCGGGTGATCGACATGCTCGTCGGCGACCCGCTGCCGCGCATATGCTGACGCCGCTCGCAACGCCGAACGGTCTCGCGCCGCGCATCGCGGCTTCGATTCGTAGCCGCACGCCGATTGCGCGCGGCTTTTTTGCCGCCCACGCCGCCGCGATCGGGGAAGCGGCCCGCGCGATCGCCGAACGGTTGCGCGACGGCGGACGCATCTACGCGTTCGGCCGCGGTGCTTACGCCACCGACGCGCAACACGTCGCGGTCGAGTTCGTCCATCCGGTGCTGGTCGGCAAACCGGCGCTGCCCGCGTCCGATCTGAGCGCGTCGTTCGAGAGCGCGCTGCCCGTGCTCGTGCGCGCGCACGACGTGGTTATCGGATTCGGTCCGCCGGCGGGCGATTCGCTGGTATCCGGCGCGCTGCGCGCCTGCCGCGCGCGCGGTGCGTTCACGGTCGCGCTGCCGGGGCACGACGCGGACTTCGCGCTCGAAGCACCGGATGCCGACGAGCACATCCATCAAGAGCTGGTCGAAATCGTCGGCCACATGCTCTACGAGACGGTGCACGTCTATCTCGAGCATCGCCGGCTCGACCACGACGCGGGCGCGGCCGCCTTTCTCTACCCGTTCCTCGGTGGCGAAGGACCGGGCGACGAGGCGGTTGCCGCCGACGTCGTGGCCTCGATCCTGCAGAAGAGCGTGGAGGCGGACGCGTTGCGCGAACGGGTGGCGACGGAAGAGAGCGAGGCCATCGCGCGCGCGGCGGCGGTGATGGCCGCCGGCATCGCCGCGGGCGGACGATTGCTGTTCTTCGGCAACGGCGGCTCGGCGACCGATGCGACCGATTGGGCGATCGACTGCGTGTCGCCGCCGCCCGGATTGCGGCCGGTGGCGGCCCTCTCGCTCGCCGCCGAAGCGGCCACGATCACTGCGATCGCCAACGACGTGAGCCGCGAATTCATCTTCCTGCGGCAACTGATCGCGCACGTGCGGCCCCACGACGTCGTCGTTGCGCTGTCGACGAGCGGCGGCTCGACCAACGTCATCGCCGCGCTCGAAGAGGCGCGCAAGCGCGGCAACGCGACGATCGCGCTGCTCGGGTATGACGGCGGCGAGATTCGCCGCCGCAATTTGGCGGATCACGTCATCGTCGTGCGTTCCGACTACGTGCCGCGCGTGCAGGAAGCGCAAGCGGCCACCTACCACACGCTGCGCCACGCGCTCGATTGGCTGCACCATGGCGCTTGAGCTGTTCGCCACCACGACGTGTCCTTATTGTTCGGAGCTGCGCGAGCGACTCGACGCCGACGGTCTCGACTACGTCGAGTACGACGTCGAAGGCGATGCGGCGGCGCGCGCGCGCCTGAACGCGCTGGTCGGGGGGCAGGCCCTCGTGCCGGTGCTCGTCGAGGACGGCCGCGTGACGCAGGTCGGCGTTGCGGGACGCGGCTGTTATGTCGGCGGCGGCTAAATCCGGCCGGCGCACGGCGGTGCGCTTGCGGATCACGGGCGTCGTTCAGGGCGTCGGCTTTCGGCCGTTCGTGTACCGGCTCGCGCAGGAGCACGGCATCACCGGTTGGGTGCGCAACGCGGGCGACGGCGTGCACGTGGCGGCCGAAGGACGCGAGGACGCCCTGGCGCGCTTTGCCGGCGCGTTGCGCCGCAATCCTCCGCCGGCCGCGCGCATCGCCGGCATCGAGGTCGAGCCGGCCGAGCCCGAGGGGTTCCGCGGCTTCGAGATCCGGGCCAGCACCGTGACGGCTCGCCCGACCGCGCGCGTTTCGCCCGACCTGGCGACCTGCGCGGATTGTCTGCGCGAGCTGTTCGACCGCGACGATCGCCGTTTCGGCTACCCGTACATCAACTGCACGAATTGCGGCCCGCGCTACAGCATCATCTACGAGTTGCCGTACGACCGCGCGCGCACGGTCATGCGCGCGTGGCCGCTGTGCGCGGCGTGCCGCGCGGAGTACGAGGATCCGGCGAACCGGCGCTTTCACGCCGAGCCGGTCGCGTGCCCGGAGTGCGGGCCGCACGTGCACTTGGAATTCGAGGGCCGCAGCGTTCCCGAGCCGGAGGCCGTCGCTCGTGCCGCCGCGCTGTTGGCCCGCGGTGCGATCGTCGCGATCAAAGGGATCGGCGGCTATCATCTGGCGTGCGATGCAGAGAACGCGGATGCCGTCGCCGCGCTGCGCGAGCGCAAGTACCGCAAGGAGCGCCCGTTTGCGGTGATGGCGCGCGATCTCGACGTCGCTCGTACGCTCGTCGAGCCGGATGCCCGAGCCGAAGGCGCGCTGACCTCGATCGAACGGCCGATCGTGCTCGCGCGCGCACGGCGAACCCTAGCGGGCGTCGCACCGGACAACGCCGATCTCGGCGTGTTGCTGCCGTACGCGCCCATCCATCACGTGCTGTTTGCCGCCGGTGCTCCGGCCGTGCTGGTGATGACGAGCGCGAACCGCTCGAGCGAACCGATCGCCTACGACGACGCCGGCGCGCGCGCGTCGCTGGCCGGCATCGCGGATGCGTTCCTGGTCGGGGAACGCCCGATCGTGCGGCGCATCGACGATTCGGTCGTACGGATGAGCTCGGCCGGACGCGCCGTGCTGCGGCGGTCGCGCGGGCTGGCGCCGGCCGCGGTCGCCACGCTGCCGGCCGGCCTGCCGATCCTCGCGCTCGGCGGCGACTTGAAGAACGCGCTGACGCTCGTCGTCGCCGGTCAGGCATTCGGCGGCGGGCACGTCGGGGATCTCGATCACTTGCCGGCATTCGAAGCGTTCGAGGCCGGCGTGCGCGACCTGTGCGCGATGTACGAGGTACGGTTGGACGACGCGCTCGTCGTCCACGACATGCATCCGGGCTACCGCAGTGCCGAGTTCGCGCAATCGCTGCCGGGCCCGCGGTTCGCGGTGCAACACCATCGCGCGCACGTCGCGAGCGTGCTGGCCGAACGCGCGGCGTGGGAAGTGCCCGCGATCGGATTCGCCTTCGACGGCACCGGCTACGGCGATTACGGGACGATTTGGGGCGGCGAAGTTTTCGCGGGCTCGCTGGCGGGCGGGTTGCAGCGCGTGGCGCATCTGCGTTCGGCGCTGCAACCGGGCGGCGATGCGGCCGCCCGGTTTCCGGTGCAGGCGGCGGCCGGATTTCTGCACGAGCTGGATGTATCGACGCGCTTCGAAGACGCGCCGTTCAACTTCCCCGAACGCTTCGGTCGAGCGCGCGAGCTCGTCGCCAAGCGCGTGCGCGCGTTCGAGACGACCTCGATCGGCCGGCTATTCGACACCGTCGCGGCGCTCGCAGGCTTCACGCGCGAGCAGAGCTTCGAGGGGCAGGCGGCGATGTGGCTCGAGCACCTGGCGCGTTCGAGCGGCGACGTGCCGGCCTACGCGTTCCCCTACGCGGGCGACGAATTGGACTTCCGGCCGCTGCTCGCCGCCGTCGTGGCGGACCGCATCGCCGGCCGGCCGGCCGGAGAAATCGCGCGCGCGTTTCACGCGGCGGTTGCGAACGCCGTGGTGAGCGTCGCAGAGCAGATCGCCGTCGAGCGCGTGGTCGTGTCGGGCGGCGTGTTCCAAAACGCGTTGCTGCTGGAGCTGCTGACGGCGCAGCTCGGCGAGCGGTTGTGGTTCAACACCACGGTACCGGCGAACGACGGCGGGCTCAGTCTCGGACAAGCGGCCTACGCCGCGTTTCACGGCTCGAAGCGGTCGAGCACGTCCCAATCGGCGTCCAGTTCGATATCGTAGTCGAAGGTGCGGAAGAGCACCGGCTGCGCGGCGAATTCGGTCAGCAGCACGTCCATCGGTTCGGGCTCGCGGACGTACCACCAGAATTCGCGTGCGCCGTGGCCGCTCAGGCGCGCCGCTTCGATCACGCCGCCGGCGTGCCGGAGTTGTGCGAGCAGCGCGCCGGTGAACTCTTCGATCGATGCGTCTTCGGCCGGCGTCGGATAGCCCAACTCGTCGACTGCGTCGCAGTGGACGATGACGTGGATGCACCACGGAAATTCGTAGCTCTGCCGCTCGTCCGACGACAGGCGGCTGACGGCCCCGACCAGCGGCATCCCGTCGCGATACCGCCCTTCGAAGGGCCGCCAGTGCTCCTCGTCTATGCGCACCTAACGGCGCTCGTCGACGAGCGCGCGCAGCTCGGCGGCGAACGCATCGACGGTGACGGTGCGTTTGGCCTCGGTGCCGCGTTCGTTTACGTTGACCGTGCCGTCGGCGGCTTCGGTTTTGCCGACCACGAGGATGAACGGCACTTTCTGCGTCTTCCAGTGCCGGATCTTGAAACCGAGCTTCTCGTTCGATTCGTCGACTTCGACGCGCAAGCCGGCCGCGCGCAGTTTCGCCGCGGCCTCGTGCGCGTAGTCGAGCTGGTGCTCGGAGATCGGTGCGAGCACCGCTTGCACCGGCGCGAGCCAGGCCGGAAAGTTGCCCCCGAAGTGCTCGATCAGCACGCCGAAGAAGCGTTCCATCGAGCCGGCCAGCGCGCGGTGGATCATCACCGGCCGGTAGTCCGTGCCGTCGGCAGCGCGATACTTCAGCCCGAAGCGCTCGGGCAGGACGAAGTCGACTTGCACGGTGCCGAGCTGCCACTTGCGGCCGATCGCGTCGTGCAGGTTGATGTCGAGCTTCGGCCCGTAGAACGCGCCGCCGCCTTCGTCGATCGCGTACGGCAGGTTGTGCGATTCGAGCGCGTTGCGGATCGCGGCTTCGGCCACGTCGTCGGTCGGTCCGCGGTGTTCGCGGGTCGAGAGAAAATACTCGAAGTCGTCGAAGTCGAACGCGCGCATCAGGCGCAACGCCTCGTCGAGCGTCTGCTCGAACTCACCTTGCAGCTGCTCGGGCCTGCAGAAGAGATGCGCGTCGTCCTGGGTGAAGCCGCGCACGCGCGTGAGGCCGTGCAGCGTGCCGCTGCGCTCGAAGCGGTACACGGTGCCGAACTCGGAGTAGCGGATCGGCAGATCGCGGTACGAGCGCGGGCGATCTTTGTAGATCAGGATGTGTCCCGGGCAATTCATCGGCTTGAGCCGGAAACGCTGGTCCTCGACCTCGATCGGCCCGAACATGCCGTGCGCGAAGTTTTCGAGATGCCCCGAGATTTCGTAGAGCTTCTCGTGCACGACGTGCGGCGTGATCACCGGCTGGTAACCGCGCTCGGCGAGACCCTCGCGAATGAAGTTTTCGACGATCCCGCGCACGAGCGTGCCTTTGGGATGCCAGAACACGAGCCCGCCGCCGGCGTCTTCTTCGAGCGAATACAGATCGAGCTCGGGGCCGAGCTTGCGATGGTCGCGCTTGGCCGCTTCTTCGAGAAACGCGAGGTAGTCGTCGAGCTCTTGCTGGGTCGGAAAGGCGGTGCCGTAGATGCGCTGCAGCATCGGGTTGTGCTCGTCGCCGCGCCAGTACGCGCCGGCGACGCTCATCAGCTTCACCGCGCCGATCTCGCCCGTCGACCGGGCGTGGCCGCCCCGGCACAGGTCGGTGAAATCGCCGATCGTGTAGAGCGTGATCGGTTCGCCCTCGGGGATCTCGCGCGCGATCTCGGCCTTGAACGGGTTGTCGCGGTAGCGCTCGAGCGCCTCGCCGCGCTCGACGCGCCGGCCGGTCATCTCGTAGTCGTCCTTGACGATCTCGTGCATGCGCCGCTCGAGCTTGGTCAGATCGTCGGCCGTGAACGGCTCGGCGCGCTCGAAATCGTAATAGAACCCGCTGTCGATCGCCGGTCCGATCGTGGGTTTGGCTTCCGGAAAGAGATCTTGCACGGCGTAGGCAAGAACGTGCGCCGCAGTATGGCGGAGTTCGTCGAGGGTCATTACGTCTGTCTTGGCGTTGCGCTCCCGGGAAGCCTCGGATGAGCCCGGCGTACCTGCCTGGGTTGCTGCCGTGACCGCCTTGCAGCGCGGGTTCTGGTTTGCGCTGCTGGCCGCGTTGGCGTTCGGCGTCACGACGCCGCTCATCGCGGCGCTCGGCGGCGAAGCCGGTCCGTGGTCGACCGCCGGCTGGCTCTATCTCGGCAGCGCGCTCTTCGCCGCCCTGGCCGAACGTAAACCGCGCGCGCTCGTGCGCGGCGTGCGGAAGTACGTGCCGCTGCTGGCGGCGATCGCGCTCATCGGCGGCATGCTGGCACCGGCCGCGTACGTGATCGGCTTGCGCGACGCGGGCCCGTTCTTCGCCTCGCTGGCGTTGAACATGGAGGCGCCGTTCAGCGTCGCGATCGCGGCAGTGGCGTTCCACGAGTACGTCAACGGCCGTGTCGTCGCGGCGATGCTGGCCATCGTCGCGGGCGCGTCGCTGCTGACGTTCGGTCAAGATACCGGCACGGGATTGCATGCGGGCGTGCTTTTGGTGGTCGCGGCGACCGCGTTGTGGGCGTTCGACAACGCGCTCTCGTCGCGCTTGGGCGAACTCGATCCGCGCGTTACCGTCTTTTGGAAGAGCGCCGGCGGCGCCGCGCTCTCGCTCCTGACCGGGATGCTGCTGCACGAACCGGCAGGCACTCCGGCGACGGTGGCGGCGCTGCTGCTGATCGGTGCCGGCGGTTACGGCGCGAGCCTCGTGCTGTACTTGCGTGCGCAGCGCACGTTCGGCGTCGCCCGCACGGCGTCGGTGTTCGCGACGGCCCCGTTCATCGGCGCCGTCGGCTCGTTCGCGTTCGGGAAGACGGCCCTGACGCTGCCGGGGATCGCGGCCTTCGTCGCCATGGCCGGCGGCGTCTACCTGCATGCGACGGAGCGCCATGCGCACCGCCACCACCATCACGCGCAGGAACACACGCACCCGCACCGGCACGACGATCCGCACCACGACCACGCGCATGAAGCAGCCGTGCTCGGCGAACACACGCACCATCACGCACACGGGGAGCTGGAGCACACCCACGAGCACGCCCCCGACCCCGAACACTCGCACACGCATTGAAATCGTCCCAAGCAAGGGGGCGCGTGCTCGGTGCCGCGTATTTACGAGGAGTTAGCGGCCCGTTCTCGTTTGGAGGAACCTCATTATGATCGTTTCCGTGCGCGCGCTTCCAACCGTGGCGCTCTTTGGCTTTCTCGCTGCGGTGGTCGCCGTTGCGGGCTGTAGCGGAGGCGTCAACACCACGCCGGTGTCGACAACCACGACACCGTCAGGCTCGACCGCGTCGTTCGCCACGATCGCCGGTCCGCCGACGACGCTCTCGGCAGCCGCGGCTGCCGTCGCGGTGCCGTCGGTCGCGGGCACCACGAGCGTCGGCGGCAGCGTTATGATCGCGTCGGCGAGCGGCGGGACCGCAGTCGTGACGGTCGCTTCGGTGACGACCTCGACCGGGGCCGGCGGACCGCCGGTCCTGCTGTCGAGCGTCGGGCGCCGCGGTGCGCAAGACTTCAACGGAACGACGATTACGCCCGTGTATTACGTCGGCGTAACCAACACCGGAACGTCGCCGACAACGGTCACGATCCCGACGCTGACCTTCAACGTGACCGTCGGCGCGGGACAGTCGACGGGCCTCGCGCACTACGATCCGACGCAGCCGCAGAACGGCTGGAACCAGCACTGCGCCTTCGGCACGGGCCAGGTGAACACCAACGGAAACACCACGACGTACACGCCGGGCGGAACCGGGAACGCGCAGTTCACGCTCTATCCCGGCGCGACGCTGTGGTTCGCGCCGTACACCTACTCGTCGAGCAACACGGCCGTGCCGACCGCGCCGCCGGTCGCGCCCACGACCGCACCGACGTCGGCGCCGCCGCCGTCATCGCTGACGGGAACCTATGTGGGCTCGGCCCAGCAGACGTCACCGTCGCAGCAGGCATCGCAATACCTCGAGATTTCGCTGACACAGACAGGCTCGAGCGTGTCCGGAACGATGGGCGTGCTGCCGGCTTCCTCGACGGAAGGCGGTTTCTTCGGTCCGGTCAGCGGCTCCATCTCGAACGGCACGCTCTCGCTCAGCGCGACGCCGCAGTACGGCGGCAGCTGCCCGGCTACGATCAACGGGACGGCCAGCGGGATGCTCATCTCGGGCACGTTCAGCTCCCCGGCCTGCGCGGGCGGCAACTCGACCGCCGTCAGCGGGACATTCTCGGCGGTGCTGCAGAGCGGCTCGTTGCCGACGCTCAGTGGAACCTATAACGGCACGATCAAGGACTCAACGAACGGGTCGGGGACGATCAGCTTGGCGGTTACCACGCCGGGAACGGTATTCAGCGGGACCGGGACCGTCTCGTACCCGTCGAATCCGAGCGCGAACGGAACGAGCGCGTTCGTCGGGTTCGTCTCGAGCGCGACGAGCGCGACATTCGCGATCATCGGAAGCGGCGGTAGCAACAATAACAACAATAACGGCGGCAATTGCCAGCCCTTCGGCACGCTGACGATCGCGAGCGGTGCGAACTCGTTCACCGGGACGTACACCAACAGCGGCAGCAGCAACGGCAGCTGCAGCGGAACCGGAACCTTCAGCGTAAGTCACTAGCAGCACGCGCGCCGGATCGGGGCGAAGACAAGAAAACCTCGATTGCTCGAGGTTTTCTGCTTTTTCAAATGGTGGGCACGAGAAGGATTGAACTTCTGACCCCCACAGTGTCAATGTGGTGCTCTCCCACTGAGCTACGCGCCCTCGAGGCACCGGACACGGATGTAGACGCTTGGGTTGCATCGTCCGTCTGAGTCCGGGACCCGGCGATATACGGTGCGGACCATAGGGTCATCCTTGTGCCACGGGCTCTAGAACCCGTCCTTACTCAACAATCCGGTGCTCGCGACCAGCGGCTGCGCTGCTTGCGATAGTGCAAACGCCATCAAGCCGGCCGCGGCTTGGGAAGGCCGCCGGTAGTCCGATTCGCACAGAATCTTCACCGACATGGGATAGCGATCGTCTGCGATCGACAACGGACTCGGCGCCGGCGCGAGGGCGATGGCGATCACTTTGGCCGGCGACGATCCGCTGAACGACGCGATCCCGATCGAACGTACGCCGCTCGGACTCGTCACCGAGCGGACGAGGTCCGCCGTTGACGGCGCTCGCTGGACCTGCCCACCCACGTTCGCTCGCTGCATGACCGTGTCGCCGAGGATCCGCGTTTCGTCCGAGCGGTCGTCCGTCAGCACGACCACGATCGGCCCGCGCCGGCCCCCGAGCTGTGACCAGTCGACGATGCGGCCCGTCATGACGTCCCGCAGTTGGCTCATCCCGATCCGGCTGACGGGATTCTGCGGATTCACGACCACGACAACGCCGTCGTGCGCGATCACCGCGTCTTTGGGTCCGGTGGTCGCCGCGATAAAGCGAACGTCGCATGCCGTATCGCCCGGCGGCACGACGTCGAAGTGGAAGGGCCAGCCGCCTCTCCGAGCGGCGTAGTCGCGAACGACCTCGCTCGCCACCCGGTCGGTCATCGTGGTGCTGCAGACCCGAACGCCCAAGAAGTTCATCGACCGGCTGACCGCTATTCCGGCCCCGCCCAATGCGAGGAAAGCCACGACGAGTAACGCCACGGCCGGTGAGGGTCGCGGCCGGCGGCTTCGCAGCCGGTCCCACAACGTGGAGCGCCCGGCGGAGCCGTAGCTGAGCCGCTCGCCGCAGTCGGGACAATACTCCCCCGCACCGGGATAGCATTCCACCGGTTCCGCGCTAGCGGCACGCGCGCAACTCGGATTCGTGCAGACACCCGTTGAATTCACGTCAAGCTCTACACGCTGCGCCGAAGCGCGTCGGCAATGCGCCGCTCGGCAACGCGTTTGGCAGCCAGGCTCGTCAGGCCGCCACTGCCCGCCGCGGTTGTGATCTGGGCCTGCATCTGCTGCAGCTCTTCGTCGACACGTTTCCGGGCGTTCCGGCGCTCGTCGAGCTGCCGCATTGCGTCGTCGAGCTCGGCGCGCGCAAGTTCCTCTGCATTGATCGCGTGCTGCACCGCCGGCGTGTCCGCCGGTAGCGTCGCCAACGCGGCTTGCAACGTCTTGCGCGCAACGTGCAGACGTTCTTCAAGTGCGGTGCATTCCGCTTGCGCCGCAGCGACGGCCTGCTTCGGCTTCGCATGGGTCTGTTCTGCGTTCTCGCGCGCGGCCGCCAACAGCGCGAACGCCTCACGACGGTGTTGAACGACTTCGGACGCCTCACGTTCAGCGCTCAACGCGGCCTTGGCGGATTCCGCCAGCGCGGTCAAGGCGGTTGACTCGTTTGCAAGCTGTTCTTCGAGCGCCCGCGCTTGGTCGAGCAAGGCTTCCGCCGCAGCTCGTTGTTCCGAGGCCCGCTTTTGCAACTCGCCGAGCGTGACCGCAACGTCCCGCTGGCCCTTCTTTGACCCGTTCATTTGCCGAATTCAGTTCGATAGCATAACGGCGGGGTCATGGAGATTCGTCGCTCTTGAAGCTGTGACGTTTAGCCCTATTCGATAGGACGTTTAGCATCGGGACATCGCGCGTTCGGAACGAAGCCTAACATATGATCCTGAGTCGTTCTTCTGAAAACGTCAAATCTTTGCGGGCGTGCTTGCGTCGCACGGTTACGTTAGGCATCATCGTTGCGTTGGCCAGTCTCGCACCGCCGGTAAGCGCGGCGGTGCCGACGATCGTGTTTGGTGCGGCTGTTTCCTTGACGGGATCGCTTTCGAATGAAGGCGGGTTGACCAAGGAAGGTTACGATTTTTGGATGGCTTATGTGAACGCGCACGGTGGGCTGCGCGTCGGGCGGCAGCGCTACCGCGTCGAGATCCGCTATTCGGACGACACGTCGAACCCGGCGGTCACTGCCGAACGCCTCGAGACGCTCATCGCACAAGAGCATATCGACTTCATCTTGGGGCCGTACGGTTCCGGACCGACGTTCACCGCCGCGGCGGTGGCCGAGCGACATGGGATCCCGATGGTCGACAGCGGCGGAGCAGCCGAGAACATCTTCAATCAAGGCTACGGCTACACGGTCAACGTCATGTCGCCGGCGCGCAAATACCTCGTCGGAATCATCGAATACGCGCTCAAGCGTAGCCCGCGGCCGAAGACCATTGCGATCAGCGCCGCCAGTGACGCCTTTTCGCTCGAAGTGCAACAAGGCGCGGTGCAGTCGGCCAACGATCACGGAATCCACGTCGTGTACGCCGATCGCTATACCGACGATCCGGCCTCGGTCGTCGCTGCCGCCGTCGCGATCAAAGCCGCCAATCCGGACATCGTGCTGAACGCCGGGCACCTGCAGGACGCGCTTCTGATGAATCGGGCGCTCAAAGACCAGCACGTGAACGCGAAGATCTACGGTTACACGAACGGTCCGGACGTTCCGGAGTTCCGCACGGCACTCGGTCACGATGCCGAAGACGTCATCGGTAGTGCGCAGTGGTCGGCTTCGGTCACGTATTCCGGCGCGCCCGGGTTTTACCGCACCGCGGGCGAGTACGCCGCAGCGTTCAAGGCGAGCATGGGGCACGCGCCGGACTACCACAACGCCGAGGCGAGCGCGGCCTGCTTGGCGTTCCAATATGCGCTCGAGCGGGCCGGCACCACCGACCGGGTCGCCGTGCGCGACGCCCTTGCGCGCTTGGACGTCGTCACCTTTTTCGGGTTGCTGAAGTTCGACTCTCGGGGGGTGAACGTCTTCAAGCCGATGGTGGTCAATCAAATCCAGCACGACAAGCTCGTCACGATCTACCCCTACCGCCTCGCCAACGCGAGCCCGGTGTACCCGGCCCCGGCCTGGGTCTACTGAGCGAGGGCCTTGGGCGGACGGCGAACAACTGGTCTGCATGAACCGGAAACAGGCGTCGGCGCTGCTCGTGGGGGGTGCATTTCTCGGCGCGGTGCGCTCGCCAAGCCGCGCGCAGGCGCCGGCGACGTTGCGTATCGGCGTCTCGCCGATCGAACCCTCGGCGGAAATCTATTATGCGAAGGACATGGGGTTCTTCGCGAAAGCCGGACTCGACGTCGACATCCAATCGATGCAAGGCAGCAGTCTGATCGTCTCCGCCATCGTCGGCGGGACGCTCGACATCGGCTTCGACACGTTGGACGTGTTGGCGGCGCAGCATCTCAAGGGAATTCCCCTCGTCGTCATCGCCCCGACGCACGACTATTTGTCCCCGATAACCACCCGTACACAAGCGCTCGTCGTGCCGGCGAATTCGCCGTTACAGCAAGCCAAGGACCTCAACGGCAAGACGATCGCCGTCTCCACGCTGCACAGCCTCGCCGATCTCGGCGCCCGCGTGTGGATCGATCAGAACGGCGGCGATTCGTCGACCGTCAAATTCATCGAGGTGCCGTTTCCGGCGATCCCCGCCGCGCTCGACGCCGGCCGCATCGATGCCGCCTGGGTCGTGGAACCGTTCATCACCGTCGCCGCCAAGACCAATCGCGTCCTGTTCTACGGCTTCGACGGCATCGCCAAACACTTCGTCGTCGGCGCCTGGGTCGCGACGCGGCAATGGGCCAACGACCACCCGGATCTCGTGAGCCGCTTTGCCGCCGTCATACACGACACCGCGGTGTGGGCGAATAAGAACC
>Ga0181536_10002143_pt1 | contig 22653 bp, 24 predicted proteins | sample PEATcosm2014_Bin_41_FD_121105 | JGI IMG/M metagenome (GOLD analysis project Ga0181536, IMG submission 121105) | Peatland microbial communities from MTU Mesocosm Facility, Houghton, MI, USA - PEATcosm2014_Bin17_60_metaG | ecosystem: Environmental > Terrestrial > Soil > Wetlands > Peat | place...
CCCAGCCGCGTTTCTGCCCGCTCTGATCGTCACCGGCCAGCAGCACGCCGAGCAAGCAGTCGCGGTGGTCGCGCGGGAGCTTCAGGGAATTTACAAACAGGCGGCTCTTGAAGCAGCGGAGAAAGACCTTGCCAGACTTTCAGACGTGTCTTGCTTCCTAGGACCTTCATGATGCAGATCACTGAGCAGAGAAACGTCATTATCATGTTTATGACTTCCGCCGTTCTTTTCGCTCAGGGTGACATTGTTCCGATCAAATCTCAGAATCATTCGAGCGTGGCGGACGCCCGCCAGATCATGGAGTCCTCGATCGCAGCGACAAAGCGGCAGTGGCAGGCGCGGCTACATTACACCTATCTCGAGCGTGACGAGAACCGGCGTCGGGACTCGGCTGGACATGTGAAGTCGGAGGATGTCAATGTATCGAGAACGATTTTGGTCAATGGTGTTCCGTTCGAGCAACTCATGGAACGCAACGGGCGGCCTCCCTCGGCCACGGAGGAACAGAAGCAGAAAGAGAAGCTCGACAAGTTGAAGCGGGAAACTCCAGAGCAGCGGGCCGAAGGATTACGCAAGCAAGAGGACGAGAACACGTCGATTGTCCGGGAAGTGCCCAAAGCCTTTGACTTTCAGCTTGTGGGTGAAGAAGCAGTCAATGGCAGACCGGCCTATGTACTTCAGGCGACGCCGCACCCCGGCTACCATGCCCAAGGCAAGTACAGCTCTATGTTTTCCAAGGTCGCGGGTAAGCTGTGGGTCGACAAGCACGACCTCGGATGGATCAAGGTTGATGCGCACGTCATTCAGCCGTTCTCAATGGGATTGTTCCTAGTGCGTCTGCTGCGCGGCTCGCAGATTAAGATGCAGCAGACGCGCGTCGATGATGGGATATGGATGCCGGAACGTGTCGAGGTGCGAGCGATCGCCAAAATCTTCTTCGTGAAGAATCTCGTGATCGATCGGGTCCTGACTTTTTCGGAATACAAGCTGCCGCAAGTCGGCGTGCCCACAGCAGGAGATCCGTCGATCCCCGTGAACCCGATTCCGGGCGCTTGCCTGACCACAGCCAAGAACTAAAGTGACCTCAGGAAGCAACATTCATCATGCGAACCAAGAAGCGCCTGGTCCAAGATGCGCTCACTTTTCTTCGCTCCTCCCCTTGGTGGTACCGGCGGTCTGTCCAGCCCAGCAGGCGGATCCTTCAAACTTTCTCCACCTGCGCTGCAGGCGGCGCGCATTTATCGGTGTTAATCTCTCCTGCCGAGGCTTTCCTCTTACACCGCCGCGAGGGAATCGGCATCACGTGCATGTCACCGGAGGAACAAGGCGGTGCCCAGAGAAGTGGCGGAATCCGCGGGCGGCGTCATCCTATTCATCGACGAACTCCACACCGCGCTCAGCGCCGGAAAAGCCGAAGGAGCGATGGATGCCGGCAATCTCCTCAAACCGATGGTTGCGCGTGGCGAGGTGCATTGCATCGGCGCCACCACGCTCGCTGAGTACCGGAAACACATCGAGAAAGATGCTGCGCTGGAACGCCGGTTCCCAGCCGGTTTTGGCGAATCAACCTTTGGCGGAAGACCCTATCTCCATCCTGCGCGGGCTCAAGGACCGGTAGCGACTCCATAACCGGCAAGCTCGACGAATCCCTGCGCCGCGTGATGCAGCTCGATATCGAACGAGAGGTAATGAAAGAAGGGAAGGACGCTGCCTCCAAGGACGGTGGGGGAGGCCGTCGGCTGGGCACGATCGGGTCTCAAAGATACGAATCGGCGGTCGGAAGCTGCATCTTCCTCGGCCCAACAAGCATCTGCAAAATCGAATTGCCCGGGCTGTCTGAGATCAGCCGCACACCGGCGGTCCGGCCTTTCGCCGATTATGTGCAATATTGAGCATCCGCAACACAATTTACTTGTTATTGTACTGGTCTTGGACCTCTGGCGTAGGACCGCCTCCGGCTGCTCGGAATATTTCGTGGTTACCTCGTTAGAGCGGTGTGGGCGGTCCATCGGAGTGGGCGCTCCATCTAGAAAGGCGTGATCTGTGGAACAGCAAGGTCCCCGAGTTCTTCTAGTGGACGACGAAGTGTCGACTCAGCAGACCCTCAGTGCCGTCCTGCTCCCGGCAGGCTACACTGTTTATCAAGTCCGCAACGGCAAAGAGGCTCTGCGGAGAGTTCAGTCGGTCCGGCCCGATTTGATTCTTCTGGATCCCGCGTTGCCCGACACGGATGGCAAAGAAATCATAGGGGATTTACGAGAGCGTGCAATCGCGCCCATTATCGTGATCTCGGTTCGTCACGAGGAATCCGCGAAAGTCAATTCCCTTAATAATGGCGCTCATGACTACGTCACCAAGCCGTTTTCCATGCCAGAGCTGCTGGCGCGCATGCGCGCGACCTTACGCAGCGTAGGCCCAATGCAGCTTGACGTTTTTACAGTGGACGATCTCAGAGTCGATTTGGGCCGGAGAGAGGTTTTTGTTGGCGAAATCCTAGTGAAACTGACGGCGACCGAGTATGATCTTTTGAAGGTGTTGGTCCACAATGCTGGCAGGGTTCGGACGCACCATCAACTGATTCACGAGCTTTGGGGCGGAACCCAATACCAGGACGTGGTGCACCTCTTGCGCGTCACCCTCAGCCATTTGCGCCGCAAATTGCGACCTGATTCCATGAAGCCTCGCTACATTGTGACGGAACCAGGAGTGGGATATTGGTTGAGGACCGAAAGCTTGGCCTAGGCGACGGCACGGCAGAGTTCTTGACACTCATCATGGCCGCGCGCCAACCTCGCAACAGGGAAGGCGGTTGCGAGGGTGTTCTATGCGCAGCCAACGATCGAACTGTTTCGTAGGGCCGGCGACAGCACTCGCATCATAATCCGATGCCTGGGCCCTCACCTCCGAATGCGATGGCGCCGGAAAACTCCTTCGCCATTGAATACGTGGCTTATCCGGTTGTTTCAGCAAGATCCAATAGGTTGGGGTCAGCCCTCCGCCGGTGGCTCAGAAAGGTCGGCCGCACATCGTATCTGTCCATAGGGCGTGGGCTTATGCCTGGTTCCGAGGCCCAGCACGGTTTGGAACGCGGCCATGGGCAGCTTCTAGCGATTATGGCGAAAGACGAATTCGTCGAGATAAACTTCGAGCTGATCGCGGCTCACGCGGTGGTATGTTCCGATCAGCCACTGCTGCAGATTACCGATCGCGCGGTCAGCCAAAGGCACCACGGACGTCGCGCCTTTTCGCAGGTCGATTCGCAGGGGTTGACCGCGAGGCACGTGCTTGAACCCCGCTTCTAGCAACCCGGTGAAGCAAGGAAATACCAATTTACGCCCGCCATCGCAGGAACGCGCCGACACCGTCAGTAGATTCGAGTAAAGTGGCGTCTTCAATAAACGTTACGGTGGCGCCGGTCTGCTTGGCTTTTGTCACTAGTAGATCGGGCAGGGACGATTGGCGCGGTTCTTCGCTTTTTCGTTCCCCCCTCTGCATCGGGATCTCCGGCGCGAGGATGGCTTGCACTTCTTTCAGCTTGGGATGGTTCTCTTCCAGCAAGCCGCTGATGAGCAGTTCTTCGACTTGCCCGTTGGCCAGGGCTTCGAGTGTCTCATGCAGACCGACTACAGCCAATCCACGAGCACGATATTGATGCATTAGCCGGTTTACCTTTTCCCCGGCAGTCTTGGCTTCTTGCTCCTGTAGCTTTGCCATAGTGGCGGTCAGAACATCCTGCTCGGAAGCACGAATATCGAGCTTCATGACCTCTACCATTGGGACCATTTCCGGAGGCAGCTGTTCTTGCAGGAGCGGAATCACAACCGAATCTCCGGCCAGTATTATGTGACTTACTTTGTCTTCGTGGACAATCTTAGTCAGGCGTTCGATGACCTCTTTGGCATGTTCCTGGTGCGCGTTCCCCACGCGCCGCTGGTAGCGGGCTTGCGACCATCCACCGACCTTCACTCGATGAACTTTCTTGCCTTTCACCCCCTCCGCATCGATGACATGCCCAAGCCCGAAGACGAAGATACGCGCCGTGTTCGTATCCGTCAGTACCGCCGCGTACCGTGGGTATTGCCCATCGAGGCGGGCCAGTTGAAACAGATCAGGTTGGTTGTAGGCATACACGCGGTTATCGCTCACAGGGGTGGTTAGCTGGATTGCCTCGAAGAATCCGTCCGCGCCCCAACATGCGAATATGGCGACACCGTTTGCCGAGGGGTCGATCTTGGTGGTGGCATAGGAAACGATTCGCTCCACGTCTTGATCGAGACTGCGACGCTCGGGAGAGCTCGGCTCCCAGGTCCTGGCGAGAGCCTTGAACTCACGATGAAGATACGGCAACGTGTCGGGCGTGCGTCCGTGCTGATCCGGCTGAGTGTTCAGGTAGACGCTCAACACCGGAAACGTGGTGGGCTCGAAAGCTACCAGCCGCGCCAGAGGCTCTTCGAGGGTGATCGCAGGATGATCGGTGATCGTGGATGACATGGGAGTGCATGAGCACGCCGTGGGCCAAAGAGCAGAATGATGTTCTCGGAAAGGTGCATCCTGACCGGGCTCACCAAAACATTTGTTTGATCTTTTTGACACTGTTTTGACCTTTTTCCCGCTACTGTGAGGACGTCGCTTCAGGCGCGGCCCCGTCCGCTTCGGCAACAGGGCCTGGTGCCCGACACGAAGGTTGAGAAATTGGTTGAATTGAGTCGTAGACGCCCAGGTGATCTAGCCGTAAAGTATGGTTCTCTCTCCGAACAAGTCTGTGTTCACGAAAAGGAGATTTAGAGACTATGAAGAAGAATATGATGGCGTTCACAGCGGTTTTGACTGTGCTGGCGGGCGTGGCCCGCGGACAATAAGATCGACATCCGCACATGGACGCTCGGTCAAGAAGGGCGCGACGGATGGAGCGTCAAGAAACTGATAGGCACTAAAGCTTTCGGCCCGAATCAGAAGGAAATCGGCAACGTCGAAAATGTCATCTTTGACCCCGATGGCAAGGTGCGAAAGCTGATCGTTGCGACCGGGGGCTTCCTCGGTTTCGACGAGACGCCCCTCGCCGTCAATTGGAAGGACGTAAAAATCGGTCCCGACATCGATTACGTCAACACGCCGATCACCGTGGAGAGTCTCGAAAAATACGGGTTGTTCGACGGAATGCCGGACAAGGTCGCGATAGGGCCGCGCGCCTGGCGAGCGACAGAACTCATCGGCGACTATGTAAACCTACAAGGTGGCGTCCACTACGGCTATGTCCGTGACTTGATTATCTCTAAGGACGGCGAACTTAAGGCGGTGATCGTCAGGCCGGATGTTGGCTACGGTCGAATGAACGGATATTACTCCTATCCATATTACGGTTATGGCATGGGTTATGACTATGCCTGGAATCCCGGCAACAACCATTACGATTTGCCCTTTGGAAAAACCGACATCGCCCATCTGCTCCCCTACGCTTACAGTAAAAAATAACAGTGGCGGCCTCGTAATTTGACCCTTACGGCCAGAAGAGAAGCGTGGCGTGGAGTGTAGTATGCAATTGATGCGTGCCGCCCGAGCGCTCGCTTAGCAGTCCGCGGCGATGGGGTGTGCAGTGGCATTAGAGCTCAACTTCTCCAGTAGGTCTTCATATTTCTTTTTTGATCGATATCGGGCAGTCTCCTGATTCGACGTTGGCTAATCTTCGTTCAGAGTGCCGCTGGTCAGCCAGTTAGGTGGATTCAAATAGCCAATGAATAAAAAGGTGGCCTCATACGAAGTGATTCTTTTTGACACGGTTTTGACTTTTTTCCGGCTACCGTGGGGTGTGAGCATTGAAGAATGGTTCCGGCCCAAACACGTCAGTGGGCACGAAAGAAGGAGAAATAGATGCTACGAAAAGCCAAAGACTTAAACGGCTACAAACTGGACTCCCGCGATGGGGAAATCGGCAAAGTCAAGGAGTTCTACTTCGATGACCAGAGTTGGACGGTGCGATATCTCGTTGCCGATACCGGAGGCTGGCTGAGTGGCCGACAAGTTCTCATTTCGCCTTATGCGTTGGACCCGGCTAACGAGGGCCGCAAGGTCATCCCGGTCGACCTGACTAGAACTCAGATAGAGAAAAGCCCATCCCTCGTCACTGACAGACCGGTCTCGCGGCAGTATGAGTGGGATTATTACTCGTATTACGGCTGGCCAGGTTACTGGGGTGGTCCGTACGCATGGGGACCAAGTGTCTACCCGACGCGCGGGCGGGTTGGATGGTCCGAAGCCTCTCGTCGTGCGAAAGGTGAGGATCTTCATCTCCGCAGCACGGCAGATGTGACTGGCCGTAACATCCAGGCCCAAGACGGAGAGATCGGCCACGTTGAGGATTTTGTCATCGACGACGAGACGTGGACAATTCGCTACCTGATTGTCGATACGCAAAACTGGTGGCCGGGGAAAAAGGTTCTGATCTCAACGCAATGGATTGAACGAATCAGTTGGGAGGAGTCAAGAGTTTATATCAACCTGACTCGCGACGCCATCCAGAAGGGGCCTGAATACACGGACCAGACTCTTATCACGCGTGATCACGAAATGAAATTGCATCGGCATTACAACCGGGAAGGTTATTGGGCCGACCAACTTGCCGAGTCCAGGCGCTAGGACCACTGGTTGAGAGGGTGGCCGTGGGCGCAAGTGTTCCCAATTGAAGTGACGGGCGTGCGCTGCGCGCCGTGTTTGGAACGAAAAAAGGAGGTTCCGACTATGTACTACTGGGGAATGCATGGGTATTGGTGGTTTTTCTGGATATTCCTCTGGATGCTGTTCTTTTCCTTCATGATGCCAATGAGGCGGTCAACCTACCGCCAAATGCAATCGCCTTTGCAACTCTTGCAAAAGAGATATGCCGCCGGGGAGATAACTAGCGAGGACTACGAAGAACGGCGGACCAAATTGCTGCGGGATGCCAATACGAAATAGGGATATTTTACCCTGACTCACGCCCAAGAGGATTCTAGGCGTTTACGTTTTGAGAAATGGAGTTATTCATGGCATCCAAGATGCAGGCCGCCGTCGTTGAGCAGTTCGGCAAGCCGTTGGCGCTTCGAGAAATGAACATTCCCTCTCCCGGTGTGGGGCAGATTCTGGTCAAGACCGAGGCTTGCGGCGTATGTCACACCGATCTTCATGCGGCGCATGGCGACTGGCCGGTGAAGCCAACGCTCCCGATCGTTCCCGGCCATGAGGCCATCGGGTTGGTCACCGCCGTCGGATCGGGCGTGACCATTGTCAAGGAGGGCGACCGGGTAGGCGTGCCCTGGCTCTACTCGGCGTGCGGTCATTGCGAGTATTGTTTGGCGGCTTGGGAGACGGTGTGCCCCCAGGCGCAGTTCGGTGGCTATACCAAGAACGGCGGCTTTGCTGAGTACCTCCTCGCAGACCCGAATTACGTCGCCCATGTGCCTGTTGGCCTTGCGGCAGTCGATGCCGCGCCTCTCATCTGCGCCGGCATCACTACCTACAAGGGGATTAAAGAGACCGCTGCGAAGCCTGGCGAATGGATCGCCATCTCCGGCATCGGCGGTCTCGGACATCTGGCTATCCAATACGCAAAGGCAATGGGACTCCTCGTCTGCGCCGTCGACATCGATGACGGCAAACTCGCCCACGCCAAGCGTGTGGGCGCCGATCTGGTAATCAACGCCAAGGCCGGTGACCCGGCAGACGCCGTGAAGAAAGAGACTGGCGGCGGAACTCATGGCGTTCTGATTACAGCGCCTTCGCTCACCGCGTTCAAGCAGGGCGTCGGTATGACCCGGAAGCGTGGCACTTGCGTCCTGGTCGGGCTCCCGCCGGGCGAATTCCCCGTTCCCCTCTTCGACGTGGTCGCGAACTGCATCACCATCCGTGGCTCTTTCGTTGGGACGCGTGAGGATATGGTCGAAGCGCTGGCCTTCGCCGTCAAGGGCAAGGTCAAGGCCGATATTGAGCTGCAGCCTTTGTCGTCGATCAATCAAATTCTCGACCGGCTCGAGCATGGCGATGTGGCTTCGCGGGTGGTTCTCGAATTCGTGCACGACGCTGTTGCGAAAAGCCCGCACAAGGGGCAGGCTACCGATTCCCGCCAGCCCCTCGGAGCTTCAACCTAAAGGAGAAGAAAGAACCTGGTGGCCTACGAAACGATTAATCCCTACAACGGCAAACGAGTCAAACAGTTTGCTGAACATACGGACGCGGAGGTGGAGAAGGCGGTCTCGCAAGCGCAAACCTGCTTCGCAATATGGCGGAGAAAAACATTCGCCGAGCGCGCCGCCGTACTGTCTAAGGCTGCTTCGATCCTGCGCTCGCGTGAAATAGAGTTCGCGAATCTCATCACTTTAGAGATGGGCAAGCTCATCGCCGAAAGCCGCAGTGAAGTCGCTCTCAGCGCCGACACCATCGACTATTACGCGCAGCACGGCGAGGGCTTCCTCTCGCCGCAAACACTTGCTCCACACGCAGGCGAAGCGACCATTGAGAGCAGTCCGATCGGCGTCCTCTTCGGCATCGAGCCCTGGAATTCCCCTACTATCAGCTCGCGCGATTCGTCGCTCCGAATCTAATGACCCGTAACGTCGTCATGGTAAAGCACGCACCTTCTGTCCCGCAGTGCGCGCTTGCTTTTGTAGCCCTCTTCAAAGAGGCTGGCGCTCCCGATGGCGCCTACACCAATCTCTTCCTTTCGAACGACAAGGCGGATCACCTGATCGACGACCCGCGGATCAAGGGAATCGCCGTGACCGGAAGCGAACGCACTGGCTCGGCGGTCGCTGCACAGGCTGGCAAAAACCTCAAAAAGTCTACGATGGAGCTAGGCGGTAGCGACGCCTTCATCGTTCTGGAAGACGCCGAACTCGATAAGACAGTTCAGTGGGCGTGTGCGGCCGCATGAACAACAACGGCCAATGCTGCGTGGCCGCTAAAAGATTTATCGTCGTGGACAAGGTCGCCGATCAGTTCATTGCGAAGTTCCAAGCCGCCTTAGAAGCACTTACTCCAGGCGATCCCATGGAAGCGTCGACAACAGTTGGCCCGCTCTGCTCGGAGACGGCACTCCTCAATCTCCTCGATCAACTAAAGCGCTCGGTCGCGGCCGGAGCACGCGTCCTCATGGGCGGCGGCAGACTCAATCGCACCGGTGCGTTTATGCAGCCGTCGATCCTCACAGACATCAAGTAGGGCACGCCGGCCTACGTGGAGGAATTCTTTGGTCCCGTGGCCTTGTTCTTCCGCGTCGCAAACGAGGATGAGGCCATTGCCCTCGCCAACGATTCGAAGTACGGTTTGGGCGGGCTCCGTGGTTTACCGCAGATATAGAGCGGGGCAAGCGCGTGGCTTCTCGCATTGAGACCGGAATGGTCTTCGTCAATCATCCGACTTGGACCGCACCAGAATTACCATTTGGCGGCGTCAAACACTCCGGCTACGGACGTGAGCTCTCCAGTCTTGGAATACAGGAATTCGTTAACAAGAAGCTTGTTTGCGCAGTTCCGATCAACGCCGCGGCGTAGAAACGCCCACCGCTGGACAACAATCAGGACACGAACCGCTTCGCCGACGGCTCTGCTCTCTAACTTCGGATTTGGTCACGGCGTCGATGCCTAGTGGAATGGTATGACAAACCTGACGATCGTCCCACCCATTGGATCGTTCTCAAAGCTGATCCGTCTGCCATGGGCCTCGACAAACGCCTTGCAAATGGCAAGTCCAAGGCCGAGGTCATTGGAGGAGCCGAGTTCAGCTACACGATAGAATTTGTCGAAGATCCGGGAAAGGAACTGCGAGTGGCAAAGACACGAGTGGGGCGGTAACCCAATGCATTCCGGAAGATGGCGGTGGAGCGGCTGAAGGGCCGCGAGAACATTCTGGCTCTGGCCAGAGAGCTCGGCATACATCAGCGGCTGGTCTACAAGTGGCGTGATCGTCTGGAGCCGATAGACGACGGCGAGGCTCCGCCGGAGAACGGTAAGGAGCGTGAGCTCCGTCGCCAAGTTGCGCAGTTGAAGCGGCTGATTGCGGACAGCATGCGCCCATGAAGCGGGGATCACCTGACGCCCATGCCAACTGCCGTTATCTGCGAAAACGACCCCGAGCTTGAGCATGTCGCGTGAACGTAAGTGGATCTGGGAGTATTCCTTGTCGGCGCTCGTCAGGTCGTAGTTCCACACCCAGTCCGCGCGTGAAATCCCCAGCGGCTCAAACAGATATTTCTGTGCGAAATCCGGCAGTCGCATGTGGACGGCGTTCTCTATGAGGCGACCAACCACGGAGACGCCGCCAGAGCAGTAGTACGCCTGGGTTCCAGGGTTGTTGATCATCGGAAGATCGAGCGTAGCCTTGACCCAGTCGGGCGCGTCGTCGATCACCGTCTCGCGCCCCGGGGACGTCGCACTGTGATCGTTACAGTCGAGCCCCGTACTCATGGAAAGGAAGTGGTAAAGCGTCATCGCCGCTTTGCGGGGATCGGGGTTGGCATAGCTGGTATAGCTCATCTGGGGCAGCACTCGTTCGTCGACTCCGGATAAAGCCCCTTGATCGATCGCGATTCCCGCGAGGGTGCTGACAACGGACTTGGTTGCAGACCGGAGCTGATGCTGACGTTGCACCCTGTAGCCATAGAAGTACTCTTCCATCACCAGCTTTCCGCGCTGATAGAGCAGGACGCTGTGAACATCCTTGTACGTGCCGTCGAGAATGCCGCGTACAATGGCCTCCGCCGTGGCGGCTTTGAGGTCTGAACCCGCAATGTCTCCAACGGCAATACCGTCATGCAGGTCGGCAGGCGGATGGTGGCGATAGTCAGCAGGCGAGTCCTGCCCTTTCGGGCGCGGGTGGGCCAGTGCCGCAGCCTCGGGCGTCACCATAGTGGACACACGAAGATGGAACTTGCCATCCTGTTCGTACCCTGTCACCTTGCCGCTGGTGTCACGCGGGAACCGGACCGTTTGACCCGTGATGGTGGTGAATCGATCCACACCCGAAGGCCGCAGCGGGTACTGGGCTTCATCCAGAACGGCGAAGAGCCCGTCTCCGTCCACCATTTCCAGAGTATGGCCAGGGGCATCGGCGTAGGTGCCAACGTCGTCTGACAGATGGAGAGCGGATGTTGTTTGAGCGGCAACGCTACTCAGGAGAATGAGAAGCAGAAGCGGAGAGTTTACAGACCGCACGGATACTCGATGGTCATCTGACCATTGTCGCATCGCCTTCGTTCGCAGATTACAGTCAGTCTGCTCTGCACGGCTCTCTGATGCCTGGTAACGGGCACCAAGAAGTTATCCTCATGGTCGTAAGCGTGTCAGCCAGAGAGGGAATGGATGGTCGGCATCTCGCCCACTATTTAAATGTCCTTTATTCTTTCTCAGGTCGGAGCGCTAGTCGCGCTCCGGTTACTGTGTGCTGAGGCGGGGACAAGGGCTACCCCACTTACTCCGCTAGCGGTATCCTACCTTCGCTTCGCTCCGACGCCTGATCGGTTTACCTCCGGAATAGTGATCGGCTGGCCTCCGGAATCACTGATCGCCTTCAGCGGAATCCTCAACCTTTCAGAAAATCGTTGACGTGCAGAACGCTAGGACCGCAATGATTTATTGCTGCGTTTTTCTCCTAATAGCTATTTGACACCGGAACTGGCGTTGCGTACATGGTTGCCGCCTAATGGGTCCTGTCGCGCACGGTGTCACTGAATCGCGTTTTTTGACGATAGCGCCCATGTGCCCGGATCCAGTTGCTGCCGCGTGATGGTTATAGACCTCTTCCCAGGCTGGATTCTGCTACTCTGCAGCCGTCCTGACCACCGCCGGCCTGCGGGGGACCAATCCAGCCTGGAGCACATACTCCCAGTCAACCTCGCTTACCGCCAGCAAGATACCGTTTCAGAAGGCGTTTGTGAGGCGGCAGCTCCCGCGTGTTACTACTTCAAGCTACGGACGTAAGCCACGACATGATCTAATGCTGCACCGGAGACCGTTTTGACCGGCCTCATCTTGCCCTTCCCGCCGGTGACGATTGTCTTTATGTCGGCGTCGCTCATGGCCTGGACATCGGCCGACTTCAGATCTTTCATGTCGACCTTCATCATCTTGGCGACAGATGCGTTCGCTGTTCCGTCCGGCCCGTGACACGACTTGCAGGACTTGTCGTAGACGGCCTGGCCCGCTTTGGCGTCGGCGGCTGAAACCGCACCGACCGACAAGCCAACAAGAGTCAATGTTGTGAGGATGATTCGCATACTCGTTCTCCTTTTTGTGGCGTTTTACTGCTTTTCGAACTTTGATAATCGACCTGCTATCCCAAGAGTTTTCAGAATCTCGGGCGACGTTTCTTCAACGGCTAGCGCCTGGTGGCACGTGCTGCAATCCTGTGGGATCGTTTTCTTATCGGTCGTGGTGTGACTGTCGTCGTGACAGCGGAAGCAGCCCGGATCGTCGGTATGGCCGAGATTGTTGGGGTAAGTCCCCCAGGTGACCTTGAGGTCGGGAAAGACGTTGTGGCGATAAATGGCTAGCAACGCTTGACCGGCAGCTTGAATGTCGGCGGCGCGTTGACTTGCAACGGCTGGATATTTTCCGTGATAGTACGCGGACAAACCGGCGGGAATTTTTTGCGTGGCTTCTTCGTCGGTCGAATAACTTGCCTTAAGCAGTTCGACGGTGGTCTTCTTGACGAACGGCAACCCAACCGGGATCTCACCGCGGGTCATCGCTTCGTCGACCGCACGGGCGGGCAGGTCAAATGAGTGGGCCGCGCGGTTGTGACAATCGACGCACTGCATATTGAAAGTCGGAAGGGAGCGAAGTGAGCCGGCTTTGGCGTCTCCCGCCAGGTAGGCTCGGGTGACACCGGTTCTGGTGTTGTGGTATTCGACCCAGGGGATGGTCTGGCGCTTCTTGTCCGCGGCGGCGTACCGAATTTGTACGCCGGGTCCCATGTGCGCTCCATGGATGCCACCGAATCGTCCCCCGCCCACGAGCATCATCAGAACGGTCTCGGCGGGGGTATTTGCTTCGTCATCGCTGAATTTGCTGAAAACGCGAAGGCGCGATCCAATAAACTTCTCGCGCTCATGACACTGCTGACAGGTATCCACTGATGGAACTAGTCGATTGCTCTCCATTGCCGACTCGATTGGACGTGGATAAGTATTGAAGATCACGTCCTTGAGCTGACGCGTCCCCTCAATTTTGCTCTGTACCCAGCCGGACGCGCCCGGCGCGACGTGGCAGTCGACACAAGCGACCACGCGATGGGGCGCGCGTTGTTGCGCGGTGAACTCTGGCTTCATGACATGACAGCTTTGGCCGCAGAACTGTACCGTATCCATTTGTTCTACCGCGCGATAGCTCAACTGACTTCCGATGATGACGTTCGCCATGGTCATTACGGCAAAGAAGACACCGGCACGGCGCCAGGCGGCCCGCCGGCCCGTCGCGTTGGTGAAGTCGGCGGTGACCCGGCGCCTGCTAAAGGCGATGCCAACCGGGATGAGTGCAAGGCCGACGAAGAACACCGCCGGAATGGCGATGAATACCAGCAACCCAATGTAAGGATTCCCAACATGCCCACGAATATTCACCGGCAAAACGAACAGCCACGAGAACCCTGCAAACGTCACCAGGGTGACTCCGGCCATGCTAACCCAATGGCTGGTGAGCAGTACAAGGATTGGACGCTTCTGTTCGTCGCTCATCGCGTGAAGTGCATTCCGATCGTCACCAATTGTGACCGGAAACCCTCATAGAGGTAGAAGGGCTCGGCAAAGCCGTAGTAGCGCCACTCCCCGTACCAGCTTATGTGCTTGTACGACGGCGTTGTAAACCGCATGGTTGGCTGATAGAATTCCGTAGGCCGGCTCCCCGACGACCGGAACAGCGACCCGCCCGCGCTTAGCCGCGGCCCGTTCGCGCCGAATCCCGGAATCACCAGGTTCACCAGCGTGCTGGCTTCGTGCACGTTATCCCGGTAAATCGAGTTCGCAGTCGCGAAATCCTGCGGCACAATGTAGTTGATGTCCGACCGCAGGGTGGCCCGCGTGTACTCGCCGGTTACCGTAACCCTCTTGCTGTTGTTCGGAGTCCACGTTACCGAAGCCGAATTGTCGCGGCTCAAGAAAGAGTAATTCACCGCCGGATTGGGATTCTGATTGCTCAACACCGAAAATCCTGCCGAGAACACCAGCGATGGCCGCACCTGATAACGCGCCTGAATACGCACCTTTTGGTAATCTTGCAGGCTCGTCCGGAAATACCCGCGATCCCCTCCGGAGCCTTCGAAATCAACGCTCATCGAAAGCCCCGCGAGCGCCCGGTAGCTCATGCCCCCCAGCCCCACCTGGCGCTTGAGCTGCCCTGTTTCTGTGACTGCTCCCGAAATGAGCGCGCCGTCCGTCAGCCCGTCGCCCCACTCATACCGGTAGCCGCCGCGCAACGTGATCCGCGAAGTCAGGTCAAACAGCGCGTCCACCTGCTCCCGGTTGTAATTCATGACCAGCAGGTCTGTGAAACTGTTAAGGAGCGTAGTCATTGCGGGCGTGAGGATCTGCTGGTTCAGCAGGGCGGACGACGCGTTGTGCAACCGGTCCGTCGTCCAGGATTCGATTACCCGCAATCGCCGCATCGGCCGTATCTCGAAGCCGAGCCTCGCGGTCGTGTGCGGCTGCTTGGCCGCCGCATTCAGCAGGTCGAGTTCGCTGGTATAAAACAGCAGCGTCGCCAGGTCCGCGAACTGCCCCACGTTGTATTGCGAATAATTCACGCTCGTATCGGGACGGCTGTACAGGAACTCGCCGAACAGGTCCAGCCAGGGAGTCGGGTTAGCGATCAGAACAGCCTTGCTGTAGATGCTGTCCCCGCGCACCCCGTAAGTCTGTGTCAAGCCGGTCAAATTGAGCTGTTCGCCGAGAAGCGGCGAGGTGTTGTTGCCGAAATTCTGGGTGCTCGTGAAGACTTGCTGGTCGTCCTTGAAAGTCGTCCCGCCCTGCTCCAGCGTCACGTGGAACTTTTTGAGCTCCAGACGAACCCCGCCGCGGTAATTATTGGTGCTGTCTCGCGGCCGGTCCTCCACCGGATATGAATTGATTCCGTTGACAAAATCGGTGATGCCCGTGCCGAATCCCGAATCGTGCGAATAACCCACATACGGCACAATCCAGTGGCCCGGCAGCAATTCCAGCTCGAAATCCATCATCCGCCGATGCGAGTCGAAAGACTGTTGATCGAGAAAGATCCCGCTACCGATCGTCGGATCCGCGAACGACGGCAGAAAATTGAAATACGCGACATCGCGGTAATCGAAGTTGAGCCTGTACCAGTCGTGGCGTGTGGCATCCAGGTGCGCCATAGTATAAGGGTCGCCGCCCCACCCGCTGCCCCGCACGTCGATGCGATCGAACCATTTCCGCGCGGCGCTTTCAATCGTCAAGTCGAGCCCCAAGAGGCGCACTCCCGATCCCATGTCCACCACGAAGCGGTATGTGTCCAGACTCCCGCCTACGCTGTTAAACCGGTAGCCCAGATCCAAGCTTCCCGTGACCGTGGTTTCCGGCGTCGTCAGAGGAACTGCGGGTGTCTGCGGCGCGGCCGGAGCAGCCACAGGCGTCGCGGGTGTCTCCTGCGCGGTTGGGGCAGTCTGTTGCGCCGCGAGCGGCAATGCCGCCAGAACGAGTAGCCAGATCCTCATCGCAGCAACGCCTGGCTCACGTTCGATCCGTGAACCTTCACGTGGCAAACCGTGCAGTTCTGAAACTGCGGGGCGAGCAGATCGTGGAACGACGGCGGAACTCCGCCCAGCGTGTGCGACGCAGCCGCCGTCACCGGCGTGTTCGCGTGGCACTCCAGGCAAACGAAACGCACCTCCGCCCTTGTCAACATCCGCGGATTCGCCGACCCGTGCGGCTCATGGCACACCGTGCATCCCTCGAAGCGTAAGGGTGCATGCTCGAACACAAACGGACCGCGCTTGTCCCCGTGGCAGTTCAGGCATCCCGGCTCGTTGGCCGAAACCGTCCGCATGGAGTGCGATAGCAGGCTTCCGTGCGGATTGTGGCAATCAACACAGCTCATCGCGCCTTCCGGTAGCTTGTGCTTGTACGGACGCTGAAAACTCGCCCACTCCGCCGTATGGCAGCCAGCGCACTTCGCGTTGATCGCCGCCCGGCGCCGTGGTACCAGATCCTCCGCCGACTTGTGCATCGCATGGCACGTCACGCAGCTCACCTGATTGCGTGCGTGCCCGCTCTGGATCCGCCCCACTTGTGTCGGCCGGTTCAAATGGCAGCTCAGACAGCCGCGATCCGCTTCTGCCACCGGTAGCTTCGCCGGATCGCGAATGTCCGCGGCCGACGTGCTCTCCACGTGCTTGCTCCCCGGACCGTGGCAGGATTCGCACGCCCCTGTCTCAAACCCTCGGTGCTTGTCCTTCTCCACGACGATGTGCGGATTTTTTTGAAAGGCATTATAGATGTCCTCGTGGCACATCTGGCAGGCTTCCGAGCCTACGTATGTAGCGGGCTTGGTGTCTGGGGGAGGGGATTGCGCCGGTGCTGCGGCGTCTGCGGGAGGGGATTGCGCGAGTGCTGCGGCGGCCAACAAAAACACGGCCGCCGCGACTGCCAGCGCTTGAGGGTGCCCCGCACCAAACGGACGGGGCCCAGGGGGAGGTGGGGGCGCACTGGCAAATCGCGGCGGCCAAGCCAGCGGAATCAAGTTGTCAGCTCGCATGGCTCCTCCAAGCCTAACGAGCGTGCACCGAAGCGATTACTGAACATGTTCCGCGTCAACCGCGAACTGCGCACCGGCGGCGTGGCATACGCTACAGCTCTCTCCCAACGGGTCGGTTGCGATGCTTCCGCCATTTTCCAGGAAATGCGACGCCTCCTCCTTGGAAACGTGACAACCGCTACAAGCCGAAGAAATGGGCTGCACGGGATTGATCCAGCCCTGAGGATCGACCACCTGATGCAGGCCGCTCATCAGCGGCAGGTCGTTTTGCTCCGTACTATTGACGTGGCACATCGCGCAGTTTTGCATATAGGTGGCATCCCCGGCGGGGCTCATGACTGGGAAGAGTATGCCTGAGAAGTTGTTAATGCTTCCACCGTAGCCCACGACGATGTAGGGATTCTTGGCGCCATCGGCCGCGGCATTCACGCCGTCGTGAATGCGATGCACCAGTAGATTGAAATTGATGCCCTGCGCGGGCTGGGTCCTATACGACGCGATCACGGCGTTGGCGCGCGTACCAGCGTCCGTATTCGACGGATTGTGACACAGCACGCAGTACTCGTTGTTGTTGCGCAGATTGCCGTGCAGCGAAAGATCGACGTGGCAGTTATTGCAGTTGCTCAGTGTGACCACCGTGCGGCGCGGCGCCACCTCCGCGCCGTTCACCGAAAAGTTGACTACCGGGTTTTTCGCGCCCGCCGCGACGACCTGCTGGGAGTTTGTGCCCGCCAACACCGTCACATCCATGAGCGCCTCACCGCCGATGGTGTACGTTCCGGTGGCGGCTTTCGGAATGGCGTGCGTGAAGGTGTACGTGCAGGAGCCGCTGGCATTACACGCCGCCTTCGCGGCGCTTTCCGTCACGTAGCCCGCAGTGTTGGCGGTTCCGCTTCCGAAACTTGTGTAGCCGTAGTCGGTGGTTGGACCAGCCATGGTGAATTGTAATGTGGAGGTCTGCGATAAGGCGATATTGTCGCCCTTGTTGTTCTGCAGAGTGAAGTTGACGGTGGGCGTTTGCCCGGCGGAAGTGTTAGTCACGCTGGTAATGGCGAGGTTGATGCCGGGCAGCAACGTATCAGGATTCTGGGGGTAAGACGCGGCAGTGTCGGTGGGCACCACGTGCGCACCTAGGATGGACGCATCGAAGGGCAACTCACCCTGCGGAATATGGCAAGTCGAGCAGAGATTGTCATTGGATTGAGGGCCGCCCGGGTGATTGACACCGGTCGCGAAATCAACGTTGTCATGGCAGGAGCCGCAGGCAGCCCGAGTGGGTTGGGTCAAAAAAGCAGTGGCTTGCGCCGCGCCGGTGGTCTGGCTGTGGCAAACCTCGCAACGGCGCGGATCGGCGGGATCAATCACCGTAGAAAAGTTACTGAGGGCATTCATGTAGCCGGCAACCTCGAAAGGGACGCCGGGCGTGGTCGTGGTACCAATCACGCTGGGCAACTGCGACCCCATGTGGATCTTGTGATAGAAGACCTTGGCATCCAGCGTGTTGCCTGTGACCGGATCGGCGTTTTGCGGCTGGTGACACATCACGCACATGTTCATGCCGTGGGCATAGCCGCCGTGGAAGGCCAACTGGTAATGGCAGGTGTTGCAACTCTGGGTACGGATGATGTCGCGGGTGACGGTAACTGGCGAGCCATTGGGGACGAAGTTGAAGGTGGTGCCGGCGTAGCTCGTGCCCAGGGCGAACGGCGTGAGATCGCGGTTGCCGTCCACCGCGACTGTAGTGGTCACGGTGGGGTCAAATCCCGCGGGTGCCTCAGCCATGAAAGTGTACCGGTATTGGCCCGGGCCGATCCGCATTGCCGTGCCGCCCAATTCGAAATCCGGCCGGGTGATGGTACCCAGCACCGCACCGGTCGCCTGGGAGGTCGTGTAGGCCACATATTGTGCCTGGCCCTTGGGGATGTAAGCGGCAACGTAAGCCAGCGAGACTACGCCCGGCGTGGTGGCGCCGGTCGCATCCAAAGGCAGCCCGTTCGGATCGGTGATGGTGTACGTCACACTGATGACGCCGCTGCTTGTGATCTTCGCCGAGTTGATCGTAATCACTAAGCCAGGGGTCACGAAATCAACCACAGAAGCCGTGTCGCGCAGGGTATATTCATGCTTCTTGGTCTGGCCTGTCAGGCAGAGGGCGAGGACGGCGGCGAATGCTGCGATCCGTACCGCACGAAAGATCCGCTTCATGAGAGTCCGTTTCGTGGCTTTTTTCCGGTTCGTCCGCAAGGATCGGTAGCGTCCGCAGCGTCAACTATCACGGGTCTGAATGCAAAAGTATAGGGGCATCACCGTCGCCAGTCTGTTCACAATTGCTCACATGCCCGGCCGGTTGAAGTAATAAACGCTCCCCTGCCTGCGCCCGCGCCTTGCCGCTCTTAGCGCCCCAAGCTTCCCTAGCGCCACAGCAGCCGGATTCTTGCCAGTTTTCGGATCTTCCAGCGGTGTCCCGTCCAGATGCTCGCCGATGGTCTGCTCGACCACCTGGCGCGCGACCGTCGCAAAGTCGTGACCTCTTGGCTTGCTTGAACGGCTCGGCATGATAAAGTTATTGCACAGGAACAGCCCGTGGAAACAGGAAGTCAAAAGACTCTGTTTTATGTTGTCAAACGAGCTGATGATTATTTCGTATGGGAGACGACGCCCAGCGAAATCTTCGAGCACACAAAAGAGGACCCGACCCTGAACAATCGTTTGGACCGAACTCCGTTTACAACGCGGGCCGAGGCCGAACAGCGCCGTCGAGAACTGACTGCCGCCGCCCGATCGAAAAAGAATCCATAGCCCAGTTCAAAACTGAACTATGTTATGTGAAGAGAAAGCCAGACTTTTCGCCGAATATAACAAGGCAGCTCTCATTTACTCGCGCTTGCTCACCAGGCTCAACCAGAGGATGCCCAAAATCTCACAGGCGGAGCATGAACGAATACGACGGGAAGCGGATGCTGCATCTATAAAATCCAAGGAGGCACGGCTTGCCTACGAGCGCCACACCACCGAGCACGGCTGCCGAGATTAACCGGCAAACTGACCCACTACCAAAGTATCAATCCCTACAGCGGTAAAAGAGTAAAACAGTTTGCGGAACACACGGATGCGGAAGTACGGATAGCGGTCTCGCAAGCGCAAGCTTGCTTCGCGATATAACGAAAGAAGACGTTCGCCGAGCGGGCCGCTGTACTGACGAAAGCTGTTCTCATCTTGCGATCGCGCACATAAGAGTTTGCGAGCCTCATCACATTGGAGATGGGTAAGCTGATCGCCGAAAGTCGCGGTGAAGTCGATCTCAGTGCCGACATTATCGACTACTACGCCCAGGGCGCCGAAGGCAACGGCCGGCCCAGCCTCGAAGGATCAGGCTGAAACCGGCCGTTGTGCTCGAGGGAGCAACTCGACTAGACGGCGAGGAACATCGTGCTACCGTCCCGATCCACCAGCAAGAGGACGGGCGCGTCCTTCTTGGACGCACTCACCGCCTGGCTGAAGTCCTTTACCGTTTTCACTGCCTGGTGATTGACTTCCTGGATAACGTCGCCCGACTGTAAACCAGCGTCGGCAGCGCGGCTGGCCGGACTGACCTCGTCAACCACCACGCCTTTTGTGGTCTCCGGCAGCTTCAGCTCTTGCGCTGTTTCCGGGGTGAGGTTCGACACGCTAACGCCCTCCAGACCGCTTTCCGAGTGCTCACTGCCGACGGCGGCGCGCTCTTCCTTGGAGGGGAACTCGCCAAGCTGCACGGCAACATCCTGCGTCTTGCCGTCACGAAGCACCTTCAGATGCACGCTCGTGTTTGGCTCCATCATGCCGATCTTCAACCGTAATTGATTGGCATCGGAGATTGCTTGTCCATTGATATCGAGAATGATGTCGCCATTCTTGAGATTGGCCCGCGAGGCCGGACTATTGGGAGTGACGTCTCCCACAAGCGCTCCGTTGGGATCACCCGTATGAAAGGCCTTGGCCATGGCCGGTGTGACATCTTGCGGAAGGATGCCGAGATAGGCCCTTTCCACTTTGCCATGCTCGAGGATCTGGTCCATGTCATGGCGCGCCATATTGATGGGAACGGCGAAGCCGATGCCCTGGCTGCCACCCGAGTTGCCCATGATCGCGGTGTTGATGCCGATCAAATGCCCTTCATCATCGACCAGGGCCCCGCCCGAGTTGCCCGGATTAATAGGCGCATCGATCTGGATGAAGTCTTCGACCTGCTCGATACCGAGTCCGCCGCGACCGGTAGCGCTCACAATTCCCATGGTGACGGTCTGACCGACCCCGAAAGGATCGCCGACCGCGAGAACCACATCGCCGGCCTCGACTTTGCTGGAATCAGCCAAGGATAAAACAGGGAAGTTCGACCCATCAATTTTAAGTACTGCGACGTCTGTCCGGGGATCGGTTCCCACGACGCGCGCTTTGAGCTCACGCTTGTCGTGCAGGGTGACGGTGACTTCGGTTGCGCCGTCCACCACGTGATTGTTAGTGAGAATGTAGCCTTCCGGGCTGACGATGACGCCCGAGCCAAGGCTCTTTTCGCGCCGTTCCCGCGGCACGTCGAATTTCCGGGAGAAGTCGTCTCCGAAGAACTGCCGGAAGAATGGATCCACGCCTTGGGGTCCGCGCATGGCGCTCCTGTCGGATTTCACGACCTTCGATGACGAAATGTTGACCACTGCGGGCAACACTCGCTTCACAACGCTTGCGTATCCGCGTGAGGCTTCGGACCGCGAGACTACTTTGACGGTGGCGGGCGGGTTTTCGCCAGGAAGCCCTCCGACCGTTGCCGCCCTCACCGCAAAGAAGCCCACGGCAGCTAAGGCTGTAGTTAAGGATACCGTCGCCAGCCAGCGACGGCGTACAGGGAACTTGATTTTCACGTTTGCCACCTCGTAGCGTCCTCCCTATCCGGGAAGGCGGGCCGGCGCCGGCTACCAGGCCATCGCCGAATCCAATTCCAGATTAGGGTGTAGGTGGCCGAAGACCCATACCCGGCACTGAGTAGAACAGGCTACCTGGACTGGGTACCCACGAAAGTGGGTCACCTGCGCGTTCTCCTGTGGCTATACCCTGCGATCCAGCTGCTGTTTCCCACCTCTAAGTGATGCCCGACGTGGTTTGAAGATCTCATACTGAATGCGGAATGCTGAAATCCGGCTTTACAAAACTCTATGTGCTGGTGCTTGGAAGCCCAGCCTGGGATGAACGTAGACCTCCGATCCGCCGCTACTCCGTGGTGTTTTTCTCGACGTCTATTGGGAGAGCGACGAAGCTTGCCAGGGTGCTATCTGTTGCCGGTATCCGTGTCCATCACGCCTCGACGTTGGCGGAAGTCACGATTCTGGTCAGAATTACGAGCGCAGGCGTCGTGCTCATCGACCGGAGAACGATCGGACCACGCGGGGGGATACTTCGCGAACTGGCAGCGGATTTTCCTGACGTATGTACCGTTGTTCTCTCTCCTGGCGATAACCAATTCGCCGCCGAACTGTACGCGGCAGGTGCCTGGGAGATTGTCGTTGAACCAGCTAGATTCGCTGACTTGTTGGCGGCCGTTGAATCGGCACATGAGCTCCATCACGAATTGACTGATCCAGTGCGGTTACAAGCGAGGGTCGATGCGATCATGAGAGCTATTCGCCTAGCCGTGCGAGTTGACGAGACGACTCCAGGTATCCGGCGGACGGCCAGCGAAGCCGTCGCCGTGGGAGTGCGCATGATGCGTGTCGTCGGAAGACCGGGTCCGGTACACTAAGCCCAGTGAAAACTTCGTCCGTCGAATCGAGAGAAACACAAGCCCGTTCGGCCGCAGCCTATCATTCCACTCGCGGGTTGCGTCTCGCCTTGGTCGTTGGTTTTGGGGGGATGCTTCTGATCTTCCTGGTGGCAGGCGTGGACGCAGCACGTCTACTGC
>Ga0181536_10002144_pt1 | contig 22641 bp, 21 predicted proteins | sample PEATcosm2014_Bin_41_FD_121105 | JGI IMG/M metagenome (GOLD analysis project Ga0181536, IMG submission 121105) | Peatland microbial communities from MTU Mesocosm Facility, Houghton, MI, USA - PEATcosm2014_Bin17_60_metaG | ecosystem: Environmental > Terrestrial > Soil > Wetlands > Peat | place...
CGACGCGCTTGCCGCGCAGATCCGCCGGCGTCTCGATACCGGCGGCGCGACGTACGAGCACGCCGGTGTGAAAAAAACGGCGCGACGTGAAGATCGGTAACGCAACCCAGTCGGTCGGGCCTTTGGCCGTCGAGATGATCAGGGACGAGATCGACAACTCCGAAATGTCGAACTCGGCAAACTTCAGTTGCCGCCAGTACATCTCGGAGGCGTGCACGTCGGTCGCCAGCAAGCGGATTCCCGCGGGCTGCACGCGACCGTCGATGACCGGGTAGGCGGCTTCGTTCGGCGTGAACGCCGCGCTGAGTTCGAGTTCGGGCGTGGTGGATGCGGTCATCGTTCCTGCAGTCAGTGCCAGATGATGTCGCGGACGTCCAATGGTCCGGCAAGCACCTTATAGCGCACGGCGGCGTCGATCAGGGGCTGCAGCATTCCCGGGTCGAGCGTCGCGGCATGGCGCTCGTGGGCGCGCGTCGTCGACAGGCGCAGGTATTTGCGCAGCACGGCGGCGGCGGCTTCGGGGTTTTTTACGGCCCAGTTCGCGCCTTGGTTCAAGACCGTCGCGAACTTGCGAACGGTGTCGGGGTTGCCGTTGGCCCACGCGCGCGACGCGAACCACGCGGTGATCATGAAGCGCTTCGCGATCCCGCTGTTGACGCTCGCGAACCGGCGCACGCGCCCGCTCTCGATCCCGGTCGTGTAGCCGGGATCGGCGACGATTGCGGCATCGACGCGGCCTTGGGCGATCGCATCGACCATCGTGAGGTTGGGAATTTCCACGAAGCGCAGCGTCCGCGAGTCGCCGCCGTTTTTGTCGACCCACGTCTCGGCGGCGATCTGATCGACCGAATGCAGCGTGTTGACGGCGATGGTCTTGCCGCTGAGGTCTTTGGCCGTCTGCAGCGGGGAGTTCGTGGCGACGATCATGCCGCTGATCAGCGGCTGCAAGGTCTCGTCGTCCATCGTGCCCGGAGCGACGAGCACGACGTCGATGCCGCGCAAGTGCGCGTTTGCCAGCGGCACCGGATTGCCGGCCCCGATCTGGATCGCTCCGGCGGCGATCCCGGCGACGATCGATTCGCCGCCTTGAAACTGTTCGATGTCGACGTTGAGTCCGGCGCGGTTGAAGAGGCCGAGCTCTTGTGCGTAATACACGTCGGCCTGCGCTTCGAACGCGCTGACCGCCACGCGGACGAGCGGCGTCTCCTGAGCGCCGGCACTCGCGGCGAGGGTCGCGGCCAGCGCGAGCGCGAGGGCTAGGCGGTCGAGTCGCGGCGTGGGACGTGCACTTCGCCGGCCGGCGGCGTGTCGGCCGAGGACTTGATGCGCTTCTGAAAGAGCATGTTCATGAACATGTACATCGGCTTCGTCTTCATGACGAGCGTGCGCGCCGGCTTGGTCTTACTGCGATTGGAATGCTGGTGCACGCAATTGTTGTGCACGATGACGATGTCGCCCGCTTCCCACTCGTAGTGGATGCCGTCGTGCTCCTCGACACCCTCGCCGTCGAGTATGTAGAACACGGCTTCGTTCACGTGGCCGTGCTTGTTCGAAAACCCGCCGGGCGCGTACTCTTGCAGATGGATGTGCAGCGTTTGGCCCAGCCCGACGCCGGGTGAGATGTAGTCCATGTTCCAATGCTGCGGGCCGCCGCTGAATTCGATCTCGGCTCCCTTGCGGACGCGAGGGCGCGCGCGCAATTGCCGCAGCTCTTCTTTGAGATTGTACTCGCCGGTGATGGCACGTACGAAAACGCGGTCTTCGGCCATGGCCGTACCTTCGCCGGAGGCGAAGGTTTCCTTCCGCTCGAAAAGCCCGCGTCATGGCTGAGATGCAAGATGGCCCCTGGGGCGAGTATCGGGCCTGGCTCCAGGGCGGCGAAACCGGCGAGTACTACGAGCACCTGCTCCACGACGCGACCACGGCTCCGGAGCGCAACGCCCGGAAGGCCAAGGTCATCAAGCCGGTGCGTCAGCCGTGGGAGAACGCTCCGCACGGGCTGATCAAGCATCTCGTCAATGAAGAGATGAACACGCGCGCCGAGACGCTCGACGCGTACATGCTCGTCATCCCGCCGGGCAGCAAGTCGGGCAAGATCCGGCAGCTCGCCGAGCAGGCGGTATACGTCGTCGAAGGCCGCGGGTACGACCTGCACATCGACTGCGAGCTCGATTTCATCGACGACGAGAAGTACAGCTGGGTGCCGCAGGACGAAATCCAGCGCTTCGACTGGGAAGCCGGCGATACGGTGTACATTCCGCCCAACACGATCAACCAGCACTTCAACGCCGATCCGGAACGAATCGCGCGCATCATCATCTGCACCAACCGGATCTACAAACAGTCCGGGCTGAACGACCTCGAGCAGATCGAGAACGCGCCGGAATACGTGCCGGGCGAGAAGCTGACGGCGGAACGGCTGCGGCACTACCTCAAAGCGAAAGCCCGCGTGTAGCATGATCACCGATAGCGAGAATCAGCGCCTCGCCGGCGTCGCGGCCGGAACGCCCGGCGGCGAGTTGCTGCGGCGCTACTGGTACCCGATCGCGACCGCGGGCGAGCTGCGCGACCGTTGGACGAAGCGCGTGCGCTTGCTGGGCGAAGACCTCGTGCTCTTCCGCGACCGCAGCGGACGGCTCGGCCTGATCGGCGAGAGCTGCCCGCACCGCCGCGCCTCGCTCTACTACGGGATCCCCGCGCTCGACGGCATTCGCTGTCCCTATCACGGCTGGAAGTTCGACGGCACCGGCGCCTGCCTCGAACAGCCCAACGAACCCGAAGGCAGCTCGTTCAAGGACAAAGTCAACATCGGCGGCTATTCGGTCGCCGAGCTGGGCGGAATGATCTGGGGCTATCTCGGTCCGCAGCCCGCACCGCTGATTCCCAAGCTCGACGGCTTCGTCGTGGAGCCCGCGATCCGTCAGGTGGGCTACACGCTCGTGCCTTGCAACTGGTTGCAAATCATGGAGAACTCATGCGATCCCGTGCACACGGAATGGCTGCACGGGCATCTGCAAGAGTTCGTCGAGGAAGTGCGCGACGGCGTCAAGCGAAAATTTCCGATCTCGCGCCATCACGTCAAAATCGCGTTCGACGAGTTCGAGTACGGTCTCTACAAGCGCCGGCTCTACGAAGGGCAGTCGGAGGATGCCGACGATTGGAAGGTCGGCCATCCGGTCTTCTTCCCCAACACGCTCGCGGTCGGATCGAGCCGCGGCGGCTCGCGTACGTACGCGTTCCAGATTCGCGTGCCGCTCGACGACATGACGACCATGCACTATTGGTACACCGCCTTTACGGTGGACGGCGTCGACATCCCGCAAAACCTGCTCGAGGACGTCGTCCTGTTCGAGGTTCCGTGCTACCAAGAGAACGGCGATTTCCTGGTCGAGATGCTCGACGCGCAAGATGTCATGGCGTGGGTCACGCAGGGCCCGGTTGCCAAACGCGAACTGGAGCGGCTCGGCACCACCGATCGCGGCGTGATCATGTTCCGCAAGATGCTCGAACGCGAGATCGATCGCGTCGCCGCGGGGGAGGATCCGATGGGCGTTATCCGCGATCCCGAGCGCAACAAGATCATCGAGCTGCACACCGAGCATGACAAGGGCATGCTCGCCGACGGGATCCGCAGCCGGATGTCGCGCACGCAGGCGCGCTTCTCGCCGTATTTCGAGGGTCTGGTCGAACTGCTCACCGCGGCGCAAATCAAGGCGGGCGCCGAACGGCCGCTGGTGACCGCGCACTAACGCGCCGTGGACGCCACACTCACCCGCACGACGGGCACGACCGGGACGGTTCACTGGATCGATCACTACGTGACGAACAGTGAAGACATTCCGCGGTGGGCGGCGTTCCACACCAAGGTCATGGGCGCGGTGACGCTCGCCGATCCGAGCGGTAAGCTGCCGGGCGTGTTCCAGCAAGTCGGCAAAATCCGGCACGGCGCATTCCGCTCGCACCGGCCGATACCGCCGACGCGGGGCGTCGGCAAGGGGCTGCCGCGCTACGGCTACTACATCGAGAAAGGCGCGATCGACGCGCACCTGCGCCGGCTCGAAGCGGCCGAAGCGCCGCACAGCGAGCCGATCCGGACGTCGGCATTCGGCGAAGCCGGGACGGCGATCTACTGGCAAGATCCCGACGGCAATCAATTCGAATTCTGGGCGCCCGACGTGCTGCCGGAGGGCGCGATGAACGGCTGCTCGTCGGCGGGCGTCGGCCGCATCAGCCACGGAACGTTCGAATCGCGCGATCTCGAGCGCACGGCGGCGTTCTTCAAACAGTTCTGCGAGCTCGAGCCGATCCGCAATGCCGATATCGCCGGCGACGTGCTCGCGTTACGTTTGGCCGCCGGCGGCCGGCTCGTATTCGTGAAAACGGCCGAGCTCGGCGGACGCACGACCGGAATGGGAATGCGCGACGTGCACACCGCGCTGCTCGTGCACAAGGACAGCTACTTCGCCAATTACCGGCGCATCTGGGACACCTTGCCGGAGTGGGACTTCGATCCCGCCGGCGAGCAACTCGTTGAAGGCGGGGAAGCGATGCCCGCGCGCACCGTGCTGCACCCGAGTCCCGCCGGCCGCCGGTTCCACGCCATGACGCACCGCGGCGACGACTTCATCGACTGGGACACCAACCTCTGGCACTTCTACGGCGGCCGGCCGCTCGGGCCGTCGCTCGCGTTCTACGAAGGGCTCTCGATCGAGGACTACATCGCCGAGTGGGAACAGACCCGCGCCCGGACGTGAAAGCAACGCTTTTCGCGCTTCTGCTGATCGCGCTCGGCACGCCGCTGGCTGCTGAGACCCAGCGTATGCCGCTGCAGATCACGGCCTTCGATACGCACAGCGGCATCGTCGTCACGCACTTCAGCTTCCTGCAGGTTCGCAATCCGCATAAGGCGACGGCCCAAGAGAATTCGATCTCGGGGGCGCACATGGGCGTCGCAACCAACGCCTGTGTCTCGTTCACGAACACGCTGCCGCGCAACGTGACCCAAGTCGACTTCCACTTCGTCTTCTACGACCGGTCGCGCGATCACGCGGGCGACGCCGACCTGATCCGGACCGGCACCTTCGCGCCCAATGCGCCGATCGACGTCAACCTGGCAAACCGGACGGGGCTCGAGGACACCAAGGATTGCATCCTAGTCCCCTTTCACGACCCGAACGTCGCGCTGGCGGTCGTGTTCGTGAAGTCCGCAACCTTCGCCGACGGCTCGCAGTGGGTCACGTCGGGTCCCGCCATCGCCGACCACCTCGGCCCGGAGAACTAAGCCTGCATGCTCACCCGCGAAGAGAACGAACTGCTCACGCACATCGGACCCGGTACGCGCATGGGCGCATTGCTGCGGCGCTACTGGTTTCCGGTCGCCGCGACGTCCGAGATGCACGAGCGCTGGACGATGCGCGTGCGTCTTTTAGGCGAGGATCTCGTGCTCTATCGGGATCGGAGCGGAGCGTTCGGGCTGATCGCGGAGTTCTGCCCGCACCGGCGCGCGTCGCTGGCGTACGGGATTCCGGAGCGCGACGGCATTCGCTGTCCCTACCACGGCTGGAAGTTCGACGGCACCGGAACGTGCCTCGATCAACCCAACGAACCCGCCGGCAGCGCGTTCAAAGAGAAGGTCGCGACCGCCGCTTATCCGGTGCGCGAGTTGGGCGGCATGTTGTGGGCCTACGCCGGGCCGCTGCCCGCGCCGGAGATTCCGGCGATCGACGGTTTCGTCGTCGACGGCGCGATCCGGCTCGTCGGCAAGGCGGTCGTGCCGTGCAATTGGCTGCAGATCATGGAGAACTCGGTCGATCCGATCCACACCGAGTGGGCGCACGGCCACCTCTCGGAGTTCGTCCGCAACGACGGGCAGCGGCCGAGCTCGCGCCGGCACGAACGCATCCGTTTCCGCGAATTCGAGTACGGGATCTACAAGCAGCGGCTGCTCGCCGGGCAGCCGGAAACCGCCGACGACTGGACCGTCGGCCATCCCGTGATCTTTCCGAACATTCTGGCGGTGGGCAACGCATCGCCGACCTGGCGGAACTTTGCGTTCCAGATTCGCGTCCCGATGGACGACACGAACACGCTGCACCTGTGGTACAACGCCTACATCCCGCCGGCCGGCGCGACGGCACCGCCGCACCTGTTCGAGCGCGTGTGGGCGTACGACGTGCCGTATCGCGACGAACGCGGTGAATATACCCTGCAGTACACCGATTCGCAAGACATCATGAATTGGATCACCCAGGGCGCGATCGCCGACCGCTCGCTCGAGCGGCTCGGCACGACCGACATGGGCATCATCGCCTACCGCCAGATGCTGCACCGGGAGCTGGAGAAAGTCGAGCGCGGCGAGGATCCGATGGGCGTGATCCGCGATCCGGCGCGCAACCCGATCATCGAGTTGCCGCTCGAGAAGAACAAACACCACATGAGCGACGGTTTCGAGAAGACCGCGCGGCGCTCGCGCTTGCGTTTCGCACCGATCATGGAAGACTTGGTGGCGGTCTTCGCGCAGCGACCGTCGACCGAAGGCGAACTGGTCGGCGCCGGACGGTGAAGCGCGCCGGATTCGTCGCGCTCGCCGCCGGGGTTGCCGTCGCGCGCGCGGCGGACGCACAAGCCGACGCGGCCATTCACGTCGGAGCCAGCTCGTTCGAAGCCAACGCCGGGGTCTACTACGCACTCGAGAACGGATTCTTCAAGCAAGCGGGTCTGAACGTCGACGCGCAGCCGTACAACAACGGGGCGGCGATCGCCGCCGCCGTCGCCGGCGGTACGCTGCAGATCGGCTGCGCGAACCCGCTGCCGATTGCCGTCGCGCACGAACGCGGGCTCAACTTCGTCATCATCGCGCCCGGAACGCTGCACGACACGAAGGTCGACCCGCCGAACTTTATGATCGCGCCGAACTCCCCGATTCGCACGGGCAAGGATTTCAACGGCACGACGATTGCCGTGACCGCGCTGCAAGGGCTCGATCCGCTCGGCGCGCTGGGCTGGATCGATCAGCACGGCGGTGATTCGCGCACCGTGAAGGTCATCGAGCTGCCGCACACGCTGATGGCGGATGCCGTCGGCGACGGGCGCGTCGCGGCGGCCCTGATGGCCGACCCGGCCCGCGCGGCCGCGCTCGCGGCCGGAAAAGTGCGCCCGCTGGCCGACAGCTACGTGTCGATCGGCAACCGCTTCTTCGTCTCGGCGTGGTTTGCGAATCGCGATTGGGCCGACAAGAACGCCGACGCCGTGCGCCGTTTCCGGGTCGCAATCGATCGCGCCGGCGATTGGGCCACGCGCAATCCCGTTCCGGCCGCGGCGATCTTGCGCAAGTACATGAACATCAGCGAGGACCGCGCTCACGAAGAGCATGCCGCCTCGATCGATCCCGCGTTCGTCCAGCCGATCATCGACGCGGCGGTGAAGTACAAGCTGCTCGATCGTCCGCTGGACGCGGGCGACATCATCTGGAAATAGGGTAGGCCCGGCCCGCGGGAAGGCGAAATAGCCCGCATGCTGACGCGCGAAGAGAACGAGCTTCTGTGCCAAGTCGGAGCCGGCACGCCGATGGGCACGATGCTGCGGCGGTACTGGATTCCCGCCGCGCTGACCGGCGAGCTCGAAGCGGGCGGCGCGCCGCGCCGCACGCGGTTGCTCGGTGAGGATCTCGTCGCGTTCCGCGCCGCCGACGGCACGGTCGGCGTGCTCGAAGAGCATTGCCCGCACCGCGGCGCATCGCTCGCGCTCGCGCGCAACGTCGACTGCACGTTGCAGTGCATCTATCACGGCTGGAAGGTCGCTCCGGACGGGCGCGTGCTGGACACGCCGGCCGAACCGGAAGGTTCGAACTTCGCCGCCAAGGTGCGCGCGCGCTCGTTCCCCGTCTACGAAGCCGGCGGCATCGTGTGGACCTACCTCGGCCCGCCCGAGAACGAGCCGCCGCAGATGCATTTCGACTGGATGTCGCGGCCGGCCGAACACCGCATGATCCAGAAGGTGTACGAAGAGTGCAACTGGGTGCAGTCGCTCGAAGGCGTGATCGACACCGCGCACTCGAACTTCTTGCACTCGAACCTGATCAAGCCGGTCGCCGGACTCGACGTTACGACGATGGCTCCCGGCCAGGGCGAGACGCGGCGCCCGTCGGACGATACGTCGCCGCGCATCGAAGCCGAGACCACGCCGTACGGTTTCCGCTACGCCGCGATCCGGCACCCGCTGATCGATCCGGAGCTCCGCGACTACGTGCGCGTGACGCTGTTCATCGCACCGTTCTACTCGTTCTTCCCCGGCCCCATGGGCTGGACGTACATGCAGGCGTTCGTGCCGATCGACGACGAGCACACGATGTTCCACTTCGTCCAAGTGCAGCACGACGCGCCGGTCGACGCGGCGGCCCGCAAGCGCCGCGAGGAACGGGCGGCGATGCGGCCGGGCATCGATCTGGATAGCGAGTATCATAAGTCGCGCCGCCGCGCGAACAACTGGCTGCAGGACCGCGCCGCGATGCTGGCCGGAAATTTCACCGGCATCGAGGGCGTCAACAACGAGGACATCGCGGTGCAAGAGAGCATGGGCGCGATCTACGACCGGACGAAGGAGCATCTGGGCGCCAGCGACACGGCGGTGATCCGCATGCGGCGCATCATGCTCGACGGCGTACGGCACTTCATGGACGGTGCGCCGCCGGTGGGGTTGGCCGAACCGGTCGCCTACGAAACGCTCCATGCGGAAGAACGCATGGTGCCCAAGGGTGAATCCTGGCAAGCGTTCGCGCTTGCATGAACCGGCGTAACGCACTCGCCGCCGTAGCCGCCGTCGCCGCAGCGCCGTTCGGGCTGAACGCGGCCGGGGCTGCCGACCCCTACGACGCGGCCAAAGCCGAAGGCGCGCTGACCGTCTACACCGGCGGCGTCGCCGCCGGTTCGGCCTCGCTCGTCAAGGCGTTCAACGCGCAGTTTCCCGGCATCGACGTCACGATCGTCGGCGACTACAGCAACGTCAACGACGTCAAGATCGACCGGCAGCTGAGCGAGAAGAACGTCACCGCCGACGTCGCGGGTTTCCAGACCGTGCAGGACTTCGTGCGCTGGAAGCGCGCGGGCGAGCTTCTGCTCTTCAAGTTCGACGGCTTCGCGCTCTACGAAGACCGCTACAAAGACCTCGACGGCGCGTTCACGGCGACGAACCTCAACCCGCTGACCTACGCTTACAATACGCAACTGGTCGCCGCAAGCGACGTCCCGAAAGCCGCGCCGGATTTCTTGAACCCGAAGTTTCACGGCCAAGCGATCACCTGCTATCCGCACGATGACGACGCGACCCTGTATCTCTTCTACACCCTGGTGCAGAAATACGGCTGGTCCTTCGTGGACGCGTACATGAAGACCGATCCGTTCTTCGTGGAAGGCCACGCTGGCGTCGTCACCGCGATCGCGAGCGGGAAAAAAAGCGTCAGCTTCGACAACTCCGAGCATACGGCGCTGGCCGCGAAAGCGCAGGGCAGCCCGATCGACGTGGCTTACTCGGCGGTCGACCCGACGCCGATCTTCTACAATTCGATCGCCATCCTGCGCGCCGCGCCGCATCCGAACGCAGCCAAGTTGTGGGTGACGTTCGCACTGTCGAAAGACCAGCAGATCAAGACGCTGAACTGGTCGGCGCGCCGCGACGTCCCGCCGCCCGCCGGCCTGGCCCCGCTCGCGTCGCATCCGCTCGCCGACCGCTATCGTGATTTCGTGACCCAGACCGATCTCGTCACGTCGTTGCGCAAGCGTTTCCTCGCCTACACCGGGCCGGTGGTCAACAAGTCGACATGAAAGTCGCCGATGCGATCGCGCGGGTGCTCAAGGACGAAGGGGTCGAGTACCTGGTGTGTTACCCGCGCAACATGCTCATCGACCGTTGCGTCGAGGCCGGCATCCGGCCCATCGTCTGCCGGCAAGAGCGCGTCGGCGCGGGAATCGCCGACGGCATCAGCCGTTCGACCAACGGCAAAGCGATGGGCGTCTTCGCGCCGCAAGGCGGACCGGGAATCGAGAACTCCTTTTCGGGAATCGCGCAATCGTTCAGCGACGGCATTCCGATGCTCGTGCTGCCCGGCCCGGCAACGATGGGCCGCAGCCACACCCTGCCGCACTTCAGCGCCGTCGACAACTTCACGCACGTCACCAAATGGGCTTGCGAGCTCGACGATCCGGCCCGCGTGTGGGAGCTGATGCGCCGTGCGTTCCACAACCTGCGCAGCGGACGCACCGGACCGGTCCTGATCGAGATGACCGGCGAGATCACCGAAGCCGAGTGCGGCGAGTACGACTACCGGCCGGTGCGCACCGTACGCTCGGCGCCCGATCCCGACGACATCCGTCGCGCCGCCGACGTGCTGCTCGCCGCGAAACGCCCGGTGATCCAGGCGGGCCAGGGCATTCTCTTCGCGGGCGCCACCCCCGAGCTAGTGCGAGTTGCAGAACTGCTGCAGGCGCCCGTGCTTACGACGAACCCGGGCAAGAGCGGTTTCCCCGAAGACCACCCGCTCGCGCTCGGCGCGATGGTCAACGCGGGCCCGAAAGCGGCGTACGTTTTTCTCAAGGACGCCGACTGCGTGTTCGGTGCGGGAACGAGCCTCTCGCGGGTCGGATGGGCGCCGCGCATTCCGGCCGGCAAGCGGATGGTCCACCTGAGCAACGATCCGGTCGACATCAACAAAGACTATTTCCTCGACGCCGCGATCCTGGCCGATGCGAAGCTCGCGCTGCAAGCGCTGGCCGATGAGATCGTCGCGCGCAAGCACGTCGCCACGCGCGACGCAGCCGGCGAAGTCGGCGCGGTGCGGCGCGAGTGGGAAGCGGAATGGCTGCCGGAGTTAACCTCATCGGAGACGCCGATCAACCAGTACCGGGTGATCCACGAACTGGCGCAGCTGCTGACCGGCCGGCGCTCGATCGTTACGCACGAAGCCGGCAGCCCGCGCGAGCAGATGGTCACGTTTTGGCAGAGTCGCACGCCTCGCGACTACCTCGGCTGGGGCAAATCGACGTCGCTCGGCGCGGGGCTGGGCATGATCATGGGTGCCAAACTGACCCATCCCGATGCCGTGTGCCTGAACGTGATGGGCGACGCCTCGATCGGCATGGTCGGCATGGACATCGAAACCGCGGTGCGCAACCGCATCGGCATCGTCACGATCGTTTTCAACAACGGCATGATGGCCGGCGAGCGCTTCGGCATGGAGCACGCGATCGACCGCTTCAACGCGATCGACCTCGGCGGAGACTACCGCGGCGTGGCCGCAGCGCTCGGCGCGTGGTCGAAGCGGATCGAACGCATCGACGACTTCGTGCCGGCGGCGCGCGAAGCGCTCGACGTCAGCGCGACCGGACGCCCGGCGCTCATCGAGGTGATGGCCAAGGAATGCACCCACTTCTCCCGCTACTGAACGCGTGAAGCTCTTTAGCCTCGACGAGACGCGCGCCGCGCTGACGATGGCCGACGTCATCGGTGCGTTGCGCTTGCTCTACGAAGAGCTCGGCCACGCACGCGCAGCGAGCGGACCGCGCACCGACACGCTGTGCGAGTCGCCGAGCGGTGGAGCGTACGCGCTCAAGACCATGGACGGCGTGATTCCGAAGCTCGAGCTGGGCTCGGTGCGGATCAGCTCCGACGTGATCGACTGGCCCACGCTCAACGGTGCGGTCCGGCGCGACAAGGTTGCGGCGGCGCCGGGGGCGCGCTGGACCTCGCTAGTGCTGCTCTTTTCCACCGTCACCGGCGAGCCGTTGGCGATCCTGCCCGACGGCTACGTGCAGCGCATGCGCGTCGGCGGAACGTCGGCGATCGCGCTCGACCTGATGGCGCGCCGGAACGTGAAGACGCTGGCCGTGCTCGGCTCGGGCGGCCAAGCCGGCTCGGCGCTGATGGGCGCGTGCGCGGTGCGTGAGTTCGCCGAGATTCGCGCCTGGAGCCCGAATCGCGCGCATCTCGAACGTTTCCGCGATGAGATGCAGGCCGAGCTCGGGCGCGAGATCGCGTTGGCGGACTCGGCGAAATCGCTGGTCGCGGGCGCCGACATCGTGCTCACCGCGACGAGCTCGACCGTGCCGGTGCTCGACGCCGCGTGGGTCGAGCCAGGCATGCACCTCGGCAGCGTGCGCCACGCGGAACTCGACGCGGCCACGTTGGGCCGGGCGGCGCACGTCGTCGTCCACTCGCACGCCGCGAGCCCCGTGAACACGGTCGTCGGCGCGGCGCAGCTCGCTGAAGGGGATCGCGGCTCGTCGTGGTCGGCCTATCCGACGCTCGGCGACCTCGTGTGCGGCAACGCGGCGACGCGCGCAAACGATGCCGAGGTAACATGCTTCGTCAACAACATCGGCCTCGGCACGCAGTTCACCGCCGTCGGCGCCAAACTGCTCGAGGTCGCGCGAACGCGCGATCTGGGGCGCGACTTCCCCACCGAATGGTTCACCCAGAACGTGCGCTCGTGAGGTGCCTGCGATGAAGCGACCCGAACTTCTCCGGCTGATCGGCTGCGCGCCGGGCGCGGTGGCGGCCTTCGGGCCGGCGGCGGTCCGCGCGGCGTCCGAAGCGATCGCGGTCGTCGGCGTGCCGAGCGAAGACATGACCGACATCTACTACGCGATCAAGACGCAGATGTTCGCTCGCAAGGGCCTCGACGTGTCGCTCGTCGCGGCCAGCAGCGGCGGCGCCGCGACGGCCGCCGTCGTCGCCGGGACCTACCAGGTCGGCAAATCGAGCCTGCTCGCGCTGTTCAACGCCCACCTCGCCGGAATTCCGCTCGTCGCGATCGCGCCGGACATTCTCAACGAGCCGCAAAACCCGCGATCGTTGCTGCAGATCGCCCCCGATTCACCGTACAAGACCGGCGCCGACCTCAACGGCAAGACGATCGGCGTGCCGGCGCTGGGCGACGCGACGACCCTGGCGATTCGCGCGTGGGTCGACAAGACCGGCGGCGATTGGCACAGCTTGAAGTTCGTCGAGATTCCCAACGCGGCGCTCGAAGCGGCGCTCGTCGCGCACCGGGTCGATGCGGCGATCCTGCAGACGCCGCAACTCGACATCTCGCTCGAAGCGGGAGCCACGAAAACGCTCGCCTACGCGAACGAGGCGATCGCACCGACGTTCATTCTCGCCGGATACGTCGCGCTGGCCGACTGGGTGAAGAGCCACGCGGCCGAAGCCCGGACGTTCGCTTCCACCTTGGCCGTGGCTACCGCCTACGTGAACACGCATCGCCCCGAGACGGCGCCGCTGGTCGCCGAATTCACCAAAGCGAGCCTCGCGAACGTCGCCAAGATGCACCGCACGACCAATCCCACCACGCTCGATCCGGCGCTCGTGCAGCCGCTCATCGATGCCGCCGCCAAGTACGGCATCATCGCGCGCGCCTTTCCGGCGCGCGACATCATCTGGCGTCAGTAATCGACGCGCGATCGGATGACGCGCAACACCTTTTCGAGATACTCGATGTACTCGCGATGATAGCGCTCTTTCCACGACGCGAGCAGGTTCTGCGGCACCTGGTTCTCTTGACACCATGCGCCCGGGTCTTTGCTCATCGCCGCCTGGAAGAGCATCTGGACGATCGTTTCCGGATTTGCGGTTTCCGAATCCACGTCAGAACGGCTCGAAGCTGCGCAGCTGTGGGATGACTTCCGTCCCGAAGAGGCGGATCGAGCGCATGAGATCCGCTTCGGCGAGGTTGCCGAAGTTGAACTCACCGAAGAACGTGTTGAACGAACCCTCTTCCGCCATCCGGCGCAATTTCGCGGCCACCGTGCCGGGCGAACCGATCAGCACCAGATCGTTGTCGAGCAGATACTGCGGGTCGAGCATGTTGAGCGCGATGTCGGCCGAGCCGGGATCGCGCCGCTCGAAGACGTCCGCCAACTCGACTTGCTTGCGGCGGATCTCGTCGCGGTCGCCGGTCGGCGAATAGAAGAACGCGTGATACGCGTTGGCCGCGTCGGCCAACGCCACGTCGAGCGCCTTCTGGTCGGTTTCGTCGACGTAGACGACCGTGCTGTAGGCGATGTTCGGCACACCCGGCCAGCCGTGGGCCTTCCAGGCGGCGATGTACGGTGCGTAGCGCAGCTTCGCTTGGCGGCGCGGAAACAACAGAAAGTAGCCGGTGTGCAAGCCTTCGCGCGCGCAAAACTCGAGCGTCGCGACGTCGCGCGTCTCCATCCAGGCCGGCGGGTGCGGCCGCTGCACGGGCATCACGCTGAGGTCGAAATCGCCGTACGGAATCGCCGGCCCGTCCCACGTCACGTGGCCGTCACCGGCGTATGCCGCCTTCATGAAGCGCGCGAACTCGAGCGTCACCGCCCGCCGCCCGGGATAGTCCGCTTTGTACGGTTCGAAGTACGACGGCACGATGCCGGGGACGAGCCCGACTTCGAGCCGCCCACCGGTCAGCTGATCCGTCAGTGCGATTTCTTCGAGCAACCGCACCGGATGATGCAGCGGCACGACGTGCCCCATCGCGCCGACGCGCAGGCGCTTCGTGCGCGCTGTGGCCGCGGCGGCGTAGAGGTTCGGCGCCGACATCCAACTTTCGTAGGGCGTGAAGTGATGCTCGACCGTGAAGCCGTAGTCGAAGCCGGTCGCGTCGGCCACCTCCAGCTCGCGCCAGAGCTGCTCGTAGCGTTCGTGCGGCGTCATCCCCGCTTTGCCCCACACATGGGCGAAATGCGCGAACTTCACGCAGCTTTACTTGCGCGCGTGACCGGGGAACAAGAATGCGGCCGGATCCACCGTCGTGACGCCGACCGCGTCGGGACCGGTGAGGGCGACGATCGCGTCGAGCAGCTTCTGGGTCGGCGCGATCAGCGCCGGCGTATACGGCGGGTCGTCGATGCGACGCGCCTCGTCGCGGTAGGTGGCGATCAGCGCGGGATCCGTCATGCCGACCTTCTGCGCCAACGGCGGCCACAGGCTGTCGTCCGTACGCAGCTTGCCGTAGGCTTCTTCGATCATCGCGTCGACGCGTTCGATCGCACCGGGATTGGCGGCCGTCCATTTTTCTGAGACGTACCATTGGAGATAGAACGACCGCGGATCGAAGCCCGCCGCCTTCAGCAGGTCCGGGATGCCGGTCACGACGCGCTGCTGACCGGCCAAGTGCGGTCCGAACGTCAGCGTCGAGAACTGCAGCGTCGCGTCGACGTCGTCACGCGCCAGGAATTGGTTGAGCAGCGGCGGCGCGCCTTGGACGAGCGTGGCATCTTTCTCGAGGTCGACGTTATAGGCTTTTTTCCCGGCCGCGCGGATGATGAGCCAGTCCAGAAACGCCGTGCCGAACTCGCCGATCTTCTTCCCCTTCAGATCGGCAAACGTTTTGATCGGCGACGGCGGTTTCGTGACGATGATGTTGCTGAAGGTCTGGAAGGAGTGAAACGCCTGCAGCGCGTTGCCGGCCTTGCGCTGCCGCAGCAGGTCGACGAAGTTTCCGGCCGCGATGTCGATCGCGTCGGAGCGCAGCATCGTGTACTGTTGGCCCGGAACCGCGAAGTCGATCAACTCCATCGCCAAGCCGTATTTCTTGTCGAGCCCGTAACGCTGGATCGCGTACGGGACCTCGTCCTGGCCGCCGGAACCGATCGCCGCGATGCGCACCGGGATCGGTGTCTGCGCCGCTGCGGGACGCGACGACACGAAGGGTGCGGCAATGCCCGTGCCCAGCAGTGCCAAAGAAGTTGCCCGATTCATGATCGGCTCGCTGTTCGCCCCGTCTAGGCCGACTCTTGCCGGTAGCGCGCGAGCGCGGCTAGAAGGTTATCCGGTCCGTGGTCGTCAGCGTCACGTTGGCCGATATCCGCGGCGCGTTGGCGAGATTCCAGGCGACGAACTGCTCGGCGTACGGCACCTCGGCCGGCATGCGGCTGGCCGTGTACAAGACCGCGCCCTGCGCCCACTTTCACGAGGAACGGCAGTGCCGGACAGGTGCCCGCTTGGGCTGGTGGCAAGTTTCCGCACGATGCGCAAACTTCTTTCCGTACTCGCGGCCGTCACGCTGGCTACCCTTTTCACGCACGCCGCCGGAGCCGATGCGCCGCCGCTCAAGATCGGGTTCCTGGGCACGTTCTCCGGACCGTTCACCGCGTCCGGAAAGACGGCCGACGCGGCGATCGCGGCGTTCTTCAAGGAGCACGGCGATACGGTCGCCGGGCGCAAGGTCGTGATCGTCAAACGCGACGACGGCGGTAACGCGCCCGACACCGCCAAACGGCTGGCGCAAGAGCTCATCATCTCCGACCAAGTGGACTTTCTCATGGGCCTCGTCTTCTCGCCCAACGCGATGGCGGTCGGCGACGTGTCGACGAGCGCGAAGAAGCCGACGTTCATCACCAATGCGGCGTCGTACGGCATTCTCGAGCAGCACCCGTACGTGGCGCGCTTCAGCTACACCGAAGGCCAGATGACGAGCCCGCTGGCGCAGTGGGCGCTCAAGAACAACCTCAAGACCGCGTACACGATCGTTCTCGACTACGCGCCGGGCATCGACGCGGCGACCGGATTCCAAAGCGCGTTTACCGCCGGCGGCGGCAAGATCGTCGGCGAAGCGCGCGTGCCGCCCTCGGCGCAGGACTACTCCGCGTACGTGCAGCGCATCAAAGACGCGCACCCGCAAGTGATCTTCGCGTTTCTCACCGTCTCGGGCGGCCCGTTCCTCAAGGCGTGGTACGCGGCCGGCGGCCCGGCCACCGGCACGAAGATCCTGGCGACGGTCGATCTCACCAACGAGAGCACGTTGCCGGGATTGGGCGACGATGCCCTCGGCGTGATCACGGCCGGAAACTACGCCGCTACCCACAATTCGGCGTTGAACCGGGAGTTGACGCGCGACATGCACGCCGCCGACCCTGCGGTCGACGGCCCCGAGTTTGCCAGCGTCGCCACCTACGACGTGATGCAGGCGATCTACAAAGTCGTCGCGGCGCAGAACGGCAACGTCGATCCCGACAAGACGATGGCGCTGGTGCGCGGCATGAAACTCGACAGCCCGCGCGGACCGATCGAAATCGATCCGCAAACGCGCGAGATCATCCAGAACATCTACATTCGCCGGGTCGACAAGGTCGACGGCAAACTGCAAAACACCGAGATCGCGACGTTTCCGATGGTTCGCGATCCGGTCGAGAAGTAGCGCGCTAGCGGCGGTCGACGGGGAGGATCAGAGCCGACGGATGTGCCGCATCGTGGTAGATCGTGTCGGTACCGATCTTGTCGGGGTGGTAGTAGTGCGTCCACAGCATCTCGCTGACGGGTGAGTCGCCGTTGACGATCTCGAGACGGATGCGGTGTCCGGCTGCGAAGCGGTACGCCATCGGTTCGATGCTGATGTCGAAGCGGTAGATCTCGCCCGGCACGAGCGGCTCCGGCGCGGCGTGCGTATGATACGGCTCCATCTCGGTGCTGCGCTCGGGATCGAGCCGGCGGTGCGACGCGCGCAGCCAGCCGCGCGATACGACCTCGGCTCGCGGGTTGCGATCGTGCGCGCGGTCGGCCTCCGCCATGGGAAACTGGTCGGAGAGCTTGACGAAGAAATCCGTGTCGGCCGCGGTCGACGATGCATAGAGCTCGAGCTTGATCGGACCGGCGATCTCCACGTCGGCGTCCAGCGGCGGCGACGTGAACGTGAGCACGCGGCGCACCGGATCGAATCCGCCGGCCGGTCCCTCGGGCCCGAAGCCAACGACGCCCGAGACCCAACCGGGATTGGGGTAGGTGTAGCTGGTCGAACCGGCGCCCGCCTTCGTTGCGAGGCCGCCGTCGTTGAGCGACGTTACGCTCGAGGATGGACCAGCATGCAAGTGCCAGCGTTCGTAGCGCACCGTCGGCGGAGGCCACGTCTCGGCGGTTCGCGTGAGCTCGGAACCACGCACCGCGTACTCGACGGCGGGGCGTTGTTCGTAACCGCTGTCGATGCCCTTCAGATACTGGTCGTAGAACGGCAACAGCACGCGTTCGTGGAATTCGCGTGAATTGAACTCGGCGTTCGCGGCCCACGCGTTCGGCGCGCCGGACATGCGCAGTTTCTTCGGGCCGCGGGCGCGTTTGTAGCCCTCGATGTTGCCGCGCGTGTGCAACTGGTGCTTGGCCCACACGCCGCCGGAGTACAGCGGCACCTCGATGCGGTCGAGGATCGCCCAGGCCGTGCGCTCGCGCCAGAAGTCGTCGTAGGCGGGGTGCCGGGCGAGCATCAGGTTGAGGTCGACGTCTTGCTCGCGCGGCGGGCCGCCGTTGGCCGGCGCGCGGTTGATGATGCGGTTCTGCTGCCACCAGTAGCCGGGGAAGAAATCGCCCGGAATCCCGCCGTTGTAGACGCTCGCGCGATACGGATCGTTCAAGCCGTCGTGCGCCGCGATGCACGCCAGCGCCGGCGGCCGCTGCGCCGCCATGAACCACTGCAGCATGCAAAAGTACGATTGGCCGATGCCGCCGACCTTACCCGAGCACCACGGCTGCGCGGCGATCCATTGCACGACGTCGTAGAGGTCGTGCTGCTCGGCACGATCGAGGAAACCGAACGTGCCGCCCGACCGGCCCGAGCCGCGCACGTCCATGTTGACGTACGCGTAGCCGCGCTCGTTGTAGAGATCGATCGGGCCGGTCTCGCGCCACAAGAACTGCGGGCTCGGCGGCAAGACGTTGTTGTCGAAGCGATACGGCGACGCCGCGAGTACGGCCGGAACCGGCCCGCCCGCAGCGGGCAGATAGACGGCGACGGCAATCGATACGCCGTCGCGCGCGGTAACGGTTGCAACGTTCATCGGCAGGGATGCCATAGCGGCTAGCATAGACCGCACGCGAGGATTTGTCTAATGCCCAACGTCATCGTGACCTGCGCGGTCACCGGCTCGCTCCACACACCGTCGATGTCGCCGTTCTTACCGATCACGCCCGAGCAGATCGCCGAAGCGGCCATCGGTGCGGCCGAGGCCGGCGCGTCGATCGTGCACCTGCACGCGCGCTCGCCGGTTGACGGCAAGCCGTCGCAAGATCCGGCGCTGTTCGCGCAGTTCTTGCCGACGATCGCCGCCCGCTCCGACGTCGTCATCAACATCACGACCGGCGGTGGTCCGGGGATGACGCTCGAAGAGCGGCTGCAGCCGGCGCTCGTTTTCAAGCCCGAGATCGCGTCGCTCAACATGGGCTCGATCAACTTCGGCCTCTACGAGATGCTCAACCGCTACAAGACCTTCCGCTACGAGTGGGAGCAGCCGTACCTCGCCGGAACCGAAGATTTCGTCTTCCGCAACACCTTTCGCGACATCAAGTACGTTCTCGAGTCGTGCAGCGCGAACGGAACGCGCTTCGAGATGGAATGCTACGACATCGGGCACCTCTACAACACGGCGCACTTTTTGGAGCGCGGCTTGATCCGGCCGCCGCTGTTCATCCAATCCGTCTTCGGCATCCGTGGCGGCATCGGCGCCCATCCCGAAGACGTCGCGCACATGCGGCGCACCGCCGACCGGCTGTTCGGCAAGGACTACGTCTGGTCGGTGCTGGGCGCGGGACGCAATCAGTTTCCGGTGGCGACGCAGGCCGCGACGCTGGGCGGCAACGTCCGCGTCGGGCTCGAGGACTCGCTGTGGGACGGCAAAGGCACCTTGGCCGAAACCAACGCCGCCCAAGTCCGTCGCATCGTCGGCATCCTCCGCGCCCTCTCGCTCGACATCGCCACTCCGGCGCAAGCGCGTGCGCTGCTGCAACTCAAGGGCGCACCCGCACTGACGGGGCGGGGCTAAGGGGATTTTGGGGTACGGCCGAATTGTAGCGCCAAGCGTCTTTTCGTGGAGGGAATTCTCGTGTCAAACGCCGCCATGGCCGAGCAGGTCGCCAAGAAGCCCGGTTTTCTCGCCGCCCTGGACCAGAGCGGGGGGTCGACCCCCGGCGCCCTCAAGCTCTACGGCATCCCGGAGACCGCCTACAGCGGCGACGCCGAGATGTTCAAGCTCATGCACGAGATGCGCGTGCGCATGATGACCTCGCCGGCGTTCACCGGCGACAAGGTCATCGCGGCGATTCTGTTCGAGCGCACGATGGACGGCGACGTCAAGGGCAAGCCGGTCCCGAGCTTTCTCTGGGAAGACCGCCACGTCGTTCCGTTTCTGAAGGTCGACAAGGGCCTCGAAGCCGAGCAGGACGGCGTCAATCTGATGAAGCCGATCGGCGGTCTCGACGAGTTGCTCGCGCGCGCCGTCAAGCTCGGCGTCTACGGCACGAAGATGCGCTCGACGGTCAACCTCGCCAATCGCACCGGCATCGCCGCGATCGCGAAGCAGCAGTTCGAGGTCGGGGCGCAGATCGCCGCGCACGGGCTGATGCCGATTCTCGAACCGGAAGTGTCGATCAAGAGTCCCGAGAAGGCCGCCGCCGAGGCGATCCTGCGGGAAGAGCTGACCAAGGGTCTGGACGCGTTGCCGGCCGGCCGTCAGGTGATGCTGAAGGTGACGATCCCCGACGTCCCCGACTTCTACGCGCCGCTGATCGCCCACCCGAAGGTGGCCCGCGTCGTCGCGCTCTCCGGCGGATACACCCGCGCGGACGCGTGCAAGAAACTCGCGCAGAATCACGGCATGATCGCGAGCTTCTCGCGCGCGCTGGTCGAGGAGCTCAAGGTGTCGATGAGCGACGCCGAGTTCAACGCCGCACTGACGAAGGCGATCGACGAGATCTTCCAAGCGTCGACGGTGAAGACCGAAGCCGCGTCTACGGCTGGTACACGCTAGGGTCGATCATCTCCCGGACCGGGAACCCCTTCGGGATCGCGTTGTATTTCGCACACACGTCGATCGTCGGCTGCGTCAACCGCGTATCCAGCAGATCCGAAGCTCGGCCGAGCTGAGCCGGCACGACCAGCTTCGGATCGACGCCGCTGAATTTGGCGATGGCCGGGATCGTATCGGCCGGGTGGGCGATCGCGTAGGCCGCCGACTCGTCCAGCGCTTTGCGAATGCGCGTTATCAGCGCCGGGTTCTTCGCGGCGAAGTCGGCCGAGCAGAAATACGCCGTCGCCATCGAGACCTTGCCGAGCACGTCTTCGGGATGAGCGAGCACACGGCACTTGCCGGTGCGCACGGCTTCGCCGAGGGCCGGGTCGGCGAGCATCGCCGCATCGACACGGCCGGCGACGATCGCGTTGGCCGTGGCCGAACCGGGCAGCTCGACGTATTTGACGCTGTGTGAATCGCCGCCGTTGGCATCGATCCACGCAGAGTTCATGGTGGTAAACAGATCGCCGAGCGATGCCGAGGCAAGCAGCTTGCCGTTCAAATCCCGTGCGCTGCGGATCGGCGAATCAGCGGCCACGACCAGCGCGGCATCGGGCGAGGTCACTTTGTAGAGCGCCGACGGCGCTTCGAGCACGATCGGCAGCCCTTTCCCACGCGCCACGACGAGCGAGAACAGGCTCGCTCGGCCGAGATCCAGCGATCCGCCGAGCACGGCGGCAACGACGGCGGAACTGCTGTTCAGACGCTGGACGTCGGCGTCGAGGCCGTACTTCTGGAAGATCCCGCTCTGTTGTGCCCATAGCGCGACGACCACGTCACCGGACGCGGTGGAACCGATATTGAGCTTCGTCAACGATTGCGCTCGCGCCGGGCGCGGCGCCGCAACGAAAGCCGCGCCGGCGCTCAAGAAAAGAGCGCGGCGCAAACGGGGAAACGTCGTCTCGTTCATGCTTCTCCTTCGCACGGGCGGGCAGGGCTCGCGGCAGTCGCATTAAAACGTCGCGGAATGAATCGTCGTGACCTGCTCGGCAGTTCGCTCGGCTTCGCCGCCGCCGCACTCCCGGGCAAGCTGTTCGGCCAGACGCTCGAACGCATCCCGGCGGCCGCCACCCCGATCGAGGGCGACGCGCTGTTGTTCCTCGCGCAGTCCGAGGGCTACTTCGCGCGCGCCGGTCTGCAGCTCGACGTTCAGACGATGACGTCGGGCGAGGCGACGGCGGCGGCGATCATCGGCGGCGACATCGCGATCGGCAGCATGAACACGATGTCGCTGGCGGTCGCGCACCAAAACGGCACGGCCCTGGTGGCGATCGGCGGCGGTCCGATGTACGAGAGCAGTCACCTCGGCTCGCAGTTCATGGTGGCGAAGACCTCGGCGATCGCTTCGGGCGCCGACCTCAACGGCAAGACCGTCGCGGTCAACGTCCTGCGTGGTTCGGCGCAACTGGCATCCCAAGCCTGGATCGACAAGCACGGCGGCGATTCCAAAACCGTGCAGTGGGTCGAGATGCCGTTCTCGCTGATGCAGGCGGCGCTCGAGTCGGGCCGCATCAACGCGGCGCTGATCACGCAGCCCTTTGCCACCACGGCGCAGGCGACGTGCCGGTCGTTGGGCTCGCCCAACGATGCGATCGCCTCGCGTTTCCTCAACGGCGTCTACGTGACGACGTCGACGTGGGTCGCCGCGCACCGCTCCGCTGCCGCTCGCGTCCGCGAGGCGCTGAACAAGGCCGCGCACTGGTACAACACCGATCCCGCCGCCTCGGTCGGAGCGGTCGCGACGCTGACCAAACAAGACCCCGCCGTCGTCGCGCGCTCGGTGCGGACGCTGTTCGGCGAGGAAGTCACGCCCGCGCTGCTCCAGCCGGTGATCGACCTC
>Ga0181536_10002147_pt1 | contig 22613 bp, 28 predicted proteins | sample PEATcosm2014_Bin_41_FD_121105 | JGI IMG/M metagenome (GOLD analysis project Ga0181536, IMG submission 121105) | Peatland microbial communities from MTU Mesocosm Facility, Houghton, MI, USA - PEATcosm2014_Bin17_60_metaG | ecosystem: Environmental > Terrestrial > Soil > Wetlands > Peat | place...
GAGGCTTACGTGGTCATCACCGAGGACTGGATTAATCAACTGAGCGGGAAGACCTATGACGGATTCGATCTCGCGCAGTTGCAAGAGGACATGGCGGCGCTGGCGGAATGAGCGACCCGCTCTACAACGAAGTGGAGGTGACGACGATGCCGAGACTGTCCAAAAGAGCTTCGAAAAAGGCGAAGCGCGGCAGAATGCACGAAGAGATGTCGAAGTACAAACACGGCCAACTTCACAGCGGCTCGAAGACTGGTCGCGTGGTGAAAGATCGAAAACAGGCTATCGCAATCGCCTTGAGCGAAAGTGGACAGTCTCGGAAACGTCGCAAGAAGAAGGCACGAAGAAAGCGGTGATGATTGCCCCAGTTCCAGTGGCTAACGTATCTCCAGGCTCGCCAAGCGCTTGCCGCGCGTTTGGCGATTACCTGGCAAGTCGATCCGTCGAGTAATTTCTGGTCGGATGCGGAACTGGGGCTTTACCTCGCGGAAGCCTTGCGCGTTTGGTATTCGCTCACCGAACAGTGGAATACGAGTTTTTCCTTTCTTTCGAATTCATCCCAGACGTGGTATGACCTTTCCACGCTTTCCGGCTCTCCCCGCCTCCGAACCCTGACCGATGCCTACCTGTACACCCTCATGCAATATCACCTCCTCGAACCGCCCACGGGAGCCGGAACGTGGACAGGAACTTCCCAGTTTTCTCTTGCCGATTTGCAGAACGCTTTGCAGAGACGCCGTGACGAAGTGATTCAGGTTTCAGGCTGCAACCTGACACAGCTACCAGAGATTCAATCCGCGCTCTACAATCGCAGGGTTTACTTTCCCGATTCGACCTTAGAGCCAAGACGTGCGCGCTTTATCCCTGACTCGACGGCTGGACCGATTACGCTTTGCCGCGAAGACACGCTCCAGTTTGACGCCTTCGAACCATCCTACGCGCAGACGATCGCTTGGCCTTCGGCTTGGAGCGTGATTACCGAGCCGCCCTTGGGGATGGATGTCGATACAGCCCCTCCCGCGACCGGAAACTACGACGTCATCGCCCTCCAATCGGGACCGACCTTCGCGCCGCCGGCTGCTACGCTTCTAGGGGTTCCGGACGACTGGGCCTGGGTAGCCAAGTGGGGTGCCTTGGCCGACCTATTAAACCGCGATTCCGAGGCCACAGACCGCTTTAGGGGCGATTACGCGATGAAAAGGTATCAAAGTGGCCTGAAAGCTATGGTCGCGTCTAATTGGCTCCTAAGCGCCACAGTGAACGGATTGCCGGTTGACACCCCGGCGCTCAAGGAAATGGACGCCTTTTCGCCCGAGTGGGAAGAAAACGCCGCGGCTTGGTCAACGCTGATTCAGGCAGGGATGGATTTTGTGGCGCCGTGCCCGGTAGGGATCGTTCAGTCGGTCGCCATGATCCTTGTCGGAGACGCTCCGGTGCCGGTGTTGGATGGTGACTACGTACAGGTTAGCCGAGACGTGTTTGACGTGATTCTGGACTACGCGCAAACGCTGGCTTCGTTCAAGATGGGCGGAGCGGAATTTGCTGCGACAAAGGATCTTGAGAATAATTTCATGGCAGCGGCGATCCAGACGAACAAGCGGCTGGCAAACATGGGACTTTTCAGAGACGTGGCAGGACAGGTAGGACAGAAGCAGAACATCGCGCAACCGAGGGAGTAAATGGGCAAGCCCTACGAAAGAAACCGAGCAGGCGAGCGCATGGGGATGCACGGGATGAATACCGTGCTTCCGCCTGACGCTTTGCCTCCGGATAAATTCGTTTATGCCCAAAATGTCCGCGCCTACGTTGGCGAGCGCACCTCGGCACGCGCTGGCGAAGGTTCAGCGATAATGACCCTTGCGGCTTCGGTTCACTCGCTGCGAAGGCTGAACGATACGACTCCCGCAGGACCGGTGCTCGGGTATGTCTTGATTGCTGGCGCAGCCGGACTTCTCTACGCGAATGGCGTGCAAGTTGCCCAGGGATTGAGCGGCAATCCCCTATCTTTCATCCCCTTCCGTCCAAACGCAAGCGTACAGCCGTGGATGTACGTGGGCGACTCGGCAACCAGCGGAGTTTCCATCGACTCTACGGGCGGCAGCAGTGCAGTTCCAAACGGGATGCTGAAGGTGCGCTCGGATGGTCTCTGCTATTCGATGGGAATTGCGGAACCGCAAGCTGCCCCCACCATCACGTCGGTTCCCGTTCCCTCGGCCTCCGCGATTTCCTTGCTTGGTCCGGTGACCCTTCAATACTGGACAGACAGCCCACACTCTGGCCCGGTGGGGCAATACATTTGGAAAAATGCTGGCGACACAGCAGGCAGCGGTCCGGTTCGCAGCAGCACGCCGCCAAACGGCACGACGACTGGCAATTCTTTGCTGTTCAACCTCGTGCAAGCGGCAAATGCCGGGGAAGTGGATTGGACTCAGTACCAGCTCTACAACGGCACCGTGAACGTCGATGCGACCGGAAAAAATATCTCTTGGGTGAACGGAAGCCAGTTCGCAGGCTTGGCGGCTGGCAACTCAGTTGTCATCGGAACCACTCTTCTTACAATTGCGGCATCTCCGGCGCCGACGAATACAACGTTCTCGACCACCACGGCTTACAGTCCGGCGCCAGCCAATGATGTCGCGTACCAGGCGTCCGCCGTTTCTGGGACGATTCCTGCGATCACGCCCTATGCAAACAACGTCAACTTTGCCATCACCGGGACGCTCTATGTGCCAGCGGCCGGTGAATACACGCTGACCGCTTATTTCAAAGACGATATCATTTGGGGAATCGGGAACAGTGCAAACGGTGCTGTTTCTCTGGTCAGTTACACGAGTGGCTCATCGCCTGTTGGTGGGCCGAACTCCAACGCCGGCCAAACGCAAACCGCACTCAACGGCTATCCCTTGCTGCCTAGAAATCCAGATCAGCATGACGGTGGCGGTGGACTCGGAGAGGCAAATACGTTTGGTGGATCGACGGTTGTGCTGAATTTCTCCGCCGCAGGGAACTATCCTTTTGAGATCGACTGGGACTTTTGGTATCACACCTACGAGACCTTGACCATAAAGTGCAGCGCAGGGTCACAGAGCGCTGGTACTTCGCCAATCCTGCCAGTTTCAGCGGCGGTCATCACCGAAGCGCAGTATCGCTACACGTACCGATCTTCGGCAACCGGAGCGACTTCCAATCCTTCTCCCGAGTCTCCTGAGCAGGTTCTTTCGGTGCTCGCCAACACGATTACCGCCACGCCCTCAACCGATCCCCAGGTGGACAAGATCGACTTCTACCGGCTCGATACGGGACTGTTGAATTTTACCTATGTGGGTACCGGGCCAAATTCGAGCGCTCCGTTTTCGGACATCCTGCTCGATGTCGATGTTGCCGCAAACCCGATTCTTGAGTTCGACAACTATCAACCTTTCCCCTCGATTGATCTGCCGCGAAGCGGGACGGTGGACGTTACGAGTGGCGTTGTCACATGGGTTTCGGGCGACAAATTCAACGTCCGATGGTTGCCGGGGACGATCATCATTGTGGGAACGATTGCTTTCACGCTCGACAAGCGGCCCACTTCTACTCTGCAACTCACTTGCAGCAACGTGACCGTCGAAGGCGGCATAGAAACCGTTGTTGTGCCGGCAGATGGAGTGAATCTGGTTTACGAAATTGCCGAGCCGGATCTTGCAGCACAGCCATTGCCGTATCTGTTTGGCCCGACCGATAACATCAATTTCATTTTTGGCGTGGGAGATCCTCTGCGGCCGGGAACGCTCTACTGGTGCAAGGGAAACAACCTTGACTCAGCGCCCGACACAAACCAAATGGACGTAACCAGTCCATCGGAAGCACTGGTCAACGGAGCAATGAGCGGCGGCAGAGGGGTGCTGTTCTCGACCGAACGCGCATGGCTGATTATGCCAAACTTCTTCAATGCCCTGGCAACGGTCGAGGGCACGGTTGGCTCGACCTGGACGTTGCAAGAGTCGAGCATCGACCGTGGCCTCTACATCCCGAGGTGCCTTGCGATAGAAGCCAGCGGAAACATTTTCTTCCGCGTAAAAGATGGGATTGAAGTTTCGGCAGGCGGTGCATCTTCCAAGTCGATCAGTGACGATATTTACAACCTTTTCACGCATGAAGGAAATATCCCGCAGCCAGTTGTGCGCGGTGCTTACACTGTCTGGCCGCCGGATGATACGCAACCTCAATATCAGAGCTTCGAGTGCGCGAATGGCTACTTGTACTACGACTATCTCGACATAAACGGGTACTATCGAACGCTGGTCTATGACATTCAAGGAAAAGGATGGGTAGTGGACGTTTACCAAATTCCCGCTCGGATTCACCGTTTGGAAGAAGGCGGGAACGTGAACGGGACGTTGGTGGGTTGTTCGGATGGTTCGGTGCGGCCGATGATAGATTCGAGTGCGGAGCAGGCGTGCGCGATTGTGCTGACGCGCTGCGAGATCGCAGGGGACGTTAGGGCGTTGAAACATTTTGGCGACCTCTACGTGGAGGTGGAGTAAGTGTCGAACTCTATCGTCCAGAAGACAATCGGGTTTTTTAATTCGCAACAAGCGAGTCCCCTGACTGTTACTGGACATTTTTCCGGCAACACGACGGCGGGAAATCTTTTGGTTGCGATTTGCACGGCTCTTACTGCACAACCTGGAGCCGGAGTAACTCCGACTATCGCTGCACCTTCCACACCGGGATTCACATGGACATTGGCGGCGCAGAGTACAAACCCAAACGCTGAATTGTTTTTTGGGAATTACTACGAGTCCTCGGAAGCAATCTACATCATGGAAAACGCTCCCTCCATGTCTCCGAGTGCTATCACAACGCTTCAAGTTTCAGCGCCGATAACTGGAAGCGGATTCATTCAGGCGGGATTTGCGCTTTTGGAAGTGTCTGGTCTCTCGCCATCCGCAGTTATAGATCAGATCGTTGTTCAAATCGGATCGTCAGGGACTCCGAGCGCTGGCAACTTGGTGGTTACTGGAGTCAACGATTGGGTTCTGGTAGCCGCGTATGGCGCTCCTAGTATTACGGGGATTTACATAAACCCAGGATTTACGCAGTTGTCGGATGGAACATTCATGGGGGTTGTAGAGCATATCCTGGATGCTCCGGCTGGCCTCTATAGCGCTGGTTTTGAGGGTACGACCTCAGATCCTTGGATAGTAATTGGCATTTCGTTTTTCGGCGTCCCGCCACCGCCGTTTTCTTGTGCTCCAGTAGGGCCGAATGGCGTTGTCGTTGGCGATCTTTCGCTCTACATCGGTCCAGCAACCGCGCTCTACGAAACGCCTGTTCCGACGACGGCAATCGCGGTGAGCGAATCTTATTCGCAAGGTCGCAGCGCGATTATCCTCGACTTCAACGATAGCGAGGGTCTCTATGCCCGAGATCTTGGCGTGGTTTTTACGTGGCCGATTTCATCGGGAACGATTCTTGATCTTTGCCAGCCAAGCATCATTCCGATGGACGATGACGTTTACCAGAGAATGAGTTTCCATTTTCTGATGAAGAGTCTCGGGCTGACGGGATGGGGCCACATCCGAGAACTGAATCTTGCTTACAGTTCGACCACTCCGCTGACGTTGCTTTTGACGTTCGACCAGTGGCCTTCGATCACGCTAACGATACCGAGTTCCAGTGGAAATGAGATCAAGCAGAAAATCGTCTTACCGCCAAACAAATTCAAACTGGTCGAGGGATTTTTGTCGTCCTCTTCACCGTTCCTGCTCTGGACAAGCGATAGCGAACTAAAGCTCGGAGAGTGGGGCAGGACCGAAGGATACCGGGTCTTGAAGGCATTCTCGTGAGCGCACCTACTTCATTCCGACTGCCCTTTGTACTCTCGCCAGACGTTCATCCTGACGTGCAAACGGCGATTCGCTACGCTTTCAGCGGCCTTAAGGATGTCAACGATGCAATTGTGGCGCTCTCGAAAAAAACAGGCACCGGATCAAGCACGGCAACTTCGAGTGCGACAAGCGTTGTTGGCGGCGGTGGAAGCGGTTCCAGTGCCTCAAGCATTGGTTTGGTGAACCAACAGACCACCGGGACTTATACTCTCGGTTCCGGCGATTTCGGCGCGATCATTGTGTTGGATACGACTGCAACTTTCGCCGTCACTCTGGCGAGTTTTACGACGCCTTTTTACGCGATCATTTCCAATCAGTGCTCCGGACTGGCGACTTTGACTCCGCAGACTGGTACAGTGAATGGCGTTTCGTCTTGGACGATCCCCCCAGAAGGCTTTGCCGTTGTCGCTTTCGATGGACTGAACTGGTGGGCAGCATCCGTATATCAGAATGTCATTTTCACTCGCGGCGGGACGATTCTCAACCCGAGTTTGCCGGTGAATGTTGTGATTTGGTACGCGCCTTTTGCTTGCACTGTGACCAACGTTCTTGGATATGTGGATGGAGCAACTGGGAGCGTCATCAACGCTCGTAGAAACGGCACGTTGCCACTCTTGGTTAGCAATCTAACGTTAGGGACGGCAGACGCTTGGACAGATGGCGGGGCGGTCCAGAACACGGCAATTTCCGTAGGGGACAAATTGGAGATCATGGTAATATCCGTTTCAGGAACGCCAACACAGATCGCAGTGGAGATACAATGCACGAGACCATAAAATCCGAAGTGCTCGATCTGCTACCTGATTGCCGACCGAAAATCCAGCGTCAAGTTGTTCACCACGTCGGCCTAAACTGGACTCCGATCTATTGTGCGAATTGCGGTAAGGATGGCGGGCTAGTACCGGAGAGCAACTGCAATTTCGCGTTCTATCTGTGCATGTCCTGCGCCGAGAAGTGGTCACCAATTGAGGGCACCTATGTGGTTCCCGATGAAGTTTTCTGGCAAAAAGTTTTGGAAGAGCAAATGAACACCTTCGGGCGTGAACTAACGAACGAAGAGATGGCAGAGATTTTGAAGGATGACAACAGTTCACTCTCGAAACTCTGCAAAGACAGGAAGGATTTCAACAAGATCAAGATGTCGTAAAGGAGAATTGTTATGCCCATGGTTTACACGTCATCCCTCGCCACGCCCGGAGTTAGCACCTGCTCTGGCTCGGCCAATACTGAAACCGGCGCGATCTTCCTCTCACCGCCCACCACGCTTCCAGCCAGAAAAATATACTTTCAGGCCGCTTATGTGATCGGCCGCGCCACAGCCTTGACCACGATCAGCGGCATCGTGTTCCGCATCATCCGCTGCTCGACTGCTTCGACTGGTGGCACATCGACCACTCCGAATCCCAAGGATGTTGGTATGAACACGGCAACGGCCACGGCCAAGACCGGCCAGACGATCAGCAGTACGGGCCGAACCAACCATGTCATTTTCGGTTGCGGCGCGGCTGGCCCCGGAGGGTGGGTAGCTCCGAACCCCGACTCGATGATTACACAGGACGCTGTTGTTACCACCGCCCCGTCGATTGACCTAGTGGCGGCGAGCGCAACGGCTTCGCTGACCTACGAGTTTAGCGTAGAGCACCAGGAATAAGTCATGGTCTGGGACGACGGCGATTGGTGGGCGGGGGCGCAGCAATGTGCGGCCTCGGTCGCTATCGCCGCCGCCATTTCTCTAGCCTCTGTTGCTCAAGCGTCACAAGTCTGCAACTACCAGCAGGATGATCCTGCTGGTAGCTTGGCAGCGGTTTCTGCGCCGGCAGATGAGGTCTATTGGCGGAATCCTGTTTTTCCTGTACCCGCAAGTCACTATTTACAACTCCCCGCGCAACTTGATCCAGAGTTGGTTCCCGCTGGTAATTTGGCAGCGGTTAAAGCTCCTCCGGATGACACGTCATGGCGAAACCCAGTTGCTCCGGCACAAAGCACGATGCTCTATCCAGAGCAGCGTACTTTCGACGAGCAGTTCCCGAAACTCTTTAGTCCACCTGACGAAGTGTTTTGGAATAACCCAGTCGCGCCAGTACCCGCGACCCTTGCGTATCCTCAGCAATCGCAGTTCGACGAACAAACACCAGCGTTGTTCCCCCAACCCGATGAGGATTTTTGGGTCAATCCGGTAGCGCCCGTTCAATCTACGCTGGCATGGCCGCAGCAGTGGACGTTTGACGAACAGTTTCCCACTCTTTTCGGGCAACCAGAGGAAGTGTTTTGGATCAATCCTGTTTCTCCGGCACAAGCCATCCTCTACCAAAAGCTCCCACTCGGAGATGTTGAAGAAATTCCGGCTGGCACCTTGCATGGGCAACCAGACGAAGACTTCTGGCAAAACCCGGTTGCTCCCGTCCAATCAACAAACACCTGGCCGCAGCAATGGGTATTCGATACTCAAGACCCGGCAGGCTCGCTATACGGTGTCCAGGATGATGCAACATGGCAAGTTTCTGTACCAAGTTGGACAACCTCGATCCCGATAGTCTTTACGGCAGATGAAGTCATTCCGCCGCAAACGATAGTTCCACTGGATGAAGGCTACTGGCAAAATCCAGTTTTTCCAACGCAAGCAACTCTTCAATCACCGCAGCCTTGGGTGTACGCGGAAGAGTTCCCTTCTTACATTCCGCCTACGTTTGTTCCCGAGGAGCACTACTGGATTAGCGTGCTTCCACAGGCGCAAGCGACAAACTTTCTGTTCCAGCAGTGGAGTAGTGATTCTGACTGGGTGGCGAGCACTACCACAAGTTTTGTGATTTGGATTTCGACCGACTTGGATTAGGATGATTGCGAGGGGCGTTATGCTGAAACGATGGCTGCTTTACCTCTGGACAAACGATGACGGGTTTTTCGGGATTGGACAGGGGCCGTCACAGGAACAAAAAGACACGTCGGCCATGCTAACCGGGGCCGGGACGTTCGGCCTTGGTCAAGGCGAAGGCGACATCCTCGCCAGCGACAACTTCTGGAAGTCGATCTTGTCTAACGATCCCGCTCAGATTTCCAAGGTACTCGGGCCGCAGATGAGCGCGATCAACAAGCAAGGCCAGCAAACGAAAAAGACGGCATCGGAGTTCGGGAACCGCGGCGGCGGGACGAATGCGGGGATGCAAGCGGTGGACGATACGACACGGTCCTCGGTTGACAGCATGATCTCGTCGTTGACGGGAAGCGCGGCGGGAGCCTTGGGACAGAGCGGAAGCAGTTTGTTCGGCCAAGGTGTGGGCGCGACAGAGGGCGCATTCAGCGCAGACACGACGATTCACAACGAGCAGGCTGGCAAGTGGAATGACATTTTCGGCAGCATTATGAAGTCGGTGGAAACGGCGGCAATCATCGCATGAGCCTAGAAGAAAAAATCGAGTGGGCGGAAAAGTTTCTCCGAACAGTCTTGCAAACTTATAGCGCTCCGGTGGTGATGAGCAGCTTCGGAAAAGACTCGGTTGTGATGCTCGACTTGTTAGCTTCGATGGATGCGAAACTCCCGATTCTCTTTCACCGAGAGCCATTCGAGCCGGACAAGTACGCATTCGCCAACAAGCTCATTGAGCGCAGGGGATACGTGGTTTACGACTATCCCCCAACCTTCACACAGATCGTGAAAAACGGTGCGACGATGGAGATTGTCAACCGCTACCAGGTGGGGATGAAGGCGTTCACATGGCTCGGGACCGGGATTAGGGAGCCGGAAGACGGCAAGCCTTGGCTGTGCGGATACCGGGATCTCTACTCGAAGCCGTGCGGCCTATTCAACTTCCCTTGGGACGTGGCTCTGGTCGGCCACAAGTCGAGCGACGTGGACCCGATTCTCGGTGAGATTCCTTTGACGGTGGACATCAAGGCGACCCCGGGGGGCTGTGACTTTGCGTACCCGCTGCGCTATTTCACCGATGCTGAAATTTGGGAGTACATCGAGCGCTTTGGGGTGCCCTACAACACCGAGCGTTACGACAAGAGCGCCGGATACCGCGAGTTCTCGGACATCACGTTCAATAACGATTACTACCATGCCTGCACACGTTGCATGGACAAGGATCAGCCGGCGTCGGTGTTCTGCCCACGGTTGGGAAGTGAAATCTCAAATATCAGCGCGAGTTTGCGATACACCGAGCCGGTCGTCCCGGCTTACATTGGGAAGGAGTAGGTCATGGGCTTTTGGGGAGCGTTGGGAACGGCCGCAAAAACGATGCAGGACAAAAAGCAGGATGATGGCGGCGGGAGCCGCTTTGTCGGCAAGACGCGCGAATTTCAGCAAGTGAAGCCGCCGAAGAAAAAGAAGGGCAAGCAGAAGCCAGCGTTCAAGGACACGTCAGTTTAGGGGGCCGCTATGGGTATCTGGGCAACAATCGGAGAATCGGCTGCGACGATGGGCGGCGATCAGGAAGGTGCCGCAAAGTTCGCGCAGCAACGAACAGATCAAGCGAGCGCCCATGACCAGTACCGCCAGGACCGGCTCAAGAAGGCCGAGCAAGCCGGGAACACCCTGCAAAAAATGATTGCGATGCTGACAAACGGAGCCGATCCGAACCTCGCTCCGCTGCCGGGAAAAGAGCAGCAGGTTGCGATGCTGCGTAGCCGAAAGAAACAGTTGGAGCAGTACATCCAGAATCTCAGCAACCCGAAGTTCGATCCGATGAAGGGAACGGCGCCGCAAGGTTTCTGGGGCAAGCAAAAGCCAGTGCCGGGAGTGGCGGAAGGGAGCGCGGTCGCGGAGCAGTATGAAACTGATGGTCTCGGGGTCCCGTCAGCCGAGACTCCGGCCAATTCCGAGTTGCCAGTCACCACACGCAAAATTCCACCTTTGCCGTTGCCGGAAGTGAAGGAACCTCCGCACGAGTACTCGCCAGAAGTGATCTCGCAGGCTGAGACGTGGAAACGATTGGGCGTGAAACCCACGGCCAAGAACATCGCGGAAGCGGAGCGCTATCTAGACGAAAAGCATCCGGGATGGAAAATGGGCGGCGGCTCCGACAAGTGGCGACCGTCCGGCGCTCCTTACCAGAAAGACGGTGAATGGTATCAGGCGGAAGTGTCGCCGTCCGGCTCGTATCGTGAAACGAAAATGCCGAAGGGGTTCCAAGGAAAACCAACGTCGGTACAGGTCGCGGCGGACAAGGACTACATCACCGCCGTAAAACTGGATAGCATTGCTAACCAGGTCGCGCAGAAGCCAGATGACGCGATCAACCAGAAGCGCCTTGCCGTCGCGCTGGAAAGAATCAGCGCTGGCCGTTTCACGACTCAAGCTCTGGACTACATCATCAAGGCCGGATGGGGCAACACGATTGAACAATGGGCAAACAACCCTTCGACCGGGGCGCTGCCAAAAGATGTCTTGCGCCAGTTGGTTGACGGTGCCCACGAGAACCTCAAAGCGGCGAAGGACGCGCGAGATGAAGCACGCTCTGAATCCAATGTGAGCGCACCAACGAAACCCGGCGAGCAAAAAAAAGAACTGGAAGACAAAGTGAAGAAAACTGGGGAAAGTAAAGAAATTCACTACAAAATCGTGAACGGTGAACTGGTGCCACAAAACTAATGCCTGAAGTCCGCGTACAAGACGAGCAGGGAACCATCCACGTCTTCCCCGATGGAAGCACTCCGGAGATGATCGCCAAGGCGATGAAGGTAAAACTTCCGGGTGCCGACAAGAAAACTGACGAGAAGAAACCCGGCTATTTCACTCCGCAAAACTTTCAGAATTTGGCGGGAGAAGCTGGCTGGCGCGAGCAAGAGTATCTCGACAAAGCTGCTGGTGTCGGATTGCGTCCAGAAGTTGAACCTGGGCTGTTGAAACGCTTGGGTTGGAGCGCGATGTCCGACGTGGAAGCCATCACGCGCGTCACCGACCAGATCACGGCAGGCTTGATGGATCCAAAAACTGCTGTTGCGTTTCTCGTGAGCAAGGTAAGCCCTGCTGCTGCGGGAGCGTATTTCGCAACGCAGGGAACAATGGGAACGAAAGAAGCCGGACAGGACATTGCCAAAAACGGATGGAATCCGCAGAACAGCGAGCGATTGATGCTTAGCCTTTCCGGAATTGCCGGTGGCGCTGCGCTTGGAGCGGAAAGTCCTACAGTTGTTCGTCCGATGAAAACTGGCGAGATGCTCAAGTCGCTAAAGCAATCAGTGAAGGAACGCGCACAGCCGATTGCTCGCAAGGTGACGGGGACAGAATCCGCGGTGAAGAAGTCCGTTGAAAGTGAGGCGGGGAAACAAACCGAAACGGCATCGGGCCGACCCGCTGAAGTAAGGAAAACCAGCGAAGAAATCATCAAAACGAAAGCCGAAAATCTCGAGGCTGAGAAGACGCAAAGCCGGAAGTCTGCGCTCCAAGTCGGCACAGACAAGTTGACCAAGGATTTTTCGGAGTCCCTCGAAAAACTGGAAGGCGAGGTTTACGACAAGGCCGATCAAAAATTCAAGGATGTGCGTAAGAAAATTGGCAATCCGGAAGCACCAGCCGAGGGTCTGATCGCCTCAGTCAAGAGTGTAGAAACGGATGTTCTGCAAAACATCCCGGAGAACGTCAAAGAGTTTCGCAGCATTCTAAGTATGGAAGGCGAAGCGGAAGGACCGCTATCCATCGGCGGTGGTGGGGAAATTTCGCCTGGCGAGCCGGGGTATGAACAAGTCAAGCAGGCTTACGTTAAAGAAGGGATGTTGAAAGAAGGCGAGCCTCTGACGTGGGACAAACTGCAATCGCTCAAGAGTCGGATTGACGCTCGCCTGCGGAGTCGTACACGAATCAACGGCGATCTGAAACGTGGTCTGTTTCAAGTGCGCGACTCCATCGTGGACGAAATGGGAAAGATGGCCGAATCGAAGGGCGCGACCGCTGAGTGGGCGGAGGCGCGTGACTTCTGGCGGCAGATGAAAGAAGATTTTCAAGAGCCTACCGGCCCATCGGGGTCAGGTTCTCCGGTTGCCCAAGCGTACAACGCTGTTGATCCAGAGAATGTGCGTCGTCCGTTCATGGGACCAGCAGGAGATCGAGCGATTGAAACGTTGGCGAAGTACTCACCGGAACTTGCCAGAAAAGCGAACGCGATTCGTAAACTACAAGGCGAAGCCGATGCGATCCCCAAGGCTACGAAGCCGAAAGAGGTTCCAAAACTTCCACCGAAGGGGAAAACTCCGACCGTCGATATTCACGAAGTCGCTTTGAAGCATCTCGAAAAGAAAGCAACGGAGTGGAAAACTTGGTCACAGTGGGATTTGCGCCGAATGAGTTCATCCCTGCTCGGTGAGTTTATCGGTTCGTTTTATGGGAATCGAATTCTCGGCGCTGGTCTTGGATACACCGCTGGAACCTTGGTGCCGAAATATCTTGGAACCCTACTCGACAAACCAGAAGTAGCGGAGTGGCTTGCTAAGACTCCGCCGGCTGAAATCAAAATTCTCAACAAGATCCCCGGAGTTGACAAGGTTAAGCTCGTGGATGGTATCACCGAAATGGCGGTCGAGAGAGCCAAGAGCGGGAAGCCTGTGAAACTCTCTGCTGAGGCTCGAACGTTTCTCGGTTCTGCAAACGTAAGCCGCATCCTTGCCGCGACAGGGAGCAAAACCGCAGGCCAGAAGAAGCGCGAACTGGAAGCGATAAGAGACAGGCACTCGAATCCGAATATGCCAACCGGCGAGGAAAAGTAGTGTTCTCGGCTGATCTCTTGGCCGCCTGTGATCGTTGCCCCAGAGCCGGATTCCACTCACGCAACTGGGAGTTTTCCAGACTCCATCCAACCGAAATCCTGAGACGCGCCGTGGATGTGGGGCTGACGTCAGATGAAGACGATCCCGGCCAAGCCGCAGGCGACCATGTGATGACTCTGGCGGCAGAGCGCGGCCTGGACATCGAAGGCTCTGGGGTGTATCCCATCGCTCTGCACAACGCCGCCTTAGCTGACTTACTCACAACCATGATTCGCGCATTAGAGCCTCCCTGGGCGCGACCTGCCGACAAGACGATGGGAACCCTCACCTGGGTCTCCAGCGCGTTCCTAGCGCCTTCAGGACTGCGGCTGCACCGCGTCCTATTGGTGGATAGATGGTCGGATGAGCGTGCGAAGGCCGAACGCCTTGGATGGCGCTGTTTGGGTGAGCAGTCAGTTTATGAACTGCCGATGACCGTCCACGTCGTCGTCCTCGGGCAGCGCCGGAATGGGAAGCACGTTGGGCCGTTCACGCAGGGCTACCTACACCCTCGATCTCGAACGCTTCGAATCCGAAAGAAGACCGGCGAGGGGTTCTCGAAAGAGTGGACGAAGTGCTGGCGCGAGGAGCAGGACACGATTTCACGCGACAAGTGGATAGACCAGATGCACGCAGACGGCGTAATGGAAGACTCGATCTTCGAGATCAACTGCGATCCGCCGGCCGCGAAGCTCGCGTCTGAAATTAGACTTTTGGCAGAGCGCAAGCTGAGACAGATTCAGGAAGCGACCAAGATTCCAGACATGAATCCCGGCTCGTGCTGGTGGCCTACGCCGTGTCAGTTTGCTTGGGGATGTTGGGAATTCCAAGAGCCGTCAGAGCGCTTGGGATTTGTGCGAGTTTCGCCGCCAGGTCTTCCGTAGTTGGGTGCTGGTATTTCAGCGCGGTTCCCGCTGTGCTGTGGCCCATGATGTCCATGATCCCGCGAAGGCTAATCAGCGAACCTATCTCCGTTCCGAATCCGTGACGGGCGGTATAAAGACAGTAACTATTCGGGAACCCTGCCTTATCGCGTGCCTCGGTGAATGCCCTCTGGATCGTTCCAAGGTGGCCGGATTTCGAGAACGTTGGGAACACCCAACCATCTCTCGGCGCCCCGGCCTCGGCGTGACGGCGCCGCAATACGGTCAGAGACTCATGGAGCAACGGAATCGCTCGCCTTGCTGCGTTGGTCTTTCCCTTGGGGTTGCGGTAGATCGCTCGCGCGAAGTCCACAAATTCCCACCGCAGGGCGAAGCACTCCCCTGGGCGCATCCCAGTTGCTCGGAGGATCTCGAAAGCGTCTTTGGGATCTCCGTGCATGTGCGCGGCAATCAAGGCGGCATCGGCGCGAGACATCGCTATCGAGCGTCCCCATTCCTTCCGCAGTTTGATCTTGGGAACCGCTGGAATCACTTCCATCTCTTTCGCCTTGGTCAGTATGCGGCGCAGCGTTCGTAGAGCGGTGTTTGCGTTTGCCGCGCCGCCGGGGAAGGATACTGTCTCACAGGCATGGTTTGTGAGCCGGTCAAGTCTAATTTCAGACAAGTGAGACTTGAGCAGAAGGTCAGCGCCGTGGTGGTAATACTGCTGCGACTTCGGCTCAAGGGTGTGGGTGGCATCGACCCACTCAAGAAAGTCGGGAGCGAATTGGGAGAGAGTTTTCAAGCGAATCCGCCTTCCTTTGCGATGTCAACCGCGTTCCCGCCGCTCGGCCTTGGATTCGGAGTTTTTGTTGGGATAGAACCGACGCCCTCGGGGATCGGAGCCATGTGGCCGGCAAAGGGCGCTGTTTGTATTGGAGAACTACTGAGAATGGGAGTGTAGCGTCCATCCGAGGTAGCGCCGTGGATGTCGATACGATCCACTCCCGAAAGCCTCTGCTGATACCCGATGAGCGAGTTGATCTCCTGCTCCAACCTGGCGAGCCTGTCTTGCCAGTGGATCAGTTCTGAGACTCGCGTCATGGCCTCGGCGCGGTCTCGGATCGCTTGCGCTATCCGGCTGTCAATCTCGGCGTTGGCGAGACTCGAAGGCTTGGGGCGCTTTGGCTGCGCCCCTTCCTCGACTGGCGGACGGCGAACGTAGCGCCGCTTGGCCTTCCGTTTTTTTCGGAGCACCGGATAGTTGCTCACCGGCTCCGCGTTTTCCAGTTCGCTCATACGAGACTCTCCAGCCACTCAATGACCTGCTTGAACTGCTCTGCCGTCAGATCGTTCCCTGACTCGACGCCGAACTGCTCGGTGTACCACTTTTTCACGTCAGCCTGCGGTACGCCCTTCTCTTTGGATTTGGCGTAGCAGAGCTTCCAGTTGTGCTCTACCTTCGCAGCCTGAGCCGTCTGTGGCGCGGCGTTGGCCTGTTTAGCGAGGCTTGCACGCCAAGCATCGTGCTTTGAGCACTTCGACAGGTGCCCTCCCTTGGCTTTGCACTCGGAGCACTGCTGATTCGAGCCAGTCTTGATCTCCGGCTCCGCGTACATGCAGTCCGGCTTGTGGACGCCGTTCATCCCTTGGCAGTCGGCGCAGATCGTGTCGTCCTGCTTCTTCTGCGTCTGATCCATCCCCGGAGCTTGCGACAAGGCAGGTGCTTGAACCATCCCTTCGTTCCCGTGTCCGCGGTTCGGCTCGCTGCTGGCGCTCAAGGTTGCCATCTCGTTCTTCACGTCGAGGGTGCCGGTCTCTTGCCGCGTGTCCGGCGGGATGTCCATGATCTCCTCGGCGAGCTTCATGCCCTTCAAGGCGTCGGCGAACTTGTCGCGCAGCCCGAATCCCCGGCTCCGCATTTGGAGCATACGTTTGGGGTTTGTGATCCACGGCGTATCCCCGCCGTTGTACCCACGCTTGCCCCAGAGCTTCGCTGTCTTCGCATCAGCCACGGAAAACTTCGTCTCGTGCCACGCCTGAGCCTTGCGCTTAATCTGGAACACGGCCGTGAAATTGTCCTCGAACGGTGTGCCGGTGAAAAACTCCCGGTGGTCCTCGTAATCGGGATTCGCTTGGACAACGGCCAGCGCCAGGTCACCCCAGATCGAAGGGCGTCCATTGATGATTGCTATGTTCTGCAACGCTTGGAGCGGTGGGACTCCCAACTCGGCGCCCATTTGCATTGCGAGGAAACAATTCCCCGGCTTGCCTTTGAAGTCCTTCGGGACGAAATCGCTCGACGCCAAGAGCTTCGCAAGGCCCATCGCCTCGGTCATGTTCGTTGGCGTGAATACCGCAAGCCTCGTGAGTTTGTTGGGTTGGGATTCTGTGATTCTGAGCGGTTGGGCTACAGCAAGAGCATCCTGCTTTTCTGACATTGACTTTCTCCTTTTTTCGCAGCTTCACCCCTGCGAGGGTTCTGTAGTAATTTGTACCAGTTTTGGCCGATGCGCGTACTCGCAACGATCCCAGTAGGGACAATACTTCGGACTGCATCCCCACCAATCGGGATTCGCTGGCAGAAACACGCCCGTCTTAATCGCGTGTTGCACGGCCACAAAACCATTCAAGAAAACCTGGTTGTCCTTCTCGTCTCGCTTCGAAACTAAAGGGACGTGTTTCAAGTCTTTCTTTTTCGGCGTCTGGATCAGGTAGTCAAGGATAACCTCATCCGGAAGCTTTTTGTTCAACACCGTTTCTGCGAGCGCGTAGCAAGAGAGTTGGTCGGAGTTGTCCGCCATGCTTTTGTTAGGTGACTTGGTAGAGGTCTTGCTGTCTCGAATCTTCACGGTAAAACCGTCTGTCTCTCGAATGTCCATTTCGCCGCAAAGGTCAATCCCCTTGCGAGCCTGAGAGTTCAGAGACGTTGCAACTGAATGAAGTTTTTTGCGGTCGTATTCCGTCAACGCTTCCTCTGCCTGTTGGTGTAATTCAGAAGCACGCAAGCGAAGAAACACGTCCATGTTGATTGAGAACCGGCGTGACACCTGAACCTCAACCGGCAAATCGGTGCTCACCTTGATCTCGGGCGCAACACTTTCGCAGTGTAGTCCTGCTAGATTCACAGCTTTGTCTTTTGCGTCTCCCGCGACCTGCTCTGCCGTAAGTCCCTCTGCCTTTTCGTCGGGATCAGGTTCGATAGGTTCCTTCGACTGAAGGTAATCAAAGGCTCCCTCGGCAATTCCCATCGCATCTTTTTTGGAAAACAACTCGCCGGTCTGAATCTTGTTTGTTAGGTTAACGGCAATGGATTGGTGCGTGGCGGTTCCTGTGTGCAAATGAGAACGCGCTGGTCGCGGTATCCCCATGATGTGCTGAAACATGAATTGGATACCACAGTTACGCGCCTGGTTCATCCCAGAGACGTGCAACTGCTGGCGGATCTTCACCGCCATCGAACCTAGAGCGTCAGAATGGGACATTCACAGCCTCCACCAGTTTCATAAACAGCTTGCGATTGACCGCAAGCCAGTCGTTCTCTTTCGAGTCCAGCTCCATTTCGGTCACGCTGGCGACAAGATCCAGCGCCGCTTTGCGAATGTCCGAGACGCCGGCCGGTTTCACTTTCTTCGGCGCGGTGATTTTCTTGCCATCCGCGGCCTTCGAGATTGCCGCCTTCTGCTGTTCCTGAGACAGTTTCGCAATGGCGACCGCCGCCGATCCCTTAAGCCGCCCTTCCTTCATCGCCTTCTCAGCTTCGGGACTCAGATTGACCAGAGCCTCGCGCTTGCGTACCCATCGGATCGCGGCCTTCAAGTCGTCGCCCTCGGAACCAGGAAAGTAAATCGCGGCAACCTGATCCTCGGTCTTCGCGTACTGCTTCATCAACCGTTTGATGTTGTAAGCATCGTCCAGTTCGGTTGTCGCGTTCCGCATCCGGTTCTCGGAGATTGCGGTGAGGAATCCTTCTTCCTCAGAGCACTGGACGTAGCTGCAACGCAACTCGCGGCGCTGATCCGGAAAGCGCTTATTGATCTCTGCAACCGCTCTCCAGCGAGAGAATCCGGCGAGAAGGACAGGCTGGCCTCCATCCTTGCGAATCTGCACAGGCGTGTGCTGGCCGTTCACGAGAATGTCTTGGATCAGCCACTCGATGTCCGGCAGAACGTGCCGACCGTTGAGCGCCGGTTTCACGGTGATGTCTTCGGGGAAAAATCTCCACTCTTGGGTGCAATGAGACTTCACGTTCCACTGTACGGCCATAGTTAGTCCTTCCTGAAATTTTTGGCGTTGGGGCAAGTCGAGAAGTGTGACTCGCAGTTACCATCTTGGTCCACGTCCATTGGCATCTTTTTTCCGCGTGGAGTTTTCCACCACTCGATTGTTTCGCCGCAGCCTCGGCAGTTCGCGTGGTTCTCGAACACGTACCCCGCAGCCTTGAGTTCTTCGATGGTGGTTGGGAATGGCATTAGATCAGGATGTCCTTTGTGAGTTCCAGTTTGACCAACTCGCCGTAGCTGTCTTCCTCTTTCGCGGCCTTGCGTGCGGCGTGCTGCAAGGACTGCGCGGCGACGGGGACGACTTTCTCATCACCGGATTTTGAATGCTCAAAGGTTGCCTTGTAAACGTTCACGAGTTCTCCTTTTCCGCCCATCGTGCTCCGCACTTGCGACAGACTTTTACGAAGTCGAGCCGCTGGTAAATCTGCGTCGAGCTACAGTTTGGGCATTTTTCTTTTGGCGGTTTGGCTTTGATTGGATTTGCCATGCAGACACAAATACACCCACACACACAAACGTGTCAAGTAAAATCTTCTGTGCAAAACTTTTTTTCACAGGGGGCTTGACAAGTTTTTGGAGTTGAGGGATGATTTTTACAGTTTGGAGCGTGGGCGAGCCGGACGTGCTGGTAAACTTCACCGCCAGTGGGTCCCGGCCACCGGCTCAACCATCTCCTGACTCACTGGCGCATGAATCCTCTCGAAAAAAAACGACTTGGTTTCCCGTTGCCAGAGTATTATTCTGCCGAGGCAACCAGGATTGTTCCGGGGAGCGTTCGGTCGGTGCCAGCAGGCGCGTTCGCCGTGGACCATCGTTAGGGGGGATGACCCCTGCGGGGGCCATTGAGCCGCGTCACACTGAACGCTGACCACGCGACGGATGACGGCATGGTTAGAAAAAGGTTGCTTACCCCAGCCTTTTCTCTGCTCTGGAATCAGGCATTACTTTTAGGAGCAAGATCAAATGCAAAAGCCATCATACGAAGAAGTATTCGCCTATTGTGAATTGCGCCATCGGTCAGTCGATCCGGTGGCATTTTTCTTGCACTACGAAAGCAACGGTTGGTACGTGGGAAAAGTACCGATGAAAAAATGGAAGGCGGCAGTTGCCAACTGGGACCGAATGCAGCAAACCAGAAACGGAGGAAACGGACATGCAAAGCAGCTTCCACAAACGTTCGCCGAGCGAGACGCAACAAGTACTGCTGAGGCCGCAGCAAGAATTAGATCGCGTCTTGCAGGCGATAGTGCAAATGGCCGCGAGGATCGGAAAACCCTTTTCGGAGACTCGGATGGAACAATTGATTTCCGACCTCGGGCCTTACCCAGTGCAGGCGATTGAATGGGCGCTTGACTCATGGGGTCGTAACGCGAAAGTCCTTCCTGCCTTTGCCGACCTGTTGCAACTCTTACGATCATGGATTTCCGATAGTGGAATGGCGGAGAAGTGCGAATGCACCCATTTACACGGCACAGGATACGGAGTAGAAGACTTATTGTGGCTGATGAAGAAGCGCGGCGAGCACGCCGAGCGATTCTCGATTTCGCAGTGGGAAGCATTGTTTGCGGAACTCGATGCCAAACGCGTCGGCGGACCTCCGGCGTGGCGAGGAACTCCCGATGGACAGAATTTTTTACGGGTGGAATCAGCGTAGGGAATTTCGCGCGCTTTTATGGCGCCGATCCTACGCGCACGACCGACTGATTGCGAAACTGGAAAGCGAAAGATTGCTCGCAGAAAGAGTGATGGAAAATGAACTTGACCGAGAAGAAAGAAGCAGAGACGCCCTCCAGCGATACAACGCTCGAAGGCGATCCAGCAAGATGCTGGTGTCACTTACACGACAACCCGATAGCCTTCAAGAGCATTGAAGATTTGAGTACCCACATGAAGAAAGCCCACGGTACTTGGGGTGACAAATGAGCACCCAGACTGTTGTGATCCCCCCAGAAACACCCCCGCCAGCTTCACCAGGACGCGCCAGGGCGCGATTTGACGAGTTGGTGGCCCTCGGCAAGCAAGCCGTCGAAGCCGGCCGTATATGGGCGCAGATCGGCCGCTTGGTGGTCCAGATGGAGCGTGACCGAGACTTCCTCGCCCTCGGCTACGAGACAATGGGCGCCTGCATCATGGAAGTCGAACTTCTCTCAGGATATGACCGCTCAAGTATCTACGCTTACAAAACTTTGTACGAGGAAACGGCGCCCAACGCCGGAGAGTCGATCTTGCAGATGCCCCTTGGATCGGCGCAGCTTTACCGGCAGCTTCCCTCGGCCTTGCAGCGCGATCCCGAGGTCCAGGCCGCGGCGAAGGCCAAGCCGAAGGTCTTCCGAGAGACGGTTGCCAAGGAATACCCCAAGGCGCTCATTGAAACCAGGGTTCGGCTAAGTCTAAATTTAGACTCGTCAGTGTATTCTTTGTGGGAAGAATTTCTCGGTCGGTGTCGAGAGATCAGCGGTGACTCCGGCATGACCTACGAGCAAGCGTTCGAACTCTACCTGCTCGCGCCAGCCTTGGAGGAGTTGAGAGATGCCAGTAAGAGCCAAACCGAGCCTACGGTATGATCTGATCCTCGATGGAGCGGTCCGACGCTACCACGACGGCCGCGAGGTCTGCACAGACACAGCCAAGGGCCGAATTGAGTACCATCGGCGAATCGCAGTGATGGCAATGCGTCAGCACAACGTCTGCGGCTTGGGACCACATCTCTTGAAACACCCCACCTTCGAGCACAGCGTAGGCAGAGGCATGGGCGCCGCACACAGAGACGACCGAGTTGAGGACGAAGAAGGCAATCGCATGAACTCTGCGGCGTGCTTGGAATGCAACGTCAAGAAAGGGAGTAAACGACTATGAACATCCCCAACAGTCTCCGCTTCACAGTCGAAGGAACTCCGATTCCCCAGGGTTCGATGAAGGCGTTTATGAACCCGAACATGAAGTTCCCGGTTATTGTGAGTGACAACGCCAAACTGAAGGGCTGGCGCAAATTGGTTGCCGATCTAGCGCGTCTTGAGATGCGAAAGCATCACTTCGTCCCGATTGGGAAAAACATCCCGGTCCGTCTCACCCTTGACTTTTATTTCGACAAGGAACCAAGCGTCAAGCGTCTCGACAAAATCACGAAGCCGGATCTCGATAAGTTGGTTCGTAGTGTTGGGGATGCGTTCACAGGAATCGTATTTGACGATGACGCCCAGGTAACAGAACTGATCGCGCGAAAGATGTACGGCTCGCCGGCGAGAGTTGAAATAGAAGTCGAAGAAGCGGATTTTCCTGCGGCTACGCTGCTGAAATCGGAGCCAATCCGAGAGGCTGAAATTCCGTTTTAGAGTGAAGTTTCGTGAGACGGCTTCACGCCTTCCCCCTTATGGCCGCTGCCGCCGCCTCGAATAGTTCTCGTCCGATGGTCGTGCTCCGTTTCGCCAAGTCCATGCACGTCGCGGCGTCTTCCTCCCGCTGCGCCAAGCGTCCTTTGGCGTAGGCAGTCTTCCAGTAATCGAACGGCGTGTCTGGGCCAATGATTCTCTGAAATTCGTCGAACTCCTCCCGCATCCTCTCCTCGCGTGCGTCAGGCATCGTCAGCACTCCTTCCAAAAGCCACGGGTGAGATAGCCGTGGCGCGTCACTTTCTCTCCGTTGTAGTATCCAGTCGTGAGAATCGAGGGTGTCACGCTGATCGTTCCGTCTTCATGTTCCTCAACTTTGTGCCCCCGCAGGGTAGCGAGGCCGCATCCCGGCAAGGGGTGGCGCTGCGGAGTGCCAAGCAGGTTCCAACGGTTCCAGAATGTCGCATATCTTGAGGAACGCCCGCGCTGTAATTGCGAGAACGTCTTGCATCTGTGTGTTACCTTCGA
>Ga0181536_10002149_pt1 | contig 22604 bp, 18 predicted proteins | sample PEATcosm2014_Bin_41_FD_121105 | JGI IMG/M metagenome (GOLD analysis project Ga0181536, IMG submission 121105) | Peatland microbial communities from MTU Mesocosm Facility, Houghton, MI, USA - PEATcosm2014_Bin17_60_metaG | ecosystem: Environmental > Terrestrial > Soil > Wetlands > Peat | place...
CGTGGTGTCGGCGCGGACAAACTCGAACAAGTCCTGCATCATGATCATCTCGCCTTCCATGCCGCTGATCTCGGAAATCCTCATGACTTTGCGCGAACCGTCGGACAGCCGGCTGACGTGAACAATAATGTTGACGGCAGAGGCAATCTGCTGGCGCATCGCGCGTTGCGGAATCGAGACGCCCGACAGCAGCATCATCATCTCGAGCCGGCCCAGGCATTCGCGAGGACTGTTGGCGTGGATGGTGGCGATAGAACCGTCATGGCCGGTGGACATCGCCTGCAACATGTCGAAGACTTCTGCGCCGCGGACCTCGCCGACGACGATTCTGTCCGGGCGCATGCGCAGACAGTTCTTGACCAGGTCGCGCTGCGTGACCTCGCCGCGGCCTTCAAGATTGGACGGCCGCGTCTCGAGCCGCACGACGTGAGGCTGTTGCAAAGAAAGCTCGGCAGAATCCTCGATCGTAACGATTCGCTCGTCCTCGGGAACGAACGCGGACAGACAATTGAGCATCGTGGTCTTGCCCGAGCCGGTACCGCCGCAAACGATTACGTTCAGGCGCGCTCGAACAACCGCGAGCAGAAACTCGACCAGGTCCCAGGTAAGAGCCTCCTTTTCGACCAGCGCGCCGATGTCGAAGCGATGCTTGCCGAAACGCCGGATCGATAGCGCCGGCCCGTCGAGCGCCAGCGGCGGGATGATCGCGTTGATACGCGAGCCGTCGGGCAACCGCGCATCGACCATCGGCGACGATTCGTCAACGCGCCGTCCGACGCGAGACACGATCCGATCGATGATCAGCATCAGATGCTGGTCGTCCTGGAACACGACGTCGGTGGCGTGCAGCTTGCCGCGCTTTTCGACGTAAACCTGGTTGGGGCCGTTGACCAGGATGTCGGTGATTTCGTCGTCGCGGAGCAAGGGCTCGAGCGGGCCCAAGCCGAGCAGCTCGTTCTTAAGTTCCTCGATGAGCCGGCCGCGGTCGATGTCGGTCAGGAGACGGCCGCCATCTTCATTAAGAATGTCATTGATAACGGCGGTGACTTTGGCGGAGACCATCGCGGGCTCGAGGCTCTCGAGCTTGGATACGTCGATAGTCTCGAACAGTTTGTTGTGAACTTTGACCTTTAAGCGGCGCGAGCTATCCGCGATCGCGTCCTTGCGCCGGCGCACGGTCGCGCCGATAAGCGAGCCACCGCCGGTAGTGACCTCTGGCGGGCGTCCGCCCCTGGGGGCATTCGATAGCCTTTCCGTCAGTCTCATTTTGCATACCTCATCGACTTCAATGCGTGGCGAAGGCGGATTTGAGCCGCGACATAAATGTTTCCTGAAGCGGGGCCGACTCCGTACGCGGCATTACCAGAGCTGCGAGATCGAGCATTGCGCGCGCGACCGGGGACGACGGCGCGAACTGAAAAAGGTCCTGCGCCTTCATCTCGATAGATTCGAAAGTCCGATCGTCGCTTGGAATCTTGGCGTAGATGGACCTGGCGAGAGTTGCTTCGATCGCCTTCTCGGTCAACGGATGCGACGGATTATAGCGATTGAGAATGAAGCGCGGCTCGAGCCTGGTCAGGTCCAGTCGCTCGAACAGATCGATGAATCGCCACGCGCATCGCGCCGCCGCGATCGACTGATTGAGCACGTAAAACAGATGCTCCGAGCGCTCCCACGCCGCGACCCCGTTTTCGTCCACATGGTCTCCGCAGTCGACGATTACGTAGTCGAACAACTGGCGAATCAGATCGAGCACCGTGCCGACCGTGGTGTCCGAAACCAGTTCGCCTTCTTCGATTCGTTTGGGCGCGGCCAGCAAATAGACGCCCGATTGATGCTTGGTCAGGGCGGATTCGAGCTGGATCGAATCGAGCTTACGCTCCAGCCGCACCAGCGGCATGATGGTCATTTCCGGATCGAGGTTCAGAAAGACCGCCAAGCCTCCGGTCTGAAGATCGAGATCGACCAGCGCTACGCGTTGATGCAACGAGTTGAGCGCCAACGCGAGGTTGGCAGCCAGCGAGGTCACACCGGCGCCGCCCATCAGGCTGGTGACGGAAATGACCACTCCACCCTCGCGGCGCTCGGTGCGCCAGCGCGCCTCGCTTACTTTCAGCAAGGCGCGGGTGGCCTCTCCCGGGTCCAGCGGCATGAAGAGAATCTCGTCGGCGCCCGAGCGCAGCGCTCGCTTCATCAGTCCGGTCGAGCGCGCGTTAAGCACGGCGAGCAAACTTGGGCGCGGCGAATGTTCCGCCTGGCTCTGGAGAAAGCTCAGGGCAGCCTCCTCGTTGCCGTTGACCATCACCAAGGTTGCGTCGGGCGGCGCGGCGACATTCTCGGAAAGATTCGCGGCGGTGGCGGTCTCGCCCTCGATGATCTCGAGTTCAGGCTCAGCCAGCGCCTCCAGCACCGTCTTGAGCTGGGTGCGCTGTTCGCCGGGATCGCCGACCAGCATGACCTTCATCGTGCTGCGACGACCCTCACTCTTTAATCCGCCGACTGGCACTCGATATTTCTCCTGGGTATGAGGGACCTAGCAGCGGGGAATGTTCGCGCGTAGGTTGCTGCGTACCCTGATGGCTTTCCCCTTATTGCCACCTGCGATCATTGAACTTCATAGGTCTTTGGCGCCGGTACATACCCCGGATCCCCTGGTCTGATAGGCGCCGCGAATGCGCTCGCGGTCGATCCGGCCAAGCTCGCGGACGAAGCAGGCTTTGCGGCCGAGACCGGAGATTCCGCTGCGGCGGGCAATCCCGGAGCTGCAGGTAACTGCGGCGCCGAAATGGCAGCCGCGTCCTGGTGCGCTTGAACGGAAGAAGGCGCTCCCACGCCGGAATTGACAAAGGAAATCGTTTCCGACGATTTGCCATCGCGCATCACTTCCACTTCGATCGCAAGCGGCGGCGTGGGTCCATGCGCTGGGCGCGCGGCGAGCGCCGGCGCCGGCTGCTGTTGCATCACGGGCAGGGTCGGGCCGCCCTCATGCAAAAGTTCGCCGACTGCGATTCCCCTGGTCGCGACAATCTTGCTGTCGCTGTAGTTGCGCATCGCCAGACGCAGCATTCCCTCGTGGCTCGCCAGGGTAAGTTTTTCGGCGTCGGTCGGAGTCACCAGCAGCGTCACGACCTTTACTACTTGCGGCTCGTCCTTGACGTGTTCGATTTCCTGGGCGACAGCCAGAACCTCGATGTTCTGGAGAACCATCCGCGAGAAAGACGTCTCGCTCGGGCCAGTGCCCGAGACAGCGACCAGGATGTCCACGCGCGTGTGTGGCGCGACAAAGCCTGCGATGTCCGCGACTTCGTCCACCGGCACCGACATCGCACGCATCCCGGCTGGAATCAGCAGCGGCATCACGCCGGAGCTCTCTTCGCCCATGAACAGCTTGCTCGCGACAACCGGCTCATTGGCGAGGAACTGGCTCTTAGCGAACGAGCCCGCGACCGCCTGCGGATCGGTGAACGCGCCCTGCGGAACGCCTTCGCGCGCCCAGTGAACCAGTTTGACCGCGTCGGGCTCAAGTTTCGCGCCCAGCGGGATATCCTTTGCCGCGACTACGACTTCGACCGTGTGCGCCATCGCGCGCTCCACTTCGGACTCGCGTTTTCTGATCGCGGTAAAGACCACAATCGCGGCCAGCACCGCGCCCATTCCTGCAAGGATTACGAAAACTATAGGTCGTCTCATCTATGCCCCCGTTCTTGCGCGACCCGCCGATGCGGACCGCCCCCCACAAGCAGAATCCAATCGCTCACGCTCTCATTGCGACCTCCGTCGCGACCTGCGCCGAACCGGGCGAAGCCGGAGCTGCCTGAAGTCACTGTTTCTCTCGCGTCGACCCGTCACTTCGTCTGCAAAAAAAGCCCTGAATTTGCGCGGCGGGGCGCTCCCGTCCCCACCGCCTATCCCGCGTGCCTGGTTTCGACCGTGCGGGCTTTGGGGGCTGTTCTTACGCAGCCTTCAGCGTCGCAGTCACGTTAGTGATGATCGTGTTGATTCCGCCTTCGAGGCCCTGGTACGCGATGTAACCAGCCACCGCGATCGCCGCGATAATCAGCACGTACTCAGTCATCGTTTGTCCCTGCTTGCTCTCGCGGACCCTGACCATGAGTTTGTTGATGTAGTTCATTATCGATGTCCTCCTTTGCGCGTTGCGTCAGCGCAATCGATTTCTTTCAAGCTCAGCGCTTGTAGGAGGTTCAGGTGCACCACTCATGCCAGCGGCAGCTCCGAGAGAAAGTTGACGTAGCCGCTCAGAGAAAGAGCGAGCGGGCGAATCTGAGACCGCCCGTGTCGCATCATGATACATCGAATGATTCAGGCGCCGACGCGGCATTCCTTCTTCTTGACGGGTAGGCAATCGGCTACCGCCTTTGCCATAATCAACTCATGCCTGGCTACCCCCGCACTTCTATCCTGCGCGACGCTTTCCCGCGGATTGCCGGCCAAGCGGCCGTCGCGATCGCGCTTGTAGCCGGGCTCTCAGGATGCGCCCCGTCGGCTCTGACCGCGGCGCGTAGCCAAATGGCGGCCGGCAATTATCCGGCAGCCCGTCAAGAACTGGCCGCTCTCTCAGCCCACGGCAACGACTTGAGTGCGAGCGAGCGGCGCGAGCTGAAGGACGATGTCTGTCTCTGTGACTTCATGATCGGCCGCCCGGCGTTCACGCTGGCCGAGCAGCGCGGCGTCTGCGCCGACGCGGCGATAGAACCGGGCAGCCAGAGCAGTTCGATTATCGCGCGAATCGACGCGGCGGCGCGGCGCAAAGACGCCGATGAGGTCGAAGCCGCCCTCTCCGACCATGATCTGGCAGACGCCGAGCGCGCCGCAACCGACTATCAGAGTCTGCCCGGCACCGATCCCGCAACAGTTGCGCGATGGTCGAAGCAAATCTGGACGTTGGCGGACGCGCAGGTGTTCGCCGATTCCACCGCGAAGAAACGCTCGCTCGACGCCGCTATCTCCGCGGTACGCAAGAACCATCGCGACGCCGAGAACATGGATAAGGGCCAATTCACCCGATGGGTGGTCAAGACTGCGACCGTCTCCGGCGCCGCGGTCGCCGCCGGCGTCGAAATGAAAGACTCGATCCTGAAACTTTCCGTCGACGACGCGAACCTGCAACTCGCCGCACTCAGTCTCGACAAACTCGCCGCGATAAACGACGCGATGGCGGCGCGATGCGGTTGCGACGCGCGCACCAACGTCGCCGTCACTGAAACCGGCTTCCCCGCGTATTTCATCAGGCTCGATCCCGAGACCCGAATGTCCGAAGTAATGATCCTGCCGCGCGGCGATCGCGCGATCGGATCCGCCACCTCGAACTAGGCCTCCGCTGCGTCAAGTAAGGAGGCATCATGCCGGCATCAACGAAAACGAATTCTTTAACCGAGCGCCCTGCGTGGAAGGCATTGCAGGCGCATTACAACCAAATTCACAGCCGCCACCTAAGGACTCTGTTCGCCCAAGATCCCAAGCGCGGTGAACGCCTCGTCGTCGAGGCCGCCGGCCTGTACTTCGACTATTCCAAGCATCGCGTGACCGACGAGACTCTTCGCTTGCTGCTCGCATTGGCCGAAGAGGTGGGGCTGCGCGGGCGGATCGACGCGATGTTCCGCGGCGACAAAATTAACCTGACCGAAAAGCGCGCCGTTCTGCATGTCGCGCTGCGGGCGCCGCGCGGCGTTTCAATCGGCGTCGATGGCGACGACGTGGTGCCCAAGGTCCACGCGGTCCTCGATCGAATGGCGGAATTTTCGGCGCGCATCCGAACCGGCGCCTGGAAAGGCCACACCGGCAAGCGCATCCGCAACGTGATCAATATCGGGATCGGCGGTTCCGACCTCGGCCCGGTCATGGCGTACGAGGCGATGCGCCATTACAGCGACCGCGATCTGACCGTGCGCTTCGTCTCCAACGTCGATGGAACCGATTTCGCCGAGGCCACGCGCGATCTCGACCCGGCCGAAACGCTGTTCATCATTTCGTCGAAGACTTTCACCACGCTCGAGACGATGACCAACGCGCAGACCGCGCGGAACTGGAGTCTCGCAGCGCTTGGCAACGATAAGGCGGTGGCGAAGCATTTCGTCGCGGTCTCGACCAACACCGCCGAAGTGGCGAAGTTCGGAATCGACACGAAGAATATGTTCGGCTTTTGGGATTGGGTGGGCGGCCGCTACTCGATGGACTCGGCGATCGGCCTGTCCACGATGATCGCCGTCGGCGCCGACAACTTCCGCGCGATGCTGTCCGGCTTCCACACCATCGACGAGCATTTTCGCAGCGCGCCGTTCGCGCGCAACCTGCCGGTCCTGATGGCCCTGCTCTGTCTCTGGTACAACGATTTCTTCGGCGCGCAAACCGTCGCGGTGCTGCCGTACGAGCAATACCTCAAGCGCTTTCCCGCCTATCTCCAGCAGCTGACGATGGAATCGAACGGCAAACACGTCACGCTCGAAGGCGCTCCCGTCGATTATCAGACGGGACCGATTTACTGGGGCGAGCCCGGCACCAACGGCCAGCATTCCTTCTACCAGCTCATCCACCAGGGGACGAAACTCATTCCCTGCGACTTCATCGGTTTCTGCCGCCCGCTGAATCCGCTCGGACGCCATCACGACCTACTGCTCTCGAACATATTCGCGCAGGCCGAGGCGCTCGCATTCGGGAAAACGCCCGAGCAGGTCAAGGCCGAAGGCACTCCGGATTGGCTGGTGCCGCATCGAGTATTCGAAGGCAATCGTCCCTCGACGGTAATCCTGGCCGACGAGCTGACTCCCGAAACGCTAGGCAAGCTGGTAGCGCTGTACGAGCATAGCGTCTTCACCCAAGGCGCCATCTGGAACATAGACTCATTCGATCAATGGGGGGTTGAGCTAGGCAAAGTGCTGGCGCAAAAAATCATCCCAGAACTGGAATCCCACACAGAACCCCCGCTAGCCCACGACAGCTCGACCAACGCACTAATCCGCCGCTACCGCGCCCGCCGCAAGAGCTAATGACGATGCCGACCGCCGCGACTGCGGCGGCAATGGAGCGGGCGACCAGCGACCAGTCGTCAAAGGCGTCGGGGTTCAAGTCCGCCCTCACGCATAGCATCCACCGGCGCGCCTGCCGTATGATTATCGGTCAATCCGGCGGTCGTTCCGATCGATGCGCCGGCCGCATCCGCATTTTGGAGGAAGTTGGATGATGCATCTGGTCGAGATCCGGATGGCGCGAAACGTAGTCACCGTAACACCGGCCGATACGCTCGCTGCCGCAGCATCCAAAATGAAGGCGGGACCATTTCGCCGGCTGCCGGTCGTCGAGGCAGACCAGCTCGTCGGAATCGTGAGCGAATTTGACTTAAAACACTACGCGGACGCGCTCGACTCGACACTCGTCGAAACCGCGATGACCCGCCATCCGATCACCGTGGTGCCCTCGGACACGCTGGAACGTGCGGCCACCCTGATGCGCCAGCACAAAGTCGGTGCGCTTCCCGTTACGTACCTGGGCAAACTCGTCGGCATCGTTGCGGCAAAAGACCTCCTGATGCCCGAGCCGCAGCCGCTGCCCGAATGGGATCCGCGCAACCGGCGGTAGCGCTAGTCTCGATACCGGTTGTCGCGAGCGGCGCGTCATTTTCGTGCCGCCGCTGCCATCCAATTGCCGCCGCCCACACGCTTAGTTCACCTGCAACAAGCCCATTCATTCACACCGCGCGGCATAAATCTTGAACTGCAAGGACAAGGCGCTGCTACGGCATTGGAGTGAGAAGGGGCAGTCTGTGAGCGAAGAAAGGCTTGCGAAACGGAACTCCACAGACAGATTACTTTGGGCTGGCTTTGCCTTGGCTATCATTGCTGCGGTGGCAATCGGCTGGAATGCCGATAAAGACGCGAACGAGGCCTACGCCTGGAGCAACTGGATAACTCACACGCAGAATGTTCTCGGCGTCTTGGAAGACGCTCGAGGAAATTCACTCGCGGCGCTCGCTGCAATTCAAAACTATTACCAGAGCGGCGATCTGAGGAACTTGGACAGCGTTAGCAATCTTGTCTCCAAACTCAAGCTCCAGTCTGCCGTGCTCCGGTCCCTGACCGTGGATAACGCGTCCCAGCAGAATCGAGTTGATCAATTCGATCGGATGGGGCGGCGAATGGCCGCGCTCTCCGAGAACATTATTCGTTCGGCTCCGGCCTTTAGCCAGCAACAGTCCATCAGGACGCCGGAGGCCGCAGAGCTGAATACTGCCGTTGACCAACTGCTTCAGCAATTGCACCAAATGAACGCGACGGAAGTGCAGCTGCTGAGGGAACGCACGGCCAGGGCCCGCACGACATCGCGGCAGAGCCTGACTTTACTCGGGATCGGCGGCAGCATGGTCATCGCATGGCTGCTGATAGTCGGCGGCTATGCCCTCCTGACCACGAGGCGGCTGATTGACACTGCAAAAGCTCTCGCGTTCAGCCAGGCGGAATTGGCTCGCGCCACCGAGCGTAAGCGCTACGAGGACGATTTGCGGGCACTGAACGAATCCGAGCGGCGACACGCCGCGCAGCTCGAGGTCGTCAACAAGGAGCTGGAGGCGTTCTCGTATTCGGTCTCGCACGATCTTCGCGCCCCGCTGCGCAGTATAGACGGCTTCAGCTCGGCGCTGATGGAGGATTACGCCGACAGACTCGATGAGCAGGCCAACAGCTACCTTAAACGAATCCGCGCGGCCACCGGGCACATGGCACAACTGATCGACGACCTGCTCGAACTGGCGCTGGTGACGCGCAGCGAGATGCGCACGGAAGCGGTGGACCTGAGCGCGTTGGCCAACGGCATCCTGGCCGAATGCCAGAAGGGCGAGCCGCTGCGCAAGGTCGAGTGCGTGGTCCAGGACCATTTGGTTGGGCAAGGCGACTCACATCTGCTTCGTTCAGTCCTAGAAAATCTGCTGGGCAACGCATGGAAGTTCACCAGCAAGCAGCAGCAAGCAAAGATTGAGTTCGCAGCCGCGGAGCAGGACGGACAGACGGTTTATTTCGTCCGCGACAATGGCGCCGGCTTCGACATGAGGTACGCCGAAAAACTATTCGGCGCATTCCAGCGGCTTCATGCCGCAGCCGAGTTCCCCGGTACCGGCGTGGGACTGGCGACCGTCCAGCGGATAATTCGCCGCCACGGCGGCCGGGTTTCGGCACAAGGAGCAGAAGGCCAGGGAGCGACGTTTTCGTTTACGCTCGAAAATAACCATGGGGGGCAACCATGAGGGAGCGAGTGATCCTGTTAGTGGAAGACAACGCTGACGACGAAGCGCTTACGATGCGCGCGCTCAAGAAGAACAATATCAGCAACACGATCGTGGTCGCGCGCGACGGGGTCGAGGCGCTTGATTACCTCTTCGGCACGGGAGAGTACGCGGAGCGCGACACCAGCGTCCAGCCGGAACTCATTCTGCTGGACCTGAAGTTGCCCAAAGTGGACGGTTTCGAAGTGTTAAAGAAGCTGCGCGCGGATGAGCGGACGAAGCTGCTCGCCGTGGTTATTCTGACCTCCTCCAAAGAGGAGCAGGACATCGTGAACGGCTACGGCTTGGGCGCTAACAGTTACGTTCGCAAGCCGGTTGACTTTCAGCACTTCGTGGACGCCGTCCGGCAGCTCGGCCTGTACTGGCTGGTCCTGAACGAGAGGCCTCCTGCCTGTCCCAGGAACGGCCGGTGAAGCAGTCGCGGCGCATCCTGATCGTCGAGGACTCGGCCGACGATGCTGAGCTCGAGGTGCGGCTGCTCCGGCGCAGTGGCTGCGACCTGACCTACCAGCGAGTGGATACACCGGAGGCAATGCTGGCGGCGCTGGAGGGCGAGCACTGGGACCTGGTCATCGCGGACTACTCGATGCCGCACTTCAACGGGCTCGCCGCATTGAAGATGCTGCGCGACAAGGGACTCGACCTGCCGTTTGTCCTGGTCTCGGGGACGGTGGGCGAAGAGGCGGCCGTAGAGGCCATGAAGTCCGGCGCGGATGACTACGTTTTGAAGAGCAACCTGGCCCGCCTGCCGCTCGCCGTCGAGCGCGAGTTGCGCGACTCTGAAGCGCGCGTCGCCCGCAAGCGCGCCGAGGCCCGCTACCGCAGTCTCGTCGATCGCGTGCCGGTGGGATTGTATAGAATTTCAACCGCAGGAGACATTGTCGAGGCCAATCCGGCGTTGATCGAGATGCTGGGATTCAAAGATGCCGACAGTCTCAAACGCGCCAACATCACGGAGCTATGGCTGGACCAGGAGGAGCGCGCCCGGCTCGAGGCTATCCTCGCAAAAGAGGGAGTGGTCCAGAACTTCGAAATGCAGATACGCCGGCGCGACGGCAGCATCATCTGGTGCGAGCAGAGTGCGCGCGCTGTTTACGACGCAGCAGGCAAGGTCGAACATTACGAGGGCGTGATGGTGGATACCACCAGCCACAAGCGCGCCGAGGAAGAGGCCAATCGCGCGCGCGATAAGGTGCGTGACCTTGCCCTCGAAGCGGCCCGGCTGCGATCGGATTTCCTGGCCAGCATGAGCCACGAGATCAGGACGCCACTGGCCGGAATCATCGGCGCAGGAGAGCTGCTGTCGCTTTCCGATTTGACTCCCGAACAGCGCCGCCAAACTGAGATCATTCGCTCCAGCGGCGAACTGCTGCTGACTACCGTCAACGACATACTCGACTTCTCGAAACTCGCAGCCGGCCGGGTCGTGCTCGAGAAGCTCGACTTCGACCTTGTCGAACTGACGGAAAATCTAATCGATTCTTTTGCAGTGGCTGCTCACGCCAAAGGGATCGAACTTGCCCTGTATGTGGACGTAAACATGCCGACCGGTTTGCGCGGGGATCCGAGCAGGCTGCGCCAGATTCTCAACAACCTGGTGTCGAACGCGATCAAGTTCACCCAGCAAGGCGAGGTGATGGTCCGGGCAAACAGAGTGGAAGACACGGCCGGCGATGTGCTGGTGCGCTTCGAGGTGATCGACACGGGGATTGGAATTCCATTCGAGATGCAGGGGCGCCTGTTTCAGCCGTTTGTTCAGGCGGAAGGATCGACCAGCCGGCGCTTCGGCGGCACCGGACTCGGACTTGTCATCGCGGCCAGGCTGGCCGATCAAATGGGAGGCGAGATCGGATTTGAAAGCGCGCCCGCAAAAGGATCGAACTTTCATTTCACCGTGCGACTCGAGAAGGGATTGGAGATTGTCCGTCCGTGGATGACTGCGACAGCCACCTCATGCCTTAGCGGGATGCGCGCGCTGATCGTCAGCGATGGCCCTGCCGGTCGTCAAGTCATTTCCGAATACCTGTCGTCGTGGGGAATTGAGATCGTGGCGGCCGGCAGCGGGGCCGAAGCCCTGGATATCCTGAAGCTGGCGCGGGCCGGCGACGGCAAACAAATCGTTGTGCTGATCGATGAACAGATATCCGGCGTGAGCGCGCTCGACCTCGCGCGTGCAGCCAAGGAGCACTCCGATATCAAACATGGCAAGGTGATCATGTTTAGCGCGCAAAGCACTGTGAGGAATGCGACCGAAGTGGTGGATGCGTGGATTACAAAGCCGGTGCGTCCGTCGCACCTGTTCAGTTGTCTGCTCGAGCTATGCAGAAATGCCGATGGCGTCAACGCCAGGACCATCGCGGCCGCGCCGCCGCGCCCGATTGACAATCAGCCGCCGCAATGGCGTAAGGCGGTGCGGGTACTGTTGGTGGACGACAATCTCGTGAATCGAACTATCGGGGCGCAGCAGCTTTCCGTCCTCGGCTACACGGCGGAAATCGCCGACGGTGCGCAACGGGGGTTGGAGGTCGTATCGAGCCGGCGTCACGATATTGTCTTGATGGACTGCGAGATGCCCGGGATGGACGGCTACCAAGCGGTCGCGGAGATTAGGCGGCGCGAAGGGAATACTCGGCACACTGTGGTAATCGCTCTTACTGCGCACGCGACCGAAGGCGATCGCGCCCGATGCCTCGACGCCGGGATGGACGATTATCTGAGCAAACCCGTAAAGCTGGATTCGCTTGCAGACATGCTCGATACCTGGGCACGCGACAAGCTCGACCACATCCTCACTTCGCAACTGTAGATCACCGGAGAATGCCTGCGAGGTGCTCGATTGGCGCGATGGACGGGGCCGGGGGCCGCGGGTAGAAGTAGCCGTCATGCCGCTTGAGTCATCTATCGTGGGGATCGCGGGTGCGCCTATCGTCAGTCAGATCGATTCGCGCTGGACGATGGCCTATGCCGCCGCGCTTGGCGACGCGATGCCATGCTACATGGACACCAATCGCGGAGTGATTGCGCATCCGATGTTCCCGGTCTGCTTCGAATGGCCGGTGCAGGTCGCGATGCGCGCGCAGTTCGAGAAATCCTCCACGCTCACCCGCGACGAGGCGATGCGGGCCGTGCACGCGACGCATGACACTGTCCTGTATCGCCCGATTCTGCCCCCCGAGCGGCTGACGACGCAGCTCACGGTCGCGGGAGTCGAGCGCCGCAAGCCCGGCGCATACATGGTCACGCGCCTCGATACCGTAGATGGCGCAGGGAAGCCGGTTTGCACCAGCTGGTATGGCGCGCTCTATCGCGGAGTCGAGGTCACGGGGCCTGATATTCCGCCGACCCATCCGCCCGCGCCGATGCAACCGATCGTCGAGGAAGGCGCGCCGCGTTCGGAGTGCCAGGTCGATGTGCCGGGATGCATGGCGCACATCTACACGGAGTGCGCGCGAATCTTCAATCCGATACACACCGACGCGTCGGTAGCGCGCGCCGCCGGGCTGCCCTCGATCATCCTGCACGGGACCGCGACGCTCGCGCTTGCGGTGTCACGAATAATCGAGAGCGAAGCGGGCAACGATCCTGCGCGAGTTGAAAGAGTCGCGGGCCGTTTCGGCGCGATGGTGACGATGCCCTCAACCTTGACGGTCCGCGTGCTGGGGCGCGATGACAGCGCGGATAAGGTAGCCGTCTTCTTCGAGACGTTGAGCGGCGAAGGCGGGCTTGCGATCCGCGAGGGCATGGTCGTATTGCGCGCGTAGTTCACCACGAGTCCCGCTACTCAAATTGTTCGTCGGAGGGTTTGACGGCGCGGAACTGAATCAGCAGTAAGATGTCGTAAATGGTTTTGAGTGCGCCCGCGCAAATCAGCGGCCATCCAAACGACGAATGATTCAGCATCGCGCCCGCCGGCAACGGCGCCATCGCCGCCGCCAGGCTGCGCGGCACATTGGTCACTGTCGCCGCGGCCGCGCGCTCCTCGGGCGGCACCACCGCCATCACATACGACTGGCGCGCGGGAACGTCCATCTGCGAGGTCGAGAAGCGCAGCAGCAGAAATGTCATCGCCAGCCCCGGGGTCGGCATCAACGCCGCGACGATCAGCATGGCGTTCGACGGCAGATGGCTGAACACCATCGTGTTGATCCGGCCGAACCGCGACGCAAGCACCGGCGAAATAAACTGTGAAAACGAGCTAAGCAGTCCGGCCGCGAAGAAAAACGTGCCCGCCGCTTGAACCGAGAGGTTGAAGCGGCGAAACAGCCACAGCGCCAGAAGTGACTGAATTACGAATCCGCCACCGAGCGAGTCCAGACTGAACAGCGCCGAAAGCCGCAGCACGATTGCCCGCGACTTCGCCAGCGGCGCGGACTTGGCTGGCTGGCGCTCGACTTCGACGGCCGGGGACAGACGCCGATAAACCGCGAAGGCAATCACCGCGATGATCGAGTATGCGACAAAGCCCGACCGCAGCGCCGGCGCGAGCGCCCATCCATGGCGCGCCGCGAGTATCGCCGGCACGCCGCTGGCCAGCGCGCCAAACGCACCAGCCGTCGCGCCCGCAACGTTGTACAGCGCGAACATCGCGGTCAGATCGCGGGGTTCTGCGGCCTCGGCCAACGCCGCCTGTTCGACGGGGAGAAACAGGCTGACGTCGCCGGCCGACGGATTCAGCGTGCCGACGACCGCCACCACGAACAACAGCCAGAAGCTCGCCGTGATGGTGAATCCGATTCCCGTCGCCAGCATCAGCGCGCACGCCGCAAGCAGGACTCGGCGCCGGCCCAGCCGATCGGTGGCCAGTCCCACCCATAGCGTCAGCGCCGCCGAGCCCAGCAGCGTGCCGAACACGATTGCGCCGACGCGGATCGGATTGAATCCGATCGCCATCAGGTAGCTCGGCAGCAATACGCTGACTGCCCCGTCGGCAAGGCCGCGCAGCGCGCGTGTCGCCAGCAGCAGCTTGGCGTCGCTCGTAGCGCTGCGCGGAAACCATCGATTGATAGGACTCACCATCATGTCGCAATGCGCAGGTCTATAAGGCTCGCGCCGCCGAGGAAAGCCAAGATCATAGCGCTCTGTTCGCCGATCCGCTCGTTGTGGCATACTCGTGGCCTCTGCGCGTGTTTCTTGAGGAGCAACGGTCCGCGGCCATTCGAAAGGAAAGCTTGATGCGCGTCGAAATCAGCGATGGCGTCATATGGCGGGATCTCGGCGGCGATGTGGTCATCTTGAACGTCGAAACGGGCGTTTACTTCGGCCTCGACGGCTCGGGTGGCCAGATATGGCGCGAACTCGTCAAACACGGCACCATTGAAAAAACCTTTCAGTCGCTCAAGCAGCAGTTCGACATCGAGCCCGATGAACTACGGCGCGACCTTGACGCTCTCGTGGATCAGTTTGTCCAAAAGCGACTCGTGCAACTGATCGCCAAACCTAAAGGTCATTTGCGATGAGGCCAAAGCCGGAGGCATCGGGCCGTCACCTCGGCGCTTCGATCTGATGAGCGGCATCGCGGTCCTCTATCAGTGGGACGGGGCTCCGGCGGACCGCTCGATTGTCGAGCGGATGATCGCCGTCGTCCCGTACCGCTCGGTTGACGGCTTCGGCGTATGGGGCAACGGCCCGGTCGCGATTGGGCATGCAAAGCTGCAGACAACGCCCGAAGCTTCGGCTGAGACCAGCCCGTTCGTGGACGAAACCAGCGAGCTCGTACTATCGATGGACGGGCGGGTGGATAACCGCGACGAACTCACGGCGGAGTTGAATTCTCATGGTCATCGCGTCCGCACGGGCACGGACGCCGAGATCATGCTTCGCGCCTGGCAGTGTTGGGGTACGGAGGCGCCTGCGAGAGTGATCGGCGATTTCGCATTCGCCTTGTGGGACCCGTCGAAGCGGACACTTTTTTGTGCCCGGGACCCTTTGGGAGTTAAAAGCTTCTATTACTTCAATGGCCCAGGATTCTTTCTGTGCGCCTCGGAGCTTCATCAACTGTTCCAGGATCCAAGGGTCGTACGAAGACCGAACGAGCCTGCTATAGCCGACATGCTGGTGAGGATCCCGGTTGACCGCGAGGAGACGCTCTTCGAAGGTATCCGCCGCCTCGAGCCGGCGCACTATCTGAACGTGAGCGCGCGCGGCGTGGAATGTCGGCGCTATTACGATCTGGACGCCTCGCGGGAAATCGTCTATCGGAGCGACGATGAATACTCCGATCATTTTCTTTCGCTGTTCAAGGAGGCGGTGCGATGCCGACTTCGCAGCGCAAAAGGGGTGGAGTCGGACCTTAGTGGCGGGGTTGATTCCTCATCGATTGTCTGTTTGACCGAACAACTGCGCCACGACGGCGAAGTGCAACTCCCGAGTTTTGAAACCTTCTCGGTTCGCTTCGCACCCGGACCCGCAGCCGAGACTGAGTACGTCGAAGAGGTCTTGCGTAAGTACCCTCATTGCCATACCTATCTTCCTCCAGGAATGGCCCCGCTCGGCCAGCTCATTGCCCAGGTTGCGCACTACCTGGACTTTCCGGATTTTCCCAACTCCGGATGCACCGATTACACCACGATTCTTGGCAATCGTAACGACCTGAGAGTTCGGCTGACCGGACTGGGCGGCGACGAGTGGTTTACCATAACGTACCTTGAATACGCAGACCTGCTCAGGCGGCTTCGCATTACGGCGCTGTTGCGGAGGCTGCGGATTAATCGAAATCCACCGCCCGGATTCTCGCCCTTTTCGGGCTATGCCAAAGTCTTGGCGGAGTATGGAGTTTGGCCACTCGTGCGGCCACTCGTGCCCGACCGCCTCAGGTCGTCGCTCAGGCGATGGCTAAATCCGCCTAAGCTTCACCCGCTGATCGTGCCCGCGTTCGCGGCCAGGGCGAAACTTTCGGAGCGGCTGTCCGCGAGGAGGCCGTTGCCCCGATGCCGCAGTTTTGCACAGCAGGCCGTAGAAAGGGTTTACTCATCTGGATTTCTCGCCTACGCGCTTGAGATGGACGCACGCTGGACCGCGGGCTTTCGAATGGAGGCACGGCATCCTTTGCTGGACCGCCGCATACTCGAGTTTGCCTTCGCCATACCTGATAACCAACGATTCAGGCCCCGCGTCAGCAAGTTCGTGTTGCGCAATTCGATGCGCGGAATCCTGCCGGAGCGGGTACGGCTGCGGTATGACAAGGCTGACCTGACAGAGTTATACGCAATGGCGCTAATCGCGCTAGGCGGCGAGCGGCTGTTCGATCGGCTCAACGTCGTTCAAAATGGATGGGTCGACGGAGTCGTTGTGCGCAGGCTCTACCGCTCGATGGCTGAGGCGTTTTCTCGCCGCGATCCCTCCTACGCGGAGAATGTCTTCGAACTATGGAACGTCTTTGCGGTCGAACTCTGGCTCAACGTGGTGTTTCTCGGTATCAGCGAGCCTTTCAAGCACGTGACCGAAACCACAGGAGCGGCTTGGTGACGCTGGTCGATGCGCTCTTCGCGCTGTACGGCGGAGCGAACTGAAATGGAACTCGTAAAATGTCTTTAATGCTGGATGAGCATCGCCTGTATCTTTCCGACCTGACCCGAACCTCATTGTTTCGACGGGCGATTAAGACGGTGGTCAAGCCGGGCGACCTGGTTCTCGACCTCGCCTGTGGGACTGGAGTGCTTGGCCTGCTCGCGATGAAGGCTGGGGCGGCAAGAGTGTACCAGGTTGACCAATCGCCCATGATCCAGGTCGCCCGCGACGTGGCATCCGCCAATGGTTACGGACAAAGTGCGATCGGGATTCACGAACGCTCCAGTCGTGCCAGGCTTCCCGAAAAGGCCGACGTCGTCGTCGCAGATCAGCTAAGCTACTTCGGAATCGGCGCCGGGATGCCCGAGATATTCAACGACGCCCGCCGGCGTCTCCTCAAGCCTGGCGCCCGCGCTATCCCTCGACGCATCGAACTCTTCCTCGTGCCGGTGAATTTTCCCGAGATGTGGCGCATCGCCGGCTTCTGGGACAAAAGCCATGCCGGGCTGAAGATGCGGCCGGCAAGCAGCATTGCATTCAATACTCTTTACCCGAGCGAGAAGATCCCGCGCCGGATGCTGGGCAGACCCGCGCAGATGTTCAGCTTCGACCTTACGGACCTGACGCCGGAACGCTTCTCTGCTCAAGCTGCGATCGAGGTTTCAGCGGCCGGCGTTATGCACGGTCTCAGCGGATGGTTCGATGCCGAACTGGCGCCGGGCGTGATCATGACCAATTCACCCTTCAGCAAAGGCCGGATCCAACGGTCTGCCGCGTTCTTTCCGCTCGAGAAGCCTTTAGCACTGAGCAGGGGCGACCGCCTGAATATCACGATGACTGCTATCACCACGCAGAGTCTGCTTAGCTGGAAAGTGGTGGTCTTCAATACTCATGGTAGGGAAAAAGCACGATATGTTCATTCCACGCTCAAGGGAATGTCACTCGTGCCTGAGGAATTGGCTAAGACCCGTCCAGACTTTGTGCCACGGCTGTCGGATTGGGGGGTGGCGCGAAGGTCAGTGTTCAACCTGGCCGATGGAACACGCACACTGGCACAAATCGAAAGGGAATTGTTCCGAATTCATTCGGATCTCTTCCCATCACTGGCGCAGGCGTCGGAGTACGTCACCAGGGTTCTCCTGCCCGACGCGATCCCCTGGCCAACTTGACCTTGGTCGTCGTCTTTCATAATCTGAACTCGAGTTTTTGATCCAAGCGCGCAACGTGTCTTGACCAGCTTTGCCGAATCAGGGAGTATTACGTTGTTTGCAAGATGCGCAAGGCTCGTTTATGAAGGAACCGCACCGTTTTCGTGCAGTCTGAGATGCAAAGGGAGTTACAGGGGTTAGAGATGACCAAAAAAACTAAGACAGAGCGACAGAAGCCTCGGACACAGAGCATCAAGAAACCTTATGTCCGTCCTCATCTCGTCGAGTACGGCAACGTGGCAAAGCTCACAACTTCGGGTTCCGGTACTGGGTCTGACGGGATAACCTCGACAATGCAGATCATGATTCGTTGAACAAGGTATGACTTTGAGTTCTGTCAGCTTGCAGACCATCGGACTTCCTACCGAGGCTTCCGGGCGTCGCGAACCGTCACTGATCTGAGCAAAACGAGGATCCCGAGCTTCCGTCAGCAAGCCTACGGGCTGCGAATCCTTACAGACATTCCGATTCCGGAGCTTCCGGCATTTCGGGTATCGTCGGTCAGGTCGGCGGTTCGCGCGACTCTCGGCGGGCGCTTTCAGCGCCTGCGCCTCAATCCCCGATGGTACCGGCATTCGCGGCTCCCAGGTGGCAGGACCTGGCTTCGATGCGGTAAGACCCCGGGCGGCTACGTACTTTCCTTTGCTGATATCGCCGACTTTGTCATTGACAACTCCGGGAGCCAGGTAGTCTGCTGCAACGCGAGCGGCGACGTTAGTCCGGAGACCGTTCGTCATCTCCTGATCGACCAAGTGCTTCCGCTGATAGTAAACCTGCGCGGCTGTGACGCCCTGCACGCTACCGCCGTCGCGACGCGCAGGGGAGTTTGTGCATTCACGGGGCCTGCAGGGTCGGGTAAGTCAACGCTCGCCGCGAGCTTCGTCCTGTCCGGACATCCGCTGGTTTGCGATGATTGCCTGGCGCTGTCCGAAGGCGCGGCAATTATGGCGCATCCCGGTTATCCGGGCTTGCGGCTGTGGGACGATTCGATACGGGCGCTTGGCGCGAGTTCACGGAATCTGAAGCCGGTCGCGCACTATACGACGAAATCGCGCTGGCAAAACTCCCGACGCGCCGACTTCTGCTCGACCACACGCCGGCTCGCGCGCATCTATTTGCTCGAGCGCGCGCGATCGAGCAAACATTCAGCCCCCGTCCGGATCGAGGAGCTCGCGGCCGGGGAAGCGCTTATGGGGCTGATCAAAGCGGCCTACAGGCTGGATATCACGGACCGCGCGATGCTGACGCGGCAGTTTCATTTTCTGTCCCGCGTGGCGGAGCGCGTCCCGGTCAAACGCCTCATCGTGCCCAACGAATTCTCAGCACTCTCCGGCGTAAGGGATGCCGTGCTCCGCGACTTGAGCGGTGGCCGGCCGCGCCGTTGAGCCGCAGGCCGGGCCGATAGATTCCCTCAAAAACGCGAAGCTCCGCGGGTCCGAAGACCCGCGGAGCCACCGCGCTAACTAAACAGGATCCAAGCCTGAAATTTCCCCATGCCTATCAGAAAGCAATGTACGGAATGCAGGCCGGAGGAGAGCCGGACGTGTAAGTTGTGCTCCCGACCTTGGCCGTGGCCCAGTCATTGGTGACCCAGTGGTTGTCGCCACAAGTGCTGCTCGCGTCATGCATATCGTAACCGCTCGTGACGCCATTGCCCGATGCGGCTATGAGGTAAATTTGATCTTTAGTGGTCGATTCACTTGCGTCCACAAAAATTCCGTCACCCTTGTTTCCCGTGACTGAAGGTACGTCGTTTACCGCGTCGCCCACTTTGACCTCGGAATTGGTGCCGCAACCGGATGTGCAGCCTACGTGTATGCCAGCTCCGCCGTTATCCTCAGCCACGAACACGTTCATCCTCGGTCCTTGCGAGTTTGTTATCAGCACTCCATCGCCGCCATTGTTTGAAGCGGCGAAGTCTGTAACACCGCACTCATCACTGCAGTGGTTTATGTAAATGCCCTGCTTGGTGTTTTCCACGGCATCAACATTGCTCCAGATCATCGTGCTCCCACCATTCAACTCCAGGCCAATTCCGTTCTCCGTCATCTCGACCGCATCGCCCACGGTATTTGATCCTTGATCCAATATACCCACTGCAAACCCCGAGACTGTGCCACCACCGCCTTCGATCACGTCCTCATTGGCGGAGCTACTGACGAGGATTCCGTCCCCGGTCTGGGTTCCCCCTCCGGTATATGTGATGTTGAAACCCTGGAGAGTCAGGGTGGTGTCGTCACCGCTGAGAGTGATGCAGGTGCCGGTACTTGTCGTGTTGATGTCACCGGTTAGCACGTAGATCGTGTTGCTCGCGCTGTACGTCCCGCACGCCGAGATATTCGTAGGATCGACCGCGTTCGCAGATTTCGGAAGAAGCCTCCTCGTGGCCCACGCATCACCGGATGTCGCCAAGGCAACTCCGACTGTAAAAACGAAAAGCAGAACCGCTGCACGAACTGCGATGCTCCGGGTCTTTGGGTTTATCCGATTCATATCATATACTCCTTCGCTTTTGTTTCGTGTTCCCCTGGCAAGACATCATTGATAAGAGCGTCCTCGTAACTCTTGATCTTGGACGTTTGTTCAGGCGGTGCCGTGGCAGATTTGGCAATCGTTTGCTATCGAGGGCGTATCATTCCACTTTGCGTACTTTGCGTCAAGCGGTTCTATGACACCCGTTGACGGGTTTGGCATTCGATTTTAGTCGTTAGAAGCCGCACGTGAGGCTGAATGACGAGAATCGCTACAATTTGTTACTCTGACCGCCGGCAAGAGGAACGCCGCGGTGACCGAATCTGTGCACTTGTAGGCGCACTTGGTCCCCGCTCGCGCTTGGGGCTATTCTTGACAGCTCAGTGGCATCCGACGCTCTTCTGGACCCTGGCGACTTGCCGATCGAAGCGGCACTCGTGCTGTGCTGCGCGACAACTGCGGCCACGGCTGCGCGCACGGCGCTGGCGTCCGAGGTTGCGCCGCGCATACGCAGTTGGGAGCGCGTCGTCGATATCGCCAAACGTCATGCGGTGCTGCCGCTGGTACATCGCTATCTGAAACTCGAATGTCCGACTGCGGTTCCGGAAGAGGGGCTTGCGAAGCTGCGGACGCAGTGGCAGATGATCATTCTCTACAACCGTCATCTGAGCGCCGAACTTGTGCGCCTGATGGGCCTGCTGGAGGCGGCTGGAGTTGCGGCGGTCACCTTCAAGGGTCCGGTGCTTGCCGCGATGGCATACGGATCGATCGAACTTCGCCAGTTCAGCGATCTGGATATTCTCGTGCGTCAGACCGACCTGCCCCGGGTCGCCGAAATACTCACTGCCGAACGATATTTGTCGCCACATACCAGGCGCGAAGGCCTCGCGACCGGCTACTTTCAGGAATACGAGGACGCCTTCATCGGACCCGACGGGCTGGGCGCGGTGGACGTTCATTGGAGCATCACGCCGCGCTCGTTCCGTTTCGCCCCCGACGAGGAAGCCCTGTGGCGGCGTGCGCACCGGGTCGATCTGGAGTTCGGCAAAGTGACGGCGATCGCGCCCGACGACCTGCTGCTGTACCTCTGCGTTCACGCCGCGAAGCATGGATGGGTCACGCTCGGATGGATCTGCGACGTCGCCGAGACCATTCGCGCGCGGCCGGAAATCGATCTGATGGGGATCCTCGACGAGGCGACCGCGCTCGGGAGCCGGCGGATGTTCCTGACCGGCATCTACCTGGCGCACGAGCTGGTCGGCGCGCCGATTCCCGCCGACCTTGTCACGATCGCTCGCGGCGACCGCGCCGTTAGGGCGTTGGCAGGGCGCGTCGCTGAGCAACTGTTCAGGGGAGCCACGCAGGGACGGGCAGACTTCGATCCGTGGGCGGTTCCGATCCGCTCGATCGAGGGCGCACGCGCGCGAATGCGGTACATCGTCCGCCGAACGCTGGCGCCGACGATGGGCGACTATGAACTCATCCCGCTGCCGGCAGCGCTCTTTCCGCTCTACTGGGTGATTCGGCCGTTTCGGATGGCGGTGCAATACGGGCCGCGGCTGGTCCGCGGCTCTTCGAACAGTTCGAACGCGTGAGCAGTCTCAATTTTTGATTTTTCAGCGGATTTTTGGTGAGCCGGCCGGGACTTGAACCCGGGACCCTGTGATTAAAAGTCACATGCTCTACCGCCTGAGCTACCGGCTCGCCCGAGAGGTTTCAATGCTTACAGGTAATTCGAAGGATTGGGAATAGTCACGACTTCCGAAGTCAGTTCCGCAATTCCGCCGCGCCGCGATTTCAACTATGCATGTGCGGCGAAAGCTCTATCTTTAAATACTTAAATTAGCTCAAAGCGCGGCGCAGGTTACCGGCAGAGCGACCGAAATGAGGGCGGTGCAGGCGCGAGGCTATGTCATTTTCTATCAAAGTTTCTATCCAGCGACGTCATAGTTGCACCGCGCGCGTCACGGTGAAAAGCGCAATGACAAAACACAAGTTGACTAGCCTTTGCCCAAAATCGGGAGTTGTTGCGCCGACCTGCTTGACAGGCAACCCACTACTGGAATATACCCAAACCCTACAAATTAGTAGAGCAGGTCTGGGGAATAAGCGAAAGTCAGAAGTTAGAA
>Ga0181536_10002150_pt1 | contig 22601 bp, 17 predicted proteins | sample PEATcosm2014_Bin_41_FD_121105 | JGI IMG/M metagenome (GOLD analysis project Ga0181536, IMG submission 121105) | Peatland microbial communities from MTU Mesocosm Facility, Houghton, MI, USA - PEATcosm2014_Bin17_60_metaG | ecosystem: Environmental > Terrestrial > Soil > Wetlands > Peat | place...
TATTGCGTGATGGGATCGAAGCACATCCGCACCGATATCAACTTTGCATGGCCCAGCGCGGAGATTGCGGTGATGGGACCTGAGGGCGCGGTGAACATTGTGTACCGGCGGGAACTGGCGGCGGATGGAGACGCGCTGCGGCAGGAGAAAGTGGCGGAGTTTCGCGAGCGCTTCGCCAATCCGTTCATTGCGGCTGAGCGCGGGTATGTGGATGACGTCATCGAGCCGCACGAGACGCGGCCGCGGGTGATCGGCGCGCTGCGGATGCTGGAGAACAAAGTGGACACCATGCCGCGGAAGAAGCATGGGAATATCCCGCTGTAGAGCGGGCGACGCGTGCGTCGCCCCTACGTCTTCATGGAGTTCAGAACCGAGAGCGACACTTTCTGATTGCCGCTGGCGTCGAAGTTGGAGGGGTCGAGCCAGCGCTCGAAGTTGGCTTTGTGAGCGGGCCAGTCGGAATCGAGCATGGCGAACCAGGCGGTATCGCGATTTCCGCCTTTGACGATCATGTGCTGGCGAAAAATGCCTTCGAAATGAAACCCGAGTCGTAGAGCGGCGCGGCGGGACGTGGCGTTGCGGGCGTCGCACTTCCATTCGTACCGGCGGTAACCCAGATCTTCGAAAGTATGGCGCGCCATCAGGTACATGGCTTCGGTCGCTCCCGGCGTTTTCTGGAGCGCTGGCGTAAACAGAATGCTACCGACTTCAATCACCCGGTGCGCTGGAGTGATTCGCAGATAAGCGGCGTGGCCGACGGCAAGGCCGGAACGCTTGTCGATGATTGCGAAAAAAAGCGGGTCTTCGGAAGCGGCTTTTTGCTTCAGGTACGCGTCAAAAGCAGAGCGATCTGGAAACGGGCCTTCGAACAGGTAGCGCCATAGCTCCTCTCTGCCATTTCCATGGCTGCCTTCGTAGAGCGAATCCGCGTGGGCGACGGGATCGAGCGGCGTTAGCCTAACTAGCCGTCCTTCCAGAGTGATGCGTGAAGGCAATTTCGCGGGGGAGGAGTCAATCGGTTCGTCGGTCATTCGGTTGGGGTTATTCCATTCTAAAGTTCATTTGGCCGGGCCGGGAACGTCCGGCCACGCTATACTGAAAACAAGGACGGTTCCACAGGATGGCCCAGCAGAGGCGTTCGTTTGTTTTTTCCCTTTCCACGGTCGCGATTTTTGCGGTTTTGGGAGGCGTTTATGGCTCCCGTGTGGAAGTGGCGTCGGCCGCTTCCGATGAAGATGGAGTTCGCGCCAGCGAGAGGAGCTTTACCAAAGCCTACGCGCTGGTGGAGGCGAATTTTGCCGATCCGGTGGATCCGGACAAGGCGATTTACAAGGGCGCAATCCCGGGCATGTTGCGGACGCTCGATCCGCACTCCAATTTCTTCGATCCGCACGATTTCCAGATCCTACGTGAGGACCAAAAGGGCCACTATTTCGGTGTAGGCATGATGGTGCAGCCGCGCAACGGCAAGACCATCGTCACGGCACCGTTCAATGGTTCGCCGGCGTACAAGGCGGGCATCCGCCCGGGCGACGTGATTGTCGAGGTGAACGACAAGAAGACGGATAATCTCTCGACCACCGAAGTCGCCGATATGCTGAAGGGGCCGCGAGGCACGCCGGTGCAGATTGTGGTGATGCGCGATGGCGTGGACAAGCCGATTACGTTCAACGTGGTCCGGGATGAGATTTCCCGCAAGAGCGTGCAGGATGGCATGTGGGTGAAGCCCGGCATCGCCTACGTGGATGTCGAGCAGTTCAACGAAAACACCAGCAAAGAGCTGGAGGACGCGCTGCGTAAGCTGGGCGAGAACAATATCAAGGGCCTGATTCTAGACCTGCGCGAGAATCCGGGCGGACTGTTGAATGAAGGCGTGGCGGTGGCGGATCACTTCCTGCAAAAGGGCCAGACCATCGTGTCGCACCGCGGCCGCTCGTCGCCGGAGAAAATCTACACTGCGCGCCACGGCAACAACGGGCACGACTATCCGATCGTGGTGCTGGTGAATCGCTACTCGGCATCAGCGGCGGAGATTGTATCGGGCGCTCTGCAGGACCATGATCGCGCCTGGATATTGGGCGATAACACGTTTGGCAAGGGCCTCGTGCAGACGGTGTATCCGCTTTCGGAAAACGCCGGTCTGGCGCTGACCACGGCCAAGTACTACACGCCCAGCGGCCGTCTGATCCAGCGCGATTACAGCAACGTGTCGTTCTTCGATTACTACTACCGCAAGGACACGGCCACGCGGAATCCGCAAGACGTGAAGATGACAGACGGCGGCCGTACGGTCTACGGCGGTGGCGGCATTTCCCCCGACGAGCATTTCGTACCTAAGTGGGACACTTTCGAGACGGATCTGGTTCGGAAATACGCCTTCTTCAATTTCGTCAAGCACTACTTTGGCAACAAAGAAGCCAAGCTTCCCAAGGGATGGGTGCCTGACGAGGCCATCTTGAACCAGTTCCACGACTACATCTTGCACGAGGGTTTCAAGTTCACGGAAGCCGAATTCACGCAGGACCACGACTGGATCAAACAGTACCTGCAGCGGGAGATGTACATCACTGCATTCAGTCTCGACGAAAGCCGGCGCATTGCGATCGAGACCGATCCGATGGTGGAGAAGGCCGTGGATGCGATGCCAAAGGCGAAAGCGCTGCTGGACACCTCCAGAAAGATCCTGGCGGAACGCATGGTGAAATAAGGATTCGTGCAGACTGAGGCGCGACCGGCTGAAATAAGAGTTCCCCAAATCACAGTACTGGACGCTGGCGGGCAATACTGCCACCTGATCGCCCGCAAGGTGCGCGACCTCGGAGTGTACGCGGAAGTTCGTGCCAGTGAGACGCCAGCGGGTGCGCTCGCCGGGCGCAAAGGGCTGATCATTTCCGGTGGCCCGTCGAGCGTATACGACCCGGGCAGCCCCACCGTTGATAGGCAAATTTTCCACGATCACCATGCGGTGCTGGGCATTTGCTACGGCCAGCAGTTGATGGCGCACCTGCTGGGCGGAGTTGTGCAAAAGGGCCATAAAGGCGAGTACGGCCTGGCCACCCTGGAACTAAACGGAGGACCAGAGACGCCGCTATTCGCCGGGCTACCGGATCGCCAACAGGTGTGGATGAGCCACCGCGATCTGGTGACGGGCCTGCCGCCGGGATTCTCCAATCTCGGCGCAACGTCCACCTGCGCACTGGCTGCCATGGCGGCTCCCGAGCTTGGGCTCTACGCCGTTCAATTCCATCCTGAGGTGGTTCACACAACGCAAGGGAAACGCATTCTCGCGAATTTCTTGTTTGACGTCTGCGGGTGCGTGAAGGATTGGGATCCGCGGAACCGAGTGTCACTCATTGAAGAGGACATCCGGCGGACGGTGGGCGATCGCAACGTGTTTTTCTTTGTGAGCGGCGGCGTCGATTCGACCGTGGCGTTCACGCTGTGCCTGCGTGCGCTCGGCGAGAAGCGCGTGCGCGGAATCTATGTCGATACCGGGCTGATGCGCGAAGGAGAAACGGAATTCGTCCGGAGCATGTTCGACGCTCTGGGCGCGGGCACGGTTTCCATTGAGCGCGTGGAGCGGCAGTTTCTCGGCCCCCTGGGGGTGGTGCGCGATCCGGAAGAAAAGCGCCAGATCATCGGCGAAGAGTTCGTCCGGGTACAAGAACGCATCATCGAGTCGCGCCACCTGCTCGACGGGCACTGGATTTTGGGACAGGGAACGATCTACCCAGATACCATCGAGTCGGGCGGAACCGAAAAAGCTTCTGTCATCAAGACGCACCACAACCGGGTCGCGGGTATCCAGCAACTGCTGGCGGCCAAGCGGATCGTCGAGCCGCTGAGCGCATATTACAAGGATGAAGTGCGCGAGATCGGCCGCGAGCTGGGCATCGCAGAAGACGTGCTCGAACGGCATCCGTTCCCGGGGCCGGGGCTGGCCATCCGGTGTCTCTGCGCGGAACACGATGAACCGGTCTCGCAAACGCCGGACGGCTATCTGCTACCGGTGCGATCGGTAGGAGTTCAGGGCGACGAACGCAGCTACGCGCCGGTTCTGGCGCTCGATCGTTTTCCCACGAGCGATGGCGTGCTGCAGAACGAAGCCACGGAGCTGATTAACCGAGTGCGCGGCATCAACCGCGTGGTGGCGCGCGTGGCGGGCCGGGTTGCCCTGAGCGACATGCGCGTCTCGTCGAGCCTGCTTTCGCCCGAGCGCCTGGCGCGGCTGCGGCGCGCCGACGCCATCGTGCGTCGGCTCTCGCACCAGAGTGGTTTCGATCAAAAGGTCTGGCAATTCCCGGTGGTGCTGATTCCCGCCGGTTCGGCCGCTCAGCCGGACTCCGTGGTCCTGCGCCCGATCCACTCGGTGGACGGCATGACGGCGCAATCGGTCGCGATGGACGAGCCGCTGCTGCGAGCGATCGCCGGAGAGCTCCTCGAAGTCGAGGGCGTTTGCGGCGTCTTCTACGACCTCACCCACAAGCCGCCGGCTACGATCGAGTGGGAGTGACGCTGGTTCTTGCGGATCGGCATCCACACTTCGATCTCCGGCTCTCTGGAAAAGTCCGCGCTGAAAGCCGCGGAGCTGGGGGCGAACACCTTTCAGATATTTTCGGCGAGCCCAAGGATGTGGCGCGCGTCGATGCCCGCCAAGGACGACATTGCAGCGATGCGCCGGGCCAGAGAACGGCTGGACCTGCGCCCGTTAGCCATCCATGTCAACTACCTGATCAACCTGGCGTCTCTCGATCCGGTGATTCGTGAAAAGTCAGTGGCGGCGTTTCGAGGTGAACTGGAGCGCGCCACAGCGATTGGCGCTGAGTATCTGGTGACTCACCCCGGCAGCTATCGCGGGCAACCGGTCGAACAGGCGATCGCGGCGTTCGCGCTGGGCCTGGCGGAAGCAGCGCATGGTCTGGCGCGGTCCGTCATTGTGCTATTGGAGAACACGGCCGGCGGCGGCGCGCACATTGGCGGCCGGCTGGAAGAGTTGCGGCTCATTCGTGATCTAGCCGCGCGCGAGACAGACATCGAGATCGGCTACTGCCTGGACACCTGCCACTTGCTGGCGGCGGGGTTTGACATCGCGACCGAGGCTGGGCTGGAGACGACCGTTGCCGCGGTTGACCGAATCCTGGGGCTCGATAACGTGCGGGTCATTCACGCCAACGATTCCAAGGGGTCCCTCGGGTCGCACCTCGATCGCCACGCGAATATCGGGGAAGGGCACATCGGCGCGAAGGGGTTTCATCGTATCCTGACGCATGCGAAGCTGCGCGAGAAGCCGTTCATTTTGGAAACTCCCAAGGACGAGGAGGGCGACGACCGGCGGAATGTCGAGATGCTCAAGAAGCTCGCTCAGCCAAAGATGGCGCCGACGCGGAGTGAGAAGCCCGGCAGAAGGTCCGGCGCTTCCAAGAGGTCGGTTTCCTGAAGGACGACCTGGGGCCGCGCGGCTTCGCACCAAATCTCGACCTCTCGCGTCTCCGGATACACCACCCAGACGGACTGCGCACCTGCGGCGAAGTATTGGCGGATCTTACGGCGCACAGCGGAAACGGTGTCGTTCGGAGACAAAACTTCGACGGCTAAGTCCGGAGCGCCGGGAATGTCGGCATTCGGATCGATCTGGCTGGCGCGTTCCGCGCGAAGGAACGAGACATCCGGCGCGCGCTTCGTGGCGGGGCCGAGGACGAATAGGTTGTCGGAGCTGAAGACCTCGCCGACTGGATGTGTTTCCAGGTACTTCATGATCTCACGGGTCAAACGCAAAGCAATCCGGTTATGCAGCGGCCGAGGCTTCGTCATGACGACCAGCTCTCCCTCGTCGAGCTCGTAGCTCAGCTCGTCCGGTTCTTCCAGCCGGTCGAAATCCTCGACGCTCATCAGCGTCTTCACGCCCATAGTTTGATTCTACAACCGCCAGTTCGTTACCATCGTTTCCATCAGCCCCCAAAATGCCGGAAAAGTCTTACGATCACAAACAGATCGAGTTGAAGTGGTTTGACCGTTGGGCAGGCGAAGACCTGTACCGCGCCGAAGAGAACTCCGCCCGCCCGAAGTATTACGTGCTCGAGATGCTGCCATATCCCTCGGGCGCGCTGCACATCGGCCACATTCGCAATTACTCGATCGGCGACGCGCTCGCGCGCTACAAGTGGATGCGCGGATTCAACGTGCTGCACCCCATGGGCTGGGATGCGTTTGGGCTGCCGGCGGAAAATGCCGCGATCGCCAACAAGCAGCCGCCGCGCACGTGGACCCTTTCCAATATCGCGAAGATGAAGGCCACGCACCGCCGCTTCCAGTTCAGCTACGACTGGAGCCGCGAGGTCACCACGTGCGAGCCCGATTACTACCGCTGGAACCAGTGGTTCTTTCTGAAGATGCTGGAGCGTGGCATCGCCTATCGCAAGAAAGCGCTGGTGAACTGGTGCCCGCAGTGTGCCACTGTATTGGCGAACGAACAGGTGGTGGATGGCTGCTGCTGGCGGCACGAATCGACGCCGGTGGAGCAGCGCGCGCTCGAGCAGTGGTTTTTCAAGATTACGCAGTACGCTGATGAACTGCTGGCGGACATGGCGCAGCTAGAAGGCCATTGGCCGGAGCGCGTGCTCACCATGCAGCGCAACTGGATTGGGCGCTCGGAAGGCACGGAAGTGGATTTCGGCTCCGAGTTCGGGCCCATCCGCGTCTTCACCACGCGCGTGGACACGATCTTCGGCGCTACTTGCGTGATCCTGGCGCCGGAGCATCCGCTGGTTGAAAAGGTCGTGGATGCGCCGGGCCGCGCGCGCGCCAAAGCGATGGTCGATGCCCGTGCCAATAAAGATCCGGGCGATATCGAAAAAGAGGGATTTTTCACGGGCCACTACGCTGTCAACCCGTACAGTGGCGAGCGCGTGCCAGTGTGGATCGCGAACTTTGTGCTGATGGGATACGGCACGGGTGCGATCATGGCTGTTCCCGCGCACGACCAGCGCGATTTTGAGTTCTGCACCAAGTACGGCATCGCGATTCAGCCCGTGATTCGCGCCGAAGACGGAGTGCTGGCTGATGCCGCGACCATGCAGGCCGCGTTTCCCGACGAGGGCATCGTCGAAAAATCCGCCGAGTTTTCAGGGCTCCGGAGTTACGAGGCGCGCCGCCGCATGTCGGCGAAAGCCGGGCAGGGGGGCTTCGGCACGTCCGCAGTCACCTATCGCATAAAGGACTGGGGGGTTTCACGGCAGCGGTACTGGGGCACGCCGATCCCCGTGATTCACTGTCCGCAGTGCGGCGTAGTGCCTGTTCCGGAGAGCGACCTGCCGGTTCTGCTGCCGCAGAACATCCAGATCACCGGCCAAGGCCGTTCCCCGCTGGACGAAGTGCCCGAGTTCGTGAACGTCACCTGTCCGAAATGCGGCGGGCCGGCGCGCCGCGAAACCGACACCATGGACACGTTCGTCGATTCGTCGTGGTATTTCTACCGCTATTGCGATCCGAAGAACGATCGCGCGCCCTTCGATTCGAACAAGATCGCTCACTGGTTTCCCATCGATCAATACATCGGCGGCGTGGAGCACGCGATTCTGCACTTGATCTATTCGCGCTTCATTACCAAGTTCATGCGCGACCTCGGTCTGGTGAAGAACAACGAACCCGTCGCGCGGATGTTCACGCAAGGGATGGTGATCGCTGAAGGCTCGAAGATGTCGAAGTCGAAGGGCAATGTGGTGGGAGGTGACGCCGTCGCCGAACGCTACGGCGCCGATACCGCACGGCTGTTCGTGTTATTCGCTGTTCCGCCCGAAAAGGAAATGGACTGGACCGAATCGGGCGTCGAGGGAATCCACCGTTTCCTGGGCCGGATCTACCGGTTTGTCACGCGCAATGTCGAACGCGCACGCGAGGGCGGTGGCCCGGCAACCGATGCAGACAGGCGGATCCTGCGCAAGCTACACAAGACCGTCAAGAAGATCACCGAAGATTTCGAATCGCGATGGCACTTTAATACTTCGATTGCGGCCGTGATGGAGCTGATGAACGAAGTGTCCGTCGAGGAGGCGCAGCTCTCCGGCGCCGTAATGGCCGAGGTGATTGAGAAGCTGGCGCTGCTGCTCGGGCCGTTTGCGCCATACCTGGCGCAGGAGTTGTGGGAAGAACTGGGCAGGAACGGGCCGGTGTTCAAGGAATCGTGGCCAAGCTTTGATGCAGAGCTGGCCAAGGACGAGGAAGCTCAGATCGTCGTACAGGTGAATGGCAAGCTGCGGGCTCATCTGGCGGCTGCGTTCGGGACGCCCGAGGACGTACTGCGCCAGCGCGCGCTCGCCGAGCCCAAGGTGCAACCGTTCGTCCAAGGCAAACAGGTGGTGAAGGTTATCGTGGTGCCAGACAAGCTGGTAAACATTGTGGTGAAAGGATAGCCATGAACGATCGCAGAGAGTTTTTGATGGCCGCCGGCGCGGCACTTACGACTTCGATTTTCACGGGAAATGTGCGGGGCGCGAATGACCGGATTCGCATCGCTTTCATCGGTACGGGGCGCATGGGTACGAGCAGCCTGGAGACCGCAGTGCAAATGGCGGGCGTGGAAGTGCCGGTGGTGTGCGATGTCTACCAGCCGAACCTGGAGAAGGCTGTGGCCGCCAGCGCGCGGGGGGCCAATGGCACGCCAGGCGTACGCTCGCCGGCCAAGGGCATCACTGACTTTCGCGAAGTCCTAGCCGACAAGTCGATTGACGCCGTGAATATCTCGACCCCCGACCACTGGCACGCCTATATGACCGTTGAGGCGTGCAAGAACGGCAAGGATGTCTACGTCGAGAAGCCCATTTCCGTCACCATCGACGAAGGCCGGAAGATGGTGCAGGCCGCGCGCAAATACGACCGGGTCGTACAGGTGGGCACCTGGCAACGGTCGGGCCTTCATTTCCAGAAGGCAGTGGAAATCGTGACGAGCGGCCGGCTGGGTAAGGTCACGTTCGTGCGCACATTCAACTACGGCAATCAGCCGCAGGAAGGGATTGGCAATCCGCCTGACTCCGAGCCACCCGCCGGCCTCGATTGGAATATGTGGCTGGGACCGGCGCCCGCGCGCCCGTTTAACAGCAACCGGTTTGGTGTGCATCCCAAGGAGTTCTCCCGCTTCCGCTGGTTCTGGGACTACGCCGGCGGCATGATGACCGATTGGGGCATCCATCTGCTCGACATCGTGCAGATGGCCTTCGGTGAAACCGAGCCTACCGCGATTACCGGCCTCGGCGGCAAGTTTTATCTGAAGGACAACCGCGAGACCCCGGACACGCTACAGGTGACCTACGAATATCCCAACGGGATGATCGCCACGTATGAGAACCGCGAGTGCAATGCGCAGTCGATGTTCAAACACGACTATGGCATCCTGTACCACGGCACCGAAGGCACGCTATTTGTGGACCGTGCCGGTTACGAGTTGGTGCCGGAGAAAGACTCGAAGCTGGCAGCGTCATTGAGCGAAGCCGAGGAAGAAAAAAGAGGGAACGACGCTTTTGCGGCTCACTGGCAGAACTTCATCGATTGCATCAAGACCCGCAAGCGGCCTGCGAGCGATATAGAGATCGGCCATCACTCGACGACCACCGCGATTCTGGGCAACATGGCGTATCGCAGCAAACTGCGCCTCGATTGGGACGCGCAACGGGAAACCACAATGCAGACCGAGGCGCGGCATATGTTGAAGAGGGAGTATCGTAAGCCATGGAAATTAGAAGTCTAGGCCGGCTAGGCATTCTTGTCTGCGCGCTGGGCGCCGCGCTTTCCGCTCAATCGAAGAAGACTGTTTTTCTCATCACGGACGCCGAAGGTGTTGCCGGTGTGTGCCGCCAGGACCAGACCGACCCCAAAGATCCGGAGATGCGCCAACTCCTCACGGGCGAGATTAACGCCGCGGTCGATGGCTTATACGCGGGTGGCGCAGACGATGTGATCGTCTGGGATGGTCACGACGGCAGCCAGACGCTCTCCGCGCTGACGATTCATCCCCGGTCCAAGCTGATCATCGGCGACCTGGGCGTGACCATGACGCTCGAGCGCCACTACGCAGCCATCGGCTTCATCGGCCAGCATGCCCGCGCCAATAGCAAGGGCGGCATCATGGCCCATAGCTATAGCTCGCTGGGCATCCAGACCATGCTCATGAACGGCAAGCCCGTGGGGGAGATCGAAACCCGTGCCGCGCTCGCGGGAGCGTTCAATTCGCCAGTGATCTTTCTGAGCGGAGACCGGGCCGCTGCCGATGATTTGCACGCGGTAGTGCCGGACGCCGAAACGGCAGTAGTAAAAGAGGGCTTTGCGAATTACGTCTGCCAGACGTTGTCCGCGTCAGCGGCTCAGAACTTGATCCGTGACCGGGCACAGCGCGCCATGCAGAGAGTGAACGAAATTAAACCATACAAGATCGAAGGCCCGGTCACCATCCAGATCGAGTACACGACGCGCAACGCTCTCGGCGTGGATGCGGGACTGCGCGCGGGCGCGGAAATCATTGATGCCCGTACCATCCGTTACAGCGGCAGGAATTTTATCGAGGCTTGGACGAGGTCGGAACGGTTTTAGCTATTTGCACTTTCCGCTTCAACAGCGCACCAGCAAGAGTACCTGCGCCCAGCACCGCGCACACAACCGGAAACCAGTCTCCGTGCCTTGTGTAGAACGTCGTCTCCTTTATGTACGAATACCCCGTGCGCGAAGCCGACGCCACGTAATTCGGTAGCGTCCCCAATAGACGGCCGGCCGGATCGATGGTACCGGTGACACCGTCGTTCGTTGAGCGCAGCAGCCAGCGGCGGTTCTCTGCCGCGCGCATGCGCACAATTTTGAGATGCTGCACCCGCGCGGCGCTTTTATCGAACCAACTGTCGTTCGAGATGTTGATCAGCAGCTCCGCGCCATCGGCTGCAAACTGACGCACAAAGCTGGGGAACACCGATTCGTAGCAAATGAACGTACCGATCTTGTGAGCGCCCGCCGGTAACACGACTACCTTCTCGCCCGGCTGAAAGTCGCCAACCTCGGTAGAGATCTTCTTGGCGAAGCCGAACGGCCACGGCACGAACTCCCCGAACGGCACCAGATGCACTTTATCGTATTGGCCCACGGCTTCCCCCGACGGAGCCACGAGCAGCGCGGAATTAACTAACCCCCCGTCGGAGCGGTGCCCAACCACGCCGGCGAGAAAGTAAGTGTTCGTCACGCGCGCGAGATTCGCGGCCAATCGCAAATGCTCCGGGTCGTCGGCGTACAACGGAGCCGGCACTTCGGGCCACACCAGCAGTTGCGGCGGCTGCGATTTGTCACTCAGCACCGCGCTCATCGAAAGGAACGCCAGCCGGCGCTCCAGCGTCGCGAGACTCTGCGGCGTCCACTCCTCTGTGTCGGAGATGTTCGGCTGCGTGAGAATCGCCACCTGCTCACCGGGATGAAAATCAGGGAGGCGCGGCAGCAGGATCATCAGGGGCAGCGGCACGAGCCACGCGAGTTGCCAGCGCGAGCGCCGCAGGAACGCCACCGCCAGCCCGGTGGACATCATCGCGAACACAAAGGAAAGCCCGTAGACGCCGGTATACGGTGCGAGGCGCATCGGCACCCCCATGTCCACGCCGGCGTTACCGAGCGCCAGCCAGGCAAAACCAAGCGGGCCGTGTGTCACTTCAATAGCCACCCACAGTGCCGCGACTCCCGGAATGGCCCAGCGAGTCCGCATGGCGATGCCCGCCACCACCGCAAACACTCCCATGTGCATCGCTTTGGCCAGACAAAATAGAGCGAACAATGCCCAGGCCACAACCGGCCCAACCCCGGCATACTCGGCGAGCGTGAACTGAATCCAGTAACACACGCCGAACCAGTAGACGATGCCGCACGTGTATCCCAGCAGAAACTGGTGCATCGGGCGCGGTTCGCGGGCTACGGCAACAAGCAAGGGCGCAAGTGCTACCGTCGCGAGCCAGGCGAGATCAAATCGGGGAAAAGCCAGGATTAACAGAACCGCGGTGAGCGCAGCGGGCAGATACCGCATCCATCGTGGATTCAAAGCTCTGCTCGCAGTGCTTGGTCGTTGACAAGGTCCGCCATGTAGGAACTGCGGACGAGCGGTCCGCTGAACACCATCCGGAAGCCAATGGAAAGCCCGTAATCGCGATAGGCGTCAAACTGCGCGGGTGCGACATATTCCGCAACGGGCAGGTTACGTCGTGTCGGCTGCAAGTATTGGCCGATAGTCGCCACGTCGACCTCCGCTTCCCGCAAATCCCGCAGCAGCGCCTGCACTTCTTCTACAGATTCCCCCAGCCCCGCCATGAAGCCGGACTTCGTCAGCACATCCGGCCGATACTTACGCGCGAACGCCAGCACGCGCAACGATTGGTCGTAGTCCGCCCGCGGACGCACCTTGCGATAGAGCCGCGCGATGGTCTCCATGTTGTGGTTGAAGACGTGTGGTCCGGAATCGAGCACGCGCTTCACTGCGTCCAAATCGCCGCAGAAATCTGGCGTCAGCACTTCGACGCGCGCTTCGGGAAGAGCGCGGCGCACCTGCCGCACGGTTTCGCTGAAATGGTGCGATCCGCCGTCGGCTAGGTCGTCGCGGTTCACGCTGGTGATGACGACGTAGCGCAAGTTCATCTCCGCCGCCATACGCGCGACATTGGCCGGCTCATCCGCATCGAGCCGCATATCCTGTTTCGTGGGGTTGCCCTTGGGCACGGAGCAAAATCCGCACCCTCGGGTACAAAGGTTACCGAGAATCATGAACGTGGCCGCGCCCCGATGGAAGCACTCGTGCATGTTGGGGCAGCGGGCCGATTCGCAGACCGTGTGAAGATTCAGGCGGCGCAGATCAGTCTTCAGGAGGTGCAGCGACTCAAAATGCGTCGGACCCTTACGCGCCCACTCCGGCAGCCGCCTGTTACGCAGACCGCCAGTGTTGCTGGCAATTTGTACCAGGGAGATTCCCAACGCCCTATTTTCGCACGATGGGTTTGAAGCCCACATTCTCGAGACCGGCCTTGGCCTTGCCCAGGCTTGCGGCGTTCGAGAACGGTCCCACCATCACGCGGAACAGAGACGGATTCGAGCTTTGCGCCAGCAGAGCGGGGAACCCCTTCTGCTTGAGCGTATCCACCACCACGCTGGCCTGCGGCTGCGCCACCGCCTCCACTTGCAGGTACATGTTCCCAGGGCCGGGATTCACCACGACCGCGCCGCCTGAAGTCTCAACCGGCTTGGCCGCCGGTGCGCGGCGAGGCGAAGCTACACGAGCCGCCTCCGTCTTCTCCGGCGGTGCCACCGGCTGGGTCTCCACAGGTTTGGTTTCCACCGGCTGGGTCTGCTGAGGCGCAGGTTCTTTCGGCTCTTCCTTGGGCTGCGCTGCGCTCGAAGAGGGAGCAGGCGAAGCAGGGCCTGCCGCTTCCGGACGCTGATTCGTCGCGACCGTTGCTGGTGTCCCGGCAGCCGCGGACGCCGGCGCTGAATTCCGGCCCACCACGTAGCCCATGGTGAAGAACACGCCGAAGAGAATTACGATAATGAAAAACGCGCTGAGCAGTTGCCGGTTTCCCAGTACTAACTCGTACTCGCCTTCGGTTTTGCTCATAAAAATATGCGCGCGTCGCGATTTATGTCGTGGCTGGTGGTTTTGCTTCGCCGATTCGATCCAACGCTCGCCCTAAAGAAGAAAGTATATCGAGAGGAAGGGGAAAAACAATGGTTGTGTTCTTTTCCGTGCCGATTTCCACCAGAGTTTGCAAGTAACGTAATTGGAGGGCCGCCGGCTGTTTCTGGATCACCTCTGCCGCCATGGCTAGTTTGTCCGCCGCCGTGTACTCGCCTTCGGCGTGGATAATCTTAGCACGCCTCTCGCGTTCCGCCTCAGCCTGGCGCGCGATAGCGCGGATCATCTGCTCGGCCAAGTCCACTTGCTTTACCTCTACCATCGTGACCTTCACGCCCCAGGCCGAGGTGTGCTGGTCGAGAATGGCTTGCAGGCGCACATTGAGCTTCTCGCGCTGGCTGAGCAGTTCATCCAGCTCCACTTCACCCAGCACGCTGCGCAGCGTGGTCTGCGCGAGTTGCGACGTGGCATATAGGAAGTTCGAAACTTCGAGTACGGCCAGGTTGGCGTCGAGCACTCGGAAATAAATCACTGCATTTACTTTCACGGTGACGTTGTCGCGGGTCACCACGTCCTGCGCCGGCACTTCCAGGGTATCGATGCGCAGCGACACCCGCACAATGCGGTCAATCGGCGCAAACACCAGGATGATGCCCGGCCCTTTGGGCTTGGACAGCACACGGCCCAGCCGGAAAATGACGCCGCGCTCGTACTCGGCCAGGATTTTGATGGAGGACATCAGGTAGATCGCGAGGATCAGGATAATTACCAACGTTGGAAGATCGAACATGGGTCAGCCTCCCGACTGATTTTGTACCGGTTCCACGGTCAGATGCAGATGATCGACGGCCGTAACGCGCACATGCTCCCCGGATTTCACTGGCGCAGTCGCCACCGCGTTCCAATATTCGCCGTGCACAAACACGCGGCCTTCGGGCGCGAGGTCACCGATCGTGACGCCGATCTCGCCGATCATGCCCTCCATGCCGGTCACCACCTTTCCCTTACGCGCGCGCATCACCAGAGACAGAAGAAATACGGTGATAGCGGCGAACGGAACTGCTAGCGACACGGCCGTCGAAAGATGAATTCGCATCTCTGGCAGCGGGCTGTTGATGAGTATCACCGCACCCAGGATCATGGCGACCGTACCTCCAACGGCAAGCACTCCGTGCGACGTGAACTTGGCTTCGAGTATGAAAAAGGCGAACGACAGAATCAGTAGGGCGGCGCCCAGCCAGTTAATCGGCAGCATGGAGAGCGCCGAAAGCCCGAGCAGCACCATGATCGCGCCAGCAACGCCAGGGAAGATCAAGCCCGGGCTCGAGAACTCAACATAAATTCCGAGCGCGCCCAGCACCAGCAGGATTAATGCGATATTGGGGTCGCTAATCGCGGAGAGCACGCGCTGCCGCATGTTTTTCTCATAAGCGGCGATCTCGGCGCCGCCCACGTGCAGCGTCTCCTTGCGCCCGTCGAATCGCGTGATCTCGCGGCCATCGAGCTGGCGCATCAGCTCCTGCTCGTTGTTCGCGATCAACTCGATGAGGTGATTGTCCAGCGCTTCCTTCTCCGTGAAGGATTTGCTTTCGAGCACGGCCTTCTGCGCCAGATCGCTGTTCCGCCCGCGTTTGGCCGTCAGGCTGCGCAGCGATGCCGCGGCGTCGTTTTCCACTTTCTGCTTCATGACCGGGTCCATCTCGGTCCCGATCAACACAGGATGCGCCGCGCCAGTATTGGTGCCCGGCGCCATCGCCGCTACGTCCCCGGCTTCGAGAATAAAGAACCCTGCCGACGCTGCCCGGCCGCCGCTCGGCGTTACGTAGGTGACCACCGGCACCGGCGAAGCGACGATTTTCTGAATCGTCTCGCGCATGGCGTCCATCAGGCCGCCCGGCGTATTCAGACGAATCAGCACCATGTCGTAGTGCTCGTGCGCGGCCTGGTCGAGCGCGCGCGAAACGATCTCCACTGTGACCGGGTGGACAATCGAATCGATATCCACCGCCAGCACTCGCGGCGCAGCCTGCCCGCGGACCGTGAGCGCCAAGCAGCCGAGAAAGATCAACAAACGCAATGCCAACGGTAACCTCACTATACAACGTCGCGCGGTGCTATGCTCCCTCAAATGCGAACCCTGGTCGTCCTGCTGCTGGCCTGTGCCGCGTTTGCCGACGATGGCCCTGCGCTGTTCGAGAAACATTGCGCCCTCTGCCACCGCCCGCAAAGCGCCACCCGCGCCCCCGTGCGTGACGCCCTGTCTCGCATGTCGCGTCAAGCGATCCTCGCCGCACTCGAAACCGGCAGCATGAAAACGCAAGCGGCCGCACTTACCCCCACCGAGCGGCGCACACTGGTCGAGTTTCTCTCGAACATCAACGCCGCCGTCGAGCCGCGCGCGGGATTCTGTGCCGCAGCTCCCGCCAAGCTGGCCGGCGGCGTGGCCTGGAACGGTTGGGGAGTGGATCTCGCCAACTCGCGATTCCAGCCGGATCCTGGCCTCACCGCCGCCCAGGTTCCCACGCTCAAGCTCAAATGGGCCTTCGGATTTTCCAACGCCACTTCGGCCTTCGGCCAGCCCGCCATCGCCGGCGGACGCCTGTTCCTTGGCAGCGAGGACGGCACCGTCTACTCGCTCGATGCGCGCACCGGCTGCATCGCTTGGTCCTACAAAGCGTCGTCAACCGTGCGCACCGCCATCTCGATCGACGCCGCGCTCGCCAGCGTCTACTTCGGTGATGTGCAGGCGAATGTCTACCGCGTGGACGCCGCTTCCGGTGAGATCCGCTGGAAGGTGCAGGTGGAGCAGCATCCCTTTGCGCGCATTACCGGCGCGCCCAAGCTCTATGCGGACCGTCTTTATGTGCCTGTCTCTTCCATCGAAGAGGTGGGCGGCGGAAATCCGAAATACCCCTGTTGCACATTCCGCGGCAGCGTCGTCGCTTTGGACGCCGATTCCGGCAAACAAGTTTGGAAAGCTTACACCATTCCCGATCCTCCAAAACCCACGCGCGTGAATAGCGCCGGCACGCAGATGTTGGGGCCGGCCGGCGCGGCTGTGTGGTCCTCGCCCACGATCGACGTCGAGCGTAAAGCCGTGTACGTCGCCACCGGCAACGCCTACGCGGACCCGCCGGTGCGCTACACCGATGCCGTGTTGTCGTTCGATCTCGAAACCGGCAGCCTCCAATGGGTCCGCCAGTTGGCGGAAGGCGATGGCTGGAATTACAACTGCCTCAATCCGAATCGCTTCAGTTGCCCGGAACACCCGGGCCCGGACTCTGACTTCGGCTCATCGCCCATCCTGCGCACCATCGCGCCCGGGCGCCGCGTTTTGCTCGCCGGTCAGAAATCAGGCATGCTGCACGCGCTCGATCCCGATGCGCTGGGCAAAATTGTGTGGCAAGTGCGCCTCGGCAAGGGTGGCCTGCTGGGCGGCATCGAGTGGGGTCCTGCCGCGGACGATCAGAACGTCTACGCCGCGGTTTCCGATTTTGACGAGACTCATCCGGATCAGGGCGGCGGTCTGTTCGCGCTGCGCATCCCGGCCGGTGAGAAGCTGTGGTACGCCGCGCCGCCCAAGCCCGCATGTCTGGGAAAGCCCGGTTGCAGCGTCGCCCAGATGGCGCCCGTCACGGCGATTCCCGGCGTGGTTTTCTCCGGCTCTATGGACGGCCACGTGCGCTCGTTTAGCGCGGTGGATGGCAAACTGCTTTGGGAGTTCGATACCTTGCGCGAGTTTGACACCGTCAATGGCGTCAAGGCGCAAGGCGGCTCACTGAACGCCACTGGACCGGTCATCTCGGCCGGCATGCTTTACGTTTGTTCGGGTTACGGCCAGCTTGGCGGCATGCCGGGCAACGTACTGCTCGCCTTCGCACCGTAGCCATCACTGGGGAACGCCCAAAGTTCCGTAACACGCCGGCTATCAATCACGCGCGGATCAGGCCCCGAACGCTTTATCATAAGAAGAAGCGTCTCACCATGCCGTTTCACATCCAACCTGTTCGCGAGTTTCTGGTGCGGCCCGCTGTTCCCGCTCCCCTCTCGCGGATGAATGAACTCGCTTACAACATCCTCTGGAGTTGGGAGCCGCTGATTCGCTCCCTGTTCCGCCGGCTCGATCCCGCTCTATGGAAGGATTCCGGCTACAACCCCGTGGTGATGCTGGGGCGGGTTTCCCAGGAGGCTTTGGAGCGCGCCGCCGCCGACCCTCGCTACCTGGCCCATTATGCGCAGGCCTGCCAACGTTACGACATCCACATGCAGAATGGGCGCGCCCCCAGCACTGGCAAGCTCATCGCCTACTTCTCCGCGGAATATGGCCTCAGCGAATGCCTGCCCATCTACTCGGGCGGCTTGGGCATTCTTTCCGGCGACCATTTGAAATCGTCGAGCGATCTCAATCTGCCTCTGATCGGCGTGGGGCTGCTCTATCAGCAGGGATATTTCCGGCAGTTCCTGAATGCCGACGGCTGGCAGCAAGAGCGCTATAGCGATAACGATTTCTACACCCTCCCGATCGTTCCCGTAAAAGACGGCTTCGGGGAGGACCTCAAGGTCATCGTCAAGCTGCCCACCGGTCCGGTCACGATTCAGGTCTGGCACATGGATGTGGGCCGCATCAAGCTGTACTTGCTCGACACCAACATTCCCGACAACCCGTTGCCGCAGGATCGTGACATCACGGACCAGCTTTACGGCGGTGACATGGACACGCGCATTCGCCAGGAGATCGTGCTTGGCATCGGCGGACTGCGCGCCTTGCGCGCTATGAATCTCGAGCCCACCGTCTATCACATGAACGAGGGCCATTCCGCGTTTCTGGCGGTCGAGCGCATCCGCGCCCTGATGGAGGAGCACCGGCTCAATTTTGAGGAAGCTCTCGAAGCGACCCGCACCAATAACATCTTCACCACTCACACGCCAGTGCCGGCCGGCATCGATCTGTTCGATTCCGGCATGATGCATTACTACTTCCAGGAGTACTGCGCGGAGTCACAGATCGAGTTCAACCAACTGATGTCGCTCGGGCGCCGGAACCCTTCGGATTTAGGCGAGCGCTTTTCCATGGCCGTCCTGGCGGTCAAAGCCTCCTCGTACCGCAATGCCGTGAGCCGCCTGCATCGCCGCGTGGCCCAGGAAATGTGGCACGAGCTGTGGCCGGATCTTCCCATTTGGGAAGTCCCGCTCACCTCGATCACCAACGGCGTCCACCTGCCGAGCTGGCTGAACAGCGACCTGGCGGACCTCTACGATCAGTATCTGGAGCCTGACTGGCGCGACCACACGGCGGACTCAAAGACCTGGGAGCTGGTGGACGAGATTCCGGACGAAGAATTGCTCGAAGTGCATCGCCGTCGCAAGCGCCGCCTGATCGCTTTTGTCCGCGACCGCCAGACCGCGTCCGCTTTCCGCCGCAAGGCCGCGTCTTCCGAGCTGCGCCATTCGACCGAGGTGCTGGACCCTAGCGTTCTCACCATCGGGTTCGCCCGCCGCTTCGCGACCTACAAGCGCGCCAACCTGATCTTCCGAGATCCGGAGCGGCTCAAGCGAATCCTCACCAGCAAGGACCGTCCGGTGCAGATCGTGATCGCCGGCAAGGCCCACCCCAAGGATCATCCCGGCAAGTCCCAAATTCGCGACGTGGTGCAGTATTCGCGCGATCCCGAACTCTGGAAGTACATTGTCTTCATCGAAGACTACGACATGAAAGTGGCGCGCGAGCTGGTGCAGGGCGTCGACATCTGGCTCAATACACCCCGGCGCGGTGAAGAAGCCTGCGGAACCAGCGGGATGAAAGCCGCCATGAACGGCGTTCTCAACCTGAGCATCCTAGATGGGTGGTTTGACGAGGCCTACGAGGAATCCGGTGGATGGGCCATTGGGGATCGCGAGCCCTACTCCGACGACCAGGAGAACATGCACGCCAGCGCGATTTACTACCTGCTGGAGAATGAGATCGTGCCCATGTTCTACGAACGCCGCGATCACGGCGCGCAGGAATGGATGCGCCGCGTCAAGCAATCACTCCGTCAGCTCAGTCCGCTGTTCGATTGCCGCCGCATGTTAAGCGAATACGACCATGAGCTGTACGATCCGGCCCACTTAGCCTTTACTGCGCAGATCCAGAGCCGCTTTGACAGCGCGCGGCGCAGAGTGAAATGGACCGGTAAGGTGCGCGATGTTTGGGACCGCGTCCATTTCGTCGAAACCGGTCCTGCTCCCGCCGGGCCCGTGACGAGCGGCGTCACCGTGCCGGTGCGCGCCACCGTTGACCTGGCCGGACTCGACCCCGAGGATGTGCGCGTTGAACTCGTGATGGGGCGTGTCGGTGCGAACGGCAGCCTGGAAGATACCGAGGTCATGGTGCTGCCCGCGGTGGAGCGGAATGGCTCGACGGCGACCTTCGCCAAAGAGATTGTCCCGCAACAGACCGGGCGGCTCGGCTATGCGCTGCGCATCAGCCCCAACCACTACGACGACCCGCTGACGCGGCCCTGCACCAGCATGCTCAAGTGGGGCAGCGGCCGGAATTCCTGAATCGTCACGAGGCCAGCAGTCCCGGCTCCTTGCCTACCGGCGCAGGCTTCCTGCGCGGGCGTAGCATGTCCAGCAATCCGGATTTCGGAGACCGCTTGGGTTCGCCGCCGTTTCGGACGGCTCCAGCAAGCGCACGAAATCCTGCCCCCAGTTCCGAGGCCGGGCTCACGTGCTTCCCCGAAGTGAGCGCTTTGTGAACTCCCAGATAGTCGTTGGGGAAGGTCATGTATACCGGAACGCCCAGAACTTTTTCGATCTCGGAGACGGGTATCAGACTGCGGCGTTGCGCCCGGTTGAGCAGGACGCGGACCCGCGGTTCGAGATCGAGACCGCGCAGGAACTGTAATTTCTCCCGCGCCAGGTGCAGGCTCGGCACCTCCGGCGTACAAACCAGGAAGATTTCCTTGGCTTCGTGCAGCAGTTCCACCGAGAATTTCTCCAGAATCCCGGAGAGGTCCAAGCAGATAGCCTTGTAGTGCCGGCGCACGAACTCCATCAAATAACCGATTTGGCGGGCGTCAATCCGCAAGCCTGGGGCCAGTTTGCCCGCCGGCAGAACGTCCAGATCGCCAAGACTCGTCACCAGCTTCGGCCACAGCGTCTCGTCCATTTGATGCGCGTTTTCCACTGCCGCGACGATCGAATGCGTTGCCTCCAACTGCAACATAAAGGCAACCATCCCGCAATTCAAATCGAAGTCCGCTAGGAGCGTCTTTGTGTCGGGAAGTTGCGCCAGCATGATGCTGGTATTTAATGCGATGGTCGAGCAGCCCACGCCCGGTTTAGAAGGCAGGAACGCCAGCACCCGATCCGTTGAGTCGATGGCCGGAGGCTTGCGTTCCAGGATTCCCGCGACCCGGCCGACCAGCTCCTCGACCGCTTCCGGTTCGAACGGCAGCCCCAGGAATTCGCGAATCCCCGCGCGCATGGTCTCCATCAGTGTGTCGGGTTGGATCGACCGGCCGACGGCCACGATTTGCGTTCCTGGCGCCTGTGCCTCGATACTGGCAGCCACCGCGAGCGCCTGGCGGAGCGCTCCCATGCCCAGGAACACGACTTCCGGCGCTGTCGCCCGCAAGAATCGCCCCAGATCGATCTCGCCAGGATAGCCGTCAAGCGTTCGTAGGATTCCCAAACGCCGATTATCTCGCAGCGCGTCCTGGAGATCCGCGCTCAGTTCCTGGTCCGGACAGATGATGACGCCTCTTAACATGAAGTACCCGCTCCTAGGGTAAATGCGGTACCCGGAATGAACAATTGGGCGAAACGCTTAGATGAGATCGAGGTTTTGCGTCCGCCGTCCCACACTCGTGTTGCACGAGACACGCCGTCATGTAGCTATGATCCTATAAATCAATCACTTAGGCTGGGCCGCCCAGTTGCATTTCTACCTGGCGTGAGACACGGAGGACAAAACAAAATGCGGCCCAACCGGGAGACAATCTGCAATCTAAGGTCACTAATGGCTATCGCGTTGATGGCTGCGGCGGAAGGGCTTTGCCAGGAGCGCCGCATTGTCGTGAGCATTCCCGATCGGAAACTGGCACTCATCGAAGACGGACAGGTGGTAAAGACCTATTCCACCGCTGTGGGGGCGCCGTCCAGCCCGACGCCTTCCGGAACCTACACGATCGTCGAGCGCATTCCCAACCCAACGTGGTATGGGCCGGGGAAAGTGGTTGGTCCGGGCAAAGGCAATCCGGTGGGTACGCGCTGGATGGGGTTGAGCTGCAAAGGCTATGGCATTCATGGAACGAATAATCCCCGGTCGATTGGCCGCAACGTTTCCCACGGATGTGTCCGGATGCGCAATCGCGACGTTGAGGACCTGTTCGCCAGGGTTGCCGTGGGCGATGTGGTGGAATTGCACGCCGAACGGGATGCCAAGGTCACGCGGATCTTCGGCACCAGCGAGATGGCAGCGAACACGATGACGGCGGGAGCCGCCCAGTAGGGAGGAGTTATGGAAAACCTGACGAATACCCTGGTGCTCGGAGCAGTAGTTGCGGCGGCGTTCCCCATCGCCTTCCTCGCGGCGCGCCTTTGCCTGAGTGCTCTGATTCGCGCGCTACGCAGCTAAGAGTTGGCCGTGTGCTATGATGGCGCACGAAACAGATGGTGGGCGCCCGCCCCAGATTCCTTCTCCCGGCAATTCTTTTTTCCATGGCCGTGACCGGATGGGGCCAGGGTTTCGACGAACCCGCCCGCGCTCTGGCCCAGAAAATCGCTGCCGTTCTGAAGAATCGAGAGCCTATCTCTCTTTTTTTCAGCACCCCAAGCTCCGATGCCACCGTCGCCCTGGAGCGCGAATTGCGTGTTCTGGGAATCAACACCGCCCCCCAGGGAGGTGTCTCCGTTACCGTCACGCTATCGGAGAATTTCCGCGGTTTGGTTTGGGTGGCCCAAATCCGCGGTGAGGTCGTAA
>Ga0181536_10002152_pt1 | contig 22596 bp, 20 predicted proteins | sample PEATcosm2014_Bin_41_FD_121105 | JGI IMG/M metagenome (GOLD analysis project Ga0181536, IMG submission 121105) | Peatland microbial communities from MTU Mesocosm Facility, Houghton, MI, USA - PEATcosm2014_Bin17_60_metaG | ecosystem: Environmental > Terrestrial > Soil > Wetlands > Peat | place...
GCGAGTTGATCAATGGCATTTGGCATGGGCTAGTTGTATCCCTATAGATACAACAATGCAAGCAAAAAACACCGGCCAAACGGTCTTTTTGAATTCAGGTTACTTTCCGGTCACACACCCAAATCCGCGTGCGCGCGCGATAAAACGGTTGCATCGCGGGCGCGTTCAAGGAATGATGATTGACATGCGTTTGCGGCCCTGGCTCATCGCTTCGATCGGGTTGAATCTAATGCTACTCGCCGCGTGGTACATCGCGGACTTGCAGGAGACTCCGCCCATTCGCATTCCCGTCGAGCGGCTGGACTTGGCGCTGCGGCGGACCCGGACCAACGTGGAGGTGCGGCGCATCAACCTGACCTGGGGGGAGATCGCCTCCACCAACCTGTCCAATTACGTCCTGAACCTGGAAGCCGTGGGCTGCCCCGCTCCGACCATTCGCGACATCATCCTGGCGGAGGTGAACCAAATCTATGCCCGCCGCCGCAACACGGAAATCCTGACGCCCGACCAACAATGGTGGAGATCCGACCCCGATCCGGCCGTGGCCGCCGCCGCCGCCGCCCAATTCCGGGACTTGGAAAATGAACGCCGCGGAACCCTCAACGCCCTGATCAGCACAAATTGGGAGACGGACACCGACCTGCTGGCCTGGCTGGCGTCCAACTACGGGTTGACCGGCCCGCAACTGGGAGAATTGCCTCCGGAGACCAAGCGGGCCATCTATGACATCGCGACCCGCACACAGGAAGAGATCAAAGGGCAGAACCCAATGGACACGGCGCGCATCTGGCAGGACGAGCGCATGGAGTTGGCGGCATTGCTGGGGCCGGATCAACTCAGCGAATACCTGTGGCGCTATTCGCCCACCGCCCACCGGCTGCGCGAGCAAACGCGCGGCCTGAGCCTTTCGCCGGAGCAATTTCAGAGTCTGTTCGCCGCCATGGATCCCATCCTCATCCAGCCGGATTTCTATTACCAGGGCAACGATCCGGAATGGCGCCAGCGCCAGCAGTCGCTCCAGGGGCAATACGAGGCGGTTCTGAAACAAGCCCTGGGCGACCAAACCTACGCCAGCCTCCAGCTCAGTCAGGACCCGCTCTACCTTTCGGCGATGGACGCCGCGCAGCAATCGGGAATTCCCGCGCAAGCCATCATGCCGCTTTACGAAATCAACCGCGCCACCCAGACCGAATTGGACCGCATCCGCGGCGACCCGGCGCTGGACGACGAGGACAAAATAGACGCGCTGGCCAACACGCGGGCCGAGGCGCAAAAATCCATTGAGCAACTTCTCGGACCGGCGGCCTTTGCGCGCTGGCTGCAAACGCAGACCAAGCCGTGAGGGCAAAGTCACGGAGCATTGGGAACCGTCAATTCAGCCCGCCTTGAGCAGTTCCCGCAATTTGGCCGCGTCATTGGTCGGCGCCTGGCAGGCCGTCCCGGTGCAAAGGAAGGCCATGGGGGCTTGGGTCGCCGGCAGGGATTTGGCGAATGAGGCCACCGCGCCCGTGGCGCCCAGCACCACTTTGCCGGGCTGATAGACGGAATGAACGGCCCGGAGCAGGGCGGCGGTTTGGGGGTGTTCCGCCCCGCCGGTCAGGACCACGCGATGCGGCTCGTGCAAATAAAAATCCAGCGCCAGCAGCAGATGCGGGACAGCCTGGGGGAACTGCTCCAGGCGCTGGGAGAACAGTTGGAATGTTTTTTCCGCCACGTTCCTGAATTCGGCGCGGCCCGTGATCGCCCCCAGCCGGAGCAATCCCTGCGCGGCGACCGAATTGCCGGACGGCTCGGCTCCGTCGTAATCCTCCTTGACCCGCAAAATCAGGTCCGTGGCGTCCGCCGGGCTTTCGAAAAACCCGCCTCCGTAGGGGTCATAAAACCTGGCCATCATCGCATCGGCCAGGGCCAGGGCAAAATCCAGGTGCTTGGGCTCCAGGGTGGCCTCGTAGAGATCCAGCGTGCCGGAGAGCAGTTGGGCGTAAGCGCGGAGCAACTGCACTGAATCCCGCTCCCCATCGCGCCAGCGATGATAAAGCGTTTTGCCGTCCCACAATTTGGCCTGGAGGAAATTGAGGTTCTTTTCCGCGGCGGCCCGGAAACGCGCCTCCCCAAGCGCCGCCCCCGCCCGCGCCAGCGCCCCGAGCATCATCCCGTTCCAGGAGGCCAGGATTTTGTCGTCCAGATGCGGACGAACGCGGCGGCAGCGCGCGTCGAACATTTTTTCGCGGGCCGAAGCCAGGCATTTCGCCGCGGCGGGGGATGCCGCCGGCTCGGCCACGCGCAAAACGTTCTGGTGGCGGAGGGGGGCCGGATCGCTGTGATCGAGAAAATTGCCCTTCTCCGTCAGGCCGAAATGGCGCGCGGCGGCCTGGAATTCGTCGGCTGTCAATAGTGTTGACAGTTCCGCCGTGGTCCAGCAGTAGAATTTCCCCTCCTTGCCTTCGCTGTCGGCGTCCTCCGCGGAGTAGAAGCCGCCTTGCGGATGGGTCATGTCCCGCAGCACGTAGTCCAGGATGCCGCGGGCCACGGCGGCATGGCGCGCCTGGCCGCTGACCAGCCAGGCGTCGAGATAAAGGTCCGCCAACTGCGCGTTGTCGCTGAGCATTTTTTCGAAGTGCGGGACGAGCCATTGGGCGTCCACGGAGTAGCGGGCAAAGCCGCCGCCGAGCTGGTCGTGGATGCCGCCTGCCGCCATGCAATCGCAGGTGTGGAGGGCCATCTTCACCGCCTCCGCGTCGCCGGCGCGCGCGCCCTGCCGCAGGAGAAACGCCGGGACGCTGGGGCGCGGGAATTTGGGCGCGCCGCCAAAGCCGCCGTGCTGGGGGTCATACTCCAGCTTGAATCGCTGGGCGGCATTGGCCAGAAGGCTGGAGGTGAGCAGGCCCTCGCCCGGCTGCGGCAGAACAAACCCGGAAAGCCGGGCGTGGAAATCCCTGGCCGAATCGAGCACCTGGGCGCGGCGCGACTCCCAGAGTTTGGAGATTTGCCGCAAGACCTGCAAGAAGCCCGGCTTGCCGAATTTGCCCTCCGGTGGAAAATAGGTGCCCGCGTAAAAGGGTTTCAGATCGGTGGTCAGGAAACAATTCAGCGGCCAGCCGCCCTGGCCGGTCATGGCCTGCACGGTGGTGATGTAGATTTTATCCACGTCCGGGCGCTCCTCGCGGTCCACTTTGATGCTGATGAAGTGGTCGTTGAGAAAGGCGGCCACCTCGTTGTTCTCGAAGGATTCGCGTTCCATGACGTGGCACCAGTGGCAGGTGGAATAACCGATGCTCAGGAAAATGGGCTTGTCCTCCTGGCGGGCGCGGGCGAAGGCCTCCTCGCCCCAAGGGTGCCAATCCACCGGGTTGTGCTGGTGCTGGAGCAGATAGGGCGATTTCTCGCGGGCCAGCCGGTTGGTGTGTTTTGTGGACACGGGCATACTCTATACAATGGGCGCCCAGCCGCCAATTGAAATCAGCGCGGCGTCCGGCAAGCCCCGGCAACGAGGAAGGATGAGGCTGGAAGGATGGTGGGGAGTGCGGGACTCGTCTCAACTCAAAACAGGAAACAACCGTGCCATCAGGTTCGTGTCTAATTGGTTTGTGCTTCTCAAGGTTTTGGCTTCCTCTGCTGGAGGGGGAGATCACCCTTTGATTCGGCGTCACGGCTCTTTCGAGCAACGGCCTTGAAAAAAGTATAACAGAAGACTCCATCCGCGCCGGTCGTCCGGTACAGATCCCTGATTCCCTTTTCAAAGACTTCGGGTTCAACGATCCCCGCCTTGATGGCCGATTGACGGACACCTTCAATCATGGCCGCGAATGTCTTCTTGGTGAACCCCGCAACCAGTTCGGGTCTGCTGGAATCCACGTAAACCATCCGGGGTGATACATGGATTGAGGCAAAGCCCGCCCTGCGCAACAAGGGATAAAGCTGCCGGCCCAGCATGGCGTTGCCGCCGGCGCGCCGCTGCAGTTCAACCTAGCACTGGATCGCCCGGCGCGCCGCCTGGCTGTCCGGATGAAAATAGGCGGAGCCGTGGTCCCCTTCGATGACCGTGATCGTGCCGCCCCGCCGCAAGTGGCTTTTCAATTGGAGCAACGCTGCGACCGGCCGGGAGAGATGCTCCAGGACGAAACACACAAAGATGTGGTCGAAGGAGTCCGGCCCGTACGGCAAATTGAAAATGTTCGCCTGTTCAAATTGGACATTGCTCAGACCGGCCGCTGTTGCTTTTCTCCTGGCTTGAGCGACGGAAGTTTCGGAGAGGTCTATTGAAGTGATCAAGGCCTCCGGGCTGTTCCTGGCGAGGGTGATGGTTTGCGCGCCGACGCCGCAACCGGCCTCCAGAACGCGGCTTCCGGCCGGATAGGAGGTGTCGGAGTGCAGCAACTCCAGCAGGGTGGAGGCCTGGTCCTGCAAACGCTTGTTTTCGGGATGATCGTAGCCGTGAACGTATCTCTTTTTCATGTTCGCAGTTCCGGGCCGCCCGCCGTGGACGGGGATCGGATCAGAGGGTCTTCACGTTTTCAGAGCATTTCTTGAGGACGCGCGGGCTTTTGGCGATTAGCTCGTTGAGCTTCTTTTCCCAGGCGGCGCCGTCCAGCGGCAGATCGATGGTCGCGCCTTGCAGGGAGGAATAGACAATCGCGTTGGCCAGTTCCAGCGCGTGCAATCCCTCCGCCCCGGGGGCGATCAGCGGCGCGCCGTCGAGGATCGCGTCCACAAAATTGCGCGTCAGGTCCGCGTGCGGCGCGGCGGCGTTCTCGTACGGGATTTGCTCAGGGCGCGAGGCGGGTTTGAGAAAGCCCTGCGGGGCGGTCCGGCTGAACTCGATCATGTCGGCGTCGTTTTGGACGAGGGTGAGTTTTTCGTTTTCCAGCAGGAGCCGTCCGAGGGTGCCGGCGATTTCCAGGCGGTTGGCGCCGGGAGCTTCGCCCGTGGAGCTGACAAACGCGCCGGTCGCGCCGTTGGGCCATTCGAGGTAGGCGGTCACGTTGTCCTCGACTTCGATCTGGTGAAAGCGGCCCAATTGGCAAAAGCCGCGCACGCGGGAGGGCATCCCGCAAAGCCATTGCAAGGTGTCCAGATTGTGCAGGCATTGGTTGAGCAGCACGCCGCCGCCTTCGCCCTGCCAGGTGGCGCGCCAGCCGCCGCTGGAGTAGTAGGCCTCCGTGCGATACCAATCGGTGTTGATCCAATTGACGCGCACGATCTGTCCCAGGCGGCCCTCCCGGAGGATGCGGCGGATTTTAAGGAAACGCGGCTCGGCGCGGAATTGATACATGCAGGCGAAAACCAGCCCGGCATTTTGGCGGTGCGCCGCGATCAGCCGTCCGGCATCCGCCTTATGGGCGGCGATGGGTTTCTCGCTCAGCAAATGCAAGCCGCGGTCCAAGGCGGCGATGCCCAGCGGGACGTGCTGGAAATGCGGGGTGGCGAGCAGAACGGCGTCGGCCAGGCCGGAGTGGATGAGTTCCAGGGCATCGCCAAAAACCGGCACCCCGCCTGCCTTCCAATCGCCCAGCTTGCCCGGGGAAGTGCTGCAGACGGCCGCCAGCTGGCAACGACCCACTTTTCCCGCGCGCAAATACTCCGCGTGGAACCTGCCAATGTTGCCCATGCCGACGACGCCGATTCGAACGTGGTCCATGGCCGCAGAGTGTATCGCGGGAAAACGGTTTGGACAGCGGAAATCGGAAAACACTTTTGGGGATTTTTCTCTCGCTTTCCTGGCGGGGCGCGGGCAAACATGGGCGTTCTATTTGCCGCGATGGAACAAATTGTCATTTTGGATTTTGGTTCGCAGTTCACGCAGGTCATTGCCCGGCGGATTCGCGAGAGCAACGTCTATTCCACCATCCTGCGCTACGACACCCCGGCCTGCGCGCTCGCCGCCCTCAAGCCCAAGGGACTCATTCTTTCCGGAGGCCCCTCCAGCGTCTATGCCGGCCAGGCGCCGCTGCCGGACCCGAACATCTTTAAATTGGGCGTCCCCATCCTGGGGATTTGCTACGGCGTGCAACTGCTCACGTATTTTCTGGGCGGAAAGGTCGAGCCGGGCCAGAAGCGCGAATACGGCAAAGGCTCCTTGTCGGTGCGGGATCGCTCCGGCGCGCTGTTCGCCAAGCTGCCGGCCACGCTCCAGGTCTGGAATTCGCACGGCGACAAACTCGCCAAAATGCCCCGCGGCTTCAGGGCCATCGCCACCTCGGACAACTCGGAGTTCGCCGCCATCGAGGACCGGGCCCGGCGTTTTTACGGGCTGCAATTCCACCCGGAAGTGGCCCACACGCCGCGCGGGCGGGAGATCCTTGGCAATTTCGTGCATGGCGTCTGCGGGTGCGGGCGGGAATGGAGCATGCGCAATTACATTGACCAGGCGGTGGAGGAAATCCAGGGGCGAGTGGGCGGCGAGCGGGTGTTGCTGGGCCTGAGCGGCGGGGTGGATTCGAGCGTGGCGGCGGCGTTGCTGCACAAGGCCATCGGCCCGCGCCTGACTTGCATTTTTGTCAACAATGGGTTGTTGCGCGGCGGCGAGGCGGAGGTGGTGCGCGAGGTCTTTGTCCGCCATTTCAAAATCAAACTGCATTACGAAAACGCCGCCAAACTTTTTCTCGGCGGCCTCAAAGGCGTCACCTCCCCCGAGCGCAAACGGAAAATCATCGGCGCCAATTTCATCAAGGTGTTTCAAGCCGCGGCCCGACGCGCGGGGGCGGCAAAGTTTCTGGCGCAGGGGACGCTCTACCCCGACGTCATCGAATCGGTCCCCATCGCGGGCAACCCGGCGGCGCTGATCAAGAGCCACCACAACGTGGGCGGGCTGCCCCGCGGCATGAAATTCAAATTGATCGAGCCGCTCAAGTGCCTATTCAAGGATGAGGTGCGTCAACTGGGGCTGGAACTGGGCTTGCCCAAGGAGATTCTTTTCCGCCAGCCCTTCCCCGGACCGGGACTGGCCGTGCGCATCCTGGGCGAAGTGACTCCCAGACGCTGCCGGATTCTGCGGGCCGCCGACAGCATCGTGGTGGAGGAAATGAAGGCCAGCGGGTGGTACTACAAAATCTGGCAGAGCTTCGCCGTCCTGCTGCCGGTGCGCAGCGTGGGAGTCATGGGCGATGAGCGGACCTACGATTACACCATTGTCATCCGGGCGGTCGAATCGCAGGACGGCATGACCGCCGACTGGGCCAAGCTGCCGAACGCCCTGCTGGAAACCATTTCCACCCGCATCACCAACGAAGTCAAGGGCGTCAACCGCGTCTGCCTGGACATCTCCAGCAAGCCCCCGGCCACCATTGAGTGGGAGTAAGGGGGATGCGCGGCGGAAAAGTCCTGAAGACGGCTGGATTTTTTTTCTGGTGTTTCCAGAATCCAGGGTGAAAATAGCCCCAAGCACAAAAATCTATGCATACATTGTCTCTGAACAAGCCCGGCCTTGCCTGCAAGACGCTTCGGGCCGCCTCCCTCGTCGCGCTGACGATTCTCGCCGCGCTCTCACCGTCCCCAAAAACCTCCGCCGCCGATGCGCCCGACAATGCGGATCCCTTCCATTGGGCCGCCCCGACGCGCGAAAACCATCCCTGGACGCGCTGGTGGTGGATGGGCAGCGCGGTGGACAAGACCAACCTGACCCACCAGCTTGAAATGTTCCAGGAGGCCGGCATTGGCGGCGTGGAAATCTGCCCCATTTACGGCGCCCACGGTTACGAGTCCAACTTCATCAATTTCCTCTCCCCAAAATGGATGGAGATGCTCGCCCACACCACCAGCGAAGCCAAACGCCTGGGGCTGGGCGTGGACCTGACCACCGGCACCGGTTGGCCCAACGGCGGCGAGCGGGTCACCCCGGAAATGGCCTCCGGCGCCGTGGTAATGGAGCGATATGATGTTGCCGGCGGAGCCTCCCTGACTGCCGCCTTTCCCAGCCCGCGAGCGCGACACATCCAAACCCTGCAAACGCTCCGGGCCATTGGCCCGGACGGCACCCAGATTGACCTCACCGGCAAGGTCAGCGGCGGCCACCTGGATTGGACGGCCCCGCCCGGAGCGTGGCGGCTCTACGGGGTTTGGGAAACCGGCCCCTCGCAACAGGTCAAGCGCGCCGCTCCCGGCGGCGTCGGCAACGTGCTGGACCCCTTCTCCATTTCTGCCATTGACTCCTATCTGGCCGATTTCGACCAGCATTTCAAGGCCGCCTACCAGGGCGCCATGCCACGCGCCTTCTTCCATGATTCCTACGAGTACTACGACGCCCAATGGACGCCCTCTTTCTTCACCGACTTTGCCCGGCTCCGCGGCTACGATCTGCGCACCCAATTGCCCGCCTTCTTCGGCGAAGGTCCGCAAGAGACGGCCGAGCGCGTGCGCAGCGATTACCGCCAGACGATCGCCGATCTACACCTGGCTTACATCCAGGAATGGACCAAATGGGCCCACGGCCATGGCAGCATGAGCCGCGACCAGGCCCACGGATCGCCCACCGATTTGATTGACGTCTATGCCGCCTCCGACATTCCCGAGACGGAGATGATGCCCTTCAGCGGCCAGGGTCCGCAGAACTACCCGATGAACAAGTTTGCCTCCTCCGCCGCGCGCGACAAGGGGACCACCCTCTCCTCCTCCGAGTCCTTCACCTGGCTGACCGAACATTTCAATGCCCCGCTCTCACTGGTCAAGCAGGCGGCCGACTTTTTGTTCCTCACCGGTGTAAACCATATTTTCTTCCATGGCATTCCCTACTCGCCCGTGGAAGCCCCCTGGCCCGGCTGGCAATTTTATGCCGCCGTCAACTTCGGGCCTTACGGCGGCTTGTGGCACGACCTGCCCCAATTCAACGCCTACGCCACCCGCTGCCAATCCGTCCTGCAAACCGGCGCCCCGGCCAACGACGTGCTCGTTTATTACAACATCTTCGATGTCTTTGACACGCCCGGCAAACTGGCCGCCGGCCTCATCATCGCCGGCAACGGCCCCATGCCACAGAGCCTCAGGACGACGGCCGGAACCCTGCTCAATCGCGGCTACGGTTTCGACTACATTTCCGACCGCTTCCTGGCCCAGACCAAGTTCGAGTCCGGGCAGATTATGCTCAACGGACGTCCGGCCCGCGTCATCCTCGTGCCCCCGTGCCGCTTGATGCCGGCGACGACCCTGGAAAAACTGGTCGCCCTGGCCAAGTCTGGCGCGACCATCGCATTTGTGGAGCGCCTCCCAGGCGACGTGCCCGGCTTGGCCGACCTGGAACGGCAACAAGCCAAGTTCAAAGAGCTTATCAGCCAGATCAAACTCGAAAACGGCGATGGGCAGGTCAAGAAGGCCAAATTGGGCAACGGCACCGTTCTAGTCGGCCCCGATGTTGATGCCCTCCTGGCCCAGGCCGGCGCCATCCGCGAGCCGATGGCGGACAACGGCGTTTGGTTTGTGCGGCGCACCAGCGCCGGCGGCTTCAATTATTTTATCGCCAATCGCGGCGACACCGGGGTGGACCAATGGGTCACCCTGGGCGTCCCGGCCAAATCTGCCGTCCTCCTGGACCCGCGCTTCGATAATCGCAGCGGCCTGGCCGCCTTGCGGCAGACCCCCGGCGGCGCGGCGCAAATCTACCTTCAACTGCTCCCCGGCGAATCGCGCATCGTGCGGACCTTCGCGGCAAAAACCGTCACTGGCCCGGCCTGGTCCGACTTCGCCGCATCGGGCGCCGCGCAAAACGTGGCCGGTTCCTGGGATGTTAAATTTGTGGATGGCGGCCCCGCCTTGCCCGCCGCTTTTGTCACGCCAACCCTGGCCTCCTGGACGAGCCAGGAAGACCCCGAAGCCAAACGCTTTGCCGGCACCGCCCGCTACACCATCACCTTTGACCGTCCTGAAGGACAGGCCGATGATTGGGTGCTCAATTTGGGGCGGGTTTGCGAAGCCGCCCGCGTCAAAATCAACGGCCACGATGTCGCCGCCTTGTTCTGCGTCCCCTACCAGGTCGCCATCGGCCAGTACTTGCAGCCCGGCAAAAACACCTTGGAAGTGGAGGTGACCAATCTGGGCGCCAACCGCGTCCGCGACCTGGACATCCGCAAAGTCAATTGGAAATATTTTTACGACGCCAACGTCAACAGCAAGAGCGGCGGGCGCGGTCTGGACGCCTCGACCTGGCCGTTGCGCGACTCCGGCCTGCTTGGCCCGGTCACCTTGCAGCCCGTCAAAAAAATCGCCCTCTAGTGTGGCCTCATGGAAGTTCTTCGCATAATTCTGAGGCACGGGGAGCGCGGGCGTCTCGCCCGCTTCCGCCGGCGTCCCGCCGGCGGATTTATGAACGATAGTTCCGCGACACCACACTAGCATTTGGCAATTAAGCCAGGTCAGGATTCGGCACATGAAAAACGATCTCCAAAGAGCCTTGCCCGTCGCCCCTTGCCCGGCGTTGAAAAGAATTGGCGCTGCCCTCTGGTCGGCTTGCATCCTCGCCGGCGCGGGCGGCCTGCTGCGCGCCGCCGAGCCAGTGACCATCAGCGAAGACACGAACTCTTATACCCTGGCCAATGGGATGGTCACCGCCAAGGTCAACAAACGCAATGGCAACCTCACCTCTTTACTCTACAAAGACATCGAGACATTGGGCGTCGGCGCCAACGCTTCCGGCCATCCGGCGGGGTACTGGGAACAGGCCCCGGGGAACGCCGTCGCCAAAGTCACGATTGACCCCAAAGACAACGGCGGCCAGCGTGGAGAAGTTTCCGTCAAAGGGCCTTCCGGCGGCGTTGATCTGGAGATCCGCTTCACCGTCGGGCGCGGGGTGAGTGGTCTTTACACCTACGCCATCTTCAGCCACCAATCCAGCGGCGGCGCGACCCAGATTGGCGAAAGCCGCTGGGGCGCCAAGCTCAACCCGCAAGTCTTCGATTGGCTCTCCATTGACGCCCAGCGCAATGGACTCATTCCCAGCGCTTATGATTGGGACCACGGTTCCCCGCTCAACATGAAAGAAGCCCGCCGCATGACCACCGGCAATTTCATCGGCAAGGCCGAGCACAAATATGATTATTGCGCCTATCAATTCAAAGCCCCCGCCATGGGCTGGTCGAGCACCCGGCAGCACATCGGCCTCTATTTCATCAACCCCACCATTGAGTTCCTGAGCGGCGGCGCCACAAAAGACGAGCTGGACGGCCACCTGGACGACAACCCCGGCGGCGACCCGACCCTCCTGGATTACTGGCGCGGCACCCACTACGGGGGCAGTTCCTGTCCGATCTCCGCCGGCGAGGCATGGTCCAAGGTCATCGGCCCCATCCTGGTTTACCTCAACTCCGGTCCCACTCCCAACGCCATGTTCGACGACGCCAACCGGCAGGCCGCCAAAGAGGCCGCCGCCTGGCCTTACGACTGGGTGGCCGGCGTGGACTATCCGCACAAGAACCAGCGCGCCGTCGTCAGCGGCCAACTCGTCTTGACAGACCCCCAGGCCGCCACCTCCAATCTGTCCAACCTGCTGGTCGGCCTGGCCTTCCCCGATTCCGGACGCATGGATTGGCAGAACGATGCCAAGCACTACCAATTCTGGGTCAAAGGCGGCGCGGATGGCCATTTCACCATTCCCAACATCCGCGCCGGCACTTACCAGCTTCACGCCATCGCCGATGGTGTCCTGGGCGAATTCAGCCAGCAGAACATCACCGTGGCCGGGGGACAAAATCTCAACCTGGGCAGCCTGGTTTGGAAACCCGTTCGCTACGGCAAACAAATCTGGGACATTGGCATCCCCAACCGCACCGGCTCGGAGTTTTTCAAGGGCGACGACTACTTCCACTGGGGAATGTATCTTCTCTACGCCCAACTCTTTCCCAACGACGTCCATTACGTCATCGGCAAAAGCGACTTCCGCAAAGACTGGTATTTCGAGCAGGTGCCCCATTGCGAGGACCCGAACAACACCGTCGAAAAAGGCACTGGCAACGGCCGGGGCAGGGCCACGCCGTGGACCATTCAGTTTGACGAGCCGGCCGGGCTGCATGGCAAGGCCACCTTGCGCTGCGCCATCTGCGGCTCCAGCGGCGGGAGCATCGCCGTGACGCTCAATGGCCAGTCGGTTGGCGCGATCCGGGAGCCGGCCTATAACGCCACCCTCAACCGCGACGGCATCGGCGGCTACTGGTCCGAGCGCGACCTGAATTTTGACGCTTCCCTCATCAAAGCAGGCGGCAACGACCTGGTGCTCACCGTCCCCGCCGGCGGCCTGACCAGCGGCGTCATTTACGACTACATCCGTTTGGAGGTGGACGAATCCGCCCCGCCGGCCGCCGCGCCCGGCGTCCAGTAGCCATCGCCTGTCATTTCAAGGCCCTTGCGGAATCCCGCATGGCGCTGGCCGGAGCGAAACACTCCTGAGACAATCTGGGAACTCCAGAAATTACGACGGTCCTTTGAGGATTCTTTCGAAGGATTCCACAGGCTCGATTTCAATCCGGCCGGACTCCGCCGGTTCGGCGCCGGCCGCCGGCCGGGGGACGGGATGGCGGCCCGGGTGGCTGGTTTTGGGCGCGGCCGCGATCGGCGGCAGTTTCGGCGGCGCGACCGCCTCCTCCTCCGCCTCCGCCTCGCGTGAAAGGATGTGAAACTGCGTGCGCTTCTCCAGCCAGGTGCGATAGCGCGCGAAGGTCCACATGCCGCTCTCCGCCCCGGTTTCCAGCGAGGAGACAATCTTGAAAAAGTCGCGGTTGCGAATGAAGTTCTTGACCGACATGCTGCTTTTGAGGATTTCGCATTCCGGCACGCAGATGTTCAGATTGGGCCGGAATTGCAACCGCTGCGAAACCACCGCGATCAGGCAGTCCGCCAGTTGCGCCGCCACGTTGCTCTGAATCTCGGGCGGAAAGGCGTTGACCACCCGCTGCAAGGCCTCCGCGCAATTGGAGGAATGGACCGTGGCCAGCACCAAATGCCCCGTCTCCGCCGCGCTCAACGTCAGCCGCATCGTCTCCGGCTCCCGCATTTCCCCCACCATCAACACATCCGGGTCCTCCCTCAAGCTGTCCAGCAACGCCTGCTCAAAACTCGGCGTGTCCCGCCCCACTTCCCGCTGCCGGATGAAGGCCTGCCGCGGACGAAAGGTGAATTCTATCGGGCTTTCAATGGTCACGATGTGCCGCGCGTCGCTCAGATTGATCGTCTGCACCAGCGCCGCCAGCGTGGTGGATTTGCCGCTGCCCGTCGGGCCGCTGATGAGCACCAGTCCATTGGCATGATTGACCAGCAGTTTGAGGTCCGGATGCAGGTTCAAGCTCTCTATGGTCGGCTGGAACGCCGGCAGCAGACGGATCGCAAAACCTATCCCCCGCGAGGTTTGCAGGATGTTGATCCGGCAGCGCAGCCCTTCAATCGTCTTGGACATGTCATATGAGCGCTGCGTAAGGAAACGCGGCCACTCGTCGGCGCCGATCATCTCGCGGGCGGCTTGCAGCAAAACATCCCCGGCGCACGGCTCCCCCACCGCGCGCAAACTCCCGCGCACACGCATGACCGGCGACAATCCCGGTTCCAGGTGCAGGTCGCTGGCCCCTTCTGCCTTGGCCATGGCAATTAAAGCGTGCAAATTCACTTTTTCATTCCAAACCAACTCCGCCGCCACAAGTTCCTCCCTTAAGGACGGATATAAGCCGCCATGGTTACACTGAAGAACTCGTGAAGCAGGAGGCCGAAATCAAGCCGCAATTGAGCAGCAAGAATCTCAAACTCTCTTGCAACCGGAGAGGCGAGCATTTGCATCGCGGATTGCGCGACATGGGTTTTCTCAGCCATCAATCTGTCAAACATTGTCCGGATGAACCACGGTCAAACCAGCTATTTGTTGAAAATCACTGATGTTCCGGGTGACCAGGGTGGCGTGGGTGACTTGAGCGCTCGCGCCGATCAGTGCGTCTGGAATTCGGATACGAATCGCCCTGCGAATGAGGATTGTCTGCTCCACAACCGCATTTGATATGGGAACCTCATCAAATTCGTTTAAAAGAGCTCGGACGGCCGCCTCTTCCTCCGCGCCAAGATTTGGGAAGCCCAGCACTTCAATCCGGGTAATGGCCGAGTAGGCGACTTCAACGTCAGGGCGGCTCCGGGCTTCACGCAAAACGCGCCTGCCGTGCGGCAATCCGCCTAGGGCGTCTATCAAGACATTGCTGTCCAGCAGCCAGCGCATTAGGCCCGATCCCACTCGGAGCGGACCTGACGCTGCCAGGCGCTGCTGTCCAAGTCCGGTCGCCGGAGCACTCCCAGCGTGGATTCCACCGTCTCCCAATTGGGGCGGCGCGGCGCCTCCGGCAATAGCGTCACTAAAGCCCGTCCATGCTCCGGCAGTTGGGCGCCTTCCTTTAGGACGATTTGCCCGTTGGCAATTTCAGCGTCAATAGTCACGTAAGTCATGTCAATACAATGCCACTAAATGAGTCGGAATCAAGCGCAGAATGGGTTTTGCGCCCGGCTCTTCACGGGCAATCCACTGGAAAACTCGAAGGGAATGGAGGACGGGCTAAAGGCGTTCGCGCCCCGAATAGCCCGTTTCCAAGTCGTGCCAGAACTCGATGTCGTCCTCGTCGCGCTCCCAGCATAAAAAAACTTCCCGCCCTTCGCGCAGCGAGGGGAAATCAATCAACCCCCGCTTCAAATCCTTGACCTGGATTTGGCGGCGATGAAATTCCATGAGCACGTCCCGGCATTCGGCCAGCGTGACAATCAGATCGTTGACGGGCTGGCCCCCGGCATCGCGGCCCTCGGCCAGCAAGGCCCCCACCCGCTGGTCCAAAGTCTTGAGCCGTTCCGCGCATTTGTCCAGCCCATCCAGCCAGAGCCGGATTTCCGGCAGCAGCGCGCGAGCTTCGGCCACGGTGTAATGTTTGGAAAACTGCGGGGGCATGGCCAAAATCAGGTCGCCCCGGCGTCAAAAAGCTGGAGTTTCTTTCTCACCTCATCGTTGGGTTCGATGGAGAGCGATTTCTTCCAGTTCTCCAGCGCCTTGGCGGGCTGGCGCAGGGCCATGTAAACGTCCCCGAGGTGGTCGAGAATGGTCGCGTCCGGTTCCGGAGAAAGCTTCACCGCCTTGAGCATCCAGGGCAGTGCCTCCTGCGGTTGCTTGAGCTTGTACATCACCCAGCCCATGCTGTCCAGATACGCGGCGTTGTCGGGGTCCAGCTTCAGGGCCTTCTCGATGTAGGCGCGCGCCTTGGGCAGTTGTTCTCCCAGGTCGGCCCACATGAAGCCCAGGTAGTTGAGCGCCTCCGCGTTGTCCGGCTCCAGGTCAATGCACTTCTGCAAATACTCCGCCGCCCGCGGGTATTGGTGGTCCCGCTCGCATGCCGCTCCAATTTGAAAATAAAACTCGTGGTCCAGCGCCGCCGGATTGTTCGTGCGCGCCATCCCCTCCGCCCTGCTGAAGCGCTGCACCGCCTGGTCGTAATCCTTGATCCGCATGTTCACCAGCCCCGCGTAAAATTCGGCGGTGAAGCTGTCGGCAAAGCGGCTGCGCGCCTCGCCGAGGAGGCGCAAGGCCTCGGGGCTGTGGTCCAAATCCGCCCAGACCAGCGCCAGCCGGTAGTAGGCCATTTCCAGGCCCGCGTTCCAGCGCAGCGCGTTTTCAAAATCCACCGTCGCTTCGGCCAGCCGGTTCTCCGAGTGGGCCATCACGCCAAGATAATACCAGGCCTCCGGGAACTGGCCCGGATTGTTGCTCACCACCCCTTGGAGCAGCCGGGTCGCGTTGGTCCAATCCTCCGCGTCCATGCTGATCAGTGCCGCCTTGTAGCGCACCACATCCAGCCCCGTGGACTCTTCCAGCGGCTGGGCCAGCAGTTTGGTGTAAATGCCGATGGCCTTCTTGGATTCCCCCAGGCGCGCGTACGTGTCGGCCATCCGCTCCCACACCGCCGGCGAAGAAAACTGCATCCCCGCCGCCCGGTCCAGCAGGGCCACGGCCCGCAGCCGGGCGGAGGCCGTTTGCCGGCCCTGCGTTCCCAAAACGTCGGCATAGAGATCGGCCAGGCCGACCAGTTGCCCCGGCTGGTTGCGGATATGCCGGGCCGCCTGGTCCAGGATGCGCATTTCCCCGGCTGCCTTTCCGGTCCGCGCCAAAATCTCCAATTGGCTCCGGTAGCCCTCCAGCGAATCAGGCCACCGCTCCACCGCCTTGCGGCTCGCCGCGATGGCCGCATTGGTGTTGCCGGCCTGCAAATCGGCCCGCGCCAGCCAACCGTAGATCGCCGCCGACGCCCCCGGCCGCTCCGCCACCTTGGACAAAAGGCTCACCGCTCTTTCCGGCTGCTGCTCCTCCAGAAACACCCGCGTCAATTCCAGCGCCATCTCCTCATTGGCTGGATCCGCCATCACCGATTTGTAGAATTCCTCCACCGCCAGATCGTGCTGCCCATTGGTCTCGTAGCTTTCCCCGGCCGCGAAATGCGCCAGCGACTCAGGGTTCCCTTTGCCCGTTGAAAGCAACTCCGGGGGCTCCAGCCGCGCCCCAAAAACAAGCCCGTCGCTCCCGGAGGGTTCCTCGGCCCCGGCCGGGATGGCATTGCCGCCCGCCGCCGCCACTGCTGCGGCGGTCCGCAGGGGCGCCAGGGTCGTCGCGCAACCGCACCAAAGCAGCCCCGCGCAAGCCAGAAAAAAAACTGACCGGCAAATCCTCATGCGTTCTTCCAGGGCAAAAGCCCTCCTGTTCCGCCTCTTGGCGGACTGCCTCCGGCGGGCCGCAATTGCTTCTGCCGCTCCCGGCTACTTCTGCCAGGTGCGTTTTTTGTGGCGGTTGGCGCGCAGCTTTTTGCGCCGTTTGTGTTTGTTGATCTTGCTTTTGCGGCGTTTTTTTAGTGATCCCATACTTTATTTCTTATATGCGGTTTTAATATACCACCTTGTTCAGCGGATATTCAATGATTCCTTCAGCCCCGGCCGCCTTGAGGCGCGGGATCAACTCCCGGACCACCTTCTCATCAATGATCGTCTCAATGGCCACCCAGTCCGGCTGGCTCAAATTGGCCACCGTGGGATTGCGCAGCGCCGGCAGCGCCCGCAGCAGCCGGTCCAGGTTCTTGCGCTCCAAATTCATCTTCAGCCCCACCTTGCTCTCCGCCTCCAGCGCCCCGCGCAAGAGCATCGCCAGCGTCTCGATCTTCCGCCGCTTCCACGCGTCCTTCCATGAATTATGATTGACTATCAGCCGCGGCGTCGAAACCAGCAGCGTGTCCACGATCCGCAGCCGGTTGGCCCGCAGCGACGCGCCCGTCTCGGTGATTTCCACAATCGCGTCCACCAGCTCGTGCGCCTTGACCTCCGTCGCGCCCCACGAAAACTCCACCTCCGCCTTCACCCCCTGCTGGCGCAAATAGCGCTTGGTGATGTTTACCACCTCGGTGGCGATGCGTTTGCCTCCCAGGTCCCGGGGCGACTTGATCGGCGACTCCTCGGGCACCGCCAGCACCCAGCGGGCCGGCTGGCTGGTCGCTTTGCTGAATTGGAATTCCCCCACTTCGCGCACATCCGACCCGTTTTCCACCACCCAATCGTGCCCCGTGATCCCGCAATCCAGATACCCGTGCTCCACGTAGCGGCTGATTTCCTGCGCCCGGATCAGGCGCACCATCAAATGCTCGTCATCCACGTAGGGAATATAGGAGCGGGTGCTGACCTGGATGTTGAAGCCCGCCTTGGCCATCTTGGCCAGGGCGGCCTCCTGCAAACTTCCCTTCGGCAATCCCATCTTCAAGATCTCTTTGCTGGCTTTACTCTTCATACCTGGATGCGCTGCGTTTGACCCGCGGCCGGGAATACCTCTTGCCCGATTCCTTTACCCGCGTGACCGGATTGATTTTCCACGGACGGCGCGGCAATGCCATCTTTTTCTTCTTCGCCTTCATTTCCAGACCGTTTGCCGCCCTCGCACGCAGACCTGCCCCCGCGCCAGCGCCGCGATCGTCGCCGGATACACCACCCGTTCCGCCTCCTGGATGCGCGCGTGCAAACTGGCCGGCGTGTCCCCCGGCAAGATCGGCACCGTCCGCTGCGCGATGATCGGGCCGGTGTCCACCCCGGCGTCCACGAAATGGACCGTCGCTCCTGTGTACTTGACACCGTAATCCAGCGCCTGCTTCCAGGCCTCCAATCCGGGAAACGCCGGCAGCAGCGCCGGATGGATGTTCACCACCCGCTGCGCGAACGCCCGCAAAAACTCCCCCTTCAGAATCCGCATGAACCCGGCCAGCGCGATCAAATCCACCTCCGCCTTCTCCAGCGCCCGAATGTACGCCCTCTCCGCGCCTTCATCCAATTTGCTCCGGAACTTTCCCGGCTCGATAAACACCGCCGTCAACCCGCGCTCCCGGGCCCGCTCCAAAATCCCCGCGCCGGCCACATCGCTGATCACGATGGCGACCTCCGCCGGAATATCCCCCGTCCGGCACGCGTCGGCGATGGCGGCCGCGTTGGAACCCTTGCCGGAACCCAGGATGCCGATGCGAAACTTTCTGCCGCCATTCATGCGTCTTTGGTCTATGGCATCGCCTCCCTTTTCGCAAGCCAGAATGGATCGGGCGCATTCCGTTTTTTTGGTTTCCCCTCTGAATCTTAAATCCGGGATCAGCGCGTTCTCCCCGGCATGGAAGGAGGACCGGAATATCACGCGCCTGTGGAGAAGGATTTGCCGCAGCCGCAGCTTTGCGCCGCGTTGGGATTGGAGATTTTGAAACCGCCGCCAGTCAGCGCGTCCGAGAAATCAACCACCATCCCGCGCACATAATCCGCGCTAAACGGGTCCACCAGCACGGCGACGCCAAAAAAACTGGCCGTTGCGTCCTCCGGCCGCTTCTGATCGAAAACCATGCCGTACTGCATCCCGGAACAGCCCCCTTTCTCCACATATACACGCAATCCCTTGCCGGCGCCTTGCGGATCGGCCGCCAGCTTGGCCTTGATTTCGTTGGCCGCGCTTTCCGTCAGGTTCACCACCGCTTCACCACATTCGCTCATGGGCACACTATGCCGGAATTGGCCCCCGCGCGCAAGCCCTCCTCCCCAAGCCCGGCAACCAGGCGCTAATTGCCGGAGGCCGGAATATTACTCGCCGCCCTGATGATTTTGCGTTCCATCTCCGCCCCCAGCGTTGGAACCGCCGCCTTGACCCGCGCGTAGATATTGGTGGCGTCTTTCCAATCCTTCATCTCCTCGCACAACTGCCACGCCGCCACCCCGGCCTCCTTCACCCAGACCGGGTCGGGTTTCTCCGCGGATTCGTCATGGATCACCTCATTGTAGACCACCCTCAAGTAATGGTTTAATGCTTCCTCCGGCGGGCGGTTCAGAGCCTGCGCCACCATCCCCAAACCGTACTCCCCCTGGCTTCGCGCCGTCACATCCGCCTGCGGCAGCTCCAACTCCGCTTGAAACATCCGGGCGGCGGTGGTCAAGTCGTTTGTTTTCTCCGAGGCAACCGGGTCCAACGGCGCCCAGGCCAGCCAGCAATTGCCCACTTGGCCCAGGGCCTGTGGGGCCAGCGCGTTGGACGGGCTGGCATTGGTCACATGGCCCAAAGCCGTCAGCGCGTCCGACAGCAGGGCCTTGTTGGTGCGGTTGGCTTGAAATTGCAGGAAATCCGTGTAGCCCAACTGGAACCAGGCCTCTCCCAGGATCGCGGCGGGCGTGTTGGTGTTCTCCGTCAATACCAAAAAATCGTTGCTCGCCTGCGGCAGATCATACACCTCGGCCGCCCGCCCGGCCATCAGCCGCGCTTGATAGATCAGGTCCTCCGCGTTGGGAAACTTCAACCACAAGTTCTGGTAGGCGTAATGGGCGTTCGCGTTATCCCCGTGGTTCCGGTAATAATCCCCGATCCAATTCTGCGCCAGCGGCGCCAGACTGTTGCTGGCCGCGCTGTTGCTCTGATATTGACTCACAAAATTGGTCATCAGCGTCAGCGCCTTGCTTTCCATTCCCGCCTTCCCGCAATCCAGCGCCCGCGCAAACTCCACCTGCGGCCGCAGCGGGTTGCCGGCGAAACTGCTGTTCGCCAGCCAGTCCTCGCACACGCTCACCGCGTTGCTCCAGTCCCCTTCCTGCTCGTAAGTCCGCGCAATGGCGATCTGGATTTTCGGCTGTAGCGCCGAGTTCGGATACGCTTGCAGGAAGTTCGTGAACTTCGCCCGCGCCATACTGTATTCGCCCTGCCGGCTTGAGTTTTCCCCCAGCAGCAACCGGCTGCGCCCGCCAAAGCCGCTGTCCCGATACCAATCCACAATGTGCTCCGCCGCCTCCTCCGCCCCCTTTTCATCGCCCAGCTTGATGTCCGCCTGCGCCAGTTGATACAGCGCCCGGTCGAACAAACCGTTGGTTACGCTGCCCATGGTCGCGTAGTCCGCGAGCAGTTGGTTGTAATGCCGCGCCGCGTCTTGGTAATCCCCTTCCTTGAATTGGGCGTCGGCCAGCTTGAGGATCGCCACCGCCCGGTCCTCGCAATACGCCAGGTGCATCACAGCTTGGAGAAAATTGGTTTTCGCTTCCGCAAACCTTCCCTGCGCCCAGTCGCTCCAGCCCAGGTCCAGACGCGCCTTTCCCAGCAACTCGCTTTCGGGATAATCCTCAATCAGCCGCGCCAGGTTGGTCACCGCTATCCGCAAATAATTCGTGTCCCCCGATCCAGGGCCGTTGGTGCCGGCTTCCGGCGGCGCAAAATACGCCTGGAGACAAAGATCACCCAGATACCATCGCGCCAGGTCCAGACTCGGGTCCTTGGGCCGCCGCCCGATAAAATCCTCCAGTCGTTGGATTGCCTCCTCCCGCTCCGTCAGTTCCACCGTTTTGCTCAGGGCTTTCCGGTTTGTTTCCGCCGGCAGACCTTGCGCCAGATTTTTGGTGTACGCGTCCACCGCGTCTGCCGTCCGGTTCAGCCGCTCCAAAATCTCCCCCTGCAAAAAAGCGGTGGCGATCCTCTCGCTCTGGCTGGCCTGGAGCGCGGCCAGTTCGACGCTCTGGGTCAAGGCCTCCTCCGTCCGGCCCGCCTCCAGCATGATCCGGCAGAGCAAATAATCCCGCTTCCATTTCAACTCTCGCGTCAGCAAGTTCGTATCCGCCTGCCGGACGGCCGGCTCCCCCTCCTGATAACGCCTTTCCTTCAAATAAGCCTCCCCCAGCAAAAAAAACCCATTCACTGCCTCCGGGTCGCCGGGCGCGTCGCGCGACGCCCTCTGGAACACTCCTTCCGGATTGGACAAAAGTGCGATCACCCGCGGCCAGTCCTGCAACTGCGAGAGCGCCTGCGCCTCCAGGCGCACGACCCCCAGGCGCGACGGGGAATCCGCCGGAAGTTCCCCCAGCAGCCTGGCGCAACTGGCCACCGCATTGGTGTATTCCCCAGCCCCATAGTACGCCAGCGCCGTGTAATGGAGCACCGTGGCGTCCTCCCTCGGCAGCTTTTGCCTCAGCAAATCCAGCGCCCCGGCGTAATTCGACTGGCCCATCCGCGAGCGCGCCAGGAATAGCAGGGCGTCGGTCAGGCGCGTGGAGTTGGTGTAACTGGCCACAAACTTGTTGAACTCCATTTCCGCCTGCCGGTAATTCCCGTCCGCGAACAGATTGGTGGCAAACGTGTAGTCCCTGCGTTCCTGCCGGCTGTCCGCCTGCGACCGCATCGGCCCGGCCAGCGCCGCCATCACCGCCAGCGCCGCCAGCCACCTTGCCCATTTGGGTTTCGATCCTTTCAGATTCAAAGCAACCATCACTTTAGTCCTTGCGCGCCCGCTTGAAAACGTGAAAATGACCCGACAAAACTGATGCCAACGCCAAAGTCCATCCCCGCGCGCGAGCGCCTCATCTTCGCCCTGGACGTTCCCACCGTGGTGGAAGCCCGCCAATGGGTGGATCAACTCGGCGACTCCGTGCTCTTTTACAAGCTGGGCCTCCAAATCTTCATGGCCGGCGGTTATTACGAGCTGATTGACTGGCTGCGCGCCCGCGGCAAAAAAGTTTTTGTGGACCTCAAATTCTTCGACGTCCCCGAAACCGTCCGCTCCGCCGTCGCCCAATTGCGCGGCAAAAACGTCGAGTTCGCCACCGTCCATGGCAACGACAGCATTCTCCAAGCCGCCGTCCGGGAAAAGGAAGCCGTGAAAATCCTCGCCGTCACCGTCCTGACCAGCCTAGACCGCGGCGATCTCAACGACTTGGGTTTTGCCTGCGACGTCGAACAACTCGTCCTCTCCCGCGCTAGGCGCGCCCTGCAAATCGGCTGCGACGGCGTCATCTCCTCCGGCTTGGAGGCCCCCAAACTGCGCGGCCATCTGGGCGGCAATTTCCTTGTGGTCTGTCCCGGCATCCGGCCTGTGGAAAACAAACCCGTGGACGACCAGAAGCGCACCGTGGATGTGGACCAGGCCTTTCGCAACGGCGCGGACTACATCGTGGTGGGCCGTCCCATCAAAAACGCCCCCGACCCCAGGGCCAAGGCCGAGGAAATTCAAACCACCATCGGGTGTGTGACCGGAAAGTAACCTGAAACCATTAGGCGACGGCGCGGATTTTGAGGCGGTCGGATTCATGGAGTCGATCCCAGCATTCCTCCCAGCGATTGCCTTGAAGGGCACAACGCAA
>Ga0181536_10002153_pt1 | contig 22590 bp, 17 predicted proteins | sample PEATcosm2014_Bin_41_FD_121105 | JGI IMG/M metagenome (GOLD analysis project Ga0181536, IMG submission 121105) | Peatland microbial communities from MTU Mesocosm Facility, Houghton, MI, USA - PEATcosm2014_Bin17_60_metaG | ecosystem: Environmental > Terrestrial > Soil > Wetlands > Peat | place...
CGCCGACGGTGCGCTCTCGACCGTTACCAGCATTCTGCAGCGCATCCGTTCGCTCGCGATCGAAGCAGCGAACACGATCACGTCGCCGACCGACCGTACGGCGCTGCAAGACGAAGTCACGCAGTTGCTCCAAGAAATCAACCAGATTTCCAGCAACACGAACTTCAACGGACAGGCGCTGCTGGACGGCAGCCACGCGGGCTTCCAGCCGGCGGTCAACGCTACGGCGACGATCACCGACAACGCCCAAATCGGTACGTTCAACACGTTCGTCGCCGGCGGCGGTTCGTCGGCCCTCGTCACCAGCGTATCGGTCAGCGCGACGAGCACGTCCATCGTCGACGGCACGATCGAACTCGAAGTGGCCCAGATCAACGCGACCCAGCAGGGTCTCGTGGTCAGCTTCTTCACGTCGGGTACGGCGTCGTACTCGCAGTTGGCGACCGTTTACACCCTGGGTACGGCCAACACGTCGTTCTTCTTTGACGGCGTCACGGTCAACTTCAACGCTTCGGCGGGCACGGTCGACGTCAACGCGACCTCGTTCATCAAAGTGCTGCAGTACGTTTCGGTCAACTCGAACCCGAACGGCCCGGCATTCCAGTTCCAAGGCGGCGCCAACGAAGGCGCGACGATCTCGGTCGGCCTCGTGTCGGTCAGCACGTCGCAACTGCGCGTTGCCAACATCAACGTCGCGACGACCCAGCTCGTCAACGGCAACCCGAGCACGGCCGGTGCCGTCCTTGGCGCGCAAGACGCGATCGGTCAGATCGACCAGGCGATCACGCAGGTCAACGGTGCTCGCGCCGCACTCGGCGCCGTCATCAGCCGCCTGCAGAACGCTGCCAACAACAACAACATCGCGTCGGTCAACCTGACGGCGTCGGCGTCCGACATCACGGACCTCAACGTCGGCCAAGCGACCGCCGATTACAACAAAGAACAGATCCTCATCCAGATCGGTACGACGGTGCTCGCGCAGTCGAACACCAACGCCCAGACGGTTCTCGGTCTGTTCCGTTAATCGACGCCCTAGCGTCTACGATAGGGGGTCCGCTTCGGCGGGCCCCCTTTTGGTTTTCTAAGATCGGAGCGGGTTTTGGCCGATGACTCTTTCTGAGAGGTCATAGCATGCCGATTCAGATCGCGGACGCCTACCGAAACTCCGCCTACGCCCAAACCCAGACCGGGCTGCTCTTCAACCTGCCGGTGCCCGACCCGGACATCGAACAGCTCCCGGAAGGCATCAGCCTGTGCATGATCGTCAAGAACGAGGAGCGGTTCTTGGCCGAATGCCTGGAGAGCGTGAAGGACGTCGTCGACGAGATCTGCATCGTCGACACCGGCTCGACCGACCGAACCGTCGAGATTGCTCGCTCCTACGGCGCGAAGATCGAGTTTCGCGAATGGCGCAACGACTTCGCGTGGGCCCGCAACGAGGCCCTGGCGATGGCAACCCGGCGCTGGACGCTGGTCTTGGACGGTGACGAAGAGCTCCAACGGGAGTCGCTCGAGCTGATGCGCTCGTTGCGCACCGTGCCGGCCGGCCTCGCCCCGATCTATATCAACATCGTCAACACGATCGAAGACTCGACCGGCGCCGGCACGATGTCGCATCGCCTGATCCGCGTTTTTCCGACGAATCCGCAGCTCCGTTTTCGCGGCGTCATTCACGAGTGCTTGGTTCTCGGCAACAACACCAACATGGGGGCCGTGCTCTCGCCGATCACGATCCTGCACAAGGGGTACACCGGCGAGATCCTTCAAGCGCGCGAAAAGGACTCGCGCAACAAACCACTGCTGGAGCGCGCCTACGAGGAGAACGGCGACGACTCGTTCTCGCTGTTCAACTTCGGCAACGCGGCAATTTGCTCGGGCAACACCGACGTCGGCATCGAGGTGTTGGAGCGCATGCTCAAGGAAGCGAAGGGCGAACCCAAGCTGTACTTCCCGCTGGCCTATCTGATGCTCGGGCAAGCCTACTGCGAAACACGCGGAGACAACGAGAAAGCGCTGGAGTGGGTCGACGCGGGCATCGAACGTTTCCCCAACGATGCGGGTCTGGTTTTCACCAAGGGTCAGATCGTGCGCAAGATGGGGCGCCTCGACGAAGCACTGGAGCTCTTCGAGCGGGTGCTGACGCTGCGCGAACTGATGGCGTTTTCGGTCATGACCGACGAGGAACTCTTCGAGTGGAAGGTGTTCTACGGGCTGGCCGGCGTCTACGAGGCCAAGAAAGACTACGAGCGCGCGATCGAATACATCGACGTCGCGGTCACGAACAAACCGCGCTCGATCCACTTGCAGCGGACGAAGGCCGGCTTTCTCGAACATCTCGGGCGCTATTACGACGCTGAAGTGACGTTCCGGCGTATGGCCGAAACGGACCCCGCGCTCGGCCGCGTCGAGCTGGTGAACTTCCTATTGCGGCGGCGCCGCTACGCCCAGGCGATCTCGATCGTCGAAAACGAGATCGATCCCGGCATGAACGGCGAGGTCGTCGCGCGTCTCAACGTCGCCGCCGCGCGCGGCATGATGGAAGCCGGGTATGGCGATCCGATTCCGTTCCTGGAAGGCGCGTTGCGGCGCGCCCCGGGAAACGGCCCGGCGCTGGAGCTCATGGAACGCGTGCTCACCGAGCGCGGAGACACCGCCGCACTGGCGCGGATGCACGAGCAAGAGCTGCTCGCCCCGTGTTTGACGCCCGAGGATTTCGCGCGGCGCTCGTTCCGGCTGCTGGCGTTGAACCGTAACGATGAGGCGCTCTTCGCCGCCGAGCAAGGCTTGCAGGTCGACCCCCGCAATTCCGAGTTGCGGTTCAACGGAGCGCTCGCATCGTTGCGCCTCGGCGACGAGGTGCGCGCGACGCGCGAGCTCGGGCGCATCGATCAACAGGACGCGGGCGACGTCTTTGCGACCGCCATGCAAATGCGCGCCGCACTGCTGCTGCGGCAGGGCTCGCACGCCGAGGCGTTGGTCTCACTGCAGCTGCGCCTCGCGCTCATGCCCTTCGCCGTGCACGCCGTTCTCGACAGCGCGCGGACGCTGGCCGGGGGCGGCGCGAACGCCGAAGCCTGTACGCTGCTCGAAGCGTACGCCGAAGCCGACCCGCAAATCGCTCTGGAGCTCGCCGGAATGCTCTTGAGAAGTGGCGACCTCGCCGGTGCGGGCCGAGTCGCCGCCGCTAGCCTGAAGTAATCCATGCGGACCGTCGTCCTGACGTCGCCGGCGGCCGACGCTCGGTCACGACGAGCGCTTTCCCGCGCGCTGGAGCGCTTTCCGTCGACGGTTGAGGCCGTGCCCGACACGGAACGCGCCGCGGCGTTGCGCCGTCATGCAATGGCCGAGGACGTCGACTGGATCGTGGTCGTGGACGCCGACGCCGAGCCCGAACCGAATGCTTTCGCGGGATTGCAGCGCGTGTTGTCCGCGCATCCGGCGATCGTCGGCGGCCGCGCGCTCATCGGCGAGAGCCAGCGCTTGGGCGCGATGTTCGGCCCATCGCGTTCCGGTCCCAACCCGTTCCAACTCGTCGTCTTGACCGGGTTGCACTCCGATCGCCAGCTCAGCGACCTCGTCCGCGGTCCGATCGACGCGCCGCAGCGCGGGATCTTTTTCGTCGCGGCCGACTTCGTGCGCTCGCTCGCGGGCGCCGATCTCGATCCGGTGCTGTTGCATCTCGATCTGGCCGTTGCGGCGCGCGCTGCCGGCCGGGCCGTGCTCTGCGAACCATCGCTATCGTTCGCCATCGACGAGGATTCGCGCGCGCTCCGCGGCCGTCTCGTCGACTTGCGCCGCTATGCGCGGGCGGCCCATTGGGTCGCTCACGAACTGCACCGCGATCCGGTGCGCTTGCGGTCGGCGTTCATCACGCGCGAGATCCGCATCATGGGCAACTATCGCGGCTTCATCCGCCGCCCCGTTCCGCCGATCGAGGTGCTCGCGGTCCCGGGATCGGCCGACGGCGACGTCTTGCGTCGCGCGCTGTGCGTGACGGGCGATCGCTACGTGCTGGTGAATGCGGCGACATCCGCGCTTGCGCCGGCCGCACTCGAACCGATGATCGAGCGCATCGAACGCGATTCTCGGACGGCACTCGTGGTCGAGTCCGCGGCCGTGCCGTTCGGCGCCGCCCTTTTCCACTGTGGCCGCATCGTCAATGCGGCCGGCTTTGACGGCGCGACGATCGACGACGTGATCGCGAGCGCGCTCGCGCAGTTGCCGCCGCGGGGGCTCGTCGCCACGCGCGTTGCGAGTGCGATCGTGCCGCCGCCCACGCCGCGGGTAACCGGCACGCGCACGCTCGATGTGATCTTCGTTGCCGCCTCAAAGCCGACCGTAACGCATCAGACGCTGCAAGCGCTGTTGAGCGAACCGGTGAACGGCACGGTCACCGCCGTGTATCCGGCGGGGGCAACGACGACCGAGCGGATGTTCGCGGTTCACACCGGCCTGCAGCGGTTGCCGGACGCATCCGACGTTCAGCTGGCGATCGGATTGAATCGCGCGCTCGGCGCGGCGCGTTCCGACGCGATCGCAATCATTCGCGACGACGCGCAAATCCCGCACGGGTTCCTGGCCCGCTTGCAGTCGGCGTTCACCCGGATTCCGCGCCTCGGCGCGGCGGTGCCGCGCGTCGGCGGTTCCGGCCGGCCCGAATCGCTCCCCGAGCAAAGCTATCGGAACTCCGCCGAGATGCAGGCGGTGTACGATCGCCGCGCCGAGCGGTTTGCCCGCCAGACGATGCTCCTCGACGTCGCGACGGCGCCGGTCATCATGGTCAGCCGCGAGGCGCTCGAGGTCGTGGGCGGCTTCGACGAGCGGTTCGGCTTTTCGCGGATCGGCGTCGAGGATTTCACCCGGCGCCTGCGCAGCGCCAATTTTCTCCTAGCGTGTTGCGAAGACGCGTATGCCCACCTCTTCCCGTTTGCCGAGGCCACGTCGTTCATCGCCAACATCGACGACTCGCCGTTTCTGCGCGCGGCATTCGATGAACGCTGGGCCGCGGAGCGCGGGTTCGACCCGGCGCGCGATCGCGTGCCCCTGCGCACCGGCGAACCTCCGCGGCCGGCCGAAAAGGACGGCTGGCGCATCTTGATGCCGCTCGGCAGCGAAGAGGAGTGGCAGCGCGTTCGCCCGTTACTGACGGAACTCGTCGGCGCGTTCCGCGTGAACGACGCGGTGGAGGTTGCCGTCGGACTCGACGGCGCGCTCCAACTGCAAACGGTGTTGCGCGAGATCCGCGAGTTGCTGCTGGCCTCGAACGTTCCGATGGAAGAAACGCTCAACGTCACGATCGATTTCGTGCCGGACCTCTCCGAGTGGCGCGAAGCCGGTGCGCGGCGGAACGCCCGCCTGGCCGGGATCGAGCGCGACGCGCTCGACGACCTGCCGGTGGTCGACGGCGCCGCCGGAGCGCGCGCCCTGATGGCCGCGGTCACCGCATGAGGACGCACCACGTTTTTTCGTCGCTGCAACCGTGGGCGTGGCGCGCGGAGTTGGTGCGCGAGCTGGTCTCGAGCGCCCATCTGGTCGCCGCGCGCATCGAACCGGTGACCCGCGGCCGCGAGCCGACGGCGTTCGTGGACCTGCACTTCAGCGACGGCGAACGGTCGCTCACGGTCCCGCTCGTGTACGTCGATTTGGCGCAACTCGACATTCGCGAAGCCGATCCGTTGATTTTCCCGCACGCACTGTTGGGGAACGTGATCGATGCGCACGCCTGCGAGGTCATCGACCGGGTGTTGCCCGATCTCGAACGCCGCTTCACCGACGGCGGATTCTGGACCGAGGAAGCGATCCTGTACGGCGACGGCGCGGGCTTCGAGGCGGCGCGAGCGCGCGGCTACTTCGGCGCGGCGCCCTTGGCGATCGCCCTGCCGCGCATCGCCGCAGCCGTGTATGCGCAGCGCTTCGCCTTCGACAAACACGTCGTCACCTACGGCGACCAGGCGGCGGAGTTTGCCGGCTTCCTCAAAGGCATCGCCGCATCGTGCGCCGTCGCGAACGGCGCCGGCCGCGCGAGCGATTGGTACGGCGACTTCGCGGTTGCCGACGTCGATCGGACCTACGACCTCGCGGTCGGAGACGGTCCGCCGCCCGCAGCGGCGGCGGTTTGCGTCCGCACCGACGGCGTAGGCGGACTGCGCGTCGCGGTCGCCGCCCCGCGGCCCGCGGACGTGATGATTTCATTCGGCGAAGCGGACGGCGCCGCGGCGGCGGCGTTCTCCGTCGTGGCCGCGCGCGAACCGTTCGCCCGAACGGTAACGCCGCTCGAGGTTCCGGCTGCGGTCGGCAGCTCGGCCGGCCGCATCGCGATCGTCGTGCGCCCCGATGCCTTGCAAGCACCGGATTCGGACACGGCCGAAGCGCGGTCGCTCGCCGTCGCGCTCCGTGCGGAGGGGTTCGCGGCGGAGGTCGTCAGCAGCGTGGACGAGCTCGGCCCGGCGGCTCCGGACCTCGTCCACCTGTTCGGCGTGCGGCCGGGCGGCTTCGCCCGCCGGGTCGCGGATTGGGCCAACGAACACCGTAAACCGTTGATCGTCCACGCCCTGCACGAGTCTCCCGCCAAGGGCGGCTACTGGGGGGCGCTGGTGGCGCCGATCTGTTTCAGCTACTCCGGCGACGACCTGAGCGTCAGCCGTTATCTCGAGATGCTGGCGGGGCGGGCCGTCGAGGTGGACGGCATCGGCCCGGACGTGCCGTATGCGCCCCCGGTCACCGGTGTCCCGGACGCGGAGCGCGTTCTGGCGCTGGCCGACGTGGTGCTCGTCAACTCACAGCGGGAGCTGGCCGTTGTCGAGGCGCTGCGCCCGCGCCGGCAGACGTTCATCGTCCCGCCGCTGCCGACGACCTTGGGACTCCAGGGCGGACCGATCGGCGCGCTGGTCGGTACCGATCCCTTCGTCTTGGTTCACGCGCCGATCTGGCCCGAGGCCAACCAACTGGTCTTGGCCCGGGCGGCGGCCAGCCTCGACGTGGCCACGGTTTTTGCCGGTGCCGTAGCCGATCCGGTCTATGCGGAGCGGCTGCGGGAATTTGCGCCGGAACGCGTCGTCTTGCTGGACGAGCCGCCGGCGGAGCTGGTTCCGAGCCTGTACCGGGCCGCGGCGGTGGTCGCCGACGCCGCCTGGACTACCCGCGGCCACGGCGCCCTCGCCACGGCGGCCGGCTTCGGCGCGGCGATCGTCTGCTCGCAGAACCGCTGGCTCGACCTCGGGGAGGGGGAAATTTGGACGGTGGACCCGGCGAACGCTGCGAGCGTCGCGCGCGGAATGGGCGAAGCCTGGGACGCCGTCGTGCACACCGACCAACGCATCCGGACCGCCGCCGCCGCAGCCCGCGAACGGCTGGGCCCGGCGGCGGCCGTCATCGTCGCCGCCTATGCTAAGATAGCGCAAGCGGTCTAAAGTCGCCGCCGGGCAAGACCGATAGTCCACTATAGGAGGTACGCTCGAACATGGACGTTCAGGCCGCTGCAGCAACCGCAAATATTCCACCGTCCGTACCGGCGCCGAGCACCCCCGCACCTGCGAGCGGCGCTCCCGTCATAGCCGCGGCTCCGGTTGCCGCAACCTCGCTCGTTCCTGCGGGTGCGGGCGGCTCGAATGCAGCCACGGCTTCCAGCACGACTACCGGCGCTTCGAGCAATGCGCATCCCGGCCTCGCGACGCTGCCCGCCGGTCCGCCGGACGGATCGAAGAAAGGCAGCGATGCCGATGCCACGCTCACCAGCGGCATCGCGCGGCTCTACAACATCCCGCAACAAGACGTTTCGGTTTCGTTTCAGATTTCGACGAATCCCAACGAAATCGTGACCGTCTTCACGGATACGAAAACCGGTAAGGTGATCGTGCAGTTTCCGAGCGAAACGATGATCGCCCTGGCGAAGCTTTTCGACAAACTCGACGGAAGCGTCGTCAACAAGAAGGTGTAGTTCGTGTCAGCCACTTCGCCCACTTCAGCTACTTCGGCAACTTCGGGAACACTGGGCGACGCCGCCCCGGTATCGTTTCCGGGCATTGCGTCCGGTATCGATTACAACTCGATCATCGAGAAGTATACCGCCGATACGCTGCTGCAAGAGAAGCCCGATCAAGCGCAGATCAACAACCTCAACGCGCAGAACACGGCGATCCTCAAGATCACCAATCTGATCGGCGCAGTTCAGGATTCGCTGACCGCACTCAGCAACCCGACGCTGTTCAACGCGTACAACGCGGCCGTCTCGAATACCGCGAGCGGCTCGCCGGCGGCAACCGCGACGCAGATCAGCGGGCAGACGCCGGTTGCGGGCACGTACATCATCAACGCGCAGACCGCGGCCACGCCGACGTCGATCACGAACAATCCCAACGCGAACGCCGCGCTGAACACGACGGTTCCCCTCGCTGCGGCCGGCACGTCGATCAGCCCGAGTAACGGCAATGCGGCGAGCGGTACGTTTACGGTCAACGGCGTCCAGATCAACTACAACGTCACGACCGACTCGATCACCCAGATCGTGAACGCGATCAATACCGCGCTGCAGGGCACCGACGGCGGCAGCGCGACGCTCAACGCGAACGGAACGGTCACGCTCACCGGCGTCCAGACGCTCGGCAGCGGCGCCGATAGCGGCAACTTGGAGCAAGTGCTCAAGATCGATGACGCGCAACTGACGCCGACCACGCTCAATCCGGCGCTCGCGCTCGACAACGAGAGCCTGGCTACCGACCCGACGGCCACCGCCCCCCCGATTACCCTCCCAAGCGGAACCGCAATCTCCGCCGACGTTCTGGCGACCCCGCCGGCCGCTTCGGGCGTCATCGACGTCAACGGCACCGGCGTCGCTTGGAACAACGGGCAGTCGTTGTCGACGATCCTCGGCAACATCACCGCCGTGACGGGTGGTACCGCCACGATGACCAACGGCCAGATCACGCTCAGCGGCGGCACGCTCACCTCGTTGTCGGACACGTCGGGGAACCTCACCCAGGCGCTCGACCTCACCGGCGCGATCGCCGGCAACTCGACGACGAGCACGGCCAACATCGCGCCGGCGTCCGTTGTCGTCAACGGCATTGCCGTCGGGTACAACCCGCAGACGCAATCGCTCAACACGATCCTCGCCAATATTGCCTCGCAAGTGGCCGGGGTGACCGGGACGGTCACCGGCAACAAGCTCACGCTCAACGGGCTGACGTCGCTCGCCGACGGCGCCGGCAGCAATTTCCTCGAAGCGCTCAACCTCACCGGTCCGATCGTGGCCGGCTCGACGACCAGCACCGCGTCGGTCGAGAATACGTCGAGCACGGTCACCAGCTCGTCGCCGATTGCCGGCATCGATGAGTACTCGCTGCTGGGCCAGGCCAACAACGCCGGTTTCGCGACCGCGGTCACGAACGGCACGTTCACGATCAACGGCGTTCAGTTTACGGTCAACACCGCGACGGATTCGCTGAGCGATCTGATCACCGACATCAATACCTCGAGTGCCGGCGTCACCGCGAGCTATAACCAGGAAACGTCGTCGCTCCAACTCACGAGCAACACGCCGGGGCCGCAGAGCATCCTGCTCGGTGCGACCGGCGACTCGAGCAATTTCCTCACCGCCGCCGGACTCAAAACCGGTACGACGACGGCGGGGACGCAAGCGTCACTGACCTTCACCAACGCACAAGGCGCAATCCAGACCGTTTACAGCGCGACGGACAGCTTCACGAACGCGATTCCCGGCATCAACCTCACCGTCAACAGCTCGTCGCCGGCATCGCTGCCGGCCGGCTCGCAGTTCTACACCGTTACGGTCGCGTCCGATCCCACCCAAGCCGAAGCCGCGATCAACAAGTTCATTACGGCCTACAACGCCGCCATCGTCGAGCTGAATAAGGACACGCAGGCTCCGACCGTGTCGGCCGGAACCGATTCGACGACCGGCGTCGCTTCGTCGAGTTCGAGCGGCGGCGGCGTCCTGTACGGCAACTATCAGATCTCCGACTTGAAGGACCAGCTCGTCAGCTTGGTCAGCGGCTTCATCCCGTCCGGTTCGACGTCGTACAACTCGCTGCAATCGGTCGGCGTTCTGCTCGACACGAATTCCCAAGAAGTCGGCGCGGACTCCACCGATTCGACCGACTCGAGCGATTCGAAAGACAGCTCCAATTCGGCCAACAACAACTTCACGGTCAACGCGACCAGCGGGCAGTTGCAGGCGCTCGATACGACGACGTTCGCCGCCGCCTACGCGGCCGATTCGTCCGCCATCGCAAATCTGTTCACGCTCCAGCCGCAACTCACCAGTTCGCAAGCCGGCGCTCAGCCCGTCGCCGGTGCGACCTACGGATTCTCGTACCTGATGGGCTCGGAGCTTGCGAATGTCGACGGGTTGTCGACGTTCTTGAACAATAGCGTCGTCACGCCGGCCGACCTGGGCAGCGTTTTGCTCACGAACCTCACCGATTCGAACAACCAGCAGATCGATACGCTGCAGGCGCAGATCTCGCTCATCAATCAGGAAGCGACGCAACAAGCCGACTCGCTGCGAGCACAGTTTACGGCCAGCGAGTCGCAGATTGCGGAGCTGCAAGCTCTGCAATCGCAGATCGCGGCGATCGGACACTGACGCAGCAGTGAGCGCAACATCGCCGAGCATGAAGTACCTGGAAGCGTCGATTGCGACCGCTTCCAAGGAAGACTTGATGGTCAAGATCTTCGATGCGATCGTCATGTACACGCGCAAAGCCGTCGATCGGATGACGACCGACCCCAGCGACATTCAGGGGCGGCACGACATGCTCCGCATGGCTCAGAAGGCCTGCGGCGCGGCGATCGATGCGATCGACTTCGAGCTCGGCGGAGAGCTTGCGGCGAGTAACTGCGCCCTCTATCAGTTCTGGTACCGCGAACTCGTGGCGGCCAACATCGAAGGCGACGTCAAACGCGCCGAGGGGCTCGTTCCCCAGATGCTCATCATTCGCAACGCGTGGGCCGAAGCGGTCCGCCGCTACAAGATCGAATTCGCCAGTGCGGAGCCGCGTCAAGACGTCGCTGTGGTATGATTCGCCCGGCGGTCGAGCTCATCGTCGCGCTCGAACGTGAGTGCCTGAAGGTTGACGGCGCGATCGCGAAGCGCCAGTGGGACGTGTGCGAGCAGTCGTGGCGCGCGCAGCGGCTGCTGACGCACGAGCTCGACATCGCGCTGCGCGAGAAGCCCTTGGGGCCGGCCGACGACGCCAAGATGAAGAAGCGCATCGCGCGGTTGTCCACGTATCGCGAAGGCCAGCTCAAGCGCCTGAAGGCGTTCAACGACGCGTGCGCGACGCGCTTGGCGAATATGGGCAAGTTCAAGGCGTTCGCGAAAAACGTCGCCACGGAACGGCGTTCGTCGCTGCTCGACGTCACCAGCTAGCGGATGAAGGCGGTCATTCTCGCCGGTGGCTTGGGCACGCGCATCAGCGAGGAGACGCAAGTTCGGCCCAAGCCGATGATCGAGATCGGCGGCTACCCGATCATCTGGCACATCATGAAGACGTACGCGCACTACGGCATCACCGATTTCATCGTCTGCTGCGGCTACCGCGGGTACATGATCAAGGAATATTTCGCCAACTACGCGTTGCACAATTCGGACGTGACGATCGACTTCCGGACCGGCCGCACGACCGTGCACCAGAGCTCGACCGAACCCTGGTCGGTGACGCTGGTCGACACCGGCGACAAGACGCAAACCGGCGGCCGGCTCAAGCGGGTCCGCCACTACATCGGCGACGAGGAGTTCTGCTTCACGTACGGTGACGGCTTGAGCGACGTGAACGTCGCCGACGTCATCGCGTTGCACCGTCAGCGCGGTACCGCGGCCACGCTCACCGCCGTGCAGCCGCCGGGCCGTTTCGGCGTTTTGGGTTTCGACGAGCAGAAGATCGTCAGCTTCAAGGAGAAGCCGCAGGGCGACGGCTCGTGGATCAACGGCGGCTACTTCGTGCTCACACCCGCCGTGTTCGATTTGATCGCCGGCGACGAGACGGCGTGGGAAGCCGAACCGCTCAGCAAACTCGGGGCGTCGGGCGAGTTGTCGGCCTATTTGCATCGCGGTTTTTGGCAGCCGATGGACACGTTGCGCGACAAAGTGATGCTCGAGGATCTGTGGGCGAACGGACGGGCTCCTTGGCGCAAGTGGTGAGCGAGGCTTGGAACGAACGTTGCGCCCTGGTCACCGGCGCGACCGGGATCGTCGGCTCGTGGCTCTGCCAAGCGCTGCTCGAACGGGGCGCGGCCGTCGTTGCACTGGTGCTCGACGACGATTCGCAATCGCGCTTCTATCGTGAGGGTATCGACCGCCGCTGCCGGATCGTGCGCGGCGACCTCGCCCGCGTCGAAGACTGCGCGCGGGCGATCAACCTCGAGGGCGCCGACGTGGTCTTTCATCTGGGCGCGCAAACGATCGTCGGGACGGCCTTGCGCGATCCGCTGGAATGCTTCGAGTCGAACGTTCGCGGCACGTACAATCTCCTCGAATCCGCGCGCCGGCTGGCGCCGCTGGTGCGTGCCGTGGTCGTCGCATCCAGCGACAAGGCGTATGGCGATTCGCCCGTGCTGCCGTACACCGAAGACATGCCGCTCAACGGCCGCCATCCGTACGACGTTTCCAAGAGCTGCGCCGATCTGATCGCGCAGGCCTACGCGCATACCTACGATCTCCCGGTGACGATCGCGCGCTGCGGAAACATCTACGGCGGCGGCGACTTGAACTGGAGCCGCATCGTCCCGGGGACGATCCGCAGCTTGCTGGCCGGCGAGCGGCCGGTGCTGCGCAGCGACGGCGGCCCGACGCGCGACTATATCTACGTCAAGGACGTCGTCGACGCGTACATCGCGCTCGCGCACGCGACGTTGCGCGACGGGCTGGGTGGCGCCTATAACTTCAGTCCCGGCTCGCCGGCCAGCGTCACCGACATCGTCGCTGCGATCGGCCGCGTGATGGGGGTCGAACCGAACCCGGACGTGCGTGGAACCGCGACGATGGAGATCCGCGATCAGACGCTCGATTCGCAGAAAGCGCGCAGTCTGCTCGGGTGGAATGCGCGCTGGTCGCTCGAGGACGGTTTGCGCGAGACCGTCGCGTGGTACCGGGCCTACCTGACCGCCTGATCTTCTAGCTCACGGTGATGTAGGTCAGTTCCGCGCGCACGTGCCGTTCGACGATGCGCGGCGCGGACTCATCGAGCGGCACGAGCCGTTGCCGGCCCTCCTCGAGCACCATCATCCGGGGCGTGCCGGTCACGGCGTCGCTCTCCCACTCGCGCGGCGCCGAGCTGTTGCTGCCGCGATCGTAGTGCGCGCAGCGCACGCGGGCGTCGAGCCGCACGGTATGGCCGGCGTGCCGGACGCGCTCGCAGTAGAGATAGTCCTCGTCGCACAAGAGTGCGCGCCGAACGGTGCGCTCGACGTACACGTGCGCCGGGAAGTAGGGAGCGGTGAGCGCGCGGGCGGCCGCGGTGCGCAACAGCGCGCAACCGAAGCCGATGCCGTCAACGCGATCGGTGGACGTCGAGGTGAACGCCGGAACGTGCGCGGTCGACGTATCGCCGGAATCCCAGTTGGCAACGGCGATCGGGCGAGCCGAATCACGGCTGTAGTAGAGTCCGCCGACGACCGCGGTGGTGGGATCGGACTGCGCGGTCTCGACCAGCATTTCGAGCGCGGTGGGCGGCAGCACGATGTCGTCGTCGACAAAGAAGAGGTAGTCGAAGCCGCCTTCGAGGGCGTCCTGCATGATGAGCTCGCGTTGCGCGGGGACGTAGCTGCCGGTGACGATGCTGCGCTGCAGCGCCTCGACGCCGAGCGGCAAGCGCAACTGCGCCAGCGCTTCGATGAACGGGGCCGTCGGCGCCCCGCCCGACGCCACGCCGAGCAGGACCCGGCTGGCGCTCACGACGTGAGGGCTGTTTTGAGGGCGCCCACCAGGCGCCGGCCGGCCGCGTCGACCGTTGCCGGCGGGGCCGGGATGACGAACGAATCGGCTCCCACGGACGCGACGCACAACGGCACGAGCCAGGCCAGGGCCGATGAGCGGTAGGCGGCCAGGGCCGATTCGCAGTCCTCGGTACCGCGCCGGTCGACGCCGTCGAAGGTCGAGCCGGCCAGCGTCAGCAACGCGATGCGCGTGCGCAGCGTCGCGTCGCGCTCGGAGGGCTGGATCAACGCGCCGATGGCTTGCCATTCCGTTTTGAGCAGATCGCGGCGCAAGCGCCGTGGCGGCGGAAACGCCTGCGGTGGCGTCGGCTGGCTCCAGGGCAGCGCGAGCCCGTCGAGATCGCTTTGGACGATCCGGTATTGCGGCGTTTTTCCCATCCGTGAATGCACCAGGGCCCGGCCGAGGAGCTCGATGTCGCGGCGCAAGAACGCCGGGTAGCCGCCGCTCTCCGGCCCCTCGCCGATTTCGGCGCACGCGATGCTCGATATCATCACGTAGTGCGCGATGATGCCCGGAACGTCGGGCGTGAACAGCCGGTCGAGCAGCGCAACGTCGTTGTTGCTTAGCGTGCGGTAGCGAACCATCCGCCCCGGGGCCGGCGCAGCAGTGCGCAGCGGCGACGCTTTCGGGGCGGTCTTCTTGGCCGCGGCCGGCGGCGCGAACAGCGGCAGCGATGCGGGCGGCGCGGCAACTTCGGCGACGGCCGGTTCCGGTTCGGCCGCCGGCGCGGGTTCGGCGACCGGCTCGGGCTGGGCGATTGCCGGCGCGGGAGCGGGCGCGCTCGCTGCCGGAACGGCCGGTGGTGTCACCGCGACCGCGGGCTCGGCGACCGGTAGTGCGGCGGCCGGTGCTGCTGCGTCCGGCGGCACGGCCGCCGGCGGAGCGGGCACGGGCACGGGCTCGGGACGTTCGAGCACCACCGGCGGCAGAATCGGTTCGGCCGACGGCGAGGCGGCCAGCTCTTCGGCTTCCTCTTCGGGCTCCAACTCGTAGAACGGCCGCGGCGCTTCGACCCCCGCGGGCGTGGCCGGCGTGCCGCGCTTGATCGTGATCCCCGGTGTCCCGACGACCGGCACGCCGTTGGTTTGCAAGCGCGGCTGTAAGTAGAGGGTGTTCACGCCCGGCAACACGCCGAGCTGAAACGTCACCTTCGACGACGTCGCACCGGGCAGACGCGCGATCGGCAAGCCGCCGGCGAAGAGCTGTTCGGGGGCTTGCGGTTCGCGCCCGTCGATGCGCAACGAACCGGCGCGGAATTCCGTTTCGACCGGAATCGACATCTGCAGCTTCGATTCGGGCGCCGGCGCCGTGCCGTCGTTGAACACGTCGACGGCGATGCCGATGACGGCGCCCGGAATGACGCCCGCTTTCGGTGCGGCCGCGACCGCGACGCGCAAGCGTGGTGCATCGTCGATGACGGCGTCCGGTGGCCGCGTGACGATCGATTCGGCACCGAACGAGGACGTGGTCCGTTTATTCGGCGACGCTCCTTTGCCCGGTTCGTTGTGCCGGAACTCCAGGAGCCGCATGTCGGCGTTTCGCTCGAATAGTTCCTCGATCGATTGTTGGTCCACGGTCAGCGCCGCACGCTACGGGAACCGGAACGCAAGCCAGGGCCAGCGGCGGGTCTTTTCGGTTTCGGGCGTTTGTTGCTCCTCGGGCGGCGGGGGCGCGGCCGGTTTCATGCCGCGGCTGCGAATCGCAACCTCCGCATCGACGTTGAGCGCACGCGGATGGCCGCGCAGTGCGGCTTCCTCGAGCGTCGCATGCGCCAGCGTCAGCAGCCGCCGCGGCGTTCCGAGCGAGGTTTCGATGATCAGATCGAGCGCGTCGGGCGCAAACATCATGCTCAGATCGCCGCCGCCGCCGGCGCGCGAGAGGCGGTGCGCGAGCAGCGCGCGCGTGTCGGCCGGGCCAAGCGCGGCGAGATCGATCCAGCCCGCGACGCGGTCGGCAAGGTTCCGGCGTTTGTTGACCTGATCGCGGAATTCGCTCTGCCCGAAGAGCACGATGTTGAGCAGTTTGCGCTCCGGAACGTCGAAGTTGAGCAGCAGGCGCAGCGTTTCCAGATTTTCGTCGCTGAGATTCTGCGCTTCGTCGATGAACAGTGCGACGGTCGCGCCGTCGACGACGGCGGCATCGTAGAAGAAGTTCTTCAGCGCGTTCTTCAATGCGGCCGGCGAGCGAGGCGGAAACGCGAGGCCGAACGCGCGGCCGATCGTGACGAGAAATTCGATGTCGCCGGCGAAGCTCGGGTCGAGGATCTTGCCCAGGCGCACGTTCTCGCGGTTGAGCAGCTCGCGCTCGATCGCGCCGGCCAAACTGGTTTTGCCGGTTCCCGGATCGCCGACGACGATCATCAGGCCGCGGGACTGCTCGATGGACTGCACGAGCCGGTTTTTCGCGTGCGCGAGGTTTCCGGTCGAGCGATAGAAGTGCGGATCGGCGGTATCCAAGAACGGATCCCGCTCGAGTCCGAAATGCTGGAAGTACGGCATCATACGAGCAACCCTGCCCTAACCGGAAACCCGCTGTGAGTCGTCACGAAAGCATCCTATGGAGAAGCCCACCTGTATTCCCTCCGCCCGGGGGGAAGGCCCGCAGATGTGATCCAGACCCTTCGCCGCGCGGGCTTCGGCCTCAGCGGCCGGCGTGTTAAGAATCCCTAGCGTTCGCACCGTACGACGGGCCGCCCGCCCGGCCGCCGGCCGGGGGGCCGAAGGCGGCCCCGCCACGTCCTGCGCCGAACCGGGACCCACGATGCTCGATGTCGCTGCCGGCGAACCGATGACCCTCGCGCGCCTGTTGGCACCGGCCACGGTCGCGGCGTTTTTCGAGCGCTACTTCGAGCGCGAAGCGCTACACGTTGCGCGCAACGATGCGAACTACTTCGACGAGCTCTACGGCCTCGCCGACGTCGAGACGGCGATCCACGTCGGCGCGCGCGACGCCGGACGGTTCGCGATGACGAAGGGCGGTACCACCGTCGATCCGGCCGAACTCCAGGTCGAGCGTACGAACATTCGCGCGAACTATACCGGCAAACCGCCGCTCAACGTCCTCGATCCGCGGGCGATCGCCGAGCGCTTCGAGCGCGGCCACACGCTGCTGATCAGCGATGCCGCGCTCTTCAGTCCGCGCCTGCAAGCGCTCTGCAACCAGATCCAGCGCGAGACGCTGATCTACGTTCAGGCCAACATCTACCTCACGCCGCCGAACGAGCAAGGTTTCGCGCTGCACCACGACACGCACGACACGCTGGTGCTGCAGATCGAAGGCACCAAACAGTGGCGTGTGCGCCCACCGCTCGTCGAGTTGCCGATCGAGAGCCAGCCGTCATCGCCCGGGCGCGCGCAAGGCGACGTCCAGGTGTACGACCTGGCCGCCGGCGACACGCTGTATCTGCCCCGCGGACACCGCCACGAGTGTGTCGCCGGTACCGTGCGCAGCTTGCACGTCACGTTGGCGCTGCTGCCGGTGCGCGCGATCGAGTTGGCCGAAGCGGCGCTGCGCGTCGCGGCCACCGTCGACGTCGAGCTGCGGCGTTCGCTCGCGTACGGCTGGCAGGACACGGAGGGCTTCGCCGAGCGCTTCGGCGCGTTTCTCGTCGAGCGCTTGCGTGGCGCTCTGAGCGGTCCGGTGATGCGCGCCGCGCGCGACCTCGTCGTGAACGAGCTCTTCGCGACGACGCGCGCCCTGGCCGCCGGTGCGCTCAGCGACGCTGCGGCGCTGCCCGCGCTCGGGGCGTCGTCGCGCGTGGCCTTACGGATCGACGCGCCGTTCGTCATGCGCGCCGGCGGCGAGGATATCGTGCTGATCGCGGCCGGCAAGGCGACGACGCTGCCGGGGAACTGCGTCGAGGCGATTCGCGCCTTGCGGGCCGGCCCGATGACGGTTGCGGCGCTCGAGGCAATGCTGCCCAACGCGGGGCTCGCCCTCGCCCGGCTGCTGGTACTCGACGGGTTGGCGACGATTCTCGGCCCCTAGGGGGCGGAGAGGAACCCGTGCGTGCCGATAGTGAGGGTATGGAGCCGCTCCCGCTCATAACGGTCGTCATCACGACCTATAATTACGCGCATACGGTCGGCGTCGCGATCGAGAGCGCCCTGGCGCAAGACTACCCGGAACTCGAGGTGCTCGTCCTCGACAATTGTTCGACCGACGGCACGCCCGAGGTCATCGAACGCTACCGGGCCGACCTGCGCTTGCGGTACATCCGCAACGAGCGCAACATCGGGATGGTCCCCAATCACAACAAGGGCCTGCGCGAGGCGCGCGGGGAGTTCGTCAACTTCCTTTCGGCCGACGATTTCTTGCTGCCGGGTCATCTCACGCTGTCGTACCGGTACTTGCGCGACCACCCGGAGATCGACGTGCTGTACACGTCGACGTATTTCTGCGAGGAAGCCGGGCGGTTCACCGGCATTCGCCAGATGAGCGGTCAGCCGTTCGGAGCCTACGCGGGCGGGCGCAACGAGTTTGCGGGTTTGCTCATGGAAGGCTGCTACATGTGCTTTCCGACCATGCTCATGCGGCGCGACCTCTACGAACGGTTCGGCGAACTCGACGAAGCGATCAAGGCCGCCGACTACGAGATCGTGGTGCGTTGGGCGGCGAACGGCGTGCGCTTCGCCTACTTGCCCGAGCCGACCGTCGGCGTTCGCCTGCACAGCGCGCAGCAGAGCAGTCTGGAGAACTACGTCGCCGACGCCGGCGACATCCGTGAATTCGTGTACATCCTCAACAAATTTGCGGAATCGTTCGCCGACCGGCTGCGCGGCTGGGAGACGGGGATATCGCGGCATATGTGGGGGCGCTTCGAAACGGCGCGCCAAGCGGGCGTGCTCGACGCCGACGGCCAACTGCGCGCGACCCTGATGGAGTGCGACCGGATGCTGACCGACATCCGCGTCCGCAACGCGAGCGTCGCGCGCACACCGCGGCCGACCGTGATCGTGCTGCCGGGGTGCCCGCACATCTCCCTGATGGAGCGCACGCTGCGTTCGCTCGTCGCGCAAACCTATTCCGATTGGGAAGCGATCGTGCTTCAGGACTCCGGTCAATCGCTCGGGCCGCTGGGCGCGCTGCTCGATCCGCGCGGACGGATCCGCGCCATGCGCTTCATCGACGTCGTTTCCGAAGGCTCGGCGATCAATACCGGCTTGCGCGTCGGCGCCGGCGATACGTTTATCGTTCTGCGCGCCGGGACCACGCTGCCGCTCGATCATTTCGAGCGGGCTCTGGGGCCGGTCGCCTCCGGCGCGGTCAACGTGGTGCGCACCTCCGCCGCCGTGCTCATCGACGACGGGAGCCCGGTGCCGACCTTCGAGCGGAACGTCTTCATGCCGCCGAGCGAACCTCGGCTTCCGTACATCGCGCCGTTCGGGCCGCCCGAGTCGCTGATCTTCACGCGCACGGCCGTGGACCTCGCCGGCCGCTTCAACGAGCGGCTGACCGGCTTCACGGTGTGGGAGTTCTTGCTGCGGGCGCAGATGCAGATGCCGGTTGCGGCCGTCCATTCACCGGTGCTGCTGTACGCGCGCGCCGGTTCGGGCGACGTCTACGCGCAGTACGCGGGCCTGCCGTCGGTCGTGCGGGCCGTCCACAACGCCTTCAAGACCGAGGACATGTCGGTCAAGATCGAGCGGGAGGCGTATTTGCGGTCGTTGCAGGGCGCGTTGGAACGTGGTCCGGAAGCATCGTCGACCGTGGCCGGGATCGCTCAACTGCTCCAGGCGGCGAATGGCACGGATCTGCTTGCCGGCACCTGAGCGGCGCTGCGCGCCGTGACGTTTGCGGCGACGGCGCTCGCGGGCGTCCTGCTGATCAACTTCGATCGCGTGACCGACGACCGCGGCTGGTTCGTGCGCGTGTATGACGAGGACGCCTTCGCCGAGCGCGGTCTGTGCACGGTGTTTCCCCATCACGCCGAAGCGCGCAACACGCGGCGCGGTACGATTCGCGGCTTGCACTGGCAACGCGATCCACACGGCGAGACGAAGGTCATCCGCTGCACGCGCGGCGCCGCCTTCGACGTGCTGGTCGACGTCCGTCCCGGTTCGGCGACCTTCGGGCACTGGGCCGCCTTTGATCTCAGCGCCGATGCGGCGAGCGGACTCTACGTCCCGCCCGGCATCGCGCACGGCTATCAGACGCTCGCCGACGACACCGAATTCCACTACCTCCTCTCCGAACGGTATCGGCGCGAGGCGGCGGCCGGCATCGCCTACGACAGCCCGGAGCTGGCGATCGCGTGGCCGCTGGCGCCCGGCACGGTCTCCCAACGCGATCGCGATCTGCCCGCGTTCGTCAGGGATCGATCGTGAGCGCCGGGATGGCGGTAGCGAAGCGCCCGCCCCACGTGCGCACGTCGGCGAGCTCGTCGCGAATCTCGGTTGCGATGTTCCAGGGGAAGATCACGACGTAGTCCGGACGCTCCGCACGCAAGCGTTCGGGCGTTACGATCGGAACGCGGACGCCGGCGATCAAGCGGCCCTGTTTGTGCGGGCTCTTATCGGCGACGAACGCGATGAAATCGGTGCGCACGCCGGAGAAGTTGAGCAGCGTCGTCGCCTTGGCGGCGGCGCCGTAGCCCGCGACGCTCTTGCCGGCGCGGCGCGCACCGATGAGGAACTCCAGGAAGTCGCGCTTCACCCGCATCGCCGCTTCGCCGAAGGCGGTGTAGGTCGCGATGCGCTCGAGGCCGTGCGCGCGTTCCTTGGCGAGCAGCGCGGCGACGGCGCCTTCCGGCGCGCGTTTCCCGCGGTGTCCGGCGAAGATGCGCAGCGATCCGCCGTGCGTGGAGATTTCCTGCACGTCGAAGATCGCCAACCCGTGCCGGTCGAAGAGCGGGACGAGCGCGAGCACGGAGAGATACGAAAAATGCTCGTGGTAGATCGTATCGAACTGGACGCCTTCGATCAGGTTGAGCACGTGCGGGAACTCGATCGTGGCGAACCCCGCCGGTGCGAGCAGGCGGGCGATCCCGCCCACGAAGTCGTTGATGTCCGGGACGTGCGCGAGCACGTTGTTGGCGATGATCAAGTCGGCCGGGCCGTAGTCGGCGGCGACGCGCGCCGCCAGCTCGCGGCCGAAGAACTCGTCGATCGTGGGCACGCCGCGTTCGCGCGCCACCGCGGCGACGTTCGATGCCGGATCGATCCCGAGCACCTCGACGCCCGCGCGGATGAAGTACTGCAGCAGATACCCGTCGTTGCTGGCGAGTTCGACGACGCGCCGGCCGGGGGCGATGCCGCGTTCGTGCAACATCTGCCCGACGTACGTCTCGGCATGCTGCAGCCAGCTCGTCGAGTACGACGAGAAGTAGGCATAGTCGCGGAAGATTTGCTCGGGCGTTTCGAAAACGTCGAGTTGGACCAGCAGGCACGCCTCGCACACGTAGGCGTGCAGCGGGTAGAACGACTCGCCGCGTCCGGCATCCTGCGGTTCGATGAGAGCGTTAGAGGGCGGCGAGAGCCCGAGATCGATGAACGTCACGGCCAGCGGCGCATCGCACGAGCGGCAACGGGGTCCGGCGGCTGCGTTCACTGCGCTCATCCTCACTCGGCGATGCGGCCGATGCGGGCCGGGTTTCCGTAGACGACCGCGCGTTCGGGGACATCGCGAATCACGACGGCGCCGGCGCCGACGATCGCCCCGGCGCCGATCGTCACCCGCGGCACGACCGCGGCGCCGGTGCCGATGAACGCGTTGCGGCCGACGACGACTTCCCCGGCGAGGGCCGCTCCCGGCCCGACGTGGACGCCGTCCTCGAGCCGGCACTCGTGATCGACGCTGGCCGACGTGTTGATGATGCATCCGGCGCCGATGCGAGCCGCGGCGGCCACCGCCGCGAGCGCGAGGATTTGGCTGCCGGGGCCGATCGAAGCGTCGGCGGCGACGAAGGCGCGCGGGTGGACGGCCGCCGGGATGATGTAACCCGCAGCCGCCAGCGCCTGCTGCAGCGTCAGCCGCTCGGCGCCGCGCGAGCCGCCGATGGCGACCAGCGCGTGCACGTCGCCGGCGTGCGTGCGACGCCAGGCGCGTAAGGCGCTCTCATCGTGGAAGATCGGCACGTTCGGCAAGAACGACGTGACGGCCGGATCGCCGTCCACCAACGCGACGATCTCGTAGTCCAGCGCGCCGAGAAACTCGGCCAGTACGCGCGCCTGGCCGGTCGCGCCCCAGAGCACGATCGCCTTCATCGCGCGAGCTTACGAATCGAAGAAACTGCGAACGCCGTCGATGACCCGTTGGACGTGCGCTTCCTTCATCAGCGAATGCAGCGGCAGCGTGAGCACCTCGTCGACGACGCGCTCGGTCACCGGCATCGGCGAGCGGCGCGCGCCGGCAAAATACGTATGACGGTGCACCGGCACGAAGTGGATCCCGACTTCGACGTTACGCGCGGTCAGATGCTCGATGAGGGCCTCGCGGCGGCCGCCGGTTACGCGCAGGCTGTAGATGAACGGTGAGACGTCGGCGTACGAACGCCGCAGGACGCGCAATCCGGCGATGCCGTCGAAGGCGGCCGAATAGCGCGTGCAGACGGCCTGACGGCTGGCGATGAATTCGTCGATGCGCTTGATCTGGGAGACGCCGATGCTGGCCATGATGTTGGTCAGGTGGTAGCGATA